>Ga0187765_10000375_pt1 | contig 16312 bp, 12 predicted proteins | sample 0216_QUI02_MP05__3_FD_133018 | JGI IMG/M metagenome (GOLD analysis project Ga0187765, IMG submission 133018) | Tropical peat soil microbial communities from peatlands in Department of Meta, Colombia - 0216_QUI02_MP05_10_MG | ecosystem: Environmental > Terrestrial > Soil > Wetlands > Peat ...
ACGAACGCCTGCAGCGCGCGCCGCAGCGGCGAGAACCACAGGCCGTTGTAGACCAGGTCGGCGTAGCGCGGCGCCAGCTCGTGGCGCGTGCGCAGCAGGTCGTGCGGCAGCGTCAGCCGGCACAGGTCCTCGAGCGCCTCGTAGAGCACGGTGCCGGCGGGCGTCTCGTAGACGCCGCGCGACTTCATGCCCACGAGCCGGCTCTCGACCAAGTCGGTGCGGCCCACGCCATGGCGGCCGGCGAGCTGGTTCAGCGTCTCCACCAGCTCCACGGGCCCCAGCGCGCGGCCGTTGAGGGACACCGGGCGGCCGCGCTCGAACGCGAGGGTGATGCGCTCGGGCCACGCCGGCTGCTGCTCGGGCCCCGAGGTCAGCTTGTAGAGGCTCTCCGCCGCCGCGGTCGAGGGGTCCTCGAGCGGCCCGCCCTCGTGCGAGAGGTGCCAGAGGTTGGCGTCGCGCGAGTAGAGATCGCCCGGCTTCTGCGCCAGCGGCACGTGGTGCTTCGCGGCGTACGCCAGCGCGTCCTCGCGCGAGACGATGTCCCACTCGCGCCACGGCGCGATCACGGGCAGGTGCGGCGCCAGCGCCATGTAGGTGAGCTCGAAGCGCACCTGGTCGTTGCCCTTGCCGGTGCAGCCGTGCGCCAGCGCGTCGGCGCCGGTGCGCTCGGCGCACCACACCTGGCGCGAGGCGATGAGCGGCCGCGCGATCGAGGTGCCGAGCAGGTAGCGGCCCTCGTAGACCGCGCCCGCGCGCAGCATGGGGAAGACGAAGTCGCGCAGGAACGGCACGCGCAGGTCCTCGACCACGATCTCGTCCGCGCCGATCTTGCGCGCCTTGGCCTCGAGGCCGTCCAGCTCCATCCCGCCCTGCCCGACGTTCGAGCAGTAGCACACCACCTGGCAGCCGTATGTCTCCTTGAGCCACGGCACGATGATGCTGGTGTCGAGCCCTCCCGAGTAGGCCAGCGCCGCCTTCTTCACCTGCCGCCGGGGTGCCTTCACTTCGTCCCTCCCGATCCGGGTTCCAGCGCCACGAGCGTGCCCTCGAGCCGCTCGAGCGCGAGTTCGATCTCCGCGTCCGTCACCGTGAGCGGCGGCAGCAGCCGCACCGCGCGCTCGCCGCCGCGCACCAGCAGCAGCCCCTGCTCGCGCGCCGCCGCGATCAGCTCGGGCGGCGAAAAGCCCGCGGCGGGCGAGAGCTCGATCGCGGTGAGGAGCCCCAGGCTCCGCACCCCCGCGAGCGAGGCGTGCCGCGCCGCGAGCGCCGCGAGCCCGGCCGCGAGCGTCGCCGCCGCGGCGCGCACGCGCTCGAGGAAGCCCGGCGCGGTGACGCGCGCCAGCGCCCAGTTCGCGGCCGCGCACGAGACGGGGTTGCCGCCGAACGTGCAGCCGTGCATCCCGGGCGCGAGCGAGGCCGCGACCTCGTCGGTCATCAGCACCGCGCCGATCGGCAGCCCGGCGCCCAGCGCCTTGCTCATCACGGTCAGGTCGCCGCGCAGCCCGAAGTGCTCCTGCGCGAGCAGCCGGCCGCAGCGGCCCATGCCGGTCTGCACCTCGTCGAGCACCAGCGCCGCGCCCAGCGCGTCGGCCCTGGCGCGCAGCGCCTGCAGGAACTCGCGCGTCGCGGGCACGGCGCCGTTCTCGCCCTGCACCGGCTCGACCACGATGGCGCACACGTTCGCATCGAGCGCGGCATCGAGGCCGGCGACGTCGTTGTAGTCGGCGAAGCGGATGCCGGGGACCAGCGGCTCGAACGGCGCGCGGTACGGCGGATTCCAGGTCGCCGAGAGCGCGAAGCCGGTGCGGCCGTGGAAGCCGCCCTTGAACGCCAGGATGTCGCGGCCCGGCAGGCCCCGCTTCACCGCCCGGGCGCGAGCGAACTTGAGCGCCGCCTCGATCCCCTCGGTGCCGGAGTTGCAGAAGAACACGCGCGGGTAGCCGCTCGCGGCGGCGAGCGATTCGGCGAGCGCGATCCCCGGCGCGTGCGTGAACAGGTTCGAGCACTGGCCGAGCGTAGCGACCTGCGCCGCCACCACCTCGGCGAGCCCGGCGGGCGCGTGACCGAAGGCGTTGACCGCGATGCCGCTTACGAAGTCCAGGTACTCGCGGCCCTGCGCGTCGCGCACGCGCGCGCCGCTGCCCGAGGCGAGCTCGAGCCGCGGCAGCGGATAGACGGGGGCGAGGCGCTCCGCCTCGGCGGCCGGGAAGCCGGCGTGCGGAGGAGCGAGCAGCGTGGCGTCAGGCATGGCGTTCCTCCACGAGCGTTCCGTTGGCGTGCAGCATCGTGCCGCCGCCGTCCCCGGCGAGCAGCGCCTCCAGCGTCTCGGGGCCGCCCCAGGCGGCGATGTGGACGCGCGCGACGCCGCCCTGGAGCGCGGCGCCGGCGGCGCGGAGCTTGGGCCGCATGCCGCCCGAGACGTCGGCGCGCGCGAGCGTCCCGGCCAGCTCGCCGGCGGCGAGCGCCGGCACGCGCCGGCCGTGGAGCACGAGCCCCGGCGTGTCCGAGAGCAGCACCAGGTCGCTCGCCCCCACCGCCACGGCGATCGCGGCGGCCGCGTCGTCGGCGTTGACGTTGAGCAGCGCGCCCGATTCGTCCGCGGCCACGCTCGCCAGCACCGGCGTGCGGCCGTCTGCGAGCAGCGTCGCGAGCAGCGAGGCGTCGAGCGAGGCGATCGCGCCCACGGCGCCCAGGTCGCGCGCCTCGGGGTGCGCGGTCGCGACGAGCGTGCCGCCATCCAGCGCCGCGAGCCCCACCGCGTCGACGCCCTCGGCGCGCAGCGCGGCGACCAGGCGCTTGTTGGCGAGGCCAGCGAGCACCGCGGTCGCCACCTCGAGCGTGTCCTCGTCGGTGACGCGCAGGCCGTCGACGAATCGGGGCGCGAGGCCCAGGCGCTCGCACCACGACGTCACCTCGGCGCCGCCGCCGTGGACGAGCAGCGTGACGCGGGAGAGCCGCGCCAGCCCGAGGACGAACTCGCGAAGCGCTCCCGGCGCCTCGAGTGCGCGTCCTCCGAGCTTGACGACGACGGGCCGTGCCCGCGTCGCTGGCGCTTCCTCCCGCGCGGTCCGATCGCCCGCGAGCGGCGTCGCGCGCCGCTCCGCCCGGGCCACCGTTCCGTTGCGCCCGCCGGCGGGCCGCATCCCGCCGCGGGCGCGTGACTCGCCGCTCACCAGGGGTTCCCGTGCACCGGCAGCGCCCACGCCTCGGGCCAGCCGAGCAGCAGGTTCAGGTTCTGGAGCGCGGTGCCGGCCGCGCCCTTGACCAGGTTGTCGATCGCCGCGGTCGCGAGCAGCGTGCGGCCGCCGTGCACCGTGGTCACGGTCACGTCGCAGCGGTTGGAGCCCCGCACCGCGCGCGTCTCCGGCCAGACGCCGGGATCGAGCACGCGCACGAACGGCTCCTCGGCGTAGCGCTCGGCGTACGCCGCCGCCGCCTCCTCGGGATCGACCGGCTGCGAGAGCGGTGCCGTGGCGGTGAGCAGGATGCCGCGCGCCATGGGCGTCAGCTGCGGCACGAACGCCACCGCCGCCTGCGCGCCGCCCGCGAGCCGCGTGAAGTTGCGCGTCATCTCGGGCACGTGGGCGTGCTCCTCGCCGGCCTTGTAGATGGCCGCGCCGCCGTCCAGCTCGACGAACGAGGTGCGCAGCGCGGGCGCGCGCCCGGCGCCGGAGACGCCCGAGAGCGCGGTCACCGAGACGTCGCCCTCGAGCCAGCCGCGCTCGAGCGCGGGCAGCAGCGCCAGCGTCGCCGCGGTCGGGTAGCAGCCGGGATTGGCGATGCGCGTGGCGCTCGCGAGCGCCGGGCGGAACGCCTCGGGCAGCCCGTAGGCGTACCCCTGGGCGCCGTCGCGGAAGTCCTGCGACAGGTCGATCACGCGCTCGATGCGGCTCACCCAGCCGGCGTGCTCGCCGGCGTAGGCGCGCCACGCGCCGTGCGGCAGGCAGCAGACCAGCGTGTCGAACACGCCGTCCTCGAACAGCGCGGGCAGCGCGTCGGGCCCGACCGGCGCCGGCAGGTCGGCGGCGCGCGCGTCCACGCCGGGCATCAGCTCGGCCGCCGGCCGGCCGGCGTGCTCGCGCGAGACCAGCGCGCCGATCCGGACGCCGTCGTGCGCCAGCGCCAGCCGCACGAACTCCTGGCCCGAGTAGCCGCTCGCCCCCAGCACCGCCACGCGCGCGCTCTTGCGCGTGGCGGCGGGCTGGACGTCGGGAGCCGCCGCCGGAATCGTCGGCGCGCTCACCGCGCACCTCCCGCCGGGCCCGACAGCGTGTCGAGGTGGCGCTTGAAGCGGCGCGCGGTCGGGTGGTCGCCGAGGATGCAGAGCACGGTGTCGTCGCCGGCCACCGAGCCGACGAGTCCGGAGAAATTGAGCATGTCGATGGCCCTCGCGACGGCGCTGGCATGGCCGGGTGGAGTGCGGACGACGGCGAGGTTCTGCGCGAGCTTCACCTCGTTGACGAACACCTTGAGGTCCACCATCTGGCGGCTGTGGTCGAGCGCCTCGGTCGCGGGCCCGGGCAGCTCGTACCACGCCTCGCCGCTCGAGAGCCCGCGCTTGGCGACGCCCAGGCTCCGCAGGTCGCGCGACAGCGTCGCCTGCGTCACCTCGACGCCGGCGCGCCCCAGCGCCTCGGCGATCTCCTCCTGGCTGGAATAGCGCGACGCGCCGAGCATGCGGGTGAGCAGCGTGAGCCGATGGGTTCGCGACACGACCGCCTCCGACGGGTTCCCGCGACCTGCATAACTATGCGATCGACAGCATAAAGACACATCGGCCGGGCGGGCGCAAGACTTTTGTTCGTTCGTGGGGCGGGGGCGATCCCGGGACCGGGTCCGCACGGCGCGGGTTTACAATGGCGGCGCGATCGCGGCCGAGGTCGCGCCGGCCGCGAGCGGCGCCGGAGCTGAGAACCTGCCCCGGGGCGGGCGGGGCGCGCCGCCTTCGTTCCCATCGGCCGTGCCAGCTCTCGCTTCGCCGCGTGATGATCTGGGTTCGGGACCCCAACCAGGAGTCGTCATGCTGATCCATATCGCCTTTCACCGCGACGTGAAGCCGGGCAGGGAAGCGGAGATGATCGAGGCCATGAAGCGGTTCGGGCGCGCGATGGCCGGGCGGAGGGGATTCCGGCAGTGCTGCTCGCTGCGCGACCCGCGCAGCCGGGCCCTGGTGGGGCTCGCGATCTGGGACTCCCCGGAGGATCTGGCAGCGGCCCGACCCGCCATGGCCGAAGCGATCGCGGGCGTGGACTTCTCCCAGCTCGAAGACAGCGATCCCGAGTCCTGTCTCCTCGAGGTGGCCTGGGCGAAAGGGGAGCTGCTGAGCACGGACTAGGCTCTGTCCGGGAGCCACGAGGCATGTTCGCGGTGGTTCGGGATTCTCATTGTCGTTTCCCGCCGGGGGTTCATCGTTCGACGCCGCATGGCTCCGCGTGTTGAATTGGACCTCCACGCCGAGACGGAGGGATCCCGAGTCATGCGAATTCGGGCCTGGTCGAGCGTCGCCTTCGTACTCGTGCTCGCGTCGGGCGCGGGGGCGTGCCGGAAATTCATCACGCTCCCGACCACCCGCGAGCCCGTCATCTCGTCGGCGGTGGCGTTTCCCACCACGCTTGGCCCCGGCGACTCGACGATGATCACGGTCGTCGCGAGCGACCCCGCGGGCGCTCCGCTCGTCTATGACTGGGAGGCCTTCAACGGGCTGGCCATCAAGGGCACGAAGGGCGGCTGGCTCTACAACACTGCCAGCCCGACGATGGTTTTCTATGCCCCGACGACCTGGCCGTACCCGACCGACACCGCCTTCGTCTGGTGCGGCGTGCGGGACAGCAGGGGTGGCGAGGCCCAGCGCCAGGTGCTGATCTACTACTCGAATTGAGTTCGGGGGCCGCGTTCGGTGCGAGCTCGCGACGGGGAAAGTGAAGAACGGGCCGAGACGCGCTCGTTGGGCGAGCGCGCCGGGCCGAGGCGTGCGCGCGAGAGGGACGGCCTGCGAATGCGAATTCTCGCGCTGACCCTCGCATGCCTCGGACTCACCGCCTCGGTCGCGCGCGGCACTACCTGGTTCGGGGGCCAGCTGCAGTTCCCCGTGCCGGCCCGCGACATCGGCGCCACGCAGCTCGGCGTGGGCGCCGGCGCGACGATCACCCGGATGGTGAACGCACACGTCGGCCTCGGCGCCGACGTGGCCTACCACTACTGGCCCGCTTCGCCGGGATACCAGGCGGCCTTCGATCGCTACCTGCAGACCGAGCGCATGGAGGCGCTCACCGGATCCGAGTGGGCGCTGTCCGCGCTGCAGATCACGGGACACATCAAGCTCGTGGCCCCGGCGGGGCGACGGTGCGCCGCATGGGTGCAGGCCGGCGGGGGCGCGTATCACCTGAACTTCAACCTCGACCAGCGGCGGACGGCGGACACGTACGCATGGGTCGTGGGCCCCGGGCTGGGCAACTTCAAAGTCTCAGCCGGCGGGTACGGCGCGATCGGGCTCGATGTCCACGTCTCGCCACCGGTCGCACTGGGCGTGGATGCGACGTTCCACTACGTGCGCTGCGGCGAGAAGAGCACCTGGGGCTACACCGGCATCAACGACCTGCAGGACTTCTCCGCCTTCACGGTCGGTATGCACGCGCTGTTCGGGTGGAGATGACGCCGTGAGGACTCCATGAAGCGGGCGATCCCGATCGCGTCGATCGTCCTGCTGTGCACGCTGACGGGAGCGGTCGGAGCGCAGGGCATCGGACGTTCGCTCGACATCCAGCCGGGCGCGCGCGAGACTTTCGTTCGTTCGTGGGCCGGGGGCGCGTCGCGGGAACCCGGTAGCGGGGGGTGGGACCATGTGCGCGATCGGTCGGAGGGAGGCACCACGTGCCCCGGGCCCCAGTTCTCCTGCTGATCGCGATCGGCGGGCTCACCATGCCGCTCGCAGCCCACGCCGTCTCGATCGCGCCGCCGCCGGGCGATACGGCGACGGCCAGCCCCGGGCGCCCGTCCGCACCGCCCCTGCCCACGTGGATCTTCGAGGTCGGCGGGTCGTGGAACGCCGGGTTCGTCGGCGAGGCGTCGTCGCAAGGAACCGGCGGCGGCGGCTGGCTTGGAGTCAGCCGCCGCGTGCGCCGCTGGAACGCCATTGGGTTCGACGCCGGGTGGACGCAGCTCCGGCCATCCGGGACCATGGTCCCCGGCTTCTTCGATCGCTCCCATCAGGAGAGCTCGCGCGTGATCGCGCTGCTCGCCAGTGGACGCCTCATGGGCCCGACCGATGCCGGCATCACACCGTTTCTGGTCCTCGAAGCCGGGGCGCTGCGGACGCGGTTCGGTGCCTACGAATACCTCAACGTGTCCGGAGCCCCGGGCTACGCCCACGTCGCGAGCCGCATCGAGTACTCGCCCTGCGCTTCGCTCGGGGTCGGCATGCACGCGATCTGGCCGCGACCGTTTCCGCGCCTCGACCTCTCCGCGCGCCTGCTGACGGACCTTCGGCCCTCGGGCGTCACGCTGTTCGCGCCGCGGTTGAGCCTGATCTGGTGAGAGGCCGCCGCGAACATGCCCCGGGGCATGTTCGCCGGGCGCCCGACCTGCCTACCGCATCAGCACCAGCCGCTGCGTCAGCTGGTGGCCCTCGAACTCGAGCCGGAAGAAGTACGCGCCCGGCTGGACGAGGCGGCCGTGGTCGTCGCGCCCGTCCCAGGCCACGTTGGCGCTGCCCGCGGGCCGCGGGCCGTCGATCAGCGTGCGCACGCGCGCGCCGGCCAGGTCGTAGACCACGAGCCGCGCGTCGCCGGCGTGCGGCAGCGAGAACGCGATCGCCGAGCCGCCCGGTGCGGGGTTGGGCCGCGCGGGCGAGAGCGCGAGCGTGGGCGCGGTCGCGACCACGCCGAGCGGCGTGCCCTGGACGGCGACGTGGAAGCAGCACTGCTGCACCACCACGCCGGCGGGCGAGGTGAGTGTCAGGCAGATCGTGTTCGAGCCGTTGGCGGCGCTGTCGGGCACGCTGATCGCGGGCTCGTAGCGCGCGGTCGAGCCCGCCGGTACGAGCACGCTGGTGGGCGCGGGCAGCGGCCAGTTCCGGGCGCTCGAGAGCGCGACGCCGTAGCTGCCGTCGAACAGCGGGTCGTGGTTCTCGAGCGTCCAGCCGAACGTGCCGGTTCCCGGCGGCACCATGGTGGTGTCGGCTTGGCAGGAGGACAGCGCGCTGGTGATGTTCAGCGCCGTCGACCACACGTCCACGCTCGAGGTGTCGCGGCCGTCGCCCCAGGCCACGTCGATGGCCGTGCCCGAGCACGCCATGCCGCTGTAGTCGCCCATGTTGGGCGCGATGTTCGAGCGCGAGGTGGTGAAGTTGCTCTGCGCGCTGGTCACCATCCGGTTGGGCGCCCACGTCTGGCCGCCGTCCACCGAGCGCGTGGCGTAGACGTTGGCGCGATCGCCGTAGAGGTCGTCGCGGTGGTCGAACCAGGTGACGTAGGCGGCGCCGTCCGAGCCCACGGCCGGCTCGGGGAAGAACAGGTCGTAGCCCAGCCCGTCGTCGTTCAGGCGCGTCGGCGTGGACCAGGTGACGCCGTCGTCCGAGTAGGTCGCGAACGCGTCGCGCTGGTCGCGGCCGCGCTCGCTGCCGGGCGTCCCGAGCGCCGTCTTGATGTCGTACGCGAGCGTGCGATAGCGCGTCGAGATCATGCGCAGGAAGTAGGTGCCCGAGACCGGCGCGGTGAACGTGTAGTAGGCCGTCCCGGTGCCCTGCGTGCTGTCGGGATTGCCGCCGAAGCACAGGCGCTGCGAGGTGTTGGGGTCGTTGAGCCGCAGGTACCAGCCGTTCGCCTGCAGCGCGCCGTCCATCACCGAGTCGGCGTAGGCGATGAACGCCTGGCCGGCATCGAGGTGGAACGACCACCAGTCCTGGTCGGGCGCGCCGTTCACCGGCGCGAGCGTGCCGCGCAGCGTCTGTCCGGGCGTGAACGGCGTCGCCGCCGCGGCGGTGCCGTCGTCCTCGACCTCGAAGTTCGCGGTCGACGCCGGCAGCGGCGTGGCGAGGAACCGCCAGCACTCCTGCCAGGTGAGGTAGATGCGGCCGCGGTGCGGGCCGGCCGAGCGGTCCACGGCGATGCCGGGGAAGTTGACGCCGCGCTCGCGGTTGAAGCCGGGCGCTCCGGTGCCGAACTGCTGGTTGAACGTCACCGGCGTCACCTGCGCCTGGAACGAGACGCCCTGGTTGATCGAGCGCCGGAAGCGGATGCCGTCCTCGATCGTGGCCTGCGCCGAGTACCACGTGGTCTCGACGTTGCCGGAGCCGTCGACCGCGACGCGCGGCCCCTGCACGTTGTCCGCGTCGGCGCCCGAGGAAATGGTGAGCGCGGCCGACCAGGTGCGGCCGCGGTCGGTCGAGCGGTAGAAGTCGATGTGGTCGTCCACCGTGGTGTAGGTGGTGTTGACGACGTACAGGTTGCCGGTCAGCGAATCGCAGGTGATCCACTCCTTGTCGAGGATCACCGTGGAGTTGGGCACGTTGCGCACCACGAACGCGCTGTCGAACGAGAACACGCCGCCGCTGAAGCGGCCGTGCGCGACCGCGATGCAGTTGTGGGCGCCGTCGGGCAGCCCGAGGCCGCAGTAGAAGAAATCGCCGGTCTTCTCGTTCACCGCCATCGCCGGGTCGCTGAACCACTTGAAGTTGGGCATGCCCGCCGGGTGCGCGGGGCTGCCGCCGTCGGTGAACGTCTGGCCGCCGTCGTTCGACCACCCGAAGCCCTGCGTGTCCGAGCTGGTGAGGAACCCCTGGCCGTCGTTCCACGACACCACGACCTGGTTGCCGATCGCGCCCACGTACTCCTCGGACTGGGCCACGCCGACGCCGTCGCCGACCGGCGAGTTGCAGCGCACGTTGGTGGGCGTCGACTGGACGTTCGCCGGTCCGGCGCGGCGCCGGGGCGCCGCGAGCGGAGCGGCGGCGAGCGGCGCCTCGGAGAGCGGCGCGCCCTCGGGCTCGCCCGCGCGCCGCAGGTGGAGGCCGCGCTGCGCGGCGCGATCGCCGTGGCGCGCCCGGCGGCGCAGCTCCGCGAGCTCGCGGCCCTCGCGCAGGCGCATGCGGGCCTCGGCCCAGATGGCGTCGTGCTTGATCTTGAAGGCATCCGCGCGCTGGTGCTCGAGCGCGCGCTGGACCTCGTCCGCATCGGGCATGCGGGAGACCTGCGCCCGGGCCGCGGGCGCGGAAAGCAGCGCGCAGGCGAGCCCGCCCGCGAGCGCGAGGCGGAGCGCGGCGGTCCGACGATGGCGAGCCAAGTGAGATTCCTCCCCCGGAGAAACGGGCTGCGACCGGCGGCGGGGCCATCCAATGCTCCGTCTTCTGCAAGCCGGAAGCCAGACTCGGATGGCCTTCCGGAAGCCGGGCCGCCGCCGCGTGGAGCCACGCCGCACGCGGCCTTGCAGGTCCGAAACGCCCTGGCCGGCCACCGGCCGGCCGCCCCACGCGCTGCACGCCGCCCCGGAGGGTCGTGCAGATTGCGACGCTCAGCGCACCAGCGTGAGGCCGGTGGTCGCCGCCCGCCCGGACTGCGAGAGCCGCAGCCGGTAGGCGCCGGCCGGGAGCCGGTTCGCCTCCTCGAGCGCGATCACGTGCCTCCCGGGTCCGAGCGAGCCCAGCTCGCGCGCCGCCACGCGGCGACCGCTCACGTCGTAGATCGCGAGCGAGGCGGGCGAGGCCGAGGGCAGCTCGACCTCGAGCGCGGCGATCCCCGCCGCGGGATTGGGCCGTGGCGCCGAGAGCGCGAGCCGCGCCGCCGGAACGGTGACCGACGTCTCGCCCAGGTACGCGACGCCGGCGCCGCTCGTCACCGCGAGCCGGTAGCCGTACGCGATCCCGGGCGCGACGGCGCGATCGACGTAGCGGATCTCGCCCGTGCCGTCCGCCGAGAGCGCGGCGATCGCGGCCCACGAGCCACCCGCGGCGCGGCGCTCGAGCGTCGCCGCGAGCCCCGGCCGGTCGGCGTACCACGTGAGCTCGACGCGATCCGCCCAGGCGTCGCACGCCACCAGCGAGAGCAGCGTCGGCGTCTCGCCCAGCGTCCAGTACGCCATCTCGACGTCGGGCGAGCCGCCGCGGCCGTCGCTCCAGCACGCGGTGACGCCGGCGTCGTCGGCGAACAGCGCGAGGTGATCGCCCTGGTTGGGGACGAGGTTGCTCTCGACGCTCGTCCACGCGGTCGCGGTGTCGCTCGTCGCGCCCAGCGTGATCCACGAGTCGCCGCCGTCGTCCGAGCGCGCGAGGTAGGTCGAGAGCACGCCGCCCGCGGTGCCGGCCGCGGCGTCGCGGCCGTCGTACCACGCGCAGTAGGCGTGGCCGTCGCCCGCCACCGCGATCTCGGGCAGCCAGTCGTCGAAGCCGACCGGGCTGTCGCTCACGCGCACCGGCGTGCTCCACGTGGCGCCGCCATCGTCCGAGTGCGCGGCGAACACGTCGCGCTGGTCGCGGCCGCGCTCGGCGCCCTGCGTGGCCGCGCCCACGCGCGCGCGGTAGCCGCCCGTGCCCGCGACCGGCGCGAGGCGCACGTAGTAGGTGCCGGACTCGGGCGCGGTGAAGATCCACGCGGGCGGCAGCACCTCGGGCGCGAGGTCCGCGGCGTCGGCCTGCGTGTAGCACAGGCGCGTCGCGCCATCGGGCGCGTAGAGCCGCAGCGCCACGATCTGCCCGTCGGCGAGCGAGTCCACGTCCACCAGCACGCCCTGCCCGGCCGAGAGCGGCAGCGCGAACCAGTCCGCGTCGGTGGCGGAGGCGATGGCGCCGCGCAGCGTGGCGCCCACGCCCGCGGGCGTGGCGGTCGCGGGCGTATCGTCGGGCTCGGCCTCGCTCACCGGCCCGCCGCTTCCCGCGGCGGCGAGGTCGTCGTACCAGTCCAGCGACTCCGACCACGCGAGGTGCAGCCGGCCATCGTGCGCGCCGCCGCTCTGGTCGAGCGCGAGCGAGGCGTACTCCACGGCCTGCGGCAGGTTGTATCCGGGCGCCCCGCTTCCGGGGTTGGAGTAGAGGCTCACGGCGTCGCGCGCCGCGGCCCACGTGGCGCCGCCATCGGCGGAGCGCGCGGTGCGGATCGCGTCGGCGTCCACGAGGCCGGTGACGAAGTACGCGACCTGCGCCACGCCCTCGCCCGCCGCGATCCGCGGCCGCGCCACGCGCCCGCGCTCGGCGACGTCCGAGACCTCGAGCGGCGCCGACCACGAAGCGAGCAGGCTGTCGGCGGCCTGGGCTTCCACCCGGCCCACGCCGCCGCTCTCGCGCACGTACGCGAGCTGCACGCGGCCGCTCGCGGCATCGACCGCGAGCCAGGGCTGATGCAGAAAATCGGTCGCCACACTGACGCTGCGCGCGACCACCACGGGATCCCACTGGAGCGCGCCCGGCGCGGGCAGCGTGAAGCGCCCGCGCAGCACGCCGATCGCGCTCTGCGCGGGGCTCGCGTCGGCCAGCGCCGCGCAGTAGAAGGCGCCGGTTGCGGCATCCACCGCGACCACCGGGCTGCTCGTCCAGCGCCACTGCGGGTAGCCGCCCGGCAGGGGCAGCGTGCCGGCGTCGAACCAGGTGAGCCCGCCGTCGGTCGAAACGCCCCAGCCGACGGTCTGGCCGCTGCCGTCGTGGAGCCCGGTGCCGTCGTTCCACGCCGCGAGCACGTCGTTGCCGGCGCGGGCCAGCGAGGGCCCGCACTGCGCGTCGCCCGGGGCGTCACCCTGCGTGTCGTTGCATCGCCGGTTGGGCCGCGGCGGGCCGCTCGCGTGCGCTGCGGCCGGCCGGATCGCCCAGCGCGGTGGCGCCGCGGCGGCGAGGCCCGGCGTGGCCGCTGCGAGCGCGGCCGCGAGCGCCAGCGCGCGCGGCAGGCGGGACGTCAGGGCAGGGATTTGAGCACCACCATCCGCCGCGTGCGCGAGACCCCGCCCTGCGTCAGGCGGACGACGTAGATCCCCGGCCGCAGCCGCTCGCCGGTGCTCACGGGCAGCTGGTGCGCGCCCATTCCCAGCCCGCCCACCTGCCGCGAGCTCATGCGCCGGCCGTTCAGGTCGAGCACGTCGAGCGTCGCCGGCGCGGACGAGGTCAGCGAGAACGCGATCACGCCGCCCGCCTGCACGGGATTGGGCCACGCGCCCGCGAGCTCGAGCGTGAGTGTGTTGGCGATGGTCGTGGCGGCGAAGCCGTAGAAGTGCTCGACCGAGTTCTCCATCACGCCGAGGCGGTACTGGTAGGTGCCGCCCAGCGTGACGTCGGTGTCGACGTAGCTCAGCTGGCCGTTCGCGTCCGAGGCGAGCGGCCCGATCGAGCTCCACGCGCCGCTCCCGCCGAGCCGCCGGTAGAGCGTCGCCCCGAAGCCCGCCGGCGCGTCGACGAACCACGTGACCGCGACCTGCGTGGTCTGCGCGGTGATCGAGACCAGCACCGGCTCGCCCGAGCGCTCGGCCAGGTTCCAGTACGCCATGTAGATGTCGGGATTGCCGTTCCGTCCGTCCGACCATGCGGCGGTGACGCCCGTGCCGTCGCCGAACAGCGACAGGTAGTCGCCCTCGTTGGGCGCGATGTCGGTGGCGACGAACGTCCAGTCGGAGATCGCGTCGCTGGTGGGCCCGAGCACGCTCCAGGTGTCGCCGCCGTCGCTCGAGCGCGCCAGGTAGGTGCTCGACTGCCCGCCGCCCGTCCCGGAGGCGGCGTCGCGCCAGTCGTACCACGCGCACCACGTCTGGCCGTCGCCCGAAACCGCGACCTCGGGCAGCCAGTCGTCGAAGCCGACGGGGCTGTTCGAGACGCGCACCGGCGTGCTCCACGTCTGGCCGCCGTCGTCCGAGTGCGCGACGAACGCGTCGCGCTGGTCCCGGCCGCGCTCGCCGGTGTTCGACGCCGGGCCGGTCTTGATTCGGTAGCGGCCCGAGCCGGTCGTGGTGGCGGCGCGGATGTAGTAGGTGCCGGTCACGGGCGCCGTGAAGATCCACGACGGCGGCGCGTAGCCGGGCAGCAGGTCGTTGGCGCCCGCCAGCGTCCACGCCAGCCGCGTCACGCCATCGGGCGCGAACATGCGCAGCGAGAGCGCGCGCGGGTCGCTGGGGATCTGGTCGACGAACGTGGACGACAGCGAGTCCGCCTCGACGATCACGCTCTGGCCGACCGTGAGCGGCAGCGCGTAGTAGTCGAGCACGTCGTTGGGATAGGTGAGCGAGCCGTGCAGCACCTGGCCGACCATGATCGGTGTCGCGACGGCCGCCGAGTCGTTGGGCTCGACCTCGCCGACCTGGGTCCCGAGCCCGACGAACGGCTGGTCGTCGTACCAGTTGAACGACTCGGCCCACGCCATGTAGAGCCGGCCGTTGTGCGCGCCGCCGCTCCGGTCCACGGCGATGGAGCCGAACTGGATGCCGATCGGGCGGTTGAAGCCGGGCGCGCCCGAGCCGTAGTTCGAGTAGAAGCTGACGACGTCGTTGGGCGCCGAGAACGTCTGCCCGCCGTCCACCGAGCGGCTGATGCGGTAGTAGTCCGCGTCGATCGTGCCGATCAGGTAGTACTGGACGTACACGGTGCCGTCGGGGCCGACGATGGGCCGCGAGCCCTGGACGCGCCCGGCCTCGGCGCCGGGCGAGATCTGCGCCGGCGGATAGGACCACGCCCCGAGCCCGCTGTCGGCGTACTGGGCGTCGATCTCGCTGGTGCCGCTCGGGAAGCGCGTGTAGCTCAGGACCACGTGCCCGCTCGCGGGATCGAGCGCGATCCACTCCTTGTCGAGGAAGTCCTGCCCGCTGTCCACGGTGCGGGGAATGGTCACATCGTCCCAGATGAACGTGTTGCCGCTGAAGCGGCCCTTGATCACGCCGATGGCGCTCAGCGAGCTGTTCGCGTCGGCGAGGCCCGAGTAGTAGAACGCGCCGGTCGCGGGGTTGACGGTGACCACGGGATCGCTCGACCAGTTCCACGTCGCGGCGTAGGCGGCGGGAATCGGGAAGATGCCCTCGTCCGTCCAGGTGACGCCGCCATCCACCGAGATGCCCCAGCCCTGCGTCTGGTTGGCGAGCGGCGGGTTGACCTCGCGGAAGCCCCGGCCATCGTTCCACGCCGCCACCATGTAGTTGTTCCAGCGCGCGATCGACACCTCGCACTGGCCGTCGCCCGCGGGATCGCTCGACGGATCGTTGCATCGCTGGTTGGGCCGCGGCAGCGCGGCGATCGCGCTCGGCACGGCGCGGCGCGCGCGCAGGGACGGCGCGGCGCGGCGCGCCCGCGCCGCGTCCTCGTCGCCCAGCGTCTCGCGCGAGCGCTCGCCGCGGACGCGCAGCGTCGACTTGCCGGAGGCCTTGAGCCGGCGCGCCAGGCGCCGCAGCTCGCGCGCGCGCTCGCGGTGCTCGCGCATCTCGCGCATCGGCTCCTCGGCGAGGCGCTTGATCTCCGTGCGCTTGAGCGGCGAGACGCCGGCCAGGCTCGTGGCGCGCCCCGGGGCGGGCGCGAGCAGCGCGGCGGCGAGGAGCGTCGGGGCCCAGCGGTGGAGCAGGTTGCGCGCGAGCGCCATGGCGTGTCCTTTCGAACGTCCGAGTGCGCGGCCGCCCGGGATTCTAGCCCGCCCGCCGATGCACTGGCTACCCGTCTCGGGCGCGTGCGGTTCCCGCCTCGCACGCGGTTGCGCCCCGGCGCCGGGGCGGCGAGGATGCACCGTCCCGTTGGCCGCCCGATCGTTCCTTGAAGGAGGCGGCTGGAAAGTGAGATCCGCTCGCATGAAGCCCATCGCCCAGGTCGCGCGCACGCTGGACATCGATCCCGCGCAACTCGAGCCCTACGGCCACTTCAAGGCCAAGCTCCCGCTCTCGACGTTCATCGACCGGCCGCGCCGCGGCAAGCTCGTGCTGGTCTCGGCCATCACGCCCACGCCGGCCGGCGAGGGCAAGACCACGACCACGATCGGGCTCGTGCAGGGCCTGGCCAGGATCGGCGTACGCGCGGCGGCGGCGCTGCGCGAGCCGAGCCTGGGGCCGACGTTCGGCATGAAGGGCGGCGGCGCGGGCGGCGGCGCCTCGGAAGTGCTGCCGGTGATGGACATCAACATGCACTTCAACGGCGACTTCCACGCCGTCTCGAGCGCCCACAACCTGGTCGCCGCGCTGGTCGACAACGATCTCCACTTCGGCAGCCCGAGCGGCCTCGATCCGCGGCGCGTGACCTGGAAGCGCGTCGTGGACATGAACGACCGCGCGCTGCGCGACATCGTGATCGGCCTGGGCGGCCGCACCGAGGGAATCCCGCGCGAGACGGGCTTCGACATCACCGCCGCCAGCGAGGTGATGGCGATCCTGTGCCTCG
>Ga0187765_10000376_pt1 | contig 16309 bp, 16 predicted proteins | sample 0216_QUI02_MP05__3_FD_133018 | JGI IMG/M metagenome (GOLD analysis project Ga0187765, IMG submission 133018) | Tropical peat soil microbial communities from peatlands in Department of Meta, Colombia - 0216_QUI02_MP05_10_MG | ecosystem: Environmental > Terrestrial > Soil > Wetlands > Peat ...
CACGTTCTCGGCGAAATCGTCGACCTTGGTCAGCGGGATCGTATCCGAAGTCGCCGAGACGATGAGCATCGGCGAATCAGCCGGATTGACCTTGCGGTAGGTCGGCGGCGTTGACAGATTTTTCGGCAGCTGGGCGCCTGCGGCCGTGATTGCCGCCTGCACATCCTGGGCCGCGCCGTCGATATTGCGGTTGAGATCGAATTGCAGCGTCACCACGGTCGAACCCAGCGAGCTCACCGAACTCATTTGCGAGACGCCGGCGATCTGGCCGAACTGCCGCTCAAGCGGCCTCGCCACCGTTGCGGCCATGGTTTCCGGGCTGGCGCCCGGCACCGTGGCGACCACCTGGATGGTTGGGAAATCGACCTGCGGCAGCGGCGCGACCGGCAATAGCGGGAAAGCCACAATGCCGACCAGCGCCAACGCGGCCATCAACAATGACGTGGCGATCGGCCGCCGGATGAAGACTTCCGAGAAATTCATCAGGAATTATCCGGCTGCTGCGCCGCGGGCGTCGCGGCTGGCGATTTTGGCGACCGGATCGCGACATGGGTCCCCACATCCAGCCGCGATTGTCCTTCGACGACAATGGTCTCGCCGGCATTTAGACCCTTTGTCGCGATTACGGTCTCGTCGGTCGTGAGTGCGTCGATCGCCCGCGCTTCGACGGTATCGTCGGACTTTACTACCCAAACGTAAAAGCCCTCGGGACCGCGCTGCAGCGCGATCGGGGGTATAGTGACGGCGTTCTTTTGTGTGTCGAGGAGCATGCGTACTCGCACGAATTCACCCGGCCAGAGTCGCCCGTCATCGTTTGGAAATTCGGCCTTGAGCTGAATCGTGCTGGTTGCCTGATCGATCTGATTATTGATCAGGAGGAGCTTGCCTTCGGCGAGCTGTTGCTGATCGTCCTGGTCAAACGCCAAGACCTTGACTTCACCGCGCAGCATCGCTTCGCGAACTTTTCCGAGATCGCTCTGCGGCAGCGTGAAGATCACCGTGGTCGGCTTGATCTGGGTGAGGACCGTCAACGGATTGGAGTCAGTGGTGTGGATGATGTTGCCGACGTCGATTTGTCGGAAGCCGACCACGCCGTCGATCGGTGCCGTGATCGTTGCGTAATCGAGCTGCACCTGTGCCGCCTCGATCGCGGCTTGATCGGCGTCGATGGTGGCTTTGGTAGTGTCGACCTTGGCCTGCTGCAAGTCGACGTTCTGCTGGGTCTCGTAACTCTTCTGCGCCAAGGTCTTAAATCGCGCCAAATCCTTCTCGTTGTCCACGAGCTGCGCTTCGTCCTGACTCTTTTTCGCGATGGCCTGATCGAGCGCCGCTTTCAGCGGCGCCGGATCGATCCTGGCGAGGACTTCGCCTTGATGGACTTGCTGGCCCTGCTGGAAATTGACCGAAACAATTTGGCCGTTGACCTGGGCGCGAATGGCTACCGTATTGAGCGCCTGGACCGTGCCCAGCGCGTGAGAGTAGATCGGCACGTCGCGCATGGTCGCTTGCGCGACGGTGACCGGCACGGACGGCCGTGCCGTCGTTTGCGCCGCCTGCGAACTTTGATGGCGCCAGAATATAACGGCGGCGGCCAAGGATGCGAAAGCAATCCCGGCAACAATGAAAAAAATTTGCCGGGAATTCCTCCCGGTCATTCTTATCCCCATGGTCGTAGCTATAGCTTGCCTTTCCTGGTCGCTCAAACCGCGATTTTCCGAAGCTTTCGCCGGCGCTGGCGCAGCGCACCGGACTATACCGGCTTAGGAATGAGCGGCGCATTAAACTTCATTAAGATAGCGCCGTCTTGGCGTTAACGTCGATTCAACGCCGCAAGCGATGCCAAGTTCTTTTTGGGCACAAGTTCTTTGGGCACAAGTTCTTTGGGCAGCCAGTGCCTGGGGTTGGTCCGCCGGGTGGGTCCAGCGTCATACCAGGATTGTCAGATTGCCGACCGGGGGAGGGGTCGCCGCGCGGTCGGCTTACAGCCGCCGGATCAGTCCAGCGATAGCGCCTATGACCGCAAACAGGAGCAGCAGCGGCAACCAGATCAGTGCTGCTCCAATCAGCACCAGCAGGAAGATCCCGCCAAACAGCGCCACGATGAGCATGAGCAGGGCAAAACCGAGCGGCCCGATGCGGCCGACATAGATGCGATGGCTGCTGCGGCGCTGGCCGTGGCCGTAGGGCGGCGGCCAGGACGCATCCCGGTCGGGCCAGTCGTTGCCTGGCGGGATGATTTCAGGTTCGTGGCGCGGCCGCTCGGGCTGATCTCGATTATTCGCCATGGTCGTTCTGATGCTTGCGCGGCGATGAAATTAGCGGCCCGGCACGGCCTGGACGGTGCGTTCGTGATGATCGTGCAGAAATTTCGCCAACTGTTCGCGCAAACTCTCATCTTGCTCGCCCTGGTGACCGAGCACTACGGCGCGCTCGAACAATTGCTGTTGCAGCTCTTGCGGCAATTCGCTCCACAAATCTGCTGCGGCGGCACCGAGCACCAAAAAATAGCGGCCGGCGATGTCGTTTAGGACTTGATCGGAATGCGTGCTCATTGGCGAACTCATACCGTCAGATCAGAACGCGCTTCTTCGATAGGCAGCGCGGCCATTTCGAAAGCGCGCGGCAGCGGGCATACTGGGCCTGCCGGCAACTCAAAACAATAGCTGGCGGCTTTGTTCCGCGTCAGCTTTGTTCCGCGTCATCGGCCGCCGGCTGCCGTCGGTGCGGCCGGCCCGGTGTTGACTTGTTCTTTGGCAAAGCCCGCGGTCGCGGCATAGCCGCGCACGATAGATTTGCGTTCATCATAGGAAAGCACGGCTTCGATATCGGTGAAGCCTTCGGGCGCGCGCTGCTCGACCGCATCGATCACGCCTTCCGGTCCGCCGCTCCGGTTCATTTGCACGATTTGCGCCGTCGGCGGCAGGCGATCGCGTTCATAGGCCCACAGCGCCTGCATCGGATGTTCGGCCGCGATCAAATGGTCGGCCAGCGCACGCGCATCGAGGATCGCTTGCGAGGCGCCGTTCGAACCGACCGGATACATCGGATGTGCAGCATCGCCGAGCAGCGTCACGCGCCCAAAAGACCAGCGCGGCAGCGGATCGCGGTCGCACATCGGATATTCCCAGAACTCCGGCGTTGCCCTGATCAAGGCTTGCGCATCGACATGGTGGATTGCGAACCGCCGAATGTGCGGCGCCAGTTCTTCGATCCGCCCGGGACGCGACCAATCCTCCTTGCGCGGCGGCGCTGTCGAGCCGTCGCCGATCTTGGCGACCACCGCCCAATTGGTCAGCCGCGTATCGTCGCGCGCGCCTTCGGCAATCGGATAGACGACCAGTTTGGCCGCCATGCCGCCGGCCACGATCATGGACCGGCCGGTCAAAAATCGCGGCCACTCGGTGGCGCCGCGCCACAGCATGGCGCCGTTCCAGCGCGCCGGTCCCTCGCCGGGATAAAGCGCTTCACGAACCGCGGAATGAATGCCGTCGGCGCCGACCAGAATGTCACCGTAAGCGGTGGCGCGATGGGCGCCGGTACGGTCGAAGAAATACGCGCAGACGCCGGATTCATCCTGGCGGAACGCGCCGAGGCGATGGCCGGTATGGATGTGCTCGCCGCCGATACGCTCGCGCGCCGCATCGTGGATCACGCCGTGCAGCCGGCCGCGGTGAATCGAAAATTGCGGCACGTCATAGCCGGCGTCGAGCCCGCGCGGTTCGCGCCAGATCTCCTGGCCAAAGCGATTGGTGTAGAACAGCTCATAGGTGCGGATCGCGACCGCATCGAGCCGTTGCAAAAGCCCAAGCGCGTCGAGCTCTTTGATCGCATGGGGCAGCGTGTTGATGCCGACGCCGAGCTCGCGGATCTGCTCGGATTGCTCGAAAACCTCGCAGTGGAGGCCGCGCGCGTGCAGCATCAGTGCGGCGGTCAGCCCGCCAATCCCGCCGCCTGCGATGATCGCTTTCATTGGCAGAGGTCTAAGATCAGAAATCAAAGATCATAATTCAGAATACCAGATTTCCGGCCTCCGACATCCGACCTCCGGGCTCCGATTCATTCCGGCGGGATACCGGCTTTGCGGATCACATCGCCCCAGCGCCGCGTTTCTTCCTTGACGAAAGCGCTCATCTGCTCCGGCGTGCCGCCGCCCGGACTGATGCTCAGCGCGGCAAAGCGTTCCAGGAGTTCAGGATCGTGCATGGCGGCATTGGCGGCGGCATTAAGTTTATCGACAATTTCGGCAGGTGTTTTCGGCGGCGCGGTCAGCGCATGCCAGGTGTCGGAGATGCAGCCGTGGACCCCGACCTCATCCAAAGTCGGAATGTTGGGCAGCGATGGGACGCGCTCCCTGACAGTCACGGCGAGAATCCGTGCTTGTCCGGATTTGTGCATTTGGAGCGACGACGCAAGCTCGTTGAACATCAGATCGACATTGCCGGCGAGTAGGTCGTTGATCGCGGGCGCGGTGCCCTTGTACGGTACGTGCGTGAGCTTGGTGCCGGTAATGGACTGAAACAATTCGGCGGTCGTGTGCGAGGTGGTGCCGATGCCTTGCGAGGCATAATTGATCTTGCCGGGGTTGGCCTTGGCGTAAGCGATCAGCTCCTGCACGGTTTGCGCGGGGAAGTCCTTGCGCACCAGCACGACATTCGGAATGTGCGACATGATCGCGATCGGCACGAGCTGCGCCGGATCGTAATTCAGCGATTTGTAGAGAAACGGATTGGTCGTGATCGGCGCCGGCTGCGATGCTAACAGCGTGTAGCCGTCCGGATCCGCATTAAAGACCGTTTCGGCGGCGAGGCTGCCGCTCACTCCCGGTTTGTTTTCGACGACAAGCGGCTGGCCGAGCGACGCGCGCATTTTATCGGTCACCAGCCGCGTCACGGTGTCGACGCCGCCGCCGGCCGGCACCGAGACGATCACCCGGATGGGATGGTCGGGAAAATCGGCGGCGCGCGCCATGACGGCCGCGACGACGGCCGCCATCAGCAGCGGGATAGCGCAGGAAACGAGAAAGGCTCGACGCGGCACGATGAGAAATCCCTAAAGAGATGTGCGGCATGCCCATAGCGCAGATCGGGCGTTGAGTCTTGCGGCGTGCTGCCGCTACAACGGGGGCACCGGGAGGAGATGTTCAATGACCAGGCTTGATTTCGTTCTTGAGGAATTGGTTACCGCCAACCGCATTCTGGCCAATGAAGGCATTGTCGACTCGTTCGGCCATGTCAGCGCGCGGCATCCTGATAATCCGAAGCATTATCTCTTGTCCCGCGCGCGCGCGCCCGAACGGATCGAGCGCACCGATATCGTCGAATACACGCTCGAGGGCGAGGCGATCGACAAGAATGCCGCGGCGCCATACATGGAGCGTTTCATCCACGGCGCGATCTACGAGGCGCGGCCGGACGTGCACGCGGTCGTGCACAACCATTCGCCGAGCGTCATTCCATTTGGCGTCACAGCGAAAAAACTGAGACCGTTTCTGCATCTGTGCGCGCATATCGGACAGGAGGTGCCAACCTGGGATTCCCGGGACAAGTTCGGCGACACGACATTGCTGGTGGGCGACATGGCAATGGGCCGCGATCTGGCGCGGCTTCTTGGTTCGCGGCCGACGACGCTGATGCGCGGCCACGGCGCCACCGTGGTCGGCCGCACCGTGCGCCATGCCGTATTCGTTTCGGTTTATCTTGAAGTCGCCGCCAAGCTGCAGATGCAAGCGATGGCGCTTGGCGAGATCAAATTCTTGAGCCCTGGCGAGATCGACAAGATCGTCGAACGGCTCAACGACTATTCGCTCAATCGCGCCTGGGAGAACTGGGCGCGCCGCGCGGGTCGACAGATGCAGGAGGGCTAGCGTCGCCCCTAGCGAATTACGAGAGTCACTCCGCGGCCAGCCGCACTTCCGGCGCGGCATCGCGGACTTCGGCGTCGACGTCTTTTTCGTATTTGGTGAAATTGTTCTGGAACATGCCGACGAGCTTGCGCGCGGTGGCGTCGAAGCCGGCTTTGTCTTTCCACGTCTTCATCGGATAGAGAAGATGCGGCTCGACACCCGGCACCGAGGTCGGCACCGCGAAGCCGAAATAAGGATCCGTGCGATAGCTCGCATTCTTCAATGAGCCATCGAGCGCGCCGGTCACCAGCGCGCGTGTCGCCTTGATCGGCATGCGCCGGCCGACGCCGTAAATGCCGCCGGTCCAGCCGGAATTGACCAGCCAGCAATCAACGTCGTGCTTCTTGATCATATCGCGAAGGAGGTTGCCGTATTCGGCCGGCGGCCGCGGCAGAAATGGCGCAGCAAAGCAAGTCGAGAATTCCGGCTCGACGCCAACTAAACCCTTTTCCGTTCCGGCAACTTTAGCGGTATAGCCGGACAGAAAGTGATACATCGCCTGGGCCGGCGTGAGTTTGGCGATCGGCGGCATCACGCCGAACGCGTCGGCGGTCAAAAAGATGATGTTCTTGGGCTGCCCGGCGCAGCCGCTGCGCGAGGCCAGCGGCATGAATTCGATCGGATAGGCGGAGCGGGTATTTTCCGTGCGCTTGTCGTTTTCGAAATCGCAGACGCGAGTATCGGGATCGAAAATCACATTTTCCAGCACCGCGCCGAAGCGGTTGGTCGCCGCGTAAATTTCCGGCTCCGCCTCCTCGGATAGATTGATGCATTTGGCGTAGCAGCCGCCCTCGAAATTGAAGACCCCTTCCTCGCTCCAGCCGTGCTCATCGTCGCCAATCAGCGTGCGGTTTGGATCGGCGGACAGCGTGGTCTTGCCGGTACCTGAAAGTCCGAAGAACAGCGCCACGTCGCCGGCCTTGCCGACATTGGCCGAGCAATGCATCGGCATCACGCCTTGCGCCGGCAGATAGAAGTTGAGCGTCGTGAAAACCGACTTTTTCATCTCGCCGGCATAGGACGAGTTGCCGATCAGAATGATCTTGTTGGTGAAATCGATGGCAATCACTGTGTCGCTGCGCACGCCGTGACGCTTCGGGTCGGCTTTGAAACTCGGCAGGTCGACGATGGTGAGGTCGGGAATGAAGTCGGCCAGTTCGAAAATATTGGGTCGGATCAGTAATTGACGAATGAACAAAGAATGCCAGGCAAGCTCGGTGAAGACGCGTGTTTTTATCCGATATTTTGCATTGGCTCCGCCATAAAGATCCTGCGCGTATAGAGTTTTGCCGCGCGCATGCGCGATCATATCGTCGTAGAGCAGCTGGAAATTTTCCTTGCTGAGCTTGCGATTGCCGCCCCACCACACCGTGTGCTCGGTGAGCGCATCCACGACGACGTGTTTGTCTTTGGGGCTGCGCCCGGTATGAACGCCGGTCTCGGCGCAGAAGGCCCCGCCCTGCACCAAGCCACCTTCGCCGTTCCTGATCGCGTGCTCCACCAGGACGGTGTCGGGCAGATTCCAATGAACCCCGGCGAGACCCTTAAAACCGAATTTGTCGGCGCCGTGCGCGCTGTTCCTCACACCCGTTTCCACCACCTTAAGCCTCCGCTTTGGCCGCTTGTCGCGGCTGCCTCCCGGCCGTTGGTCCGGCGTTCGATCGCCGGTTGATCGCTTTTTTCCTGGAGCTGCCCGAGCGGCGGCCCCGCCCGCGCTGGCCTTTCCTGGCAGCGCGTTTCGACCCTATATCCAGCCGCCCCGGCGCTGCCAAGCTCTTGGTTCCAAAAGCCCTAACCGGCTCGGCGCGGGCGCGTTCCAAACGCTGCAGTGCAGCGAGATCGAGGGGCGGATTCGGCCCGAATATCTAGCTGCCGCGCGCCTGTTTGGCCAAATTAGCCAAGACTTCGCGCAGTTGTCCGGAAGTCGTCACGCGCTCGGCGAATTCAAGCCGCAGCACCGCGTCGCCGCATGCAAGGTCGAGGCCGTCCGGATCGAGCCCGGTCACCTGCCAGCGGCCCGCTGCGGCGCCCAAGAGTTTGGTTGCGTAAAGCGTAACGGCTTCGGCGTGATCGTCATTCATGTGGCTCACGGCGGCCGCTTCGCTTTCGATGAGATCGCGCGCATCCGAAATTCCGGTCGTTATGTCTGCGGCGGCAAGATCGGCAGCGCGGGCGAAACCGGCATTGAGATGTGCCGATTCCATGGTCATGCGCCACAGCGCAAAATCGGCGAAGCCGGCGTAAAGCTCGGCCTTCGGATGCCGCGCCAGAAAACGCCGGCGCAACTGCGCTTGGGAAATGCCATCGCGCGCGACCTGAATGAATCGGCCAAGCACGGTCAGCCGAGGATGCGCGAGCGGATCGCCTTTGCCGCCGGCTGCGAGCAACACCGAGGCGCGGCCGTCGGCTTCAAGGTTGGCGGTATGGCTGGACAGTCGCGATATCAAAATGAGCGGCGAACCGTCGCTATCGGTCGCGATATTCACGAGCGAGCCGAACGGATGTCCGGTATTGCGGTCGATGGTTGCGAGCGCGCCGGCGCGCACCGTGCGCAACAATTTTTTCGCGACCGACCGGGGATTGAAATCCGGCGCGGGGGCGGTTTCCGGCAACCGGTTCGGCATGGCGCCGGGCAGTGGGCGAGCTGAACCGGGGGGCATTGCGCTTTGAACGCCGCCGGATGCGGCATTTTCCGCGATGCCGTTGTCCGGGGCCGTCTTGACGGGGGTCTCATTGGCGGGCTTCATCGCCGGTTCCATTTGGTTCCCGACGAAGGACCCTTGAGCCTGGGAAGGGTAGGATCGGCCACTGTAATTGCCCCGATTTTGCCTTGTCTGGTCACACTTCCGCCCCCACATGGGGATTCAAAGGCTTATGGGGCCGGGCTGATGATGCTGCGGCCGACTCATGTTAGAAGGCCGCCATGCCGACAATCGCTCTCGTCGACGACGACCGCAATATCCTCACTTCGGTTTCAATCGCGCTTGAGGCCGAAGGCTATCGGATCACAACCTATACCGACGGCGCTTCGGCGCTTGACGGTTTTAAGACCGCGCCGCCAGACCTCGCCATTCTCGACATCAAGATGCCGCGCATGGACGGGATGGAGACGTTGCGCCGGCTGCGTCAGAAATCGGATCTGCCAGTAATCTTTCTCACGTCGAAAGACGAGGAGATCGACGAGCTGTTTGGCTTGAAAATGGGTGCGGACGATTTCATCCGCAAACCATTTTCACAGCGGCTCTTGGTCGAGCGCGTCAAAGCGGTGCTGCGCCGTTCCTCGCCAAAAGACGGCAGCATTCCGAAGGAGGCAGACAGCAAGGTGCTCGAGCGCGGCCAGCTCCGTATGGACCCAGAGCGCCACACCTGCACCTGGAAGAATGAGCCGGTAACGCTCACGGTCACCGAATTTCTCATACTGCAGGCGCTGGCAAGCCGCCCCGGCGTGGTGAAAAGCCGCAACGCCTTGATGGACGCGGCCTATGACGATCAGGTTTATGTGGATGATCGCACCATCGACAGTCACATCAAGCGGCTGCGCAAAAAGTTCAAAGCCAGCGATGACGAGTTCGACATGATCGAGACTCTGTACGGCGTTGGCTATCGGTTCAAGGAATAGCACAGGGTGTACGATCGGAAATGCCGGCTGGCATTCCGAAGGGGTCACACGCGAATAGACGTTGGAGCCTCCGCGGCTGAGCGCATGGCATTTTGAAGCCCTGCGACCGCTTAAGCTTAAGTATAAATTGGGCTCCTGACTGGGCGGCTGACGTGCGGTAGTAATGGCGTCCGGCTACCCCCTTGTCTTCCGCACGCCGGGCGCTGGCGGAGGGCAGAGCGGGAAGCCGATCGAAACCCCGGCAGACGACGTGCTCGATCGAACCGCAGAGACAAAAGCATCGACGGAAGCTGCCGTCGAAGATCAGAACGAGAGCCAGTCTGAAAAGGCCGGCCTCGCCAAGGTCAAGGTGCGCCGCGGCATCGCCGGTGTCGGCGACTGGCTGGCGCGCGGCTGGCAGTTCTTTATCACGCAGAGCTCGTCGACTCTGACCCGCCGCATCGTCGTTCTCAACGTCACCGGCCTGGTCGCGCTTTCCATTGGCATCATCGTACTGTCGCAATTCCGCGCCGGCCTTATCGATGCGCGCATTCAGAGCCTCTTGGTGCAGGGCCAGATCATCGCCGGCGCGATCGCGTCATCGGCAACGGTGGAAACCGATTCCTCGATCACGCTCGATCCCGACAAGCTCCTCAATCTGCATCCGGGCGAAAGCTATGGTCCGAACGAGGACGCGCTCTACGGCCTCGATTTCCCGATCAACCCGGAGCGCATCGGGCCGATCTTGCGGCGGCTGGTTTCGCCGACCAAAACCCGCGCGCGCATCTATGACCGTGATGGCGTGCTGCTCGTGGACAGCCGCAACCTGTTCGGGCGCGGCGATATCTTGCGGTATGATCTGCCGCCACCCAGCGCCGAAAAGCCCGGCTTCTTCGAACGCGCTTTCATCGCGGTGCGGATGTGGCTCGGACGCGGCGATCTTCCGCTCTATCACGAGCTCGGCCCGGACGACGGGCGCGGCTATGCCGAAGTAGGGCGCGCGCTCGACGGCCAGAACGCCAGCATGGTGCGCATCAATGAACGCGGCGACGTAATCGTTTCGGTTGCCGTGCCGGTGCAGCGTTTCCGCGCCGTGCGCGGCGCGCTTATGCTCTCGACCCAGGGGGCGGACATCGACGATATGGTGGAAGCCGAACGGCTTGCCGTTCTCAAAGTGTTTCTGATCGCCGCGGGCGTCATGGTGGTGCTGTCGATCCTATTGGCGGGCACGATCGCCGAGCCGGTACGGCGCCTCGCCGACGCCGCCGAACGCGTCCGCCACCGCATCCGTTCACGCGTGGAGATTCCTGATTTCACGCGCCGCCGCGACGAAATCGGCCATCTTTCCGGCACGCTGCGCGATATGACCAACGCGCTCTATAGCCGCATCGAAGCGATCGAAAGCTTTGCCGCGGACGTCGCGCATGAGCTGAAAAATCCGCTGACCTCATTGCGCTCGGCGGTCGAGACGTTGCCGCTCGCCAAGAACGACGACAGCCGTTCTCGCCTGCTCACGATCATTCATCACGACGTCAAACGGCTCGATCGTCTGATTTCGGATATTTCCGACGCCAGCCGACTCGATGCCGAGCTGCAGCGTCAGGAGGCTGCGCCGGTCGACTTCGCCAAGCTCTTAAGCACGCTGGTCGCGGTGGCGAATGAAGTCAAACGCGACGATCGCGTCAAAGTCACCTTACGCTTCGAAGGCGCCGGCGGTGGTGGACGCGCGTTCCAGGTGCCCGGCCATGACTCGCGTCTCGGCCAGATCGTCGACAATCTGATTGAGAACGCGCGCTCGTTCTCGCCGCCCGGCGGCACGGTTCGCGTCACCTGTCGGCGCTCGCGCCATCACGTCGAGACCTTCGTCGACGACGACGGTCCCGGTGTGCGGCCGGAAGTGCACGACAAAATTTTCGAGCGGTTTTACACCGACCGGCCGCATCAAGGTTTTGGCCAGAACTCGGGTCTCGGACTGTCGATCTCGAAACAGATCGTCGAGGCCCATGGCGGCTCGATTTCGGTCGAGAACCGGAGCGGCCCCAAAGGGCTCGACGGCGAGCCCTGCGTGCTCGGTGCTCGCTTTATCGTCCGACTACCGGCGCTCTGATGAGCGCTGCGACCGTGCACGCTTCGGCGGTGCTCGTTGGCGCGCGCGCGGTCTTGATCCGGGGGCCCTCCGGCGCCGGCAAGTCGCGGCTGGCGTGGGAATTAATCGCTGCCGCGCGCAGCGGTGCGGTGCGCTTTGCGAAACTCGTTGGCGACGATCGCGTCCACCTTCAATCCGCCCATGGCCGCCTGTTGGTGCGCCCGGCCGACGCGCTCGCCGGACTGATCGAGTTGCGCGGCGTCGGTATTATCCGGTGCGATCATGAACCATGCGCGGTTGTCGCGCTGGTGGTCGATCTTGCCGTTGCAGCTGTCGAACGCCTGCCGCAGGGCGACGAAGTTGTTGTTTTGCAAGGAGTAACGCTGCCGCGGCTCGCCGTCGCACCGGTCGTCGCGGCCTTGCCTCTAGTGCTCGCCATGATCACTTCAGGCGGTGCCGTCGATGTTTTGAAGGCGACTTAAGCCGGCGTTCAGCCGCCCGTTGGGCAATTGATTAACCATAATGTTCCATGACTGCGGGCGGCGCTTACACTTGACGCGAGAGCGATTCTGGTTGCTTTGGCCGGGTGCTGGCCGGCGAAAACCGCTCGTTACCGCAATGCAACAACCCCCGCAGATTGCCGAGAATGCCCCTTGCGCCGGGGCCTTAGATCGTCATGATGAGCACCCTTTCGTGCGGCGCAACCGGGGCGCGCCCGCGGGGAGTTCCATGATTGGTCTTGTGCTGGTCACCCACGGGCGGCTTGCTGTCGAGTTCCGCGCCGCACTGGAGCACGTTGTCGGCCCGCAAAGCCAAATTGAGGCAATCACCATTGGCCCCGACGACGATGTCGAGGAACGTCGCAAAGACATCATCGAGGCAGTGCGGCGGGTCGACAGTGGCGACGGTGTTGCCATCCTCACTGACATGTTTGGCGGCACGCCTTCCAATCTGGCCATTTCGGTGATGAGCCGGCCCAAAGTCGAGGTGCTGGCCGGAATCAATCTGCCCATGCTGGTGAAGCTCGCCAAAGTTCGCGACGAATGCCCGCTGGCCGAGGCGGTCGCTGCCGCGCAGGAAGCCGGACGTAAATACGTCACCATCGCCAGCCGGGTCTTGACCGGCAAATGAACGCCAAAGTGCAAAGCAGCGCCTGGCCAAGCAGCGCCCGCCTGCCGGACGCGCAACTCGCCGAAAACGCCGTGGTTCGCACGCTCGTGATTTGCAACAAAAAAGGGTTGCACGCCCGCGCTTCGGCCAAGTTCGTCCAGACCGTGGAAAAATTCGATGCCGATGTGCGCGTGACGCGCGGCCACGAAACCGTCGGCGGCACCTCGATCATGGGACTGATGATGCTTGCCGCAGCGCCCGGAACTTCGATCACGATCAGCGCCGCCGGACCACAAGCCGCCGCGTGCGCCGATGCCTTGGAGGCGCTGATCAGTTCGCGCTTCGGTGAAACCGACTGAGCGCGGTTTTTTGGAAAAACCGGCATCCACTTTTCGCGATCATGCTCTAGGATTGGATGCGCATGGCGAAAAGCAAAGCTAAAGCCAAAACCAAAACCAAGGCTAAAACCAAAACCAAGGCCAGCGCGTCGCGAGCAAAAAGCCGCCCCAACAGGAGAAAGCCGATGAGCCCCGAACCGACCGCCGCAAAAGGCAGCGCCGCCAATCCTGCTCCAGCCGCCCCGACCGGTTCGCCTGAACGCGGCACGGCGAGCATCCGATATGTCGACCGCGCCGACATGGTCGAGACCTTCGTCGACTCGGTGACCGGCTTGATCTTCGACGGTCAGACCTTGCGTATCGAGTTTGGCGTCACTCGCTTCGATGACGTCAAGCCCAATGCACCGATCACCGGCCAGCGTTATCCGGCTTGCCGTCTGGTGCTGCCGCCGGTCGCGGCCGTCGATCTCATCAATCGCATGCAGCAGATCGCGGCCGCCTTGACGCAAGCCGGTGTGGTCAAGGCGGCGCAACGACCTGCGGCGCCGCCGCCGAACGCCGGCTAAAGCGAAATGATTTTTGGTTGCATCGGCATTTCGCTTTAACTCGTTATTGGAGCATGATTTTTTCCGAAAACCGGTATCCACTTTTCGGGATCGTGCTCTAATTGCCGGTTAATCAGCGCTGAGCGGGCGCTTTGCCGCCCCGCGTGCTGCTTTCAGGTCAGCGACAAAGTCGCGATAGGCAGCGTGTTTGTCGTTCTCGTCCTCGATCCGTAACAGCGCGGATGGATGGATCGTGACGACGAGTTTGGTGCCGTCCGCGAGCTCGACCGGCGTGCGGCGCATCTTGGCGATGGTGACGGTCTTACCGGTGAGGCTGCGTGCGGCGGTGACGCCGAGCGCGATTATGGTCGCAGGCCTGACCAAGTCGCGCTCGCGTTCGAGCCAGATTTTGCAGCGCTCGATCTCGTAATTGTTCGGCCGTTTGTGCAGCCGCCGCTTGCCACGCATCTCATGTTTGAAATGCTTGACCGCATTGGTGACGAAAGTGCTTTCCCGCGCGATGCCGGCATCCTTGAGCGCGGCGTCGAGGATGCGCCCGGCGGGCCCGACGAACGGCTTGCCAGCAAGGTCCTCCTTGTCGCCGGGCTGTTCGCCAACCAGCATGAAATCCGCCTGTTTCGGCCCTTCACCGGGGACTGCCTGGGTAGCATCGCGATAAAGCGGACAGCGGCGGCACGCGCCCTCGGCCTCCGCGAGCCCGCGCAACGATTTGATCGCCTTGCTGCTTTCCTTGTCAATGGATCGGTCCATGGAGGCAAAATGCCGGATTGCGCCAAACGTTCAAAGCAAGGGTATAAAGGTATCTTTATATCTTTATTGCCGGCCCGACGCTGTCCTGCTAAAGCAAGGTCCCGAAAAGGCCCGGCCCGATCCGCTCTGGATCGCTACCGCGAAAAAGGATGCTCATGACCACGTCCGTGAAAACCAAGACCCATGCTGCAGCCGCCGATTACGCCGTCAAGGACATCGGGCTTGCAGACTGGGGCCGCAAAGAAATCGCCATTGCCGAAACCGAGATGCCGGGGCTCATGGCGACACGCGAAGAGTTCGGGCCAATGCAGCCGTTGCGCGGCGCGCGCATCGCCGGGTCGCTGCACATGACCATCCAGACCGCCGTCTTGATCGAGACACTCAAAGCGCTCGGTGCCGACGTGCGCTGGGCGTCGTGCAATATTTATTCGACCCAGGACCACGCCGCCGCGGCGATCGCGGCCGGCGGTACGCCGGTCTTCGCGGTCAAGGGCGAAACGCTGCAGGAATATTGGAACTATACACATCGTATTTTTGAATGGGCGGACGGCGGCGGTCCCAACATGATTCTCGACGATGGCGGCGACGCCACGCTGCTTCTGCATCTGGGCATGCAGGCCGAGGGCAATGCCGGCGTGATTGCGCACCCGGGCAACGAGGAAGAGGAAGTGCTGTTCGCGGCCATTGGCAAGCGGCTCAAGGAAAAGCCGGGCTGGTATTCGAGCATCGCCAAAAGCATCAAGGGCGTCACCGAGGAAACCACGACCGGCGTGCACCGGCTCTATCAGATGGAGCGCGAAGGCCGGCTGTCGTTCCCTGCGATCAACGTCAACGACAGCGTCACCAAGTCGAAATTCGACAATCTCTACGGTTGCCGCGAGTCGCTGGTCGACGGCATCCGCCGCGGCACAGACGTGATGATGGCCGGCAAAATCGCGATGATCGCGGGCTTCGGCGACGTCGGTAAAGGTTCGGCGGCGTCCTTACGCCAGGCCGGCTGTCGCGTCATGGTTGCTGAGATCGATCCGATCTGCGCGCTGCAGGCCGCCATGGAAGGCTATGAAGTCACCACCATGGAGGACGCGGCGCCGCGCGCCGACATCTTTGTCACCGCGACCGGCAATGTCGACGTCATTACCATCGAACACATGCGCGAGATGAAACATCGCGCCATCGTCGCCAATATCGGCCATTTCGACAGCGAAATTCAGGTCGCGGCTTTGCGCAATCTGAAATGGCACAACGTCAAGCCGCAGGTCGATGAGATCGAATTCCCCGATGGCAAGCGCATCATTCTGTTATCGGAAGGTCGTCTTGTTAATCTCGGCAACGCCATGGGCCATCCGAGCTTCGTGATGTCATCATCGTTCACCAACCAGACGCTGGCGCAGATCGAGTTGTGGACCAACCCGGGCAAATACCAGAACAAGGTCTACACGCTGCCGAAACAGCTCGACGAAAAAGTTGCGCGGCTGCATCTCGACAAGATCGGGGTGAGGCTGACCAAGCTATCGGACAAACAGTCAAATTATATCGGCGTGCCGGTGCACGGGCCCTATAAGACCGATCATTACCGGTATTGACGTTCACCCTCTCCCCTTGCGGGAGAGGGTCATAGGCGTCCTTCGGGCGCGGTCCTTGTTTAATGACGCCGATCCGATGCATCGGCTATGGCGAGCGTCGAGCGAGGCGGGTGAGGGGACGCGCGCAACGCGCAAGGTACCCCTCACCCGGCTCGTGCATCGCTCACGCGCTGCGCTCGCCACCCCCTCCCACAACGGGAGAGGGAAGTTTTCAGGCCTCGCGACTGGTGCCTCTTCGCTCAGTTGCTCGATCACCAACACCGCAAAATAGAAGAGCAGCACCAGCGTGCCGAGTACGATTGCGCTGTGCCGATAAGCCCAGACGGTGACAGTCTGGCCAACGGCGTCGTTGCCCGCGAGCGTGACCAAACCGAAG
>Ga0187765_10000378_pt1 | contig 16284 bp, 20 predicted proteins | sample 0216_QUI02_MP05__3_FD_133018 | JGI IMG/M metagenome (GOLD analysis project Ga0187765, IMG submission 133018) | Tropical peat soil microbial communities from peatlands in Department of Meta, Colombia - 0216_QUI02_MP05_10_MG | ecosystem: Environmental > Terrestrial > Soil > Wetlands > Peat ...
GGACGACTAGGAACCCGCGGTTGCGGGTTTGTGGTTCACGGCGTACCATTACAGCGAATTCTCATGAGGGAACCCGAACCTAGCTTAGTCGCCGTTTGCGCCGTGCGAAAGGGGTAAAGGTGCGCGCTACAGCCCTTTCCCCGAAGATCACCCCGCGGCTCGAGTGGCCTTGCAGTGTCGTAAGACAGTTCGGCGCTTCGTCGACCGCCAAATATATCGGGTTCGCCGCGAAATTTGGCGCCGTGATGCTCAGGGCAAATCGGTTATCTTCGCGGCGGTTGAGGGTAACGCGTGTTGTCGCTTCGGGAATACCTACTAATCCAATGATCCACTGATCCAATGATTCACTGTCGGCTCAGGAATGCCCGAAGAATGAGGTGGATAAATGGCCTGCCGGACAGCAAGCGATGCGGGCATTTTAAAACATTCTACCTTGCGCTGCGCATTGTCGGGGTGCTGATCGCACTCGCCAAGCAAGTCTTCTTCGTCGAATTTGCAATGGACCGCCCCACACGCGCGGGTTCAGTCGAAGGGCGGCGAGTGAAGTGCGCGCGCGGATCAGGTCAGTTCTCATGGCATGTCTTGCCCTCGTGTTGACCGCTTTGCCGCTCCCTCACGAGCGGCGCCGCCCTGCTGGCCAGTGCCAGCCGCTTGCAAACTTTTCGGCCAAACGACTGATACATCTTGCTATGCGCAAGTGGCTTCATTAAAGTAAGATTTCCTGCATCAATGCCCTTCAGAGTCGTCTCAATAGGTGAACCGGGCCGCGAGAGCGTGCATGTATCGAGTGAAGTACTGCGCAATGCTTTGTGTTACGGCACCTCTGCCGTTTTCGACGATCGCATGCGCTGGCTCCGCACGCAATTATCTCAATGCGCCAATCGATTCTTGGTTGAACTTATACAATACCTGCTACCCAACCTCGGTTACGCCTAAACACGGACCGGACCTAACGTCCGGTACTCGTTCGAATGTCTCAATTCAGTCAATCGTCATGAGACGGGCGATGGACTATTGGGACAGGACCGGCGGACTTTTAATCGTTCTGCCCTGCGCTTTTGTGGAAACCAATTCTGGTTGCTTTCGGGTTAGCACTAATGGCTTTGCCGACGTCGGCTTCCTTTGGCAAATGAACATCTGCGGCGAACCCGCACTCACGCGCGATCACTTCCAGTCATTCCTTCCAGAGACGTTCTCCAGTTTTCATCTCTGCGTTGGAACGCCGCTCGGCACGTACGACCCCGCGTCCCCGGTTAATCTAGGCGCTAACCGCTGGACGATCTTTCCCACCATCAATTACAGTTCCACGCCCGACCGAGGGTGGACGTGGCTTGAGACCTATGTCTCAGCAGAAATATCCACGGACAATAACAATTTTCGCGTCAACGGAGCGCAAACGCTTTCGCGAAATCCGCTCTTTCGCGTGGAGGAACATGCTGTGGCCCCCAGCCGACGCTTACTACGACGTTGGCGGCAGGGCCAGCATAGACGCAATCAGTCAAGCCAACATGGCGAACGCGCTGAGAGTGGGCGCTGGCATGGACTGCGCTATGGCATGGCGCAGAAACGATCCTCAACTATGCGCGTGGTCGCGAAGCCTTCTGGGGAGCTGGATGCGCAAACGATAAGCCTGACTATCTGAGAGCTGTGGCAAACATGGTGAGCCGTGCAAATCATGATTTGATAGCTGCCGTATCCTGGATGGAAAACGTGTGCCGAGAGCTACGCACTGTGCGGGGTCCATGGCGACCGGATTCGATGCAAACATAACTAAGGAGGAGGAGGCAATGGAACGAAAAGGAGTGGAACGCCGGACTCTGCTTAAAGGCGGCGCGGCTGCTGCTAGTATCTTGGGAACTGGCACATCCGCCGCAATGGTAGCGGGCATCGGTCGGACGGCTGCCGACACCGCCCAAACGCCGATTCACGATCAGATCGTAACCGCCATCCAACGTTTTCGCGAAACCATTCCGGCCAATTTCGATCGAGATTACGTCGACAACGCGATCATACCTTTTTTTCTGACCAGCTTTTTTGAAGGCGAGCGACCCGTGCTGCCAATGATTGATGTCAACTTTAGTAAGCAAAACGCACTGCCGTTCGATCTTTGGGGCCTGATTTATCAAGATTGGCGGCCAACCCCCGAGGAGGGCGTGACCGTTTTTCTGCAAGGCCTTGAGAAGCGAGGTGAGAACAATCTTCGCAAGAGAATTTACTTTTCAGCGGTGACTCCGGACCTTTATAAGCCTATGTATAGCGCTAAAGTCGCGGCGTTTTTCGATAAGCTTTTGGATCCGCAATTCGCTGACAAGCCGTTTATGCGGCACTACCTCGACTATTATTTTGACGTCTATTGGGATCTTCACCTTGGCGTTACCGGAGATGCCATTCCCTTCGAAGTGCGTCAGATCGGAGAGGCGTTCAACACGGTCCTTGCATATAGGAACCCGCTCCTGCCCATTACGCACGAAAACTATATGAAAGTTCGCGAACTCCTCGAGTTTCTAAAGGAGTGGATCGACGATCGAATAGGCGACATCCAGACTGGTAAAACCAAGAATCCCGAAAAAACGATGGCTTGGTATTGGCTGAAGAATGCGGGAGACGGCCGCCACTTTAGCGAGCGGGACGTGGTATTCGAATGTTTCCACAATTTCGTTGCATTCAGTCAATGGGGAAACACGATTTTCGGAATTATGTCGCGCCTATCAGAAGACGGAGGCGACCCAGCCGTGCGGTCAGCGTTTCAGAAGACGATGAGTGCCGATTTTGACAGCGCCTCCGGCGCGCCCTTCACGCCACTGGAACTGTTCGTCATGGAATTGTTTCGCGTGATCTCGCCGAACGGAGGAAGCATCTCCATTATCCACGATGCTCGTACAAGCGCCTATGGGGCGTCTCCGCAGCAAAAGTTTGGCTTTCCATTTCAACGCCACAGCTATATCAGCACGCCGCATACCAGTACCAGCTTCGATCCGGTTCTCTGGAGGGAACCAAACGCGTTCGATCCGCAAAGGTATCTTCACGTGCCTACCAGCGCGCAGATCAGTGAGGACAGATGTCGGCAGAGTGGCCTTGCGCGGTGTCCGTTCGAGATCACCAATTTCGAGGTAAAAGATGGGCGCAAGGCCAACATTACGAATAGTGGATTCGGCACGGTCTTCGGCGTCGTAGATGGGACAAGCCACCCGGTTTGTGACTACGCCGGCTTTGCTCCATTCGGATTTGGGTATCGACGCTGCCCAGGTGAGCAGCTAACGATTCAGGTCTTCGAGGATTTTCTTCGCAAGGTCTGGCGCGATAAGATTGTGTTTCGTAGGCTTAATCTAGTAAATCCAGGGCAAGTGCCGATCGGGCCAAACGCGGTGATCCAAGACGATCTTGGGTTCAGTCGATTGGCTTAGCGCGCGGAACAGCAAATCTGGTTCGCACGTCGCTAACTTCATGGCATCGGGCGTGGTTGCGCGACGAAGCGGCGGCCCAAGAACCCAAGGAGACTGCAGCGCCAGCAAACGCTACTCGACCTTATCGGCACGGGCACGGATGTCGCTTTGGACGGCGCCGTGTGCAACTCAGACGCATGTGGCCGGCAGGAGCGTTGACCCCAAGACCAGCACGGTCGCGGCGGCGGCCGCGTTGGTGGCCCAGAGTGTGACGTTGAAACCAAGAGTGCCGTCACCCGACGGCACCGACGGCAAGGCGATGCCATATCGCCGCGAGCGCAGCGACGTGCACAACGATCACCGTGGCAAGTCCGAGGCGGAGTGGGGCCGCGCGCCAAGCGTAGGCGCGACCAATCGCATACCCCCCAACTGATCGTTGGGCTTGGCGCGGGATTCGTGGTCTGGTCGAACCGGATCTCAAAAAGCAGGCGGTTCATGGCCGCGCCTGGAGCATGGCGACGAGGGCGGGGAGTGCAAGCGCGAGATCGAGACCCACGAGCCCCGTTGCCGCGGTGTAATCGAGCCATAGTCGAGCGAGGTGCAAGTCAAGCGTGCGGCGAGGCGAGATGCGGCCGGCGGCGAGGCGAGCGGCCTACCTATCACTACGCGGGATTGCGGGTTGAGGACCACTACACCGATACGGGGTGGCTTCCCTGACTTCGGCCTCTGCCGCTTGTTCGACTTCCGCTTCACGACACGCATGCCTGATATCGGCGACGCAAGTTTGTACCTGCTCCCCGACCGGAACGCGCGCCGCGATCCTCAAGCCAATCGTAAGCGGCGCCATCGACAGCGAGCACATCATTGCGCACTTGAACGAGTTGCTGAGGCCGGCAATGTCCGCACCGCCACAACCACTTCATCCGCTAAGAAGCTCTCCGTCTATCCAAGTCAGAACCGACTCGCAAAGAGCCTGTGCGAGATCGACCGCATCGAGCGACCCCTTCACCTTCGACTGGATCAAGAACCCCGATCTACGCTGTCGCGCCAACCTCGTCCTGAACAAGAGCGAGGCTAGCTATTTTACGGTGTTAGCAAACTTGCTACAACGCCATCCATCCGCTTCGCGATCGAAGGAAAACAAAATGATCTCCAAACGCACCCTCGCATTGAGCCTGGTGGTCGCCGCTGCTTTATTTAGCGGTGATTTCCCGGTATTTGCATTGTTCCGCCGCAACCGCCTCGTCCCATTTGCGGAAATCGACACCGATCATGACGGCACGCTCGACCTGACCGAGGTCAAGAAAGCCGCAGCAGCTTTGTTCAATAGCCTCGATACCAATCATCGTGGAACGTTGAGTAGGCGTGAGTTGCGAGGTCGAATGAGCGCCTTCGAATTCTGGGCTGCCGATCTGAACAAGGATCGAAGGTTAACGAAGGACGGATACCTGGCGCTCGTCGAGCAGCGCTTCATGGTAGCCGATCGCGACAATGACGGAACGTTGACAGCGGCCGAGTTCTATTCGAGAGCCGGCTTGCCACTGCGTCTCTTGGTTCGTTGACTGCGGCAGGTTGCCCTCGGCTCGACGCCTCAATGTGCTTCATGCTAAAAGCTGTCTAAGAGAAAAATATTAGTGCGGAATCATTGGGGATTAGCCTACGCGCGAAAAAGGTGTTAGAATGCTTCAGCCCGATCGATGTAAAATAGCGTGCGAGCTGCTTGGACCGCAGTGGCGGTGATGGCGGTGGGGATTTTGCTCCCTTTTAGGGGGGTGTGGGAGTATTGCCGTCGGGACCATCATTACCCGCCCTGGAGGCCTTTGCCTGGTATCTCGCACTCGATCCACTTTCAGTTGGTGGCGCGCACGACTGTACTCCGCATGTTTGAATGTTTTCGTGTAATGCCTGATTCATATCCGAGCAATGGAGGGATACATGAGCAACTTAGTGATTCTCGGCTTTGACGGGATTCACACTGCCGACGAGGTACTGAACAAAGTACGCTCGCTGCAAAAGGAATACCTGATCGACCTCGAAGACGCCTGTGTGGTCGAGCGTGAAAAGGATGGAAAAGTCTATATCAAGCAAGCCGTCAACCTTACCGCACTCGGAGCGGCAGCCGGCGGCAGCCGTGGCGCGCTCTGGGGTATGCTGTTTGGACTACTCTTCCTCAATCCGCTCGCGGGCATGGCAATCGGAGCCGTTGCCGGCGCAGGTGCGGGAGCATTGTCGGGCTCGCTCGCCGACTACGGCATCAAGGACGACTTTGTGAGGAAGCTAGGGGAAACGATTCCCGCGGGATCTTCGGCCCTTTGTGTCCTTGTCAGGAGCGTGACGGAGGACAAGGTGCTTCCCGAGATCGAGCCCTATAAACCTCGAGTGCTGAAAACGTCGCTTTCCAACGAGCAGGAGGCGAAGCTGAAGGCCGCTCTGAGCAAGCTTGGATAGGGCGTGAACGCAGATCCAGGGAACGTTCTTACGCCACCAAATCGAAGCGTTGGACCCGGTCGCAGAGTCGATCTCGGGCAATGGGTATAGAAGATCATGCGCGGCGGCCGGGAGCGGGGCCGCGGCCGAGAGTAGATTCAGGTGGACTATGTTGGAATGCCAATGACACAAGTCGATCCAACCCAAGTAAAAGTCGATGCCTCGCGCGGTTCCGGAGGAATAGCAGACTTTTTTCGTCGGCATGTGCTCTACATTTTCATCCTAACGTTCGCAATCCTAGGGGTGGCCTATACGAACATTTCCCATCTATTGGGAATTGTTAGCTGTTTTGATGGGGGCGGTCTGCGTGTTGACGGAATGGGCTAAGAGGGAAAACCGCCACGATCAGCTTCGGTTGATGTGGACGCAAGCACTCCATTGGATTGCTGTTTTGATCACGATGAATATTATGCTGGTGACCGGTGTTCAGAGAACTCTAGCCTGGCCAGCGACGGGTCTGGTTCTGTTGATGTTGCTCGCCTTAGGAACGTTTCTCGGTTGGCTTAGTCTGCTATCTCTCCCGATCTGTTTTCTGAGCGTTGCTCTGGCTCTCACCGTTCCGGCTATTGCCTGGCTTAAGCAGTCCGCTCTATTCTTGGTCCTTATAGCGATATTTCTGATTGGGCTTGGCGTCATTTTCCTACCACGGCCATGGCGCGGACGTATCTTGACTCCGAGACAGGGAAGCCATGAGAGCAGTTGAAGCATCGGACTTGCGTCAAGCAAGGTCTTGAGGCCAATCAGCGTACGTCTTTTGGCAGAGTGTGGTCGGCGATCTCCAAACCCGACGGGCGAGAGGGAGAGTTCGATCTAGGATGCGCTCGACTGCTCCATAGGTGCATCGAAAAAATAATGGCGTTTCGTGGCGGGGGGGTGCAGGACGCGGGGTTAGGAAGCTGCGAGCGAGCGCGCGCCCAGAACGCCGTAGCTATGGGGTGAGCGGCGAGGATGTGACATCTTCGGTTTACGGCAACCAATGGAGTATACAAATAGCGCGATCTTTCGACACAACCAGGTCCCTCGCGCCCTGGACCCCACTCACATCGCAGTTATTTCAGGAAGCAGCGGCATGATGCGGACCTTCTCAAGGTGGTTGGAGTTACAGGGTTTGTTCGTCTAGATGTGATGTTACCGGGCCGGTGGTCCGGTTTTTTCGCTGCGAGAGCTTCCGCCTTTATCACCCAACGGGTTCCCTAGCCTGCGCCAGCCATCAGGCGCACCTCGCTGTCGAACCCTTGGTGGTTAACGAGTCCCGCGCAGCGAAGCTTGCTAACCGCCAAAGGTTTCAGCGGCGGATCGGTTCAACGCCAAGGAGATCTCACTCAACTCCTCTCACCGACTTTTGGGGCCGACGTAGTGACGGAAATCGGTACTCTACCTGCTGAGCAGGCTCGATCTCGGCGCCCTGCGACCCATTTGTTTGGTGGAGCAAGCGCGTCAACCTTAACGGCGGCCCATCGTTGACGGACGCCTGCGAAAGTGCTCAAGAGGTCGCATCGCGGTGCAAGAACTAGAGGCATCGATAGGTGTGCCAGTTGAGCTGACACAGTCTTGGCGCGTTCACGGCAAGTCCCTGATCTGAGGAGCCCTCTATGTCTGACGATCCGAGGAATGTTGCCAACGCGCACCGCGCCGCAATCGCGATGACGGCGAGAATCGCAGAAGCCGTGGCGCCGTGTTCGCGCAAATGAGCGGGTGCGCGGGAGCAGTGTGCTCACGAGCGGGGCATTTTTGGGTCCTCTGGGGTTGAAGAACCGGCGTGACTGACGGTGCCCGTCGCGGCTCGCGGCTCAGGTCGGGGCGTTCCCAGAAATCCCTCGGCTATCTGATTAATCCGGAAGGGATTGGGGCATCTCAATCAAACGCAAGGAGGCGTGTCATGTTACTTAGGTTGCGCAGGATCGCCGTAGTGTTCACAGCGATCGTCGCACTCGGCGTTGCGTCTATTCCCACTGGCGCGGCGGCGCAAGCTGGCTGGGGCGGCCCCGGCTGGGGTTGGGGAGGCGGTGGCTGGGGCGGCCCGGGTTGGGGTTGGAGAGGCGGCGGCTGGGGCGGCGCCGGTTGGGGAGGCGGTGGTTGCTGTGGCGGTTGGACCGTCACTTGCTGTGGCGGCGGTTGGGGAGGTTGCGGCGGGTGTGGTGGTTGCTGCGGCTGGAGCGGCGGCGGTTGGAGGAGCGTCCGCTGGAGCAGCGGCGGTTGGAGTAGCGGTGGCTGGGGTGGCCCGGGTTGGGACGGCGGATGGGGTGGTTGGTAATTCACGGATCGAAAAGGCCAGCCCGTCGAGCGGCAGGGTCAATGTTGCAGCTTCGAGGCGGCGATGGCCGAAGCCACCCCGACTAAACAGGACGCCGCGGCGGCGAAGGCCGCGGTCTACTGGCATTAGGTCTCGCTTGACGCGGGGCCCGCGTGCCTTGAAAGCCTGGATTGCTGAGGCAATGAACGGTTTGTGAGCCTCGAGGGGATGCTGACGAATTGAACTTGGGTACTTGAATCAGGGGCCGTCTCGATGGATTCGAGTTCTAAATCAGCCTAGCAGTTTGTGTGGATACCTTTCGCAAAATTTCCTCCTCACCTCTTTTCGTCGATACGCGATATCGAATCGCGAACCCCTATTCGCAAGCAAAACCGACAGCTGCAGCACGCAGAGCCGTTGACATTGAGCAGGCCTGGCGTCACTCGCGTTCCGCCCATGTTACCTCGGCAGAGCATGCCAGTGCGAAATGTTTCGTGTTTGTAGTGACGGTGGAAGTGGTCATGTTTGAGAGTTCGTCGAGGGGGTATTGACGACGATCGCCGGGGGTATTCCGAGACGGCCCCTCGCTCTTAGTGCCCAGCCGCGCCCGCACCCCTCCTTGCCCAGTGCGCGCGTCCTTGCCAAAGCGATCCGGACGGCACTCCCGCTGCCGCTCAAACAACGAGTCAAGGGGTTGGTCGAGTCAACAGGTCAGCAACGCACCGGCCTGCAATGCGGCCCAACATGCCGGTGGAAGCGAGACACTCCCCAGCGTGAGACCCAGCCGAACCGGCACGAGCGGTGGCAGCCGTGTACTGGCTCGATCAAACTCATTGCGTCAGCTGCCACGAGTGTGGATTCTACCCCCCCACTTAGCGGAGTGGCTGCACCATTCCCTGCGACGAAGGCGAGCGCGAACGCTCCGCTGATTGCCGCCAATAGAGCCAACTTGGTCATGCCCCTTTCCCTCCTGCTTGTCCCTGCGATTGCGGCGGAGGCAAATCGCGATGGATCGCGCGGCCAATTTGAAGTTTCTTCTGGACACCAGCGCCCAACAGCGAATCGCATCCAAAGTGGAATAGAAGCATACGCCCTGACCGAAGGAAAGGGGTAGGGGAGAGCTAATGAGGTGGCCGCCTTGGGCAAGACCACGAATGTCGTCAATTCCCTCGTCGTAGATGAAATCGCTCCTTTAGGAGGATTTTCATGGAAACCGATCGTCTAATCGCAATATGAATGAATGTTAGTTATAGCCCAGAGAAACGAGCAAAGCCGCACAACTGGTCAAGGCACGCAACGTGATGAAACTCTACCTCTCACAGGGCGGGACAAAGAGCGCAACTGTTGCACATTGTGAGTTGAATACGCCGCAAACAATCTAAACTAAGGGGGGTTGAGCAATCAGATTCATTGTGACGTCTGGAACATTGCTCTTGAACGCGATGCGTCGGTACCCCTGTTATAATCTAAAGCCAATGCGCGGGATGATCGCCTCGAAGTGACGCGAGACGAACGCACCTACAAATATTATTAAGTAACTCTTGGACAAACAAAATGATATCAGCGAGCGCTTTGTCGCGGAGAGTACCTCCTGGTCCAGAATCATGCACATGTTCGTGTCCGCGCCCGAGGCGCTCCGAGGCAACGATTATCCTGAATCAAGACAAATCATCCCAATTATGCCTTGCATCCCATTCCCCGGTCGCGCTGGTCATGGCATCACCCATTGATATCGTGTCATCGCTGGGTCTCACGTTACAAGGCGGCCGCTCGCAGGGGGCATGCTCGACCGATTGCTCGAAGAGTCGCGGTTGTAGATCTACGGTATCTCGGTCGCTGCGGAATAAGCGCTCACAACCGCATTCATCGCGCCGGCTGCGCCTCCGCGGGTGCCAGCAGTAAGCCCGGCGTGTCTGGTTGGTCCGTCGTCGAGGCGCACCCCACCTTCACGAAGGTGCGCGAAAAAAGACAGCGTGCGGTCCTCACGCCCTTGGATCCACCGCGGCCAAGAGGCTTTTCAACCAAATCATAGCACAAAGGGGGCGAATAAATCTAAAAACCAGGTCCCCCACGCAAACGTTCCGGTCCAAATCACGGTGGAAAGCTTGAATCTGACGAACTCGCAAACTCCGAGGTCTCAAAGATTGAGAGGTTTACAATCCGATACTGTACCACTATGCCTATCGCGGGAACCAAACAACTTGGCTCCGCTGATGATGAATACTCGTTCATATAGAGAATGGCTGTATCAATTGATCATATTTGTCAGCTTGTCAACGCTAAGGGTGCCTGTTATCGTTACACGTCGCCCGTTGACGCAGACCTTTGGGCATCGCGATGCGAACAATCGTATTGGCGGTGGTGGTCACCACGGGAATCGCTCTGGCTGGCGTGCCGAGCGTTTCAGCAGCTCCAATAAACGCAACCGTGATCGATGAGGTTGCGGCTGCAGTCTCACCCATGACGAAAGCGCAGACGACGTGCACAGTCGGACGGGCTAGTCACCGTCACCACACCACCCATTCCGGGACCACCAACACCAGCTAAGCTAGGGGTACCAACATCGGGAGCGTGAGGAGGACTAGCACGGTCCAGACCCGTCGCTAAACAGTTGCGATGGCAAAGTTTGGCGCGCGACGGAAGACAGATTCGGTTCGTCGACCCAAAGGGAGATCGAGACAGCGGCGGCTATGGATTGGTGGGGCCGCGCTGGTGGAGGACGAGTCGGCAACTTTCTGGGCGCGCTCGCGGACTTAGAAGCAAAGAGCGTGAAACCATCGAGGAAGCCGCAATTTCCCCACACCGGCGCCAAAACCAACGCCGGGACCGAAGAAGGCAAAGCGTCGGCTAAAGCGCTCGAAACCACGGTTGACAAAGCTTTAGTTGGCAAGGCCACCGCCAACTACGTCACGGTTAGCAAAGCTGCCGTTGACAAGACCACCGTCGACTACCTGGGGGACGCGGCCCTCGAGTTGGGCCAGAAACCGCCGGGGCCGAAAGGCGGAGAGACAGATAGACGGTGGGGAACAATTCAAGTCCCCGGAAGTTCCTCTAAGAAAGGAGGAAGCCAATGACATCCCGCAAGACTGGAATTGCTCTTGGCCTAGCCGGAGTCGTAGCGCTAAGCGCGATAACGCCTTCAATGGCCTCCATGCCGACTGCTGTTGCGGCGATTAAGACTGCACCCTCGACCGATACCGTCGATGTGCGCTGGGGCTGGTGGCCGGGGATCGGGGTCGGCATTGGATTGGGCATGCTTGGAGCAGCGATCGCATCGCCGTATTACTACGGTTACGGCTATCCGTACGGCTATGGCGGCTACTATGGTGGTTACGGGTACCCCTATGGCTATGGCTACTCTGGCTACAGCTACCCATATGCCTACGGCGGCTACGGGTACCCCTATGGGTATGGCTACTATGGCGGCTACGGCTACCCCTATGCCGGGTACTCCGCCATGCCCATCCGCCGTAACACGGTCGTGAGGCACTATAGGTACCACCACTAGCTGTGAGATCTACACCGGCCGCTGGTTCGCCGATCGGATCGTCACAAGCGAGACCATGAGCCCTTGATCAGGCGAAGGTCGGTGCTCAGGCCCGGAATGTGCCGCGGTTTGGCACGCCGGTAGAGCTTGCGCTTATTTGCTCCGTCCGGGTTTTCGCGCCCTCGCGCGGGCTGTCTTTCGACCACGCGCCGTCGTTCTGGTGGCGTCGCGCCCGCCCATCGCGGAGCTGCTTTCGCGCCGCCCCCGTGCGCCGACATGTGCTTTACCTTCCCGCTCCTGTTGATAGGTTTGACCGAGAGCCTCTTTACGCTTCGTACGCCGCAAATTTCTCCGATTTTGGCGTTTACTCTCGTATTTTGAAACGCCGGCCTCCTTGAGCGCAATGGCAAGCGCCTGCCGACGGTTTTTTACCTTTCCACCCTTGCCCCCGCGGCCACTCTTTAGCTCGCCGTGTTTGAACTCGTGCATGACCCGACCGGTCGTCCTTCGCTGTCGCGGAGAAATGCTGGCCATCGAAATAACCTCCTTAATTTTTCAAGCTAACTGTCCAACCTAAGGATAGTTCCGCACGCCATCAGAACGCTTTTCTCTAGGAGACGAGATCTCTGGGAGCAGTTGGCCGGTATGATCGCTTGCTCGCCGATGAGGCGTTATCGTGGCTCACGACTACAAAAAGGGGTACAATCACAAATCGGCGACCATTGTCAGTGTCTGGAGCGCACTTCGTCAACGCACCTAATCTAAGAGCCCGCCTTGAAAGATTATGGACGTTTGGTTGGCAAGCTGGAATGGTCTCCAAGCGCCATGGTCAATGAATGCTTCGATAGCGTTGCCGTTTGATCCCAGAATGAGGCAATATGGGCTTCTCACCCAGATTGTCGCGCCACACGCCTCCCATCACCGCCTCTGGCGTGCTATGCGAACAAATTGTAAGTCGGATTGTCATGCGTTTGCGCCGTTATCCTCGTTTTTGCCTCCCAAATCCATGTTTCTTGAGCCCTCAGCGAGACATCACTGCCCGTCTTCGTCATGTCGCGCGGCAAAACGTCGCCATCACTTTGGTCCTGTCCCAAGTGGCATTTGTCGCGGTCGTGCGCTCGAAGTGACATCGTTTGGCTCCCTTAGCCTTAGCTCGAGTATTCCATCGTCGGGACGGTGGACGCCCGCGGTTCGCAGCAACGGCGTGGCCGGCGCGGGTAACCGAGCCGATACGTCGGCTACGAAACCGCGGAGACAGGTGAGTTCATTGGGTCCCTACTCGACCTCATCGAGCGGGGGCAGGAGGTTCAGGTTCCGATTTCCCACCGCTGCGGTGCGGTCCGGAAATTCGAGGTGTGGCGGCAGCGGCCGGGGACGCTGTGGCGGGCAGGGCGGTAACGGAACGCAGAACTGATCACAGGGCATCGCCCTTGCGTTAGGGCTTATCCCCAGCGGGGAGGGTGTTGAGCCGTTGCGCAATTAGAGCGCGCAAGCCGGTCGCAAAGTCGTCGACCTCCACAGCCGCAATCTTAGCGTCGAGATCCCGGAGCATTCGCGCCTGCTCGGTGAGATCATTTGTTTGGGCGAGCCAAGATTTGATCGCTTTTTCCGCCCCGAGCAGCCGCTCGTTGGCGGATCTTGGGGTGTCCTTTGCCAGCGCCTGCAGCGCCGCCAATATCGGCTCTAAGTCCCGGCTCATCTCGTTTCTCCCGCGTCGGATCTTGTCGCCTACGATACTACGATACTTAAGGCTTAGACTCCGCGAACCCCAAACCGATAGCAATCCCCGTGGGGCCCCACATCATTGGTGGACCGCAGTTTATCGTGGCTCCTATCGAGTTGAATGACCGCTGGAGCCAATTTCATGAGTCCGGCCAAGAACTTGGCCAGGATCGATCGGATCGATCTGCTATGCGCCGCCTGGACAGGCTCGTTCGGCTAAACGCCGATCTGACGATGTCGTTGGCCGGCCCTCGCACACGGCCAACAGATCTGCCGGCGGATCATCTTCGGTGATCTACGGTGCAAAACATTGAGCTGATGCCGAAGCACAAGGATTTCGGCCCGCAATGCCGCCTGCGACTGCAATAGCCCGGCAATGGCACACCAGATCAACCCGCGGAGATCGCCCATCGGGACCACTATCAACTGATTCGCCTGGTGACGTCAGCCGTTTTGGATTTCCGGTAGGCACAGGAGGATCGCGACTGGCTTTTTCTCCTCGAGATCGTCCGCTGTCTCGAATATGTCCTTATAGGCGAAATATGCCTGCGACGAGCCACAATGTGTGCCGTGCCACATCATCATGACGTCGTTGGTCACCTTCTCGACCGGAATCGTTCGTCCGCATTCCGAGCATCGCGCATAAGGCATGGGAGTATCTCCCGTTCCTGGCTCACCCTCTGCCATTTGTATCGGCTTTATACGCACCGCACTTGTGACGGGCGTCACATCAAAGTGACTCCATCTGCCACCGATGGAGCCGCCGCTGCCCCGGGCTATATCAACGACGGCGGCGCCAAGAACTACCTGTTATCCTCCTAATAGGACTATCCTGGGGACCACCCTCGTAAACATACGGTCCATCTCCAGACCTCGTACACTATGACGGCCGAAGTCGGGATTCAGCCAAGCGGCCGAGACATGATCCATACCAAGCGTGGGTGCTTCGGTGCTACGGCCCCTGGGATGTTCGTGGTCCAGGTCCCACCTACTCGCCGGGGTCGCATTGGACGCCGAGGTCGGCATCGACCGGCATTTATCAATATCAAGACAGTCGGGTGCGCGGGTTCGGTTCGTGTGTCGTTGCCTCGATGTAGCTGTGATGGCGATGTCGCGGCGTTCCATTGGGGCGTCATTGCGCGCGGTCCGCTTGGCTTGAGCGGAACAAACCCCAACCGCTCTCCGGTTGATCCATACCAATCGAGCGGGTGGTATGGGTAGGCCGACTCGGCCGCTATTTGTATTGCCCGAGCAAGACTTTAAACCTCCAGCGAGAAAACCCGATGGCTACACCAGCGCCAGCGCCTGGCGGACATGCCAAAAAATCTCCGACGCCCGCCAAGATGACGGTAACGCTCCATGTCAATGGCGCCGAGCGCAAGCTCACGGTCGCATCATGGACCACTCTGGTCGATGCCCTGCGCCTGCACCTCGATCTCACCGGGACCAAGAAGGGCCGTGACCACGGCCAATGCGGCGCCTGCACAGTCCTTGTCGGCGGACGGCGGATCAATTCCTGCCTGACACTCGCGGTGATGAAGGATGGCGCGGAGGTCACCACCATCGAAGGCCTGGCGCGGGGAAGCGCCCTGCATCCCCTGTAGCAGGCCTTCATCGTTCACGGCGCTTTCCAATGCGGCTACTGCACGCCCGGCCAGATCTGTTCCGCGGTCGGCCTGATCGCCGAGGGCAAGCGATGCGGCGAAGATCAGCGGCACGGGGCCGGCACGACAGAAATCGGTGACGACCGTTCCAGTGCCGCTCTGCTCGGCCGATGACAGGAAGGGATCGACGGCCGCAGCGGCGTCGACCGAGCGAGCGGACAGCGCACTGACCATGTCCTGGAAGCGCAGATTGACGAGCTGCACGTCGCCGGCCATTAGCTTCGCTCCCGGCAGCAGGCGATTGACCAAAACGCTCTGGGTGATGGTTCCGTTCTGCGACGCGACGCGCTTGCCTTTGAGATCCGCAAGGTTGCGAATGGGGGATCCCGGCTTGACCAAGATCGCCGCCGACGCACATTGGTCGACGGCAACGCCGAGCGACACTATTCCGGCCTCTGACGCACCCGCCAGGAAATTAGTGAGACCGGCGATGCCGACGTCTAGGCGGCCGCCGATAATCGCGTCACGCGCGTTGATCGCGGCTGCGAACGCGATCGACTCGACCCTCAGCCCGTTCTTGGCCCACAGCTTTGTCAGCCACCACGGCGAGCGCGCCCGCAGGAGTCTGCGGATAGCCGAACTTGATCGCGTCCTGCGCAGCGGCCATGGCCGTCAACATCGCCAGTATTAGACTCACTAGCATCACGGTTCTCATGATCTCTGTCCCAAAACATCGTTCAATTGTGCTGTCGAATGAGTCGGACCCTGCCTTCACACGGGCGTGGAATTCGTCGGAAAGACGGTCGCGCGGATGTGGCAGGTCAACCGTGATCACACCGCGGATCCGGGTTGGGTCGCGTGTGAGCACGATCACCCGATCGACGAGATATACCGCTTCATGGACGCTGTGGGTCACATAAACGAAGGTCTTCTGAGTCTGAGTTTCATGCCACAACTGGCCCTGGAGTTCTTCGCGCATTTCCTCGTCAAGGGCGGCAAACGGTTCGTCCATCAGCATATGATCTGGATCGAACGCGAGCGCCCGCGCGACCGCGGCACGCCGGTGCATGCCCCCGGAGAGGCGATGCGGATAGAACTCGGGGAGATCCGTCAGGCCCACTTGTTCGAGCGCCTGTTGCGCAATGGTGCGTGGCTGCGCGACCGACAGCCTGCGCACTTCGAGGCCGAATTCGACGTTCCGACGGGCGGTCCGCCACGGAAACAGGGCTTACTCTTGAAACGCCCCCCCGCGGCGCAACCCGGCCCACTCGACCTCGCATCCCTCGACCTCGAGCGGCCCTGGGTGAGCGCAATAAAGCCGCCCAAAGTGTTAAGCAGGCTGCTCTTCCCGCAGCCAGACGGTCCGAC
>Ga0187765_10000380_pt1 | contig 16224 bp, 16 predicted proteins | sample 0216_QUI02_MP05__3_FD_133018 | JGI IMG/M metagenome (GOLD analysis project Ga0187765, IMG submission 133018) | Tropical peat soil microbial communities from peatlands in Department of Meta, Colombia - 0216_QUI02_MP05_10_MG | ecosystem: Environmental > Terrestrial > Soil > Wetlands > Peat ...
GCTGGTGATCGTGAGCTCTCCGACCTCGAGGGATTGCTTGCCGCCCGAGTCGAGGGTCAGCGTGATCCTGAGCTGCGGGCGGTCGAGCCCGAAGTCGCGAAGCTCGCGGTCGGCGCGTGGAAAGCGATCGATCTGCGGCAGCTGGACGACCTCGCGGACGAGCTCGGCCACGGCCTGGTCGATCTCGGCCGCGCTCGGAGCGGTCGCGCTGTTCGGGGCCGCCTCGGCCGAGCCGGCCAGCGAGATACGCGACACGCTCCAGCCCGCAGGGCCGTGCACCGCCTCGATCTCGCCGCGACGCGACACCACCGCGATGCCGGCGACCGAGCCTTCCTCGAGCTCGAACACGTGGGTGAGCGTTTCGGCCGGTGGTGGCGCCGGCGCGGGCCGGAGCCACATCGCCAGCCCGGTCAGGCCGATCCCGACGAAGATCACGGCGCCGGCGAGCAGGCTGCGGAGCGTGGCCGACAACGGCGCCCCGGGAGCTAGCGGCGGCGACGCCGCTGCACCACGACGGCAATCCCCACGCCGAGGAAGAGCAGCGGCTCGGCAACCACCGTCGACAGGAAGATCACGCGCGCGTGGTGATCGGTGACGTACACGGGAGATACCGGCCCGAGCTTGGTGTTCTCCTCGCGCGGCCGCGCTCCGCTGAACTCCTCGAGCGCCATCCAGCCGAGCGTGTTGACGAGGAGGTCCTTGTTGCCGAGCAGCGAGATGTAGCCGTCGCTCGCGAAGTCGGCGTCGCCGATCACTGCCAGCCGGCCCGCGCTCGGGCCGTTGCCGATCAGCGCAACGCCCATCACCCCGATCGGGCCCGGGCGGTCGGTCTCCTTGTTGAACAGCACCTCGCCCTGCGTGGTGCGCGCCGCGCCGGTCGCAGCGAAGCTCTCGTCGGCGGTGCGCGCGACGATCGTCGCCCGGCTGGCCGCGTCGTCGTCCTCGCCGCTCGGCAGAGACACCGAGCGTGCCCGGCCGAGGACCACAGGTACGTCCATCGCGCGGACGGCCTCGTGCTCGCGGTAGAACGGCACGACGACGTTGGTGCCGTCGCTTCCGTAGACCCGGTTCGCCCGGTCGATCACCACGTCGTCGCGCAGCGTCAAGCCGTGCCTGGCGAGCCAGGCGGAGAGATTGGGCAGCGGCACGGGGTCGATCAGGACGAGCACCGCTCCGCCGCCGACGAGGTAGGTCTCGAGCTCGGCGATCTCGGTATCGAGCAGGTCGACCTCGGGCCCGGCGAGAACGACCGCGCTGGCGTCGGCGGGAACCGACTGGCTGTGCAGCAGCGACAGCGGGCGCACGTCGTAGCTCTCGTTGCGCAGGAGCTGGCTCGCGCGGCCGTAGTCCTCGTCCTTGCCGACGATCAGCTGCCGCTCGCGGTGTCCGTTGATGAAGTAGATGACGCTCGGCTTTGCGTGCAGGACCTTGACGATTCCCCCGGTCAGCGTCCCCTCGTCGCCGGCGGGCACCACGGTCTCGCGCCCCTGGTAGGAGAGCACCGCCCGATCGTAGTGGTCGACCTTGTGGTCCTTGGCGCGCCCGGGGTTGCGGTCGAGGTCGACGAGCTCGTAGCTCAGGTTGCTGCAGTTGTCGTGCATCAGCGCGAGCAGATCCTGCGAACGCTGGCGCTGGCCGCGCTGGTAGTAGAGCTCGACGCGCAGCGGATCGCGCACCTCCTTGAGAACCGACAGCGTGTAGGGCGAGAGCGAGAGGCGATTCTCCTCCGTCAAGTCGAAACGGTGGTTCTTGATCTCGGCGAACGCCTGCACCGCGACCGCGACGGCGAGCACCGCGACGAGCGACAGGGCGAAGGCGGCCCAGTGTGCGGCCGTGCGCTTCATGATCCCCGACCCTCAGCGCACCCCGCGCCAGCGACGCGAGCCGAGCGCGAGCAGGGTCCAGCCGAGGAACACGACGCTGAAGAGCACGAGGAAGACGACGTCGCGCGTGTCGATGCCCCCTCGCGCGAAGGTGTAGAAGCGATCGAACAGCGAGACCCCGGAGAGCAGCCACAGCACCGGCGCGCCGACCGCGGCTTCGTTCCAGGTCATCATCCAGAAGAGCAGGAGGAGCGTGAAGGTGATCGCCGCCGCCAGCACCTGGCTGTCCGTCAATGCGGAGACCAGGATCCCGCAGGCGAGAAAGGCCGCGCCGAGAAGAAAGAGGCCGAGATAGCCGGCGGCCAGGGGCGCGGCCGCGATCGTCGCGTGCGTCGGGACGAGGAGCAGGGGGTAGAGGAGTGTGGCGACCAGCATCAGCGCGAGCACGATCAGCGAGGCGACGTACTTGCCGAGCACGATCTCGACGTCGCGCAGCGGATACGTCCACAGCAGCTCGAGCGTTCCGAGCCGGCGCTCCTCGGCGAACAGGCGCATGGTGAGCAGCGGCAGCAGGGTCAGCATCACCTGACGCATGTCGTGGAACTGGTACTGCCAGAGGCCGCGCGTCATGTCGAAACCGCCGCTCAGCAGGAAGAACGACAGGTTCGAGTAGAAGTAGAATCCGGAGGCGCCGAGGAAGAGCGCGATCACCACGTAGGCGAGCAGCGAGGTGAAGTAGGAGCCGAGCTCCTTGCCGACGACGGCTTTCATGACGCGAGCTTCTCCCCGGGCTGCTCGGCGGCACGGGCATCGCTGCGCACCAGCCGCAGGAAGATCTCCTCGAGCGAGAGCCTGTCCTGCGACATTTCGAGGATCATCCAGCCCCGTTCGCTGAGCGCTCGCGAGATGTCGCGGACGCTGGGCTCGTCGCTGGCCAGCACCTTGAGCCGTCCGTCGACCTCCTCGACGCTGCGCACGGCGGCGAGCCGCGCGAGGACGCTCTCGACCTCGGCGTGCGGCGCGTCGACCCGGAGCCACAGGGTGACCGCCCCGGCCAGCCGGCGCGTCAAGTTGTCGGTCGTGTCCTCGGCGACCACTCGCCCGCGATTGATGATCACCACGCGCTGCGCGACCTGGCTCACCTCGTAGAGGATGTGGCTCGAAAACAGGATCGTGCGCTCGCTGCGCAGGCTCTTCACCAGGTTGCGGATCTCCGTCACCTGCTCCGGATCGAGCCCCGAGGTCGGCTCGTCGAGCACCAGGACCTGCGGGTCGCCGAGCAGGGCCTGCGCGAGCCCGACCCGCTGCCGGTAGCCCTTGGAGAGCTTGCCCACCAGGCGCCGGCGCACCTCGCCGAGCGAGCAGGATTCGATCACCTGCCCGATGTACCCCGCCTGTCGCTCGCGCGGCAGGCGCTTGGCCCGCGCGACGAACTCGAGGTACCCCTCGACCGTCATCTCCGGGTAGTAGGGCGCGTTCTCCGGGAAGTAGCCGAGCACCCGCCGTGCCTCGTAGGGCTCCTTCTGCACGTCGTGGCCTGCGACCCGCACGGTGCCGGTGGTGGGCGGGAAGATGCCAGCGATCACCCGCATCGCAGTCGTCTTGCCGGCGCCGTTTGGCCCCAGGAAACCGACACATTCTCCGCTGTGGACGGTGAAGGATACGTCGTCGACCGCGGTCAAGTTGGCGAAGGTCTTGGTCAGGTGCGAAACTTCGATCATCGGCTGCCCATCACCCGGCGCCCGCCCGCGCGCCGCCTCCCGGGCACGCAGCGCAGGACGCCGTACCCGGCGGCCTGCCCGCACGCGAAGCACCGATGCATGGTTTTTGAACAGGTATGCGGTTCTCGTGCGGCGGGCAAGCGCGGCATGTTACGACGAGACGATGCCGCGCAAGCTCTCGGCAGGCTGTCTCGTGCGGGCCCGGTTCGACGGCGAGCTTCGCTACCTGGTCGTCCATCCCAGCGGCAAGTACAACCGACGCGCGCCGTGGTCGATTCCCAAGGGCATCGTCGAGGCCGGCGAGCGGCCCGAGGATGCCGCCCTGCGCGAGACGCGCGAGGAGACCGGGCTCTGTTGCCGGATCATCGCCGCGCTCGGGCAGATCGCGTACCAGAAGTCGCGCAAGGACGTCCTCGGCTTTCTCGCCGAGCCGCTCGAGGAGCAGGGCGCGCCCGCCCTCGAGCCGGCCGACTGGGAGATCGATCGCGCCGAATTCCTCTCCGCAGAGGAGGCGCGCCAGCGGCTGCACCCCGATCAACGGCCGTTCATCGATCGGGCGCTCGCGCTCGAGAACGGCGAGCGGAGGGGCGGCGATTGAGTCAACCGCCCTTCTTCAGGACGTCCGGGTTCGCGATGTAGGGCGGGCGTTCGCCGCGCAGGTACGCCTCGATCGTGTCGCACATCATCTCGCCCTGGTGACGGACCACGTCGACCGTCGCTCCGCCGATGTGCGGGCTGGCGATCACGTTCGGCAGCTTGACGAAGCGATCGTCGGCCTGGACCGGCTCGTTCCAGAAGACGTCGAATGCCGCCGCCTTGATCCGGCTCGAGGCGATCGCCTGGTAGAGGGGTTCCTCCTGCACCACGGCCGCGCGGGCGAGGTTCAGGAAGTAAGCGCCCTCCTTCATCAGGCCGAGCTCGCGCGCGCCGATCATGTCCTTGGTCTGGGGCGCGTCGGGCGCGTGGATGGTGAGGAAGTCCGCTTCGCGCATCACGGCGTCGAGGTCGCCGCGCTCGGTCCCGAGGCGCGCGAACACCTCGTCCGGCAGGTAGGGGTCGTAGGCGATCGCGCGCGCGCCGAACGCGAGCACGCGTCTGGCGACGCGCTGCCCGATCGCCCCGAAGCCGACGATGCCGACCGTCCGACCGTAGAGCTCGACGCCGGTCATCGCCTCGTACATCTTCAGGTAGTCGCCCGCCTCGCTGAAGCGATTCTTGCCGCCCTTCAGGAAGGAGACGGCATCGTAGACGTGCCGCGCGAGCATCAGCATGAAGCACAACGTCAGGTCGGCGACGGCGTCGGCGTTGCGCGCCGGCGTATGGAAGACCGGGATACCGCGCTCGGTCGCGAGCTTGACGTCGATGTTGACCGGGTCGCCCCGGCAAGCGCCGATCATCCGGATGCCAGCGCCGTCGATCACCTCGCTGTGCACCAGGTCGGCCTCGACGATCACCACGTCGCAGGCCTCTTCCTTGAGGCGTCGGGCGAACTCGGAGCCATCGAAGAAGATCTTCTTGGTCGCGCGCCAGTCCTCGACGTGGACGTCCATCAGCTTGCGTAGCCGCGCGAGGCTCGCGGCGTCGAACGATGCGGTGAGAAAAGCCTTCAAGCGAACTCCTTGCCCAGATAGCGATCGTGGGAGCTTCGTGTGGTTCCTACTTGACACCGACCAGGGTCTCGACCAGATGGATCACCTGCTCGCGCAGGCGAGCGCGAATCGCCGGATCGCTCACTCCGCCGCCGAGGATCGCCGACACGTGCGAGGTGTCGAGCATCAGGACGAGCAGGACGCTCTGCACGGTGAGCATGAAGAAGGCAACGTCGCGCTCGGGCAGGCGGTCGCCGGCGAACTCTCGCGTCCACTCGGCGAACATCCTCCACGCTGGACCCATGATGTCGCGCTCGGGTGCTTCGCCCATCGCCTCGCTCTCGATGACCCGGCGCATGAGCAGCCGCGGGACGGTCGGGTTGTCGGCGTAGAAGTCGAACGTCAGACCCATCGTCCGCTCGATCATCGCCCGCGCGTCGTCGGCCGACGTTGGCTTGACGATGTTCTTGCGCACCAGCTCGACGAGCTGGTGATAGACGTTCTCGAAGACCGCGAGGTAGAGAGTCTCCTTCGACTCCCAGTGGTAGTGGAGGCTCGAGATGTTCACCTCGGCACGCGCGGCGATCTCGCGCGTCGAGGCGCCCTCGAATCCGCGTGCCGCGAAGACCTCCTGCGCGGCCTGCAGGATGCGCGCCTTGGTCGACTGCGGCGATTCGCGGGCCTTGTCGAGAGCGCTCTTCACGGGGTGCCAAGCTCGAGGTTCCGGAAGCTGGAAGTGTTCGATCGATCGACGGTTTTCCCTATCAACCGCGGCCGCACAGTCAATCCGCCCGCGAGGCGCGCTCCCGTCAGCTCTTGGGCGCTCCCGGGAACAGCTCGGGCTGGGCAGGCGCTTCGGCCGCCGCCGGTCGCGGATGTCCACCCGGAGCGCTCGCTGCGCGGGCACGATCCATCTCGGCCCGCAGCTGAGCGCGCTCCTCCTCCCAGCGCCGGCTCTGCTCGGCGATCTGGGCGTCCTTCTGGCGACAGTCGGCTTCGAGACGCTGCGCGCGTTCCGCATACTGCCGGAGCTGGCCGATCTCCTGAACCAGCTTCGTGAGCTGCGCCTCGAGCGCCTCCTTCTCGCGCTGCGCCTTGCTCAGCACACGGGCGACCGCTCGGTCGCGTCCCCGCCCGGCGCTCGCCGCCTCGGCCTGCGCCCTGGCGAGCGCTTGCTTGAGCGCGCGGATCTCGGATCGCGGCGAGGTCGGACGAGCGGACGCTCCCTTGGAGGCGCCTCGCGCGCGAGCCCCGCCCGCGCCGTGGGGCCGGCGCGACGGCTTCTTGCGCGCTGCCCGGACCCGACGACTGCTCGACTTGCTCTTCTCGGCCATGACGCCTCCGTCGTGAAAGGGGCGCCCCTTCCCCTTTCTCTTCCCCCCTTGCGTTCTGGTGGCCGCCCTCCCGGCAGAGGCGCGGAGGGATCAGCCGATGCGGATCGTGCTCGTTTCGTGCAGCGCCGAGATACGTCTTTGGCCCCTACTCTTCAATCCAGACTTCAATCCGGACTTCAATCCAGGCGCCAGCGGCGGTGCATCCAGAGCCACTGCTCGGGATAGGCGCGAACGACCGCTTCGAACGCGGCGTTCACCCGGGTCATGGTCGCGACCAGGTCGGCGTCGCGGTCCCTGGTGCGCGTGACCTCGATCGCGGGGCCGACCATGATGCTGTGCCGGCTCATGTCGGGGCAGCGGACCAGCACCGCAACGTGGATCGGTGCGCCGGTGAGCTGGGCCAGGCGCGCCACGCCCGGGGTGGTGCTCGCGGGGCGCCCGAAGAACGGCACCGCAATCCCGCTCGCCCCCGGCGCGTGCTGGTCGATCGGGATGGCCACCAGATGGCCGCTGCGCAGGAGACGCAGCATCTCCCGCGCCGCCGCGTGCTTGTAGATCACGCCGGTCCCCGCGCGCGAGCGCAGCCGGTTGATCAGGTCGTCGAGGAGCGGGTTCTTGAGCGGCCGGTGCACGATGTGGATCGGGTGGCCAAGGAGCCCCTGGGCCTGTGCGAAGAGCTCCCAGTTCCCGAAGTGGCCGGTCGCGATGACCGTCCCGCGGCTGTCGTTCATGCGCTGCTGCCAGCGCTCCTCGTCCTCCGGGCTCAAGAAGCCGATGCGCTCGCGGATGTTCCCCGGCCGCAGCGAGTCGAGATGCGCGACCTCGCCGGCGAGGCGGCCGAGGTTGCGAAACGAGGCCCCAAGGGTCGCCTCGCACCAGGCTGCGTCGCGCTCGGGGAAGGCGCGGCGCAGGTTCTCGGTGCCGATCCGCCACAACCGCGGAGAGAGCCGGCTCGCGCGCTCGACGATCCCCGCCATGAGCTCCCGCGCGCGCGCTTCGGGCAGCGCGCGCAGGCCGGCGAGCAGCACCGACACCGCCTCGTACTCGAGCCGCGAGCGCAGCGGTGACAGCGGCCGGTGATGACGTCTCGGCCTGGGGCTCGGGAGCGACGCGGCGCCGCCCGGCACCGTCACGACATCGGCTCCCTGGCGGGTGCGCCCGAGTTGATCCAGCGCAGGTAGGCGACCAGTGTCTCGATCTCGGCGTCGGAGAGGAACCGCTTGTAGGCCGGCATCTTGATCAGCTGTCGCTTCGCGAAGATGCCGCCGATCCAGTGCTGATCGATTCTCCGCAGCGAGCCCTCGCGGATCCACTCGCGCAGCTCGTCGTCGTCGCGCACCAGCTCGCGAAAGTCCTCGCCGCTGAATCCGGGAATGTAGCCCTTGAGCGAGCCCGGGTTCTCGCGCCCGCCCATGCCGAGAGCGCCGTGGCAGCCGTAGCAGCCCATGCGTTGCACGATGTCGACTCCCTGCGCGGGCGGCCCGGCCTTGGGGACCACCATTCCCGAGACGGAGCGAACGAAGGCGACCAGCGACTCGAGCTGTGCCCGCGTGATGTGGTTGCGATACGCCGGCATCACGATCGCCTGCGCCTTTTCCTGGGCGAGAAAGTCCGCATCTTGCTTGAGCCTCTCGGGCTTGCCGTCGAGGATGTACTCGCGGATCTCGTTGTCGCCGTGGACGTACATCATCAGGGTGCTGCCGGTGAAGCCGGGAATCGTCTCGCGGCTCGAGCCCGGATTGGAGACGCCACCGCGGCCCTCGGCCCCGTGGCACGAGAAGCAGCCGAGCGAGGCGGCGAGGTCGCGCCCGCGTAGCGCATCGCTCGCCTCGAGCGGCAGGACGATGCCGCGGATACGTGGATAGGCAAGCCACCCCGCGATCAGCAGAAGGATCAGCGCGAGCACCAGGTTCAGGAGCCGCTCGCGCCTCAACTCGCCCGGACCTCCCGCTCCGGACGCGGCTCGGAACGGCTCGTCTGCGGTGAATTGCCGATCGACCAGGCTCTCGTTAAGACTCCAGCGTGCAGGATGATTCGACGCGCGCTCGGGCGGGACGATCGGTCGCTCATTTCGCGAGCTGTGCGATCGTCCTGCTGCTTGCGCTTTTCATCTCGGGGTGTCCGGCAAAGCCGCATGTCGTGGGAGGAGGCGTGACTCAGCCGCCGCCGCGCAACGAGCCCATCGGGCCGCCCACCGTCTTCGATCCGTCCATGCTCGATCGCGGCTGATCGGTCGGCGCTCAGGCCGAGGTCGGCGAGGCGTCGGCGTTCTTCTCCGCGGCGCGGGCGCGAAAGTCGACCGCCTGGTAGCGCCCCGCCCGCAAGGCCTCCACCAGCCCCTGCTCGTCGGCGACCTCGTCGCGGAAATCGGTCGCGCAGATGCCGATGAAGCTCACCAGGTGCGAATCGCTGCCACCGAAGCCGAAGTAGCCGTGCGTCCGCATCAGCTCCTGCACGCGGTCGTTCTCGCCCTTCTTGCTGCCGCCGTTCAGCGCCTCGACGGCCACCACGCCCTCGAGCACGGGCTTGCTCTCGTAGTGGGCGCACAGGCCGACGTTCACCCGCCCCGGGTGGCAAGGCACGGCGATCCCACCCATGCGCTCGACCTCGGTGATGAGCTCCTGCGCCGGCAGGCGAACGTTCGCGAAGTCGAAGCGCTCGACCATGTCGCGATTCACGCCGTAGACCAGGATGTGGCCGTACTCGGTCTCGACCTCGGCGCCGCGCAGGATGCGCAGGCCGTAGCGGTCCTCGAGGTCGCGGTAGTCGGCGTGCAGGTCGAACTTGCGATGCTCGGTCAGCACCAGCCCGTCGAGCGGCCGCTCCTCGCGCTTGCGCGCCAGGATCTTGAGGTACGCTTCGACCGGCGCACGGCTGTCGTCGGAGCTCTCGGAATGGACGTGAAGATCGAAGATCACGCGGCTTCTTCTTTCTGCTGGGCGCCCGAGCCCGGGTCGCCCGCGGTTTCCCGGTTCGGGCCTAGCTTCCCCGCGGCTTGAACCGCGGGATGGCGACCTCGTCGCTGGCGTCCTCGAAGGTCACCTCGAGGGGCATGCCGATCTTCACCTGGTCGACGGGACAGCCGACGATGTTGGTCAACATCTGCACGCCCACGTCGTCGAGTGTCACGTAAGCGAGCACGTAGGGCAACTCGTCGCGAAAGCCGGGCGACTGGTTCTGGTAGGTCACCGTGAAGGTGTAGAGCGTGGCGTGCCCCGACGCCCGCACCCACTCCGTGTCGCTGGACAGGCACGCGGGACAGACGGCCCGTGGATAGTAGCGATACGTGCCGCAAGCGCGGCACTTCTGGATGCGGAGCTCGTGGCGCCGGCAAGCTTCCCAGAAGCCCTTCGACTCCTCGTCGATGCGCGGGAGAGGCTTCTTGTACGTCGTCTCAGCCATGGTTTCTCGGCCTCGGTCTCGACCGCGCGTCATCCCTGCGATCGGGACGACAGGGACGACTCCGGGCGGTGCGGTCGGGGCCGCCCGGGTCGATTACCATAGCGCGCCCTACGCGGCACCCAGGATGAGAGTCGCGCCGCTGTGGGTCACGCCGAGGAAGCCGCCGGTGCCATGGCAGAGCGCAATCCGGGCGTCCTTCACCTGGCGCTGGCCGCACTCGCCGCGCAGCTGCTTCACCGCCTCGATGACCAGGAACATGCCGCGCATCCCCGGGTGATTCGATGACAGGCCGCCGCCGTCGAGGTTGACCGGCAGCTCTCCGCCGAGCCCGATGCGTCCGCCCTGGACGAAGGCTCCGCCCTCGCCGAGCTTGCAGAAGCCCAGATTCTCGAGCGTCTCGAGCACGGTGATGGTGAAGGAATCGTAGATCATGCACAGGTCGACGTCGGAGTGCTTGACGACGGCGCGCTCGAAGGCCTTCTTCCCCGACTGGCGCGCGGCGATGTCGGTGATGTCGCGCTGGCCGATGCCCGAGTGACGGTTCGCGACGCCGGCGCCCAGGACGAGCGCGGGCTTCTTCTTCAGATCGCGCGCGCGCTCCGCGGAAGTCACCACCAGCGCCCCGCCGCCGTCCGAGATGATGCAGCAGTCGAGCAGGTGGAGCGGCGAGGAGATCACGCGTGAGGCGAGCACGTCCTCGATCGTGATCGGCTCGCGGTACTTGGCGTTCGGGTTCAGGCCCGCGTGCCGTCGGGTCGTGACCGCGATCTCGGCGAGCTGCTCGCTGGTCGTGCCGTACTGGTGCATGTGCCGCTGCGCGACCATGCCGTACGCGCCGACGATCGTCGGCCCGTAGGGGCCGGAGAAGTTGTCCGGTGGATCGACGCCGAAGCCGCCCCCGGTGCCGATCGCGAACCGCTCCGAGGCGGCCGTCGACCCGTAGGTGATCAGGACGGTCGTGCAAAGCCCCGCCTCGATCGCCGCACCCGCGTACGCCACCTGCGCGACGAACGAGGAGCCGCCGATCGACGTCGAGTCGAGCCAGTCGGGCCTCAGGTTCAGGTGGTGGCACATCGACATGACGCCGATCGGGCCGACGCCCGAGGTCGCGTAGCCGTCGATGTCGCGGATGGTGAGGCCCGCGTCCTCGAGGGCCCCGCGCGCCGACTCCGCGGCGATCTGGTAGGCGGTCTTGTCCGGCGCCCAGCGCTGCGGATGCTCGTAGACGCCGACCACCGCAATCTTGTTCTTGAGACTCATCGTCGATCGCCCTCGTCGCTCAAGCCTTCGACACGCGCGCGAGGAAGGTGTCGATCGCCTGGTTCACTTCGTCCGGCTTCTCGAGGAAGGGAACGTGGCCCGCGCCGGCGATCGACACGATCTCCGCGCCCGCGATCGCGCCGCGGAGCTCTTCGGCCTTCGCCCGCGGGCAGATCCGGTCCGCCTCGCCGTGGATCACGAGCACCGGCTTGTTCAGTCCGCCGAGCCGCCCGCGGAAGTCGGAGGCCTGGTAGACGAGCAGGTCCGCGAGGCGCGAGCGCGGATCGGTCTTCACCATCTCGCCCCAGAACTGTCGCATGACGGCGAAGTCGGGCTGCGCGCCGAAGAACGGCGTGTCGAACTGCTGGCCGAGCTTGCCCTGGACGACCTTCCTGAGCTGCTCGATCTGCTCCGCGGCGACCTCGGCGCGCGCCGCGGTGCCGATCGCCACCACCCCGTGGACGCGCTCGGGTCGCGCGACTGCGAGCTCGAGCGCGACCTGCCCGCCCAGGCCGTGGCCGACGATCACCGCGGGCGGGGCGTCGAGCTCGGCAAGAAATCGTCCGGCCAGCGCCGCGGCCGCGGCCACCGAGTCGAGAGCCTCGAGCCCGCAGGAGCGGCCGTGCGCCGGCAGATCGAGGGCGATCGGGCTGTGCGCCCTTGCAAAGTGTGCCATCTGCCGCGTCCACAGCGACGCCGAGCCTCCCTCGCCATGGATCAGCAGGAGCGGCCGGCCGCGGCCGAGCGGTGGCGGCACATCGGGCAGGGTCGTCGTTCCCTCGTGAACGTAGTGGATCACGAGACCGTCGATTCGCGCGTACTTTGTCGGCATGCACCCTCCGGGCGGGACGCCCGATTTGTACGAACCCGCCTCGGGGAAAGTCAACTTGCCGGGACGGCTCCCGGTCGCGATCGGCTTCGCCCGGCATTCCCCCTCCCGAGGCACGCGGAGCAGCTGGCCAACGGCTGACCGGCCCGTCGCTCACCCGATCTGCGCGAACTGCCGATGAAGTATGATTAGAGTGCTCGCTTGACGCGCGAGCATCGTTGGAGTGAGAGTCGACGCGATTGGCGGCAAAGAGCTCCAAGGCAGGACGGGGGACGGGGAAGGGGACGGCAGCCAAGCGGCGCGTCGGCGCCCGCCGCGAATTGGCGCGCAAGCGACTCAAGCGCTCGCTCGTTCCGCAGAGCGCCCGCGAAGCCACCCGCGATGGCGTCGCGGCCGTCGATCGGCAGCGACGAGCCGAGCGCAGCGAGCGCCGGCGCGCCGAAGCCGCGCTCGAGCGCAGCGAACGCTACTTCCGCTCCCTCACCGAGCACGCGCTCGACCTGGTCGCGATCATCCAGCGCGACGGCACGGTGCGCTACGCGAGCCCCTCGCACCGCAGCGTCCTCGGCTACGACCCCGAGTCGCTCGTGGGCAAGAACGGGTTCGCGCTCATCCATCGCGAGGACGTGGAGCGTGTCCAGCAAGTGCTCGCGGGATCGATCTCGCGCGCCGGCGCGGTGCCGACGGTCGAGTTTCGCTTCCGGCACCGGGACGGCTCGTGGCGCATCCTCGAGGCGAACGGCAACAACCTGCTCACCGACCCCGCGGTCGGCGGCATCGTGGTCAACTCGCGCGACGTCACCGAGCGCAAGCGGGCCGAGCAGCGGACGGCGGTGCTCCTCGAGGTGGCGCGCGACATCAGCGGCACGCTCGACCTCGAGGAGCTTCTCGAGCTGGTCCAGCGCCGGACCCGTGTGGCGCTGCCCTGCGACACCGTGGCGATCTTCAGCCGCGACCGGACGCGCGACGTCTTCCGCTGCGCCTGCCACCTGGGGATCCCGGCCGACAAGGTCGCCCTGGTCGAGGCGCTCGAGTTTCTCCCCGGGGAGCCCTTCGAGGGCCGGGCGCTACGCGGCGAGACCGTCGTGATCAACGACCTCACGCGCCAGCCCTGGCTGCCCGAGCCGCTCTACCGCAGCCTCGATCTCGGCGCGCTGGTGGCAGCACCACTCCACGTCTGGGGACAGCACTTCGGCGTCCTGATCGCCGCGAACCGGGCCGGCGGCGAGGTATTCGCCGCGAGCCAGGTCGAGCTCCTGGCCGGCGTCGCGAGCCAGCTCGCGCTCGCGATCCAGGCCGAGGAGCGCCACCGCGCGCGGCGCGAGGAGGCGGAGGTCTCGGGGGCGCTCGCCCGCGTCGGCCGCGAGCTCATCGCTTCGCTGAGCTCGGCGAATTTCCTCGATCGCCTGTGCAAGGTCACGGCCGACGTGCTGGGCTGCGCGCGCAGCCAGACCTTCCTGTCGCGACCCGAGGAGGATGCCTACGTCGCGATCGCGGGGCATGGACAGTCCGCGCAGACGCGGGAGATCGCGCCGCTTCTCCACGTACCGCGTGCCGAGATCGCCTCTTTGCTGGCGCGCCTCGAACGCGACAGCGTCGCGCAGCTCGAGCCGCTGCCCGCCACCCGGTTCCCGAGCCTCTGCCGGCACGGCCTGGGCGCGACCGCCCAGCTCTGGATGGCGTTGCGCCGCGGCGACGAGCTCATGGGCATCCAGATCGCGGACCAGCCGCTGGGGGATCCCTTCGCCGAGCAGCAACGAAGGATCGCCCGGGGGGTCGCGCAGATCGCCTCGCTCGCGCTGAGCCACGCGCGTCTGGTCGAGCAGCTCGAGAGCGCCAATCGGCTCAAGTCCGAGTTCGTCGCGACCATGTCGCACGAGTTCCGCACCCCGCTCAACGTCATCCTCGGCTACGACGACCTGCTGCTCGACGGCCCCTTCGGCGAGCTCGGCTCCGAGCAACGAGCGGCCGTCGAGCGCATCGGCAAGAGCGCCCGCGAGCTCCTCGAGCTGGTCAACGCGACGCTCGACGTGAGCCGGCTCGAAGCGGGACGGATGCCGATCGACGTCAAGGGTTTCTCGCTCGCCGACCTCCTGCGCGAGGTGCAGAGCGAGACCGAGGAGCTGCGGCACAAGCCGGAGGTCGAGTTCCGCTGCGAGAGCGATCCAGGCCTGCCCGCGCTGCGCTCGGACCCGTCGAAGCTCAAGATGGTGTTGAAGAACCTGGTCGTGAACGCCCTCAAGTTCACGGCCGAGGGGAGCGTGCGGCTGAGCGCGCGCCCGCTCGATGGCGGGGTGGAGGTCACGATCGCCGACACCGGGATCGGGATCGCCCCCGACGCCATCCCGATCATCTTCCAGGCGTTCCGCCAGGCGGACGGCTCCGCGAGCCGCAGCTACGGCGGGGTCGGCCTGGGTCTCTACATCGTGCAGCGACTGGTCGAGCTTCTTGGGGGGACGATCAGCGTCGAGAGCGAGCCGGGACGAGGCTCGACGTTCCGCGTCTGGCTACCCCAGCGGCTCCCCCGCGGCGTACGGCCGGGCGAGCCGGCGCGGCAGTAGCGACCGCGCTCTGCCACACCGGGGTCAGCCATCCCTCGTACTCCGGCCGCTCGCCGCGCACGGTCGCGGAGAAGAGCCCCGAGAGCGCGCGCGTGACTGGACCGACCTTGCCCGAGCCGATCTGCCGATGGTCGACGCGGGTCACCGGCGTGATCTCGGCGCCCGTTCCGCAGAGGAAGACCTCGTCGGCGGTGTAGAGCTCGGTGCGCGAGATGACCCGCTCGACCGCCGGCGCCCCGACTTCCGGCGCGCGCGAGAGCTCGATCAGGGTGGCGCGCGTGATGCCCTCGAGGTTGTCCTCGCTCGACGGCGGCGTGGCGAGCTGGCCCTTGCGGTAGATGAACAGGTGCTCGGCGCTGCCCTCGCTCACCGTGCCGCGCTCGGTCAGGAGGATCGCCTCGTCGAAGCCGCCCTGCTTCGCCTCGGCGCGCGCAAGCGCAGAATTGAGGTAGGCGGCCGTCGGCTTGGCGCGCGCCGGAATGGCGTTGTCCGCGACCCGGCGCCACGACGAGATGCCGGCGTGGATCGCGCCGTGCCCGAAGTAGCGGCCCATCTTCAGACAGTAGATCGAGAGCGACACCGGCACGTCGCTCAGCGTCGGCGACAGCTCGTCCGAATCGACGAAGACCAGGGGACGGACGTAGTGGTCGGCGCGCGCCTGGTTGCGGCGCAGGAGCTCGACCACCAGGGCGGCGATCTGGTCGGCCGTGGCGGGCGCTGTCAATCCCAGTATCCGGGTCGAGTCTACCAGGCGCCGTGCGTGGTCGGGGAGACGGAAGACGAAGAGCTCGCGGCGCTTGCTGTTCCAGTAGGCGCGGATCCCCGCGAAGCAGCCGAGGCCGTAGTTCAACGCCTTGGCACGGATGCTGACGTGCGCCTCGGCGTCGTCGACGAACCCGGAGCGGTGATAGCTGATCCCCATGTCATGACCTCCCGGGCGTCTTGCGAGACCCGGCTTCCGGCGCCCCGGTGTGGGCGGTCCGTGGGCGAAAGTAGAGCAGCGTCACCGCGTCGTCGACGGGCTCGAACACCGCCTCGACCGGAGCCCCGATGCGCACCTCGGCCGGCGCGCAGCCGACCAGCATGGTCGGCAAACGCACGCCCGCCTCGAGCTCGACGACCGCGTAGACGTACGGCGCACTGCCCATGAAGTAGGGATTGGTCGGCTTGTGCACGACGGTGAAGGTGTAGACCGAGCCGCGACCGTCGATCTCCTGCCATGCGACGTCGCGGCCCAGGCAGTGCGGGCAGAACGAGCGCGGATAGAAGATCAGCTTGCCGCAGCTCGTGCAGCGCGGCAGCTCGATGCGCCCACTGCGCAGCGACGTCCAGAACCGCGCCGATTCGGCGCTTGGCCGGGGCAGCGGCCGGGGAAACGCAGGCATCTCGCCGGCGGCGGCTCCGCCGCCGCCGGGCGCGCCGCCCGTGGCCTTCGCGTCGCTCATGGCTCGCTCCCGAGGACCAGCGAGCATTCCTCGGTGAACGTCCCGCCGTTGCCGTGGATGAACGCGATGTCCTTGCGCTTCACCTGACGTTCGCCCGCGCGACCCATCACCTGGCGGACGCCCTCGACGACCAGGGTCATGCCGCCGCCCAGGCCCGGCTGCCCGAAGGAGAGCATGCCGCCGTGCGTGTTGAGCGGGAAGTCGCCGGCGTAGGTGAGGTCGTGCGCCTCGACGAACGGGCCGCCCTCGCCCTTCCTGCA
>Ga0187765_10000382_pt1 | contig 16187 bp, 10 predicted proteins | sample 0216_QUI02_MP05__3_FD_133018 | JGI IMG/M metagenome (GOLD analysis project Ga0187765, IMG submission 133018) | Tropical peat soil microbial communities from peatlands in Department of Meta, Colombia - 0216_QUI02_MP05_10_MG | ecosystem: Environmental > Terrestrial > Soil > Wetlands > Peat ...
AAGCCGGTGATCTTCGCCTATCACGGCTACCCGTGGCTCATCCACCGGCTCACCTACAGCCGTCACGGCCACGACAACCTGCACGTGCGCGGGTACATCGAGGAAGGCACCACCACCACCCCGTTCGACATGGTCATGCTCAACGATCTTGACCGGTTCCACCTGGTCATCGACGTGATCGACCGGGTGCCCGGGCTGGCGCCCTCCGCGGGCCACCTGCGGCAGCTGATGACCGACGAGCGGATCCGGTGCCGGGCCTACACCCGCAGCCACGGTGAGGACCCGCCGGAGATCCGCAACTGGGCCTGGCCGCACTAGGGCATGTCCCGGCCGGCAAAGATATCGCGCGCGAATCGGGCCGATATTCCCGTGCGGCCCGGCAGCAACGAGATAGGCATTCTGTCCCGTGGCAAAGCGCGGCGTCCGCACGGTGGCCGGGCACGGGTAATCGTTTAGCAAAAAACAGCCGGCGACCACGGGCCAGGGTCCCGGCGCGGCTCCGTCTGCTGCGGTCTTTTCCACGTCTGGATGTGCCGTAGAGTTCCGTCAAGCCAGAAATGGTTCCGCCCGCTGAGCCGATCCGTGCGATCATGGCCAATCGGCCCGGTGGGGAAGGAGCGGGGTCATGGTGCAAGGGGCACGCCATCGGCCGCCGGGTGAACGGGCACGGCCGTGACCACGGTCGGCGATCCACCGCGGCCCGCTCAGGGCGCCCAGCCTGCCCTGGGCCAGTTTGTCCGGGCCACGACCACGCCGGCCAAGCTGCGGCTGCTGCTGGCCGGGCTCGTCGCGCTGTGCCTGGTCTGGGGCGCGGTAGCGGCCTTGGTGGTGAGCCAGCGCGCGACGGGGGCCAACGACGCGGTCAGCAGCAGCGAAACGCTGAGCCTGGACGGCCAGCAGATCTACCGGGCGCTCTCCGACGCGGACGCCACCGCGGCCAGCGCGTTCCTGTCCGGCGGCCTGGAGCCGATCAACGGCACCGCCCGCTATCGGGCCGACATCGCCCGGGCGGCCGCCCACCTGGAGAGCGCCACGGCGGCGGCGGGGCACTCACCCGCCGCGCGGGATCTGGCGACGCTTTCGGCGGGCCTGCCCGTGTACACCGGCGAGGTGCAGACGGCCCGGGCCGACAACCGGCTCGGCCTGCCGCTGGGAGCGGCCTACCTGCGGGAAGCGTCGGCGCTGATGCGCGGCACGCTGCTCCCCGCCGCCCGTCACGTATCTGCGCGGGCGGACGCGCAGCTCGCCGCGGCCAGCGGGCAGGCGACCGGGCTGCCGCTGGCCCTGGTCCTGCTGGTGGCCGCGGTGATCGTCGGTTATGTCCTGTACCGCGCGCAGCGGTGGTTGCTGCAGCGCACGCACCGCAGGCTCAACCGCGGCCTGGTGGTGGCGTCCCTGGCCGGGGTGATTTCGTTCCTCTGGCTGGCCGTCGCGCTGACGGTGGCCCGCGCCGACCTGCTGCAGGCGCGCGAGCACGGGTCCACCCCGGTGGCGGCCCTGGCGCGGGCCGACATCGCGGCGCTGCAGGCCCGCGCGGACGAGAGCCTCACCCTGATCGACGCCCAGGGCGACGATAGTTTCCAGGCGGACTATCTGAAGATCCAGCATCGGCTGGGCCCTGGGCCAGGCACGCTGCTGACGAACGCGGCCAGCGCCGCCCGGGGAAGTCCGGGGGCCGGCTCGGCGCTGACGGCCAGCACCGCGGCGACCGCCTGGTACCGGGCGCACAAGACGGTGCGGGCGCTCGACGACAACGGCCAGCACGCCCAGGCGGTGCACCTGGTGACCACCCAGGGCCCGGGTCATTCCAGCACCCTGTTTGCGCGCCTTGACGGCTCGCTGACCGGCGCCATCGCCGCGGATCAGGCCGTGTTCCGGTCGCACGCGGTGGCCGGCCGGAACGCCTTCACCGGCCTGGAGATAGGGGTCATCGTGCTGGCGCTGGTCATGGCGGCGGGGTGCGCCCGCGGGCTCAGCACGCGACTGGCGGAGTACCGGTGACGGCGCGCGGCTGGCTCAGGCTGCCGCCTCTGCTGCTGGCGGTGGCGCTGGCCTGCTGGGCCGTGCCCGGCTCCGCGGCGGCGCGGGTCCCGGCAGCGCAAGTCACGACGGGGCAAGCCACGACGGGGCAGGCCGCGACGGGTCATCGCCTGGCCGCGGTTCCCCGGGCCACCCCGGCCTGCGACCCCACGGCCAGCAGCCTGCGGCCGTCCGGCCCGCCGCAGGTGACCCCCGGCTCGTTCATGGCCAGGATCCGTGCCCGCGGCTACCTCATCGCGGGCATCAGCCAGAGCACCTACCCCTTCGGTTTCTTCAACCCCCTGAACGGGAACACCGAAGGGTTCGATATCGACGTGGTGCACGCCATCGCGAAGGCGATCTTCGGCAACCCCAACAAGGTCGAGTTCAAGGCCATCTCGGACGCCCAGCGGATCCCGGAGGTCCAGTCCGGCGGGGTCGACATCGTGGCCCACACCATGACCATCAACTGCGCGCGGCTCCAGGACGTCGACTTCTCTTCCGTGTACTTCAGCGCCGGCCAGCAGGTCATGGTCCTGAAAGACTCCCGGGCCAAGAGCCTCGCGGACCTCGGCGGCAAGAAGGTGTGCGCGACGGCCGGGTCCGACTCCATCGCCAAAATCAAGGCCACACCATCCCACCCCATCCCGGTCGTCGTGACGAACTTCACCGACTGCCTGGTCCTGCTCCAGCAGGACGATGTCGCCGCGATCTCCACCGATAACTCGATCCTGGCCGGGCTGGCCACCCAGGACCCGTGGACGAAGATCGTCGGCCCGGTCTTCACGTCCGAGCCCTACGGGCTGGCCATCTCCAAGCAGCATCCCGACTTCGTCCAGTTCGTCAACGCGGTCCTGCAGCAGATGCGGACCGACGGCCAGTGGGCCGCCGATTATGCCCGCTGGGTCGGTACCCCGGTCCCGGCCCCCCCGCCGGCCCGCTACAGGGACTGAGCCATGGCGATGGAGATGACCCGCGAGCGGGCCGCCGCTGCGGTGGCGGCCGCGACCGCCGAGCGCGAGAGCATCCAGACGAACCTGCTCGACCTGGACGGCAGCTTCGGCAAGCGGATGCTCGCCGGCGCGGCCCTGGCCGGCGAGTCCAAGCGGCGCTGGGACGTGGCCGCCGCCGATCTGGCTACCTTGTGGGAGATCTTCAACTCCTACGTGGCGGTCGTGGACAAGGCCGCCGACATGGCGGCGGCGGCGCGCCGCCCATCAGACCGGGAACTGGCGCAGATCACCACCATGCTGAACGGGCCGTCGGTCGAGCTCACCCGGCAGACGCCGCTCGGGCGCCGCGATCTCACTGAGACCGGCCGCTCCGAGCTGACCCTGGCCGCGGCGGTGCGGGAGATGAAGCGCCTCTTCGCGGGCGTGGCCGACGTGGTGGCCGCGGCCGAGGGCGTCTGGAACGAGACGGCGGACGGGCTGAACGAGATCGACACCCGGCTGGCCGCCGCGAAGCAGCAGGCGGGCGACATCGACGACGGCGAGCTGGCCGGCGCGCTCGCCGCGGCCGAGGCCGAGCTGGACCAGCTGCGCGGCGTGCTGAACTCGGATCCGCTGGCGCTCTGGCACGGTGACGGGGTCGACACCACCCGGCTGGACAGGCTGCGCGGGCAGGCTGCCGCCATCGCGGCGCGGGCCGCCGACATCGCCCGGCTGCGCACGGACGCGCAGCAGCGGATCTCCGTGGCCGCCGCGGCCGTGGCGGCGGCGGCCAGCGCCCGGGAGGACGCCGCGGCCGCCCGGGAGCGGGCCACCGCGAAGATCGCCGACACCGGCCTGCCACCGCTGGCCACCGACACCGCGGGCCTGGAGTCACGGCTGGCCGCCGCGGACAGGCTCAGGGCCGCGGGCCGGTGGGCCCGGCTGGCGGCAGAGCTGGACACCATCGAAGCGGAGGCGGGCGCGGCCACGCAGCGTTACCGGGACTGCGGACGATCGGCGGCGGCGCTGCTGGGCCGGCGCGATGAGATGCGCGGCCTGCTGGACGCCTATCAGGTCAAGGCGGCGCGGCTGGGAGCCGCCGAGAACACCAACTTGAGCGAGCTCTACCAGCAGGCCCGCGACCTGCTGTGGACGGCGCCGTGCGACCTTACGGCGGCGGATGCCGCGGTCATGCGCTACCAGCAGGCGATCCGCGGGCTGGGCGGACAGGGGCGGCCACAATGACCGGGACCACGACCAAGTGCACGCAGACCCCCGGCTGCACCGGGGCCATCGAGGACGGGTACTGCAGCGTGTGCGGGCTGGCCCCGGCGCCCGCCCCATCGGCAGGGCCCGCGGCCGAGGCGGCATCCGCGGCCCAGCCGGCCCCGGCGGCCGAGGCAGCACCCGCGGCCCCGCCGGCCCCCGCGGCCCCCACGCCCCCGGCCACCTGCACACAGCCGGGCTGCGGCGGGGCCATCGAGGACGGGTACTGCACCGTGTGCGGCATGGCTGCCGCGCCCGCCCCGGTTCCCGTGACCAAGGTCGGCCACGTGCAGGGCTCGGTCCCGGTCTCGGTGGGGACCGGCAGCAGCCGGGGCACCCGGGGTGGCCGGCCCACCACCGGCCGGTCATCCAGGGGCAACCTCGGGGCGGGCCTGGTGGAGATCCCGCCGATCCCGGCGCACGATCCCGCCAGCGCCATCCTCGCCGACCCGCAGGTGCCGGAAAGCAGGCGGTTCTGCCCGAACTGCGATCATCCCGTCGGCCGCTCCAGAGACGGCCGGCCCGGGCTGGCCGACGGTTTCTGCCGCAACTGCGGCGCCCCGTTCTCGTTCAGTCCCAAACTCAAGGCGGGAGACCTGCTCGGCGGCCAGTACGAGGTGCTCGGGTGCCTGGCGCACGGCGGGCTCGGCTGGATCTACCTGGCCCGGGACCGCAACGTGAGCGACAGCTGGCGGGTGCTCAAGGGCCTGCTCAACACCGGGGACGCCGACGCCATGGCGGCCGCGGTCGCGGAGCGGCGGTTCCTGGCCCAGGTGGACCACCCCAACATCGTCCGGATCTACAACTTCGTCCAGCACACCGACCCGCGCAGCGGGGAGACGGCCGGCTACATCGTGATGGAGTACGTCGGCGGCCGCTCGCTCCGGCAGATCCTGCTCGACGAGCGGAAGGCCGGCCGGTCGGTGCCGGTGGAGCACGCCCTGGCCTACGCGATCGAGGTATTGCGGGCGTTCGGCTACCTGCACAGCCACGGGCTGGTGTATTGCGACTTCAAGCCGGACAACGTGATCCAGACCGAAGAAATGCTCAAGCTCATCGACATGGGCGGCGTGCGGCGGATCGACGACGAGGACAGCCCGATCTACGGCACGGTCGGCTACCAGGCACCGGAGATCGCCACCGAGGGGCCCTCCCCGTCGTCTGACCTGTATACGGTGGGGCGCGCCCTGGCCGTGCTCACCTTCGAGTTCACCGGGTACACCAGCACCTACCAGCACACGCTGCCCGACCCGGCGACCGTGCCGCTGTTTGCGCAGCAGGAGTCGTTCTACCGGCTGCTCCGCCGGGCCACCGACCCGGACCCCGGCCGCCGCTTCGCCACGGCCAGCGACATGGCCGAGCAGCTTACCGGCGTCCTGCGCGAGGTCCTCGCGACCGGCGACGGCACCCCCCGGCCCGCGTTCTCCACCCTGTTCAGCCCCGAGCTGCAGGCGGTCGGCGCCGAGGCCGGGGAGCTGGACGGCAGCGACTGGGCCACGGCGGTGAACGCGCGGCCCCCGGCCGCACAGGTCGTGGCCGGGCTGCCGGTGCCCCAGGTGGACATGACCGACCCGGCCGCCGGCTACCTGGCCACGCTGGGCACGCTGGACCCGGTGCAGCTGACGGCCACGCTGACCGCGGCCATCGGCGGCGCGGCGGGTACGCCAACCGCGGTCGCCGACTCGGCCGAGACCCGGCTGGCTCTCGCCCGTGCCCTCATCGTCACCGGGGATCTCGGCCGGGCGGAGAGCACCCTGGCCGAACTGGCCGCCGGCGACAACGCCGACTGGCGGATCACCTGGTACCAGGGGCTGCGCGAACTGGCCGCCGGCCAGCCCGGAGCGGCCCGGGCGGCGTTCGACGCGGTCTACAACGTGCTTCCCGGTGAGCTCGTGCCCCAGCTGGCGCTGGGGTTCGCCGCCGAGGCCGCGGGAGACACGCCGGCCGCCGGCCGCTATTTCGGGCGCGTGTGGACGGTCGACCGCTCCTACGTCAGCGCCGCGTTCGGCCTGGCCAGGACGAGGCTGGCGGCGGATGACCGGGCCGGGGCCATTGCGCCGCTCGCCGGCGTGCCGCCGACGTCCAGTCACCACGTCGCCGCCCAGATCACGGCGGTGCGGATCCACCTCGCCCGCGTCGGCCAGTCCCGGGCCGGCGCCGCTGATCTGCGGGAGGCGGCCGGCCGGCTGGAACGACTGACGCTGGACGCCGCCCGGCGGCAGTACCTCACCGCCGAGATCCTGGCGGCCGCACTCGACTCGGTGACGGCGGGCGAGACGGTGGGCGAGGGCCGCCTGCTCGGCTGCGAGCCGGCCGAGTACCCGCTGCGCTCCGGGCTGGAGCAGAGCTACCGGTCGCTGGCCAGGCTGGCGCCCGACCAGGCGCAGCGCATCGAGCTGGTGGACCGGGCGAACGAGGTCCGCCCGAGGACCTGGCTGTAATGGCCGTCAAGGGGGCAGGCCATGGGGGTCCTGACACGTGCTTCGCCTGTGGCGAGCCGGTCGAGGCGGCGGACAGCTTCTGCGAGTCCTGCGGGGCGGAACTGGCCCCGCTGAAGATCAGCGACGGCCAGGACAGCGGCCCCGGCGCGTGCGAGTCCTGCGGTTCATCGAGCATCAGCGCGGACGGCTACTGCGAGTCCTGCGGCCGCAAGGTGCCGTCGGGCCGTGATCACCAGGAGGCGGACCTCGGGACGGTGGCGGGCGTGACCGACCGCGGCCTGCGGCACCACCGCAACGAGGACGCCATGGCGCTCGGCTCCGCCGACACCGGGACCGGGCCGGCCGTGGTCGCGGTGGTCTGCGACGGGGTGTCCACCTCCGCCCGTCCCGATGAGGCGTCGCTGGCGGCGGTGCGGGCGGCGGCGCGCGTTCTGATCACCGCGGTGCGGACGGGCGCAGACGTGCTCGAGGCATCGCCCGCGGCGGTCCGCGCCGCCGCCAAGGCGGTGGCCGCGCTGGCCGGGCCGCCGGGGGACGCGCCCGCCGCCACCTTCGTCTCCGCGGTGCTGACCGGCGAGGCCGCCGTCGTGTGCTGGCTGGGTGACAGCCGCGCCTACTGGCTGGCCGCCGGCCCTGACGCCGCCGCCCAGCAGCTCACCAGGGACGACTCCCTGGCCGAGGAGATGGTCGCCGCCGGGCTGCTGTCGGAGGCCGACGCGCTCGCTTCGGCCCAGGGCCACGTGGTGACCCGCTGGATCGGCGGGGACATCGCCGACCCCGAGCCGCATGTCGTCAAGTTCGAGCCGCCCGGCCGCGGCGTGCTGCTGCTCTGCTCGGACGGGCTGTGGAACTACCAGCCGGACGCGGCCGGGCTGGCCGGGCTGGCCCTGCCCGCCGCGCTGACCGACCCGCTGGCCGCGGCCCGCACGCTGGTCAGCTTCGCCATTGACGCCGGCGGAATGGACAACGTGACCGCGGTCCTGGCCCCGTTCCCGCCCGCCAAACCCGCTTCCCCGGGACCCGCAGTCCCCGATCCCACCTGACCCGAGGAGAACGCACCGATGAGCCTGCCCGACTTCACGGTGGACATCTACCAGAACGAATACCTGCCAGAAGGGGGGCGGGACGTCAGCGCCGTGATCACCGTGACGACGGCGGGGACGGCCGGGATGGCGGCCGCCGCGGAGCCGGACAGCGCCGAGATCATCATCATCGACTGCTCGGGGTCGATGATGTCGCCCCGGAGCAAGATAACCCAAGCCCGTGCGGCGACCGCGGCCGCGGTGGACGTGATCCGCGACGGCGTGGCCTTCGCCGTTATAGCGGGCACCCATCAAGCTGCGGCGATCTTCCCCGGTGACGGCACCCTGGCCATCGCGGGCCCGCAGACCCGGGAGGAGGCGAAGCAGGCCGTGGCACGCCTGCAGCCGGGCGGCGGCACCGCGATCGGGCAGTGGCTGTGGCTCGCGCACCGGATGTTCAGCTCGCATCCGGCCCAGTTGCGGCACGCCATCCTGCTGACCGACGGCAAGGACGAGCACGAGACCTCCGACGACCTGGACACGGCCATCAGCCAGTGTGAAGGGGTGTTCAGCTGCGACTGCCGCGGCGTCGGCACCGACTGGAAGGTAGACGAACTGCGCCGGATCTCCACCGCGCTGCTCGGCACGGTCGACATCGTGGCCGACCCGGCCGGGCTCGCCGCCGACTTCTCGGCCATGATGGCCGCGTCCATGGCCAAGCAGGTCGCCGACGTGTCGCTGCGCATCTGGACGCCCCAGCACGCGACCATCCAGTTCGTCAAGCAGGTGGCACCGGACGTGGAGGACCTGACCGGCCGGCGCACCGAGCTGGGCCCGCAGGCCGGCGACTACCCGACCGGCGCCTGGGGCAACGGAGAGAGCCGCGACTACCATCTCGGAGTGGAGGTCTCGGCCGCGGGCGCGATAGGGCAGGAGATGCTGGCGGCCAGGGTGAGCCTGGTCACCGCCTCACCCTCCGGTCCCGAGATACTCGGCCAGGGCCTGGTGAAAGCGCTCTGGACCGATGATGAGGCGCTGTCCACCCGGATCAACAAGCACGTGGCGCACTACACCGGCCAGGCCGAGCTCGCCGAGGTCATCCAGGAAGGGCTGGAGGCGCGCAAGCAGGGTGACGAGGATGCCGCGGCGGCCAAGCTGGGGCGGGCGGTGGCACTTGCCCATGAGTCCGGGAACGAGGACACTGCCAAGCTGTTGGCCAAGGTGGTCGACGTGGTGGACGCGGCGACCGGGACCGTTCGGCTGAAGAAGAAGGTCGACGACGCCGACGAGATGGCGCTCGACACCAGATCGACCAAGACGGTTAGGACCAGGAAGTAGGAGGCAGACAAGGGATGCCGACCTGCCCAGCCGGTCATACGTCGGCAAGCAGTGATTTCTGCGACGTCTGCGGGGTGAAGATCGGCGATCCGGCCGCTCCCCCGGTCCTCCCGGCGGCCCAGCCGCCGGAGTCGCAGCCACAGGTGCCCGCCGAGCCCTGCCCGCGCTGCGGGACGGCCAGGTCAGGCCGGTTCTGCGAGTCCTGCGGATTCGACTTCGATACCAGCCTGAGCACAGGGACAGCGGCCGCGGGATCCGTGCCCGGTGAGTACTTGGGCGGTGCCGCCGAAGGTGGCACCGGCGCACAGCCGGGGACCGGCGCGGTAGCGTCCGGCGCCGTGGGACCCCCATCGGCTCCCAGCGCGCCGGTACCCGCTCCTGATGGCCCGGCGTCAGCTCCGGGTACCCGGGTATCAGCCGCCAGCGGGCCGGTGTCCGGCCCCAGTGAGCCGGTATCAGCCGCCGGTGGGCCGGTATCCGGTCCAGCCGCCACGGGACCCGGGGCCTCCGTTCCCTCTCCGCTGGCTGGGGTCCCGCTGGTGTGGACGGCAGTGGTGGCCAGCGATCAGGCCTATTTCGAGAGCGTGGTCGCGGCCGGTGGCCCGGACGCGGCGACGCTGACGTTCCCGGCGTACTGCCCGGAGCGCCGGTTCCGGCTGGCGGGACCGGAGATGCGCATCGGGCGGCGCAGCGTATCGCAGGGGCTGGAGCCCGAGATCGACCTGACGGGCCCGCCCACCGACCCCGGCGTCTCACGGCTGCACGCGGTCCTGATGGCTGAGCCGGACGGCAGCTGGGTGGTCCTCGATCCCGGGTCAGAGAACGGCACCATCGTCAACGGCAGCGAGATAGCGACCGGAGTGCGGGTGCCGCTGCGGGACGGTGACCGCATCCATGTCGGGGCCTGGACGGTGATCACCATCCACGCCAGCTGACCGTCCCGCGCAGGCAAGGCAGCTGGACGTCAGTGGCAGGCGCTGGCGGGCTGGTCGCAGCCGGAGAACGTGCCGCGAACCCGCCGGCGGCCCGAGCCGCTGGCTCACCTGACCCACCGGTAGATGTGGCCGCCGGGCAACCGGCGCCGGTGTTTCTCCGGGCCTACGCCGCAGCGCTAAGGTTGGTGCCCGTGACAGGACGGGATCTGAGTGAGGTCGTCGAGGCCGGATGGGCTGCCGCGCTGGCACCGGTCGCGGACCGCATCACCGCCATAGGGGACTTCCTGCGGGCGGAGATCGCGGCCGGGCGCCGGTACCTGCCATCGGGCGAGAACGTCCTGCGGGCGTTCAAGCAGCCATTCGCCGACGTGCGCGTGCTGATCATGGGCCAGGATCCCTATCCTGCGCCCGGCTGCGCGGTGGGGCTGGCCTTCTCGGTCCCGCCCGAGCTGCGCCGGCTCCCACCGAGCCTGGTCAACATCTTCCACGAGTACACCGCCGACCTGGGCTACCCGCAGCCCACCACCGGTGATCTGTCCACCTGGGCCGAGCGGGGGGTGCTGCTGCTCAACCGGGTTCTCACCGTCCAGCCGGGAAAGCCCGGCTCTCATCGCGGGAAGGGCTGGGAGGAGGTGACCGAGCAGGCCATCCGGGCGCTCGCCGCCCGGGACGCGCCGCTGGTCGCGATCCTCTGGGGCCGGGACGCACGCAGCCTGGCGCCGCTGCTCACCCCCGTGCCGATCATCGAGTCCGCCCACCCCAGCCCCAACTCCGCCGACCGGGGGTTCTTCGGGACACATCCGTTCAGCCGCGCCAATCAACTCCTGGAAGAGCGGGGTGGCACGCCCGTCGACTGGAAGCTGCCCTAGGCACGTCAGCCCCTCATCCTGCTGGCCATCTGGCGCTTGATCGGGGAGATGGCGCTGGCCGCCCGCAACGCGGCCTTGCAGGCCCCCGCGGACCGACCCGCCCAGAGCCCGGTGACGCAGCGGAATGTTGCGCGATCAACTATCGTTAGCGCGGGGGAGGCAGTCCCGGCCCGGCGCCGCGGCCCACCCAGACGGCCGCGGGGCCCGCCCGAGCAAAGGAGTGGCCATGCCCGCCGTCACCGTCGAAGACATCCTGGTCCTGCCGCGCGTGGCCGAGCCCGACCCCGCCGCCGCGATCGACCGCCCGGTCGCGTCCATCACCACCGCGCCGTCCGGGTTCGAGGGCGAGGGCTTCCCGGTCCGCCGGGCGTTCGCCGGGGTGGACCTGGCCCGGCTGGACCCGTTCATCCACATGGACCAGATGGGCGAGGTCGACTACGCGCCCGGTGAGCCCAAGGGCACCGCCTGGCACCCGCACCGCGGCTTCGAGACCGTCACCTACATCATCGACGGCGTCTTCCGTCACCAGGACTCCAATGGCGGCGGCGGGCGGATCACCAATGGCGACACCCAGTGGATGACCGCTGGCGGAGGCATCCTGCACATCGAGGAGCCCCCGGAGGAGCTGGTCGCCAGCGGCGGGCTGTTCCACGGCTTCCAGCTGTGGGTGAACCTGCCCCGGACGCTGAAGATGACCAACCCCCGCTATCAGGACATCCGGGCCGGCCAGGTCGCGCTGCTGTCGTCCGCCGACGGCGGCGCGCTGCTCCGGCTCATCGCCGGGGATCTGGCTGGCCACGATGGCCCCGGCATCACGCACACCCCGATCACCCTGCTGCACGCCACCGTGGCCCCCGGCGCCCAGGTCCGGCTGCCCTGGCGGCGTGACTTCAACGCGCTCGCGTACGTGCTGGCGGGCTCGGGCACCGTGGGCGCCGAACGCCGCCCGGTGCACACCGGCCAGCTGGCCGCGTTCGGTCCCGGCGACGTGATCACCTTCGGCGCCGATCAGCGCCAGGGCGGCCCGGGCAAGGACTTCGACGTGCTGCTGCTCGGCGGGCAGCCCATCCGGGAGCCCATCGCCGCCTATGGGCCGTTCGTGATGAACACCAGGGACGAGCTCATCACCGCGTTCGAGGACTACCAGGCCGGCCGCCTCGGGTCCATCCCGGCCCAGCGCACCACGGTCCCGGACGAGCCCCACCCCGGTCACGACGTCCTCTGACCGCCCGCGCCGCGGCGGCGTGAAGGCCCGCTGGGCGTGGCCTAACCGGGCTGGCCGGCCAGGCGGCGCAAGGCGGCGCGCGCGATGCTGGGGTCGGTGGTGGTCCAGAACGGCGGCAGCGACGCCCGCAGGAAACCGCCGTACCTGGCGGTGGCCAGGCGCGGGTCCAGGATCGCCACCATGCCCTTGTCGTCGGTCGTGCGCAGCAGCCGGCCCGCGCCCTGGGCGAGTAGCAGCGCGGCCTGTGCGGCGGCCACCGTCATGAAGCCGTTCCCGCCCCGCGCGGCCACCGCGCGCTGGCGGGCCGAGGCGAGCGGGTCGTCCGGCCGCGGGAACGGGATGCGGTCGATCACCACCAGCTGCAGGGAGCGGCCCGGCACGTCCACGCCCTGCCACAGCGACAGGGTTCCGAACAGGCAGCTCGCCTCGTCCTCGATGAACTGCCTGACCAGCTCGGCGGTGGCGTCATCCCCCTGGCACAGCAGCGGCTGGCTGACCTGCTCGCGCAGTTCCTCCGCCGCCCGCTTCGCCGCGCGCATGGATGAGAACAGCCCCAGGGTGCGGCCACCGGCCGCGTCGATGAGCTCGCGCATCTCGGTCAGATAGGACTCGGGCAGGCCGTCACGGCCCGGCGGCGGCAGGTGGCGGGCCACATACAGGATGCCGCTGCGCGGATGGTCGAACGGCGAGCCGACATCCAGCCCGGACCAGGCCAGGCCAGCCGGCATGGCCGGCGCGCTCTCCCCGGCCTCCGCGCCCGCACCCGCCTCCACACCCGCCTCCGCGCTCTCCCCTGGCTCCACGTCCGCCCCGGCCTGAGCGTCCTTTCCGGCCTCCCGGCCGTCCGCGCGCCCCGCCCTCCCGCCAGCCGGCGCCGGGGGCGGCGGCAGGCCCCACTGCCGCGCCAGCGGCTCGAAGGACCCGCCCAGCGCCAGCGTGGCCGATGTCAGCACGACCGTCTGCCGGCGGAACAGCCGCTCGGCCAGCAACGTGCCGACCTCCAGCGGGGCGATTCGCAGCGTGGGTGGGCGCCGGGTGTCGCCGTCCGGCGGGCGGTCCATCCACACCACGTCGGGCCTGGCCGCGACGTCGGCGCCGAACGCGGTCAGGATCCGGGCCGCCGTCGCACTCACCTCGTCGAGTGAGGCCACAGCCGCCCGCCCCGCCGCCAGGCGTTCGGCATCTTCCGCGCTTTCCCCGGCGCTGGCCCGCGCCTGCGTGGCGCAGCCGGCGGCCGCGTCGCGGATGGTGGCGAGCGAGCTGGCCAGCGGCGCGGCCAGGTCGTCGATCCGCCCGGCCGGTACGTCCGCCAGGACCCGCTCGGCCGCCTCCCCCGCCTCCCGCAGCGGGGCGGCCTCCTCGGCCGTCAGCACCCGGCCGCACCGGCGGGCGGCCGTCTCCACCGCCGGGGCGGACAGCTCGGCGGCGGCCGCCGAGGTGACCCGGTTCACCAGGTCGTGCGCCTCATCGATGATCACCACGTCGTGCTCGGGCAGGACCTCGAACTCCTCCAGCGCGTGGATCGCGAGCAGCGCGTGGTTGGTGACGACGATGTCCACCCGCCCCGCCGTCTCCCGGGCCTGCTCGGCGAAACATTCGGGCCCGAATGGGCACCGCGTGGCGCCGAGGCATTCCCTGGCGCTCACCGACACCTGGCGCCAGGCGCGGTCCTCCACCCCGGGCACGAGGTCGTCGCGGTCCCCGGTGGCGGTACCGGCGGCCCACTCGCTGAGCCGCTGCACCTGCCGGCCGACGGCGGAGACCGCGGCGGGATCGAACAGCGTCTCGCCGGGCTCATCGGGCGGCCCGGACCGCAGCCGGTGCAGGCACAGGTAGTTGCGGCGGCCCTTGAGGATCGCGAAGGTCGGCTCGCGGCCGAGCAACGGCGCCAGCGCCGGCGTCAGGCGCGGCAGGTCGCGGTCGATGAGCTGGCGCTGAAGGGCGATCGTGGCCGTGGCCACGACTACCGATGAGCCGCTGCTGACGGCGTGCGCCACCGCGGGCACCAGGTAGGCGAGTGACTTGCCGGTCCCGGTCCCGGCCTGCACGGCGAGATGCTCACCGGTCCCGATCGAACGCCAGACCGCCTCGGCCATCGCGTCCTGCCCGGCCCGGTGGGTCCCCCCGATGCCGTCCACCGCCGCGGCCAGGAGGCCGGCCACGGATGGCAGCGCGCCGGCATCCGTGGATGGTGAGTCGCGCGAGGGGTTGCGGGTATCGCCGGGGGGCACGTCTGGAACGCTACCGCGCCCTCCGGACGTCCAGGAGACGCCGCACCGCCGCCGTGGCCGTCCCGGCGCGCCGGACCAAGCTTCGGCAAATACAGGGATTTCCCCGTTGCTTGGTCGCGGCCGGGCACGCAGGCTCGGGCTAGATGGGGGACCGGAGATTCCGCGCGCCGGGAAGAGCGGCGCCGCTTAACCCTTATGGGCCCGGCGCGCGGAACGGACCGATGTAGCGGCGCCGCGCGATCGGCGACAACACCCCGCTGGCCAGCGGGGAACTCGCGCAGTGGAACGGCACCACCTGGGCCAGGGTGTCGTATCCGCTGCCGACCAATACCGGCTTCCCGAACACGCTCAACGCGATATCCGCCGATGGCCCGAACGACGTGTGGGTCATCGGCTCCTACATGATCCAGGTCAGCCAGACCAACCTGAGGTATGAGACCTTCTCGGACCACCGGAACGGCAGCACCTGGAGCGTGGTGCCGATGCCGCTGGTCAGCGGCTCGGACAGCCTGCTGGCGTATGAGTTCAGCTCGATGGACGCGATCAGCCCGGCCAATGTCTGGGCGGTCGGCGGCAGCGGCGATCACGTCATCGGCATCGGCGGGTCGCCCAGCAACACCCTTACAGAACGGATAAAGTGCCACCCTCCGTGCCTACCGCGGCACGGGGCAGCGGGGGTGTCCACGGGTGCGCCGGATCCGCCCCGTGGGCGCCCCCTTTGCCCACGCCTCACAGAGTCCGAAGTCCGGCGCAAACCGGACCTTACGGCCTCCCGCGCGCGGGCCGGACCTGCGACGATGAACCCCATGACCGAGACGAGCCCGTCGGCGGCCTCCTTCCGCGCCGCCCGTGACCTGCTGCTGCGCCACCGCGACGACTACGCGGCGGCCAAACGCGAGTTCTCCTGGCCCGCGCTCAGCGAGTTCAACTGGGCGCTGGACTGGTTCGACGTGATCGCGGCCGAGCATCCGGACCGGACCGCGCTGCGGATCGTCGCCGACGGCGACGCCGCCGCCAGGCTCAGCTACGGCGAGCTGGCCGCCCGGTCCAATCAGGTGGCCAACTGGCTGAGCGAGCTGGGGGCGCGCCGGGGCGACCGGCTGCTGCTCATGCTGGGCAACATCGCGCCGCTGTGGGAGGTGATCCTGGCGGCGATGAAGCTCGGGGTGGTCATCATCCCGGCCAGCACACTGCTCGGTACGGCCGACCTGGCCGACCGGATCGCGCGCGGCGACGTCCGGCACGTGGTTACCGAGGCCGGCCTGGCCGCCAGGTTCGACGGCCTGGGCGGCCGCTGGACCGCCATCGCCGTGGGCCCGGGCCCGGACGGCGGCGCGACCCCGGACGGCTGGCTCCCGTACGCGGACGCCGAAGATGAGTCGCCCAGATTCACCCCCGACGGCGTCACCCGGGCCACCGACCCGCTGCTGCTCTACTTCACCTCCGGCACCACCGCCCAGCCGAAGCTGGTCGAGCACACCCACGCGTCCTACCCGGCCGGGCACCTGTCCACGATGTACTGGATCGGCCTGCAGCCCGGGGACGTGCACCTGAACATCTCCTCCCCCGGCTGGGCCAAGCACGCGTGGAGCAACGTGTTCGCCCCGTGGAACGCCGAGGCGACCGCGCTGATCCTGGGCTACGAGCGGTTCTCGGCCCCGGCGCTGCTCGGTGCGCTCGGTGAGTGCGGGGTCACCACGTTCTGTGCGCCGCCGACCGTCTGGCGGCTGCTCATCCAGTCCGACCTGGCCTCGGCCGGCACCGCCGCCCTGCGCGAGTGCCTGGCGGCCGGCGAGCCGCTCAACCCCGAGGTGATCGAGCAGGTCCGCCGGGCCTGGGACATCACCGTCCGGGACGGCTACGGCCAGACCGAGACCACCGCCCAGATCGGCAACACCCCCGGCCAGCC
>Ga0187765_10000383_pt1 | contig 16178 bp, 15 predicted proteins | sample 0216_QUI02_MP05__3_FD_133018 | JGI IMG/M metagenome (GOLD analysis project Ga0187765, IMG submission 133018) | Tropical peat soil microbial communities from peatlands in Department of Meta, Colombia - 0216_QUI02_MP05_10_MG | ecosystem: Environmental > Terrestrial > Soil > Wetlands > Peat ...
AGATCGTCGATCGTCCCTTGATCATCCTCTGGGGCGAGAGCTGGGATCGCATCGGGCGCCGATTGCCATGAATAAGGTCCACCACGGAGACACAGAGAACACGTAGGTTCCGTATCCCGTCGTTCCGAGCGGCGTGAAGCGATCGAGGTTTATAATTTCCTATCTTCGCCGTGAAGACCTTTTCAACTCGGTTTCCTCCGTGCCTCTGGTGAAAGTTCGTCGTGAATATTCCCACGGTGGCGGGAATGGGGGCGCCGCGCTAGATTGCATGCGATGGAGCGCATCGGCATCGTCGGCGCGGGCGCGTGGGGTACGGCGCTCGCGCTCGCGCTGAGCCGCGCGGGACAGCGCGCGCTCATCTGGGCGCATGAACCCGAAACCGTCGAGGCGATCAATCGCCGTCACGAAAACCCGCTGTTCCTGCCAGGGATAGCCCTCGATCCGGCACTCGAAGCAACCGGCGACCTCGCGCGGACCGCGGCGTGCGGCATCGTTCTGCTTGCGACGCCTGCTCAACATTTGCGCGCGACGGCGACGGCACTCGCCCCGGCGCTCGATGCCGCCATACCGCTGCTAATTTGCGCCAAGGGTATCGAGGAGGGAACCGGCGCGCTGATGAGCGAGGTTGTAGGGGTGAGTCTTCCGCGCAACGCCATTGCCGTGCTGTCGGGACCGACCTTCGCCGGCGAGGTGGCACGCGGGCTCCCGACCGCGATCACGCTTGCCGCACCCGATGCAGCGCTCGGCCGCCGACTCGCGCAGACGATCGGCAGCAAGACCTTCCGTCCTTACGTGAGCGATGACGTGCCCGGGGCGCAGGTGGGCGGCGCGATCAAAAACGTGGTCGCAATTGCCTGCGGCATCGTCGTGGGGCGCAAGCTCGGCGACAACGCGCGCGCGGCGCTGATCACGCGCGGGCTTGCGGAGATGGTGCGCTTGGCACTCGCCAAAGGCGGCCGCGCCGAAACCTTGATGGGCCTGTCGGGACTGGGCGACTTGACGCTGACCGCGAACGGTCTGCAGTCGCGTAATCATTCGCTGGGCGTCGCGCTGGGCGAAGGCCAGTCGCTGCAAGCGATCCTCGCGGCACGCCGCTCGGTCGCGGAGGGCGTGAGTTCCGCCCGCGCCGCCGCAGCGCTGGCGTCCCGCCTCCAGGTCGAAATGCCGATCGTGGCCGCGGTCGATGCCATCTTGCACCGCGGCGCCCCCATCGACACCGTGATCGAGGAGCTGCTATCGCGTCCGTTGCGGGCCGAGACTGCGATATCACCTTAACAATCTGTGGTAAGATATCTGTAATAATTAACAAAATTTGGTGACAGCGCAGGCGTTCTCCGCTAATGTTTTGGCAGTGACGAGTCGACGCCAATCCCCCTGCGCACGCTCTCCCGAGGACCCGATCGGGGTCCACCGCTCTCGCCAGCGTTGCACTTCATCCGCGCCTCCGGTCCTGCCGCGAGGCGCTTTTCCTTTGTCGATTTCCAGCCACTCGCCGATGAGGGACCTCCGCACATGGCTAAACGTTCGCGTGACATCGCCAATGCCCGCCTGCCCGAAGCGAATGTCGAACCCTTGTTTCGAGGGGGGTATCATCCGCTCAACGAGCCGGGCGGCGGAGGCCGCGAACAAAGCTATGTGCGAACCGTCCGGCCGCAGGGCGAGAATCAGCGCGCGCTGCTAGCGGCGATCCAGAAGCACCACCTGACCTTGGCGCTGGGACCGGCGGGGACCGGCAAGACCTATCTCGCGGTGACCGCCGCGGTCGAAGCGCTCGAGGCCGGACGCGTCGGCCGCATCGTGCTCACCCGGCCTGCGGTCGAGGCCGGCGAGAATCTGGGATTCCTGCCCGGCGATCTCATCGACAAGCTCGCGCCTTATCTTCGCCCGCTTTACGACGCGCTCAACGAGCGCCTCGGCGGCAAGCGCGTGCGCCAGCTCATGACCGAAGGCGCGATCGAGATCGCGCCGGTCGCTTACATGCGTGGGCGCACCCTCAACAACGCCTTCGTGGTGGTGGACGAGGCGCAGAACTGCACCTATCCGCAGATCAAGATGGTGCTGACACGGCTCGGCTGGCATTCGACCATGGTGGTGACTGGCGATCCCGACCAGACCGACCTGCTGGAGGGGCTCTCGGGGCTCGCTGACATCGCCCAGCGCCTGGAAGCCATCGCGGGGATCGCGGTGATTCGCCTCAACGACCGTGACATCGTGCGCCACCCGCTGGTGGGCGAGATGTTGGGAGTGCTGTAGCGCGATCCCGAGCTTGTCGAGGGGGCGTCCTGTGGCTCCAACTCGTATAGGGGATCGGGGGATGATCGGGAGATGCGGGGGATAGGGAAACTCAAGGTGCGATTGCGACGGGTCCACAAAAATCCAGATGCGCTTCCCCCGATCCCCCTGCTATCCCCCTAATCCCCCTTAAAGCGTTTTTTTTCACGCCCTCTCTTCCGCGATCGCCCTCTTGACGGCGCTCCGCTCGGCGACGCGGCGGCGATGCTCGGCAACCCCGGGGAATCGCACGGGATCGACGCCATCGTCCTCCATCCACTGCGCGAGCGTGAAGAGGTAGGGATCGCTGATCGTGTAGCGCTCGCCCATGACCCAGGGTCCGCGGAGCATGTGGCGCTCGATCAAGTCGTAACAGGCGGCCACGGACTCCGGCACCTTCTTTTGCATGGCGCGGATCGCGGCTTCGTCGTCCGCCCAGCGATAGCCGCGCATCCGATGCGCGTGCGCCACGTGCAAGGTCGAGCAGAGATAGCTGTTGAAGGCCTGCGTTTCCGCGAAGGCGAAGGGATCGTCGAGCGGCGCGAGCCGCGCCGCGGGAAAGCTCTGGGCGATGAACGCCAGCATCGCCGGCGTTTCCGTGAGAATGCCGCGCGGCGTCCCCATGGCGGGGACGCGCGCCTTCGGATTGATCGCGAGATAATGCCCCTGCCGCTGTTCGCTCGTCGCGAAGTCGATACGCTTCAATTCATAGGGCGCACCCGCCTCGATCAGCGCGATGTGCGATGCCAGCGCACAGGTGTTGGGTGCGTAGTAGAGGGTGAACATGGGAGACCTCGTCGAATTGGCTATCGCCCGTCGGCTTATCTCACCCCACTCCATGGCTGCGCGAATAGGCGTTCCGAGCGGGTGAGTGCCAGCCCTTAATTGCGGCTTCGTGCGGGCGGAAGACCTCAACCTTGAGCGGGCAGCATTTGGCGGCGTCGCTGGAGTGGCTCGAACCGCAATCGCCGCCGGGGCAGGCCGAGAGCGCCGCCAACAAATCGATCTCGGCGAAGAACTCGATGAAGTCGCCGGGGCGCACCGGGCTCGCCTTCATGAAATATTGGTGCGTGTCGAGCGTGTAGCCCGTGCACATGAAGACGTTCATGACGTCGTGCACATGAAGCTCGGCCTCCTTGGGTGCCATGCCGCGCTTCGCCGCGAGCGCCCGCGTCAAATTCGAGTGGCAGCAGTGATGGTATTCGCTCCCCTTCAGGAGCATGTTGGTATAGGGATCGCAGCGCGTGCCGCAGATGTCGTGAACGCCGCCGCCATCGGCGTCCCAGCCATACCAGTCGAGAGTGTCGTGGGTGATGGTCGCCATCGCTCGCAAGTACGGCAGCGTGCTCCAGAGCCGGTCGCCCGTGCTGATATGGGTCGCGTGGAAGGCGCGCGTCTTGCCGCTGTAGAACCGCTCCGAGAGGTCGTTCGCGTTCCAGAGATTGAGATCGCCGACCTGCGGGCCTTCAATGCTGACGATGCGGAAGAAGTGTCCCGCCGGCACCTCGAACGCGCGCCCCTCGCGCGGCGGCACGATGGTCTCGGAAATTTTCGCGAGGTCGGCGCGGGCGTGCTTGTAGAAGGCGGCGTCATACCGCGGCAATCCCTCGACCGCGTAGACGATGACGGGCTTTACGCTGCGCCGCGCGTGCGCGTCCGTCGGCGCCCGCGTCTCGATCGTCCTGGTCATGGCTCCGCCTCCCGGTTTTGAGAAACGACTTTTATCATAGGCCGGAAGAGAATGCGGGGAAGGCGGTCGCCCCAGAAATGGGAGATCAGCCGCCGACTTTCGACGGCAATCGAGCATTGCGTGCATCCGGTCGACCCGAAGCCCCGCGAGCGCATCCTCGACCTCGCCACCGGCATCGTGCCTCTTTGGCGAGACTTCTTTTGCTATGCCCTCGCCAGCGCCGCGTTCGCCTTCTCGAAGAGGTGCATATTCTTTTCCACGTCGTAACGCTGCTCGATTAGGGTCTCGGGGTCCCACTCGCTGCGCTCCATGGCGAAGAAATCGCCGCCATAGACGTGAATCGCACCGCTGAGCCGAGGGATCGGATTGGTGACGGAATGGATGATGTCGCGGCCCAAGGGCTCGGCGTCGCTCAGGCACAGCGACTTGGCGCCGGCGGCCTCGATATGTTCGCTCTTGCCCTCGGGCAGGCGTCGCCAAAAGATATTGTCCTCGCGACCGGTATAAACGCCGATCACCGCCCACATGCGGTGATTATGCGGCATGATCGTGAAGTGCGGCGGCCAGATCACGTTGAGAACGGTCATATCCTCGCCGTGAAAAAGCTTTTCGACGATCCCGCGCTTGGGTTCGCCCAGTCCCCTAAGGACGGCCGAAGGCTCCGCGACCGCGCGTGCCACCACTTCGCGCACGGATTTGTGGGTCGGGTCCGCTCGAACCGCCGCGCGGCAGTCGGCGATGAATTGCTCCAGGTCGAAGGACATGGGGTTACTCCTCGATCGAACTTCGCGGTAGGGAAGCATACTCCTTTCCGTGCACGACTCCCATCTCGACCTTAGCGGGCGCCGTGCCGGTCTGGCGGTATCCACTTCGGCGGAAAATGCTCTAGCGCATGATCCAATCAGATAGAATTGGATCACGCTCTAGATTCTTTGGTTTTGTCGCGCAATCTAACGGCGAACCGCTCACACTTCGCCGGATTGCGCTCTAGCGCCAACATTCCACACGGACCGTATATTTCTTGCCTTGCTGGGCCACCGCCGCGGTGGTGCTGGCGTGCGCGGTGACAGCGGTCATGTAGTGCACGTGATTGGCGTCGAGGAACTCACGCACGGTGCTCGTCTTGATCGCGAAGTTGACGTTTTGCGGAGCGACACTCATGCCCATCTGCGTGGTCGAGGCAAGCACCGCCTGCACCACGCCGACCAGATTTCCGCCCAGGTCGAGCAGCGGCCCGCCGCTGTTGCCGGGCTGCACCGGCGCCGAGATCTGCAGTTGACGCGTGTCGTTGCGCAGTCCGGCGAGCGCGCTCACTGTCCCCGTCGTAACGATGACATCGGAACTCAGCACGTCCGTCAGAGGGTAGCCAAGCGCCAGCACTTCGTCGCCCTGCTGAATGCCGGTGCCCTCGCGCAAGCGCACCGCAGCCGCAAAATGCCGGTCCGCTCTCAACACGGCCAAATCATTCTGCGTATCTTGAGCCAGGACGGTCGCGCTGGTCGATTCGCCGCTGGCAACCACTCGGGTTTGCACGCAGCCTTGAACCACATGCGCATTGGTGAGAATGGTGCCTCCGGTATCGATGACGACGCCGCTCCCGGTGGAACTTCGTCGCCCAGCACTTCCCGCTCCTCCCGGCAGTGGAACGGCCGCCGGCGCGACGCCGGTGCGAGCTGCCACGTCCATCCGTGTCACCTGTTGTTGCAGCGCCTCAAGTACCGGCATATCCCCTCGTTCTTTTGGCGCCCCGGGGTCGGCGGTGACCGGCAGCTCCGCCGTTCCGCGCTTCTGCACGAACCAGTGACCGATCCATGGTCCGCTGAAGTCGGCGCCGACGGACTTGATTTGGAACCAAACGAGATAGTCGTAGGGGCCGAGGCCGGGCTGTACCGTGTCGTTCCGCTCCTCGATGGTTGCTTGCTCGAAGATGCGTGCCCGCACGATCTCCTCCGCGATATTGCGCAACAGCAACTGCTGGTACCTCGCGACAAAGGACAGCGAAGCTTCATCAATGGCCGTGTGCAGATTGCCGCGTACCCAGGGCAGGACGCGGGCGTTATCGGGGACAACGATCAACGCTTGCCCCTTGATGGGATTCGCAAAGGGCGTGATTTTCTGGGCGCGCGCCACCATATCCCGCTTGGCCGCCGCAAGGGCGGCATCGCCATCGGCATAGGTCTGTCCATTGTATTTGAAGGTCGTCGCCGCCAGCGCGGGTTCCGCCAGAACCCAGAGCAGCACGGCGGCGAAGAGCATGCCCAAGCAAGCGCCGGAAGTGAACGCGGCGGCCCGGGCCCCGCTGTGCATTGGCATCTCCGATAACGCACTCCAGGGGAGAGCTATAGATAAACGACTCTACCATTAAAGGCTAAATCCAGCATGCTCGCAATCTCGTTGGTTGCCTTCAACTCCAGGAAAATGCTCTAAACTCCGACCTTTCGCTGGGGACTGATGCCCATGAGCCGCCAAGACCTTTTTCCACCCATCGACCCCTATTCCTCGGGCAGGCTTCAGGTCGATGACACGCACACGCTCTATTGGGAGCAATCCGGCAATCCCCAGGGGCAGCCGGTGCTGTTCCTCCATGGCGGTCCCGGTGCGGGGGCGACTCCCACCCACCGCCGCTTCTTCGATCCCGCCCACTATCGGATTGTGATCCACGACCAGCGCGGCGCCGGGCGCTCGACACCTGTGGGCTCGCTCGTGGGCAATTCAACCACGCACCTGGTTGCGGATATCGAGCGGCTGCGGCGGCATCTGCGCGTCGATCGCTGGATCGTCTTTGGGGGCTCTTGGGGTTCGACCCTGGGACTGGCCTATGCCGAGGCGCATCCAGAGGCGGTGCGGGCGCTGGTGCTGCGCGGCATTTTTCTCTGCCGGAGCTCCGAGGTCCAGTGGTTCCTCTACGGCATCCGCACGGTCTATCCCGAACCCTGGCGTGCATTCGCGGGCTTCCTGCCCGAGGAGGAGCGCAGCGATATCCTCGCCGCCTATTACCGAAGATTGACTGACCCCGACCCTGCGGTTCACCTTCCGGCTGCGCGCGCCTGGAGCATCTATGAAGGCGCCTGCTCGACCTTGCTGCCGAGTCCGGACACGGTGGCGGCATTCGGCGAGGATCGCATGGCGCTCGGACTCTCGCGGATCGAAGCGCACTATTTCACGCACCATCTGTACACGCGGGAAACCGACTTGGTCGTGCATGTGGACCGCATCCGTCACATTCCCGCGACGATCGTGCAGGGCCGCTACGACATGGTCTGCCCCATCGTGAGCGCCGACGAGTTGGCGCGTGCATGGGGCGAGGCTGAGTACATCATCGCCCCCGATGCCGGTCACTCCGCCATGGAGCCGTCGATCCGGACGCGGCTCGTCTCGACCATGGAGCGCTTGAAGCGCTTGCCGTAGCCGAACGCATCCTTAATATGCGCGGAGTTGAGCGGGGGATTGAGGGTGCGCATCCTACGGCGAGGGCTTGCCGCGGTTCTCTGTGCCGCAATGACGCTTTTGACGAGCGCGGTGGCCAGGGCTGGAAGCGGGGATCCTGACTATCTGGCGTTCGGAGCCGGCGCCTATGAGATCGAGCGGCCCGAACACGAAGCGCAGCTTCGTGCTGAGTACCGCTTCGCCCAGGGCCTCTGGTACTTGAAACCGATGCTGGGTGTGCTTGTCACGAACCAGGGGACCGTGATCGGCTATGGCGGATTCCGCATCGACATGTACTTGGCGCGGCATTGGGTCTTGACGCCTAATTTCGCCTTCGGGGGTTTCTATCGCGGCAACGGCATCGACCTCGGCTCGGCGCTGGAATTCAAGTCCGGCCTCGAACTCGACTATCGAATGGATGATCACACGCGAATCGGCGTCGCGTTCGACCACATTTCCAACGCCGGGATCACCAAGACCAACCCCGGGGCGAATTCCGCCGTTCTCTACTATGCGATCCCCGTCAACTGGTTCAGCACGCCGAAGCGCTAATAATGCGCTAAGAACAGATTGCCATACTACGCTATTGACCTTGCAACCCTCTGCGTTTCAATGAAGGCAGCAGTTCAGGAGCGACGATGAAGCACGGTTGGCTATTAGCGGCGGCGCTCGGCACGCTGATCGGCGCATCGGCGCCGATGGCGCAGGCGCAGGGCGAAAACCCCTATTCCGCGGGCTATTGCGAGCCCGAGGCCGGTATCAAGCTGCTCTATACCAATCGAGCTTATAAGATCGAGCCAAAACCGATGGATGCGCCGCCGCTGTTCTACACCTACACGATACTGGCGCCCGGCGGCGGCGAGCAGCATGTGGAGCGCCGCAGCCAGCTTCTGTTCGACGACGGCAGCGATCCCTGGAGGGTGCAGACCGGGGCCGACGAAGTCCGTTCCTTCTGGCCGCTGCAGCCGAGCAAGGCATTAACCCTCGATCGCAGCGATCCGAATACCGGCATGCATTCGGAGGTGAGCTTCTTCGTGCTGGGCCTCGAACCGATCGAGACCACAACGCATATCTATCGGAGCTGGAAAATCCGGCGGTTCGACCACAACAGCGACGGCACGCACTATTTCCAATTCCTCTGGTACTCGCCCGAGCTGTGCACCCTCTCGGCGTTCACGGACTCCCAGCAACGCATGGTGCGTCTGCTGCGTGTCCTGAAGCCCGGCGATCACGACTACGACCGGCCGCTCGCGGTCAAGAACCATCATCTCTTCTTCGCTGACAGCAATGAACAGGTGAAGTAGCCGCGCCCGTTCAGTCGCCCGCGAGCGCCGGCTCAGGCTTGAGCGGCATCGCGGCGAGCCAGCGCTCGAGTTCATGCGGATCGTCGAACAAGGTCGCAAGCTCGGCGCGCGCTTCTTGTTCATCCTGCAGCACCGATTCGACGATGCCCAAGCGTTCGTCGGCGACGCTGGTCGCGAGCTCCAGGCGAATGCCGTTGTTGTCGTAGAAATAGGCCGAGAGAAAGCGCCCGCCCAAGGGCACCGGGCCGATGACGGGGACGCCGCATGTCTTGACGCGCTCGATCAGCGCGTCGAAATCGCGGCGCTTCACATGGAATGCCAAGTGCTGCATGCCGCCCGGCAAATCGCGGTTCGAACGCGCAAGCCCCTTTGGGTATTCGAAGAAGGCAAGCAGCGAGTCATTGCCCATGTTGAAGAAATAGTGCCGGAGATTATCGTAGGGCGGCTGGCCCCGGTCGCGCTCGAACGGGACGCGCCGCACATGGACGAGCTGCATGCCGAGGACGCGCGTGTAGAAATCCATCGTCGCCGTCATGTCCTCGGTGACGAGGGCGAGGTGATCGACCCCGCGCACGGGCACGGAACGAAGCTCGGGACGACGGTCACCGCTCATGAGATGAGCCTCCCTACCGCTGCGGCCGCGAACTGCTGAAACCACCGTGGACGCCGCGCAGTGTACCCGCCGAAACGAAAGAGACTATGTGGGCTTTCTGAGAAACTGAAGGCTTTCGATCCCCGAGCGTTTCGTGGTCCAAACCTCGCTTTCACCCAGCCGTGGTTTTGCCTTGTCCTTGAAGGTGATCGGCCGCGGTGTCGCAATGAGCAGCGTGATCTGCCGCGCTCCGACCAGATTGATCATTTGAAAACCCTGGTGATCGATGATCCACCAGCCGTCGATCGGCTTTGGCCTGCCCCTGCCGCGAAGCGAAAGCGTGATCGTCGTGAGAACGCCCTCCGCGTAGGTCGGAGCAATCGGCTGCAGCTCCGGAAAATACGCGTTCGGAGAGGAATGGTCGAACCAATACTTTGTGAGATAGGCTGCAACAGCCCTGGCGTGCTTTGGGTCCTGATAGATCGGCGCGAACAAATTCTTGGCGAAGGCGTCGGCGAGACCGTCAAAATCCTTCCCGCGCAGCGCTTCGATTCCTTCCTGCAGCTGCTTCAACAGCGCTCGGCCGTCTGCATGGCGCGACATCGCATCAAGGCACTCGGGGATCGATCCCTTGATGGCAGGAGCGGCGGTCTTTGCTGGGTCCATGGTATATTCCCCTCCCTATTTCTATCTAATGGTTAATTAGGCTCGCACAAGCACACGCGAAAGTCAAAATGCCAGTTCCCTCGCCAGCCCTCGCGCCTCGATCAGATCGAGCGTGTCCTCACCCTCGTCGAACGTGCTGAGGCAGCTCTGCAAGAGTTCGTGCGCTTGGCGGGCATCTCGGCTCTTCAACAGCCGGGCATAACTCATGACCGCCCGAAGTTCCAGCGAACGGGCTTTTTGCCGCCGTGCGATCTCCAAGCTCGAAAGGAAGGCGGTCTCTGCCGCCTCGAGGTCCGTTGGAGCAGCGATCAGGAAAGCCTCGCCGCGCACCCTCTCAATCTCGGCATCCCAAAACAACATGGCCCGACAATTCCTGGCTTTTGCCTTTCCCAGCACCCGAAGCGCCTTATCGGATCGACCCAGCCGAACGTAAAGCTCCGCCAGGCGCGCATAAAATCCGGGCAACGTATTCACCGTTCCGGCATTGATGATCGCGGCCAAACCTTCCTTCATCTGCTCGATCCCGGCGCTGAGCGACTGCTCGACGGCATTTGCCCAACCCAGATGCGTGATCGCCAACGCCTCGTAATAGTTGTAGTGGTTGCGGCGCGAAATGACGACGAGCTCTTCGGCAAATTGCTTGGTCAACGCCGCATCGCCGCGATTCTGATGGATCCTTACGGCATAGGTGAGGGCACTGACGAAGCTGTGCACGTGGGAGGAATCACTCGTGCGGGCGCGCGCGATCGCCAGGTTGCTCTCGATCATGGCTTTGGCTCGGTCGGGATATCCGAGAAACCAGAGCGTGTAGGCAAGGAATGAGGCACAGAAAGTGCCGGGGTTCTGTCCATGGGTGAAGAAATGCGGATGATCGATTTCCGGCCGGCTGAGGGCCACGCCGCGTTCGAATGACCGCCGCGCCGCCTCGAAGTCGCCGATCTGAAATTGCACCATTCCTTCCGCCAGATGGGCGTCCACGTACGGTCGGTCAGGGTGGTACTGCGCATGCTCGAACAGACCCGCCACGATATCGGTCGTGGCGTCCATTTCGCCCTTCACATAGTTGCATTGCATCAGGCCCCATTCGATGTTGAAGCGTCGGCTCGAATCGCCGGTTCTTTGCGAGAGCTCGCGTGCCTTCAAGTACTGTTCTTCCGCGATCGGGGCCGCATATCCGTATATTGATCGAAGCGCGGCTGCGAGTTCGAGCGTTAGGTCGAGCTCCAATCTCATCCGCTCCGACGGATCAGTCAGCTCGTCGAGAATGTCGATGGCGCATTGCAGGAGGTTGGCGGCCTCCGTGTGCGCGGATCGAGTGAACGCTTGTTCGGCCGCCCGCCTCCAGCAGGCGATCGCTTCGCGCGGAGCGCCGCCCAATGCGTAATGCTGTGCGACGACCTCGTCCATACCGGAAGCCGAACCGCGCCCTTCGCGTTCGAGCTTTTCCGCAATCTTAAGATGTATCTCTCTGCGCCGGCTTCGGAGCAACGACCGATAGGCGGCATCCTGGAGCAGTGCATGCTTGAACTGATATGTGTACTTGGAGGGTGATCCGACCCGGGTGACGATGTCGGATTTCAGCAATGCTTCGAGGCCATCCTGCAGGCGGGGCGCCGGCAGGTTCGAGACGGTCGACAAAAGATCAAGCGAGAAGTCGTGTCCGATCACCGCAGCATGTTGCGCCACCTCGTGTGCCGAGCCCGCTTGGTCGAGACGCGACATCAGCGCGTCCATCAACGTGCTGGGAATTCCGACGGTCGATTGAACTCTTGCAGAAGGGCCGCGGTCATGGGCACGGCCTGATGCGGATTCGATCCAGCCCTTGGTCAATTCCTCGATGTAAAGGGGGTTCCCCTCGGCTTTGCGCAACAGCGTCTCGACCACGGGGGCCGGCAGCGAACGTCCCTTCGCGACCGCTGCGAGCAGGTGCGTGGACTCCCTTTCACCGAGTTCCAACAGGTCGCAAATCTTCACATGGGGCGATGTGGACCAAGTCGCCGGTGCGGCACCCGGGCGGAGTTCGGCATCGCGACCGGGCGAAGCGCCTGCGCGCAGAGTTGCAATGATCAACGCGCGACTGCTTTCCGCCCACCCGACCAAACGCTGAAGCAGCAGCTCCGACGTCGGGTCCAGCCACTGCAAGTCCTCGAAAATCAGCAAAACCGGTCCGGCCGAGGTCAGCGCATCGAACCATCGCACAAGAGCGTCAAGTGTTCGCTCACGCTTTTCGGTCGGACCCATCGCTGGCATGGAAGCCGGTCGGCCGGTTCGAAGCGGGATCAAGTCGGCAAGGAGCGCAATTTCGTCATCGAGACCCGACAGAAGAGATCGCAATTTGTCGAGTTTCTGCTCGGCTGTTTCCGCGCCAGCCAAGGCGAACTGACGCTCTAATTCTCGAATGATCGGATAGAGCGAGGTATTGGAATGAAACGGCGAGCATTGAAATGACAACGTCCGCGCCGGCGCGGTGCCGGGGTCAGCGGCTGATTGTTCGCGAAAGGCCGCGACAATTCGCGATTTTCCAATTCCGGCCTCACCGCGCAGCAGAACCGCACCACCCTTGCCCGAGAGCGCAGACTGCCAGCTCTCTTGGAGCAACCCGATCTCCATCTCGCGATTCACCAGCGGTACAAGCTGGGCGCCACGCGCCGAGAACCGGCTCTCGATTTTCTCGAACAGCACCTGCCAGCCCCGTGTCGGCTTGTCGATCCCTTTCAGTGACACTTCGCCGAGATCACGAAACTCGAAACGATCACCGACGAGTTGCTTGGTTTCGTTGGCGACGACGATGGCATTGGGGCTCGCCAATCCTTGCAGTCTCGCGGCGAGATTCGGTGCCTCGCCCGTGACCGCGTCCTGCTCTCGCGGCCCTCCCTCGATGTCGCCAACCACGACAAAGCCCGTGGCGACGCCGATCCGCACCGAAAGCTCGACGGCGCTCTTCGATCCAAACCCCGCATTAAGGTCCGCCATCGCATCGACGATCCCGAGGCCCGCGCGGATGGCTCGTTCAGAGTCGTCCTCGTGTGCCTGCGGGTAGCCAAAATAGGCGAGCAGTCCATCGCCGATAAAGCGGGCCACGAATCCGTCGTATCGTTTGATCGGCAAGGTGCACGCAAGCCGGTAGGTACTGATGACTTCGCGCAGATCCTCCGGATCGAGGCGCGCCGCAAGCCGCGTCGAATCGATCATGTCGCAAAACAGGAGCGTCAATTGCCGTCGCTGGCCTTCGCGCAAAGGGGGCCACGGCCGCGTTTCATTGCCCGCATTTTGCGCCGTCAGCTTTTGCATCGCCCGAAGGAAGATTCGCCGGTGACCGAGCGAGAGTCCGAGCTCCCTCAGGTCGTCATCCGCAAGGGTCGGAAGAATGTGGAGGTCGATATTCTCGCGAATAAAGACCGACGCGTATTGGCCCAACCCGATGCTTTCGAGCCAGAGCGAAATTTCATTCATTGCGTTCAGCCCTGACCTCTCCCAAATCAAAGCTGCCGGTTATTCGCAACTATGGCGCTATAGAATCGGACTGTCGACTGTCTTAGAGAATCGGCGCCGTCCAAGCGCATCGTCGGTCAAACTCGCCGCTGCTCTTCATTAGAGCGATTCGCCGGCTCATGACGAGCATCCGCCGACTGGGATCATGACCTCGCACGCTAAGCGCGATCGACGATGCGCTGCAAGGCCTCGGCTTTCTCGATCACGATGCTCCCCGGCGAGAGCCGCAGCAATCCGTCGCGCTGCCATGCAGAGAGCTGGCGGTTGATGCTCTCGCGCGAGGTTCCCATCATCGCCGCAAGCTCCCCTTGGGTCGGCGCGCTTTCGATCTTGGCGGCGCCGAGCGGCGGCTCCGCCGCGATCCCGGCGAGGGTGAGCAGGCGCTTCGCGAGCCGCGGCGCCAGGTCCATGAGCGCCAAGTCCTCTACTTGCTCTGTGGTGCGGCGCAGCTTGGCGCAGAGCGCCACCAGCAGCTTGATGCTGATTGGGGGGTGCCGCTCCAGATAGGGCAAGAAGTTGCGCCGATCGATCGTCATCAACTCCGTGTCCACCGCCGCGACCACATCCGCGGTTCGCTCGCCGCCATCGAGCAACGCGATCTCACCGAATATCTCTCCCTCACCCAGACGCGTCAGGATAATCTGACGGCCATCGGCGCCGGTCACGGAGATCGTCACCTCGCCGGAGAGGATCGCCATCATGCCCGCGCCCGGCGCCCCCCGCAGGCAAATCGTGTCGCCCGCGCGAAACCGCGTCATCCGCGCATGGGTGAGCAGCTCGTCGAGCTCCGCCTCGGTTAGGTCGCGGAACAGATAGTGCTGGCGCAGCACATGGCGTCTTGCGGTGAGGCCGGTCGCCGGCAATAGGGTGCATCCTCCAAGGCGATGTAACCCGGCGATGCCGGGGGGAAGATCGCCTTGGAGTCTAGAGCAGGTTCCGGCGAGAATGAACCGGAACCTGCTAAAATCAGCAGTAATGCCAGCTATTTGGCGCGCCGGTCGAAATTGCGGCTCTCGCGTTCCTTTACCGCGTCAGGCATGTGCCCGATTTTGAGAATTTCATCGCCCTTACGCTGCTGTTCCGGGATGTCCGTCGCATCCCTGTGGGCCGGAACCGTCTCACCAACTCGCCAGCAACAAGAGGGCGCTCGCGACCGCAAGCACGATCGCCCAGCCGCAAAGCGCGGCCGTGCCGGTGGCCGCGTGTTCGGTCGTAAACGACCGGTCCTGGTCTCGCTCTCGCTCGAGGCTCTGATAGCGGATCATGGTCTCCTCCACGCAGTCGGATCACATGAATGCGAAAGTAGGCATCCTGCCGAAGATCTCGTGTGAGGAAGCGCACAGAATCCGCCGCAAAAATTGGCGCGCGCCAAAACTGTGATCTCGCGCACACCGGCGGCCCGGACGGAAACCGGGTCGATCCCGCACGGGTATCTTGTTCACGGGAGGGATGAACGCACTCGCTTGACCTGGTGCACCCGCTGTCACAAGTTTATGAGACAACATCGAAAGAGGAACCGCATGCGCAGACTTCTCCTTGTTCAAGCGACGGTGATGCTAGCGCTCGCTCTTGCCTCCGGCTCGGCCGTTGCCAAAGGCAGCGTTGCGGACGCGATCGCGCGTGCGAACCAGGCGTGGCTGGCAGCGTACAGCGCCCACGATTCGGCGAAGCTGGCGGCGCTCTACGCGAGCGATGCCGCAGCTTTGCCGCCGGGTGCGGCCATGGCGAGCGGCCGCGCCGCGATCCAGAAATTTTGGCAAGGCGCCATGGACGCCGGCATTACCAACGTGATGCTTCACACGCTCGACGTGACGTCGAGCGGCAGCTTGGCCGCGGAGACGGGACAGTTCTCTCTCGACGCTCCCGGCAAGGACGGCAAGCTCACCACCGTTTCCGGCAAATACGTGGTGGTCTGGAAGCGCGTCAAGGGTACCTGGCAGCTCTTCCGCGACATCTGGAACGAGACGCCGGCGCATTGACCCCAGGCTCAACGCGCGGCATGCGCTTCTCGCGCTAGCCCAGGACCTCCACCTTGCCGGTCGCGAGGTCGTAGAAGCCCGAGACGACCTTGAGCTGGTTATTCTTGACGAGCTCGGCGAGGACAGGTGAAGCCTCGCGCAGCATCGCCGCCTGGATCTTGGCATTGACTTTGGCGACGGCATCGACGTCGCTGCCGGCCTGATCGACCGCGGGACGAATAAAGCGATAGAGCGTACTGATCTGTCCGGGCACCGGCTTGGCGTCGATCGCCGCCTTGACCGCGCCGCAACTGCCGTGAGCCAGCACCAATATTGCTTTCGTCCCGAGGACCGCGGCACCGAACTCGAGGCTTGCAATGATCTCGGCGCTCGCCACATTGCCTGCGACCCGGGTCACGAAGACATGCCCGATGGCCTGATCGAAGAGCAGTTCCACGGGCACGCGGGAATCGGCGCAAGAGAGCACCGCCGCGAACGGCTCCTGCTTGTCGACGGTTTTCTGCTTGAGGATATCGAGGTCCTCGGCGGTGTGCGTCATGCGGCCTTCGACGAAACGACGGTTGCCGTCGGCCAATGCTTGCAAGGCCTGATCGGGCGTGAGCGGGTTCGCCGCCATTGCGGCGGGCGCGATTGCAATATCGAGAATGGCGGCCGATGCCGCGCCACCGACGGCGCCCACCGCCGCTCGCTGTAGAAAACCGCGGCGCGAGAGCGGGGCGGCGCCGCTTGAATGGTCATGAACTCCCTGATCGAGCCTG
>Ga0187765_10000384_pt1 | contig 16172 bp, 13 predicted proteins | sample 0216_QUI02_MP05__3_FD_133018 | JGI IMG/M metagenome (GOLD analysis project Ga0187765, IMG submission 133018) | Tropical peat soil microbial communities from peatlands in Department of Meta, Colombia - 0216_QUI02_MP05_10_MG | ecosystem: Environmental > Terrestrial > Soil > Wetlands > Peat ...
GGGTCGAGGCCGACGGGGCCGGCAAGCTCCGCGTGCGGGGCGTCAACGAGTACTCGGACCGGCCCCTCGCGCTCGACGGCGTCGACACGGTGGTCCTGGCCTGGGGGGCGCGCGCGGTGGACCAGCTCCACGGCGCCCTCAAGGGCCACGTGCCGGAGATCGTCCTCGTCGGCGACGCGCTGGCCCCGCGCCTCCTGCACGACGCGCTCCTCGAGGGCACGCGCGCCGCCCGCCGGCTCTGAGTCCGGACCCTGGTCACCGGTCTCATGGATCACGGGACCGACGCGTGGCGTGATCCATCGCCCCACGCCAGCCGCTTCGCGACCGTCAACGGCGTCCGGCTCAACTATTTGGACTGGGGCGGCACCGGCCCGCCGCTGGTTCTGATCCCGGGATTCGGAGATACGCCGCACTGCTTCGACAGCCTCGCCCCTGCCCTCCGGGATCGCTGCCGTGTGCTCGCCTATGCGCGACGGGGCCACGGACGCTCTCACGCGAAGTCGCCCTACGACACCGACACGCTCGTCGAGGACCTGCGGCAGCTGCTCGATCACCTTGGGCTCGACGCGGTCCACCTGGCGGGATGGTCGCTCGGCGGCGGGGAGATCACCCGGTTCGCGGAGGTCGATCCCGCGCGGGTTCTCACGCTCACCTACCTGGACGCGGCGCTCGACCGGAGCAACGTCGACTGGCGCCAGGCCATGGCAATCGCCCCGGTCAGTCTCTTTCCCGACACCAAGGCGCTTCGATCCCTCGACGCGTACCGGCGGTGGTGGCAGTCGACGTGGTTCGCCGGCGTACCCTGGCCGGACGCGGCCGAGGCTCACATCCGCGATATGGTCGATCGCCAGCCGGACGGCACCCTCAGGCCGACCTCACCCGAGAGCATGTTCGCCGAGGTCGTCGCGAGCTACGTGAGCCCGACCGGATACCGGCGTGACTACGGGAAGGTCCGGGCCCCCGCCTTGTTCGTGTTCCCGGCGACCTGGCTGCCCGCCCTGCCCGACCCCGAGCTCCACCGCCGGATCGACGAGTGGCAGGCCGCGCACCATCGACCGATCCGGACCGCGGTGATCGAGCGACTGCGGCTGGAGCTTCCGGGCGCGAGGATCGTCCAGCTCGATGCCGGCAATCACAACAACTTCTTCCTGACGCAGCCCGCGGAGGTCGCCGCCGCCATGCGCGTGCACCTCGCCCGGTGAGCGAGGCGGCCGGGGCCCCGACGAGGCGATGGGCCGGGACTACGCCTCGACCGGATAGCGGCGGAGCTTGAGGAACCCCGAGGCGCGATCCACGCGGTCGAAGCCGTCGATCCGGAACGTCAGCGCGGGAGTCTCGATCTTCAAGCCTCCGAGTGCGGCCCGGGAGATCTTTCGGATGTCGGCGCGCTCGATCATGAAGAACTCGCGGCAGGACGGGATGTCGGGAGCGTCGACGACGGCGGCGCGGACCTCATCGATGACCTCGGAGGTCGGGCGGAACGTGATCTTCTTCGGTCGGTCGTAGCGACCGCGCGCGCTGTCGATGAGGGCGCCGATGGCGAGGCCGACCACGCCGCCCGAGCGGACCCCCGCCTGGGTCCAGTTCGCCTTCACGATCCGCATCTCGCGCACGAAGAAGACGAGACTGCGGTCGTTGATCACGAGCGGGCCGGCAATCGTCCAGCCTTCGATGCGTGCGCCGACCGCCGGAAACGCGACGAAGTGCCCGCCGCCCTTGGACGGCCTCGGAGGCCGGAGCGGCTCGCCGCAGCGCTCGCACTGGAGCGCGTCGTCCCGGTTCACGGTCCGGCACCGCGGACACTCCATGGGCTCCTCCTCCCCCGGGAATCACTTCCGCAGGAACGCCGGAAAAACGGAAAGACATTCGCCGGGACGGGAGGCGCAGTGAGTTCTCGTCGGCGTCGAATCCTCGGAGCGGGCGCACACCACGGCCGCCCGCGGCGCCCGGAATCTTCCCGTCGATCACGCCGGCGCCTGGCGGCTGACCGGGTACACCCGGTCGAGTCCCGCCAGCGCAATGCGCCAGTCGTAGCGCGCCTCGGCCAACCGGCGCCCTCGCATCGCGAGGTCCGCAGCCAGTGCGGGGTCGCGCAGAACGCGCACGACCGCGTCGGCCATCTCCCCGGCGGTGTCCGCAACCAGCACGTCCCGGCCGGGCTCCGCGTCGATGCCTTCGAGACCGACGGTGGTCGTGACCACTGGCACCCCGCGCGCGAACGCTTCCAAGATGCGGACGCGCATGCCGCTTCCGGCCCGGACGGGCACCGCCACCACGGCCGCTCGCTCGAAGTAAGGCGTGACGTCGGGCACGTGGCCGGTCACGCGTACCACCACCGGTTGACGACGGGCGAGGGCTGTCAGATCCCGCGACGGCCGGGAGCCGACGATCGTCAAGGACGCACTCGAAACGTCGCGCCGCACGAGTGGCAGCACGTCCCGCGCGAGCCAGCGGATGCCATCGAGATTCGGCCAGTAGCGGAGGGCCCCGAGGGTCAGGATCTCCGTCGAGGCCGCCGGGCGGGGTGCGCGTCGGAGCACGCCCGTGTCGATGCCGATGGGCACGACGCGAATCCGGCCGGCCCCCGCCGTGTCACCCACCGCCGCTCCGAGGGCCTGCCGGTCCGCCTCCGAGACGGCCAGCGTTTGATCGAACCGGGACACCGTCTCGCCCTCGTACTGCCGAAGGCGGCGAACCTCCTGCGCCAGCGCTGACCGTAGGAAGCGGGGTGCGACGCCGCGCATGCGTTCAGCGAGCCGCCACATCGCGTTGTGCGCATCGAAGACCGACTGGATGCCGGTCACGTCGGCTCCGACGAACTGGGCCATCGATAGCTGGTCGGCGTGAACCGCGTCGAACCGGCGAGATGCCAGCAACCGGTGGACCATCGCGCGCATGACCGGATCGTCATCGCGCGCGACGAGGAACGGACGACGTCTCCAATGGCTTCGGAGCCACGCCGCCAGATCGCGCCGTCGCGAGCGCGTGAGCGCGACGGCGTGTATGCTCGCGCACGCGCCAGCCAGCGTGGTGAGGTGGCGCCGCTCCTCCGGCCGGACGAACGTGGCCAGTGTCACCTCATGGCCCCGCGCGACGAGGTACCGGATGACCAGTCCGGTCTTCACGCGAGGCCCGGAATCCGGCGGCGCGGGAACGACCTGGGTCAGGAGAAGGATCCGCATCTCGTCCGTCCGCCGGCCATGGTACAGCGAGGCGTCTCGTTTCGATCGGTTGCGACGGCTGGCTATCCAAAGATCGCGTCACGGAACCAAGTCCGGCGTCTCACGCTATGCTGATACGGCGATGGAGCCCGTCGCGGCTGCTGCACCGATGCGGAGGTCGGGCGGGAGACTCTGGCCCAACGCCCGCCAGGAGCAGTTGCTCCGAGCCGGTCTGGCTTCGGGCCCGAGCGCGCTCGAGGCGTGGAACGGTCTGGAGCCCGGTCTCGACCTCGACGCTCTGGACCCCGGCTCCACACGGCTCCTCCCGCTCGTCTGGCGCAATCTGGACCGGCATGGCATCCGGGGGCCGCTCATGGCCGGCCTGCGGCGACGATACGAGCAGGCCCGCGTCCTGAACGAAGCAATGCTCGAGCAGTTCGGCGTGGGCCTCCGAGCCTTCCGCAGCGCCCGCGTCCCGGCGATCGCGCTCAAGGGAGCGGCCCTGATCCAGAGCGCCTACGGCGGCGACGTCGCGCTCCGACCCATGTCCGACATCGACGTGCTCGTACCCCTCGACCACGTTGCGGCGGCCGGCCAGGCCCTGCGGGACGTGGGCTGGAGACCGGCGGCGCCGGTCACTCCCGCGATGATCGAGCTGACCCACTCCGCTCCGTTCGTGCATGCGCAGAACCGGTCCATCGACCTCCACTGGCACGTGTTCGAGGAATGCTGCGGCCCGGCCGATGACGTCGATCTGTGGGCCGCCGCCGAGCCGGCGACGCTTGCCGGAACGGCGACGCGGGTCCTCACCCCCGCCGACCAGCTGCTCCAGGCCTGCGTGCACGGCGAGAAGTGGGTCACGGTGCCCGGCCTCCGCTGGATCGCCGACGCCGTGCTGCTCATTCGCCAGGGGCACATCGACTGGTCGCGACTGGTCCAGCAGGCGACGAAGCGCCGCTTCGTCCTGCGCATGCGCGCGCAGCTCGAGTATCTCCGGTCGGCGTTCGACACGCCGGTCCCCCCGGAGGCGTTCTCCCGGCTGGCCGCATCCCCGATCTCGCGCCTCGAGCGCTTCGAGCATCGATGGAGCCTCCGAGATCGGCGGCGCCCCTGGATACTGGTGTACTGGTGTAACCATCTCCGATCGGGGTCCCGAAGCGTCGGGACCTCGGCGCTCACGTTTCCGCGGTACCTCCAGGCAGTCTGGCGGCTCGACTCTCCAGCTCAGCTTCCGGCCGCGGTAGCGACTCGACTTCGCCGACACCTCTCCGCGCGGCCGTCGGGAGCCGACCGGGCATGAGACCCCGTGTCTCCGCATGCGCATAGGGATCGACGTCCGGTACCTGTCCCACGGGCTCCTCGGCGGCGTGCACACGTATACGAAGCATCTCGTGCCCGCTCTGATCGATCTCGCTCGACCCGAGGACATCTATCTGTACGCCGACACCAAGGCCCCCTTCGAGCTGACGTCACTTCCTTCGGCGGTGACGGTGCGTCTCCTTCCGTGGCGCGGCCCCTGGTCGAGCATCCGGCACGATCTCTTGCTCCGCCGAGCCATGGAGCGGGATCGGATCGAGGTGGCCCACTTTCCGGCCAACTACGGATTCGGGCCGCGTGGAGTGGCGACGGTCATCACGTTGCACGACTCGCTCAACTTGCGCTCACTCCGGGACAGCGTGCCCGGCCTGCGGGCGAGCAATGCACGAACTGTCCGCCACATCCTGATGATGTCGTATCTGCACGGCATCACCACCCTTGCCCTGCCCCGGGCCGATCTGGTCATCACCGACTCCGGGCACGCGCGCGACGAGATTGTGCGCTATGGACACGTCGATGCTGCCCGCATCGTCGTGGTCCCCCTCGCTCCCACCCCGGACCTCCGGCCCTACCGAGACGCCGACCGGCGTGCGGCCCTCCGGCGCCGGTACGATCTCCCGGCACGCTTCGTCTTGGCCGACGCTATGAAGAACCCGGGAGTGCTCATCGCCGCCTGGCGGCTCCTGCCAAACCCCCTGCGGCAGGCGGTCCAGATCGTGTTCTTCTCCCGGCGGCCAGACGCGCCACCGGTCGTCCGCGACGCCGTGCGAGCCGGCGACGCGCGCCTGTTGGCGCGGCCGCCACGGGAGGACCTCGTCGCCCTCTACTCGGAAGCCGACCTCTTCGTCTTTCCTTCGTGGATCGAAGGGTTTGGGTTGCCGGCGCTGGAAGCCATGGCCGCTGGAGTGCCGGTGATCGCTTCGAACCGCGGGAGCCTACCCGAAGTCGTCGGCGACGCCGCGGTCCTCGTCGAGGCCGACGATGGCCCTGCACTGGCCGAGCACATCCGGACATTGCTCACCCGGCCAGACGAAGCGGGCCGGCGGCGTGAAGCAGGCCTGGCCTGGGTAGCGCGCTTCAGTTGGCGCGGAACGGCGGAGGCGACCCTCGATGGCTATCGCCGCGCGCGGGCGTTCCGGCTCGCGCGAACCGCTCACCGCTAGCGGCGCGCGTCTCTCCTACCGGGAGGCGCGGGCCCAGTCGAGCAGGAGCCCCGTCAGCTGCTCGAGGAGCTGTCGCCCCGAGCGCTCGGTGGGATCCTGGGTCACGCACATCGACGCGACCAGGGTGTCGCCGTCGAGGAACGTCACGCTCGCGTCGGCCAGCACCCCAGGTCCCTCGGCTCTGAGTCGACCCATGCTCGCGCCACGCGGGAGGTTCCCGGGAATCAGACTCGGGTCCGCCGATCCGGTGTCGCGGAGGATCTCCACTGTGGCCGTCGATGCCCGCGGACCGATGAGCGTGCCCCGGACCGCACTCTCGAGCATGACGCCGATGTCTCGTACCGTCGTCTCGGTCAGGGCCTCGGGGTGGTCGTCCCGGCCTCCGGCTGGCAGCAGATCGGGCGCCGCCGGATGCTGGTGTCGCCGGGCGGCCAGGGCCCGCCAGACCTCTTCGACGGCGACGGGGTCATCGAACAGCACCATCAGCCGGCCGCAGTCCAGCACCGTGAGTTCCGGCTCGTCCAGGAGGTCGCGAAACACCGGGGCGTCGTGCCGCCGCTCCGCCCGCCGGACCCGGATCCGGGCATCCGGGTCCACGGTCCCCCGGTGAACCTGGCGCAGCAGCTCGAGCCACATGAGAAAGCCCGAGTAGGAACCCGCAGGCAGGATCGTCTCTGCATGGCGCTCGTAGTGATGATTCCCCGCCACGAGCGTCGCCCACACGCTCGCGGTGGCACCGAAACGGCGGAGGCGGTCTCGGATCTCTCGATCCAGTTCGGCCCGGGCTGAATCCCGGCCGCCGGTCGCCGCCCGTGAACCGAGAGGATCGGTCATCCGCGTGCGTGTCTCATCGACCGGCGTATAATTCGGCGGCCAGCGATCTGGCACGTCCGGGTCGACCGGCCGCAAGGACACGACAGCCAGGATGCACGTCCTCTATCTGTCGGGCTGGTATCCCTATCCGCCGGACAACGGCTCGAAGCTGCGCGTCTACAACCTGTTGCGGGAGCTGGCAGGCCACCACAGCCTCACCCTGCTGGTCGTGTCGGAAGATGCTCCCGCCTCGACCCCGCCCGAGCTGACCGAGCTCGGCCGCGTGGTGCACGTCCCGGGACGTCGCTTCCGTCCCGCCGGGCGCCGGGCGCTGGCCGGCTTGCTCGGACGAACGCCTCGTGTCCTGGTCGACACGTACCGGCCCCAGCTGTCGCGGCAGATCGAGATGGAGATGCGGGCTCGCCGCCCTGACCTCGTCATCGCAACCCAGTGGGCCACCGCGGCCTACCACGACGACTTCGGCGACGTGCCCAGCATCTTCGAGGAGGTGGAGATTGGCGCGTTCGAGAGCAAGCTGGCCACGGCCCGCTCTGCGCTCATGCGCCTCCGGCATCGCCTGCCGCTCATCAAGTGGCGGGCGTACCTTCGGCGGCTTCTCCCCCGCTTCCGGTATTGCACCGTCGTATCTCGGGCCGAGAGGGATCTGCTGCGCCGACTGGTGCCAGGCTACGATCGGCTCGAGGTGCTCCCCAACTTCGTTCGCGTCGCCGACTACCGAGTCGCCCCGCCCGAACGGAATCCGAACGAGCTCATTTTCGCGGGAGCGCTCAGCTACCCGGCAAACTACGACGCGGCGGCTTGGTTCGCTCGGGATGTGTTCCCGCGCATCCGGCGCGAGGAGCCGGAGGCCCGCTTGATCATCACCGGTGAGGAGGGAGACCGTCCCTTGCCACAGAGCGAGGGAATCACGCTCACCGGCCGCCTCGCCGACGCTCGTCCCGCCGTGGCCAACGCCACCGTCAGCCTCGCACCGATCCGTCTGGGGGGCGGGACGCGCCTGAAGATCCTGGAGGCGATGTGCCTCGGCACGCCGATCGTCAGCACGTCGAAGGGCGCGGAGGGTCTCGATGTCACCGCGGGAGAGCATCTTCTCATCGGGGATACTGCCGAGGCGTTCGCTCGAGAAACCGTTCGCCTGCTGCGGGACCCGGCGTTGCGGCGTCGGCTGTCGGAGGCTGGCCGCCACCGGGTCGACACCACTTACAACAGCACGATCGTGGGCCCGCGCTTCCGAGAACTGGTGGAGCGAGCCGCTGCTGCGCCCTGAAGGCGACCGTCTGCCGGCCGCTCCGGGCGGGTGTGGACCCGCATAGCCGTGGCACAGCCCGGCGTCGCGGTCGTCGTGCTCAACTACCATCGCTTCCTCGACACTCGGGAGTGTCTCTCCTCGGTGTTTGCCAGCGCCGACCCGAGCGTCCGAGTCATCTTGCTCGACCTCGGCTCGAGCTCCGACCAGCTGGCCAGCCTCCAAGGGACGCACCCGCGACTGCAGGTCGTGCCCCTGAGCGAGAACCGCGGGTACGCCGGTAACAACAATATCGGCGTTCGCCTGGCTTTGGACCAAGGCGCGGACTGGGTGCTCCTCCTGAACGAGGACACTCGGATCGATCCACGCTGCATGGCCGAGCTGATGGCGGCCGTGGAGGCCCGCCCCAACGCGGGTGTGGTCGGGCCGCTCGTCTGTCATTACGACTCTCCCGCCGTCATCCAGTCCTCGGGAGGCCGGCTCGACGCCCGCTGGCGCTCGTTCCACCTCTCGCAGGACGAGCCAGACCGCGGACAGCTCACCGAGGTGCGCCAGGTGGATTGGGTGGCGGGATGCGCCATGCAGATGCGGAGGGGCCTGATCGAGCGGATTGGCCTCTTGGACGAGCGATTCTTCAACTACTGGGAGGAGACCGAGTTCTGCCTCCGTGCCCGGCGCAACGGATGGGAGATCCTCAACGCGCCGCGCGCCAAGGTCTGGCACAAGGGGGGCCGGGCGGGACGTCCCGTCGATCCCTCGGTCGGCTACTACATGACGCGCAATCGCTTCCTTTTCCTTGCACGGCACCGTGCGCCCCTGTCGGCATGGATAACCGCCTGGGCCGAGACCCTGCGAACGCTCGCCGCGATGACCGCCCGTCCCAACAGTCCGGCGACTGCGGCGCACCGCGCGGCGGTGACGCAAGGGATCCGTGATTTCCTGCGTCAACGGGGTGGCCCGATGCCGCTCGCGCGGCGGTAAACGGCCTCCAGGTCGTCAACATCGTCGCTGACGCTCCGCACCCTGGGAACGCCGCTCGCCAGCCGCCAGCGGAGCCCTGGCTCCTCGACGAGCCGCCGGAGCTGCCGGGCCAGGCTCTCCGCACTGCCGCGGTCGAACAGCAGCCCGTCGATTTGGTCTCGCACCAGCTCCCGGATGCCGCCGAGGTTGGAGCCGATCACGGGCTTCCCGTGGGCAAAGGCTTCGAGGATGACCGTCGGGCTGATCTCGTACCAGAGCGAGGGCACCACGAGCACGTCGAGATCGCGGTAGGCGCGGCTGACCTCGTCGCGGCTCCGGAGGACGCCGCCGAGCTGGAGCCGGGAATCGCGCGCGGCCATACGGCGGAGCGTCGCCGCATAGGCGGGTTGAGCCGTGGGGTCACCATACGCGCGCACCGAGAGTGCCGCGCCCAGCAGCCGGCCAACCGCTTCGAACAGAACGTGCACGCCCTTGAGCCAGACGATCTGCCCCACGTATCCCACGCGCAGGACGGACAAGTCGCCTTCAGGGGCGCGCGCTACCCCGGTTCCGGCGAAGTCACATCCCTGGCGTATCGTGACCATCCGGCCGGGGTCGAATCCCGACGCGACGAAGGTCGACCGCACGAACGCTGAGCGGCACACGATCGCGTCCGTCTGGGCCAAGTTGTCGCGAAGGAAAGCCGTCCGTCGCTCGATCCGCTGGACCGCCCGCCCTCGCCAGCGCCAGAACGCCGCCATCGCACGCGGCGCCACGCGCCCGAGCCAGCGATAGCGGCGTCGCTCTTCCCCGAGGCACTGTGCGCAGGCCGAGGCGACCGGCGGAACGTCGGACAGCCGTCCGTCGCTCCGCAGGAACGTGACCCGAGGGCACAGGAACCAGAAGTCCGTGAGGCTGACGACACGCGGAATCCCCAGCGCCCGCGCAACCACCAGTGCCCGCGCCGAGATCAGGTAACCACCGATCAGGTGGAAGACGTCCGGTCGATCCTCCTCAATGTATTCGCGAAGACGTTCGCCGATCCAGGGATTGTCGTACTCCCATGTCGGGTGGGCCGTGAAGGCCATGGTCGGGACGAACGCCAGCCGTCGCACTGCGAGACCTTCGTAGCGGTCGTCACGCCAGGATGGTCCAGACGGGTCCGTGGACGCCGTCGGATCCACGCACAGCACCCGGACCGCGTGCCCGCGCGCTTGAAGGCCCCGGGCGATCCCGAACGCTTCCCTCTCCGCACCGCCGAGGTGGGTCGGCGGAAAGTGGTGCACCGCCACGAGGACGTTCATCCCGTCCCTCCGTCTGGCGCGCGAGGGTCGCGGCGACCCCGAGCGTCATCCGGGGCGGGACCATCGCGCCACTGAGACACCACGCTCGGGTCCAGACCTCGGCGGCGCCTGGCGAGGCGCCTTCGGATCTGGATGATCCGTCCGAGCCCGATCGGGCTGACGTGTGCCAGTGCCGCGGCCAGACGGTACTTCGCGTTCCAGGGTCGAAGGCGGGCAGACGCGCGGAGCCACTGTCGGCCGAGGGCCACCGCACCATCCTCGAGGAGGTGCTGGGTCCCGAGGAGATACAGCAGCCGCGCGCGCTCCGCTTCGGGCAGATCCAGGAACGGCCGCATGCTCAGGAGGCGCGCCTGGGCCTCCGGCCGGCCTCGCTCCACGGTCAGGAGACAGTGGATCACGCACTCCACGCGCACGGCCACCGGCAGCCGGCCGAAGTAGTCCGCTGTCAGAACCTTGTGCCGGTACCTCCGGATGGATTCCTCCCGTATCGCACGGTCTGGCGACCGCGGCGAGGACGCGTTCCCCTCGTGCAGCCGGTACAGGCCAACCGCATCAGGAATACCGAAAAAGCGACACCCGCGCGCGGCCAGCCGGACCCAGAGGTCCGCGTCCTCCCCCCCCTGGAGCGACTCGTCGAACGGCGCTTCGCCCAGTGCCTCGAGGCTCCGCCGGCGAACCATGGCGAGGTGCGGCGCCGTGACGATGTTGTGCAAGACGAGCGTCTCCAGCATCCGCCCGGCCTCGAACCGAGGCCAGCGAAGCCCGATGCGCTGTCGCGCAGTACCGGCCTCGTCGCTGTAGAACCCGTCGCCGTACACGACGTCGATGCGGGGATCGGCATCCAGGACGTCGCGCCGGATCCGCAGTCCTCCCGGCAGCAAGATGTCGTCCGAATCGAGATAGACGACGAGGTCACCGGTCGACGCCGCGGTGCCGAGGTTGCGGGCCGCCGAGCGTCCGCGTCGCTCCTGACGGAGACAGCGTACCCGCGGTCCCAGGGCGGCGGCCCCCAGCGCGCCCCCGGTACCGTCCGTCGATCCGTCGTCGACGACCACGACCTCGACGTCCACGTCCTCGGAAGAGAGGGCGCTCTCCACGGCCAGCCGGACGAGGTTGCGCCGATTGAACGTGGGGATGATGACGCTCACGCGGGGCAGCGGTCAGCCCTCCACCTCGGACAGCGGGAGCTCGTAACCCGCCACAACCGAGAGCTGCTCAGGAGCGGGCGGCGAGATGAGCCGGGGCACGAAGCCACTCGAACAGCATGCGCGACACGTCGGCCAGCAGCTCCGCGGCCCCGGTCTCTGCCGGGTCGTGATAGGCGCAGACGGCCATGACGATCGGCCGTCCACGCACGTCGACGATCCCCGCATCCGCCTGCACGCGCCAGCTACCTCCCGCCCGGTGAGCAACCGTCGTGCCCTCGGGAAGGAATCGGGGGATCATGCTCCGGCTGATTAGGGAGGCACTCTCCAGCATGTCGAGGATGCGGGTCGTGTCCGCGGCGTTGACCAGCTCCCCACGGAGCAACCGCTCGCACAGGGCGCCGAGCTCGCGGGGCGTGCTGACGGTTCCCCCAGGAGAGCCATCCGCGAATCCCGCCTCTCGGAGCTCCGCTCGCGTCAGCCGCCGGGCGACCTCCCGCTCGGATTCCGCGGACACGACCACCGGATCCCAGCCCGCCATCCGGTACACCATCTCGGTGCAGGTGCCGCCCACGCGGGACGCCGTGAGGCCGAGTGAGGCGAGCGTCTCATTGACTGCGGTTGGGGATTCCGTCTGCATCAGGACGTCCGTCGCGACGTTGTCGCTCCTCACGATCATGAGCCGGCAGTGATCGAGGAGCGACAGGCTCGACCGACCACGGAGGTATTTCAGAACGCCGGGCCCGAGCCGTGACACACCGGCGTCGGGCACGGAGCGACGCTCACCGAGCGAGAGCTGCCCGGCCTCGTGGCGGCGAAACACGTGCACCAGCACGAACAGCTTGAACACGCTGGATACCGGAAAGCGCTCATCGCCCCGGTGTTCGTAGGTCACCCCGCTGGCCAAATCCTTCGCGTAGACGCCAATGCGTCCGCGGAAGCACACAAGCCGGGACTCGAGTCGGTCCGTCAGATCCCGGACCCGGTCCGGCCTGGTCACGCGCCGCGACGCCCACACTTCGCGCGCGGTCTCCACGGCCCCCAGCAGCACCGCGCCACCGGCGGTCGCGAGCGTGAACCGACCGAGAGAAGCGACCGGGACTCGGTCGAGAGCATCCGTGGAAGCAGCCGGCACGCCGTTCTCGGCGCGTCCCGGATGTCGCGCGTCGATCGCAATGAGGGCACCGATAAGCGCCCAGGTATACACGGTGGACGAGATGCTGCTGTGTCCGCCGTTGTGATAGCTCGGGAGAATCGTGTCGGCGATGATGCCGGTGGCGATCTGACCCGCCAACGTGGCTCCGATTCCCGCCGCCAGTGACCGGAGCAATGGATCGTCGGCCGTGCGGAACAAACGGTAGCTCGTAGCCAAGGACTGGGCCAGGACCCACGCCGCGGCGCCGAGACCGGCGAATCCCGTCTCGGCCGCCAGCTGAGGGTAGTTCCCATGTGCGGATCCGATCCCTGCCGTCCAGATGCGGCCCGGCGTTGCGGCATCCCCGTAGGCCGTGAAGTACCGCCGCGCGTAGTCTGGATAATTGCCAGGGCCCACCCCCAGGATGGGCCGGCGCCTCGCGAGCCGGAAGGCATCCCTCCAGATGACGAAGCGATCGAGGTCGCCCTTCGCGCGCGCGGTGGCCAGGATGCGGGCAAACGCGCCGGACCTTCGGCCGAGCATGAGTCCCGCCGCCGGCAGGGACAGGAGCGCGCTGCTGGGGTACCTGGCCGTGAGGAGCACCACGGGAGGTACCGTCAGCGAGATCCACCCAGAAATCCATTGCCGCTCGTTCGGACGGAGGACATCGAGGAGCACGCCTCGCATCCAGGCGCCCACCGCGGCGCCCGCCAGGAGCGTCCGGGGCATCAGACCGCCAGGGCCGAACAGCACGGAGGCGACGGCCAGCGACATCGCATGGCCCTGGATGAGGTCGTTCCACGGGGGAAACCGCCACGGCCGCGGGAGCAGTTGGAGCTCCTTGACGACCTGCACGCCGCCGACCCCGAGGAGGATGCGCCGAAGCCAGCGCAGTTGTGAGAGCGTGGCCATCTGGTTGCCCACGAGGAAGGCAGCGCCGACGGACAGGAGCGGCAGGGCGGACGCGTGAACCTGTACGGCCACGTGTCGCCGCAGTCCGGCCACCTCGGGATCGGCTGCGTAAATGCCTCGCAGGCCGGACGCGATCGTGGTCACCGCCAGCGCGACGAGCGGCCGATTGAGGCCCGTGTCGGCGACCGCGAGTGGGCGCGTGCGACGGTGCCGTCCAATCCACGCGAGGAGCATCCCGGGCAGGGCGGCAGACCCGAGTGGCACCATGGCGCCCCGGCGGCTGACCAGAGGCAGATGGACGACCCCGGAGAGTGCGAGCCAGACCAGGACCGCCCCCGGCAGCCGCACGATCGCGAGGGCCGCCAGCCCGCCCGCCACGAGTGTCACCCGCGGCTCGGGACGGAGACCGCGGCGGTTCTCCCACTCTTCCCGCCCGGACGCACGCGGCTCGGAAGGTCGACCGATCCCGAGGCCAGCCGGCCGGGGCCCGGCAGGCCGCGATGTGCCTCGGACGTACAGACCCACCGACAGCGCCCCAGCCACCCCGGCTAGCCCACCGAGCCACTCGGGCACCCGCCTCGACAAGCGGGGTCGGTCGCCCCTCACCGGCTCGCGGCCGTCATCGGCACTCAACCGACCACGCGTAGTCGAAGAGAGCGTCCCCGGACCCGAGGGGTGGCAGAGCCCCCGTCGGGTAGTAGACGCCGGGCTCGACCGTGAACTCACCCACGTGAGGGATCCGGTGCTCGACATCGGCCCCGATCTGACAACTCACCCCCAGCCCGTAACGGCCAGGCATGAGCGGCAGCCTGTCGAACAGGCAATGGAACTCCCCGGCGGCGGGCAGGTCGTGGAAGTCCCCGGGAACGCACCGGCTCTCGGAGAGAGCGACCCGGTGCTGATTGATGTTGAGGATCGACAGGCTCGCCAGCACAGCCTCGCGGCCCAGTGCCCCACGCAGCTGGTAGCCGATGGCGATCCGCGCGGGTGCGCCGGTGCGGAGGTGCACGACGGGCGCGCCGTGTCCGTCCAGCAGCCGAATGTGGGTGAGCACGATCCGGGAGCGCTCGCCCCTCTCTCCGGACCCGGTGAGGGCGAGAAAGCCATCGAGGCTCCGGGTCTGGCCGACCGTCTGGCGGTAGCGATGGGTGATCTCCGCAGCGGACCCCAGGCCGAGGAGGGCGCCGCGCTCCAGCCACAGCACGCGATCGCACGCAGCACTCATCATCGGCAGAGCGTGGCCGACGACGATCACCGTCCGGCCCGCCGACGTCACCTCGTCCATCTTGCGGAGACTCTTGTCTCGGAACGCGGCGTCGCCCGCCCCCAGCACCTCGTCGATCAGCAGGATCTCCTGGTCGAGATGCGCCGCCACCGCAAATCCCAGTCGCACTTGCATGCCGCTCGAGTAGCGCTTGATCGCGGTGTCGATGAACTCTCCCACGCCCGCGAACTCCACGATCTCGTCGAATCGCCGCCGGATGTCCGACCTCCGCATGCCGAGGAGAGCGCCATTCAAGAACACGTTCTCCCGTCCGGTGAGCTCGGGGTGAAAGCCGGTCCCCACCTCCAGGAGCGATCCCACCCGTCCGAAGATCTCGACCCGGCCTTCGGTCGGCCGTGTCAGCCGAGCCAGGATCCGCAGCATGGTGCTCTTCCCGGATCCGTTGACGCCGATCACGCCGAGCATCTCGCCGTGCGAGACCGTGAAGCTCACGTCCCGGAGCGCCCAGAAGAGCTCCCCATGCCGATCACCCTGGAGCCACTCGAGCAGCCGGCCGCTGTCGACGCCGCGCCGATAGCGCTTTCCCAGGCGATCCACGCGGAGGGCGACGTCAGCCACTCGGCTCTCGCTCAGACGAGGTCCACGATCGAATGCTCGGCCCGCTGGAACAACATGGTGCCCCCGGTGAGGAGCGCGAGCATGACGAGGAACGCCCAGGCGAGCGTCCAGTCGGGCTCACGTCCGATGCCGAGGAGCGCCCAGCGAAAGCCCTCGACGACGGTGGCCATCGGGTTGAGCCAGTACACCGCCACGACCCACGCAGGCACCTTCTGGGCCACGATGCTCGGTGAGTACACCACCGGCGTGGCGAAGAACCAGGCCCGCACGAGCCATCCGACGAGGCTGCTCACGTCGCGGTACCGCACCTGGAGCGCGGCGAACAGCAGCCCGACCCCGAGGCTCAGACCGCCGGCTAGCAGCACGAGGAAGGGCAGCACGAGAAGGCGGGGCGTCACCCCGTAGCCGTAGAAGACCATCATGGGCAGCAGGATGACGAGCGACAGCCCCAGGTCGACAAGGGCTGACACGACCTCGCTCAGGGGCAGCAGGAGACGCGGAAAGTAGACCTTGGAGATGATGTGGAGATAGCTCACCAGGCTCGATGTCGCCCGGCTCACGCCGGCCGCGAAGTACTCCCAGGGCAGCAGCGCCGTGTAGGCGAACACCGGATACGGCACGCCGTCAGACGGCAAGCCGATCACGCGCCCCAGAACGACGCTGAACCCGACCATCCGCATCAACGGCGATATGAAAAACCAGGCCGGGCCCAAAAGCGTTTGCCGGTAACGCCGGGTCACGTTCCGGCGCACCATGGCCGGCAGCAGGTGCCGAAAGGTCCAGAGCTCCCGGAGATTCAGCTCTTGCCAGCCGTGCGCCGGCTCGATCGTGATCAGGGGAACCGGCGCCGGCTCGGACAGTGCGTCCACGGCTCGTTCTAGGGGGTCCTGTGTCAGTGCGCGCCCCGCATGCGCACGAGGGCCGGCAAGGTCCGGGCCAGGATCGCGAGGTCCCGCATCATCGACCAGTGATTGATGTAGTCGACGTCGAGCTGGACCCGTCTCTCGTATTCTAGGTCGGCGCGCCCACTCACCTGCCAGAGCCCGGTCATCCCCGGCCGCACGCTGAGCAGCACCTGGCGGTGGTCACCGTAGCGCGGGAGCTCTTCGGCGGTGACGATGCGGGGTCCGACCAGGCTCATCTGTCCGGCGA
>Ga0187765_10000388_pt1 | contig 16071 bp, 17 predicted proteins | sample 0216_QUI02_MP05__3_FD_133018 | JGI IMG/M metagenome (GOLD analysis project Ga0187765, IMG submission 133018) | Tropical peat soil microbial communities from peatlands in Department of Meta, Colombia - 0216_QUI02_MP05_10_MG | ecosystem: Environmental > Terrestrial > Soil > Wetlands > Peat ...
ACGATCCGGTGGACATGGGTGTCGATGGGGAACGCGGCCCGGTTCATGGAGAAGACGAGCACGCACGCGGCGGTCTTGGGGCCGACGCCAGGCAGCGAGATGAGGTAGGCCTCGACCGCCGCGTCATCGAGATCGTGCAGGCGGTCGAGGCCGATGTGGCCCTCGCGATCCTCGATGGCGGCCAGGATCTGCTGGATGCGGCGCGCCTTCTGGTCGGCGATGCCGCCGCAGCGGATGGCGTCGGCCACCTCGCCGGCCGGTGCGTCGGCGACCTGCTGCCAGTCCGGGAACCTGGCCTTGAGCTGGGCGAACGCCCGCTCCGAGTTGATATCGGAGGTGTGCTGCGACAGCACGGTCGCCACCAGCTCGTCGAGGATCGGCCGCCCTGGCTTGGGCGTGAACACGCCCTGCCGGGCCCGCAGCCGGCGCTGCACCGCCCTGATGCGGGCGGGGCTCGGCGTCGTCATCGGGGCCTCTCGCTCACGCTGACCACGGTACGGGGACGGGGACCGGGGCGCGGCCGGCGTGCGCCGGCCAAGTGCAGGCCGGCCGCCATCCGCCGCGGGGATCCTCAGTGCAGCGGCGCCGGCCGCAGGAACGGCCGCGGCCGCCAGCCGGCCTGCTCGCTGGCATCGGCGATGTCGGTCGCGTTCGCGGCGGTCAGGGTGAGAAAGGCCGCGGGCCGGCCGATGGTCTCCCCGATGGTGTGGCCCGCGAGCTGAGCCTGGTACGCCTGGTACCGCGTCATCTCCCACTCCTGCGAGCGCAGCGGGAGCCAGGTCAGCGCCGGTTCCGGCACCGGCCGCCACGTCCAGCCCGTGATGCGCGCGCCGATGCCCGGATCGGGCACCCCGGGCCCGACGAACTTGTCCAGGCTGACTTTGCGGCCGATCCGGTTCCGGACGTAACGCAGCCCGGCCAGGGTTCCCTCGGTCCGCCGGCGCTCGTCCGGGGTCTGGCCGTCCGCCACGCTGTCGTAGGCCTCCAGGTGATGGCGCACCAGTGTGGCGTCGACGATGGTGATCCACCACACCGCCTCACCGATCACCGCGAGCGCCCGCGCCCGGTCCCACACCCTCATCTGGGGAAGCCGCTGCGTGATCTCGCTCATCGCGGTGATGGACCACTGGAGCGCGCTCGCCTCGGCCGCGGGATCGCCCATGTGCTCGCGGTTCCACGCGACCCGGCAGGAGACACCGCAGAAGCGGGCGTGCTCGCGGCGCGGTACGAACACAGCGCCACACTGCTCGCAGCTCCGGATATCAGCCACCGGAACATTTTAAACGCAACGGGTGGGCCATACCCGGATCAGCCGCCCAGGGCATCGGCGAGGCGGTCGAGCCCCTCGGTTTCGATCAGCCCCTCCAGCGCCGGCGCGCTGGCCGGGGGCGCACCCGGGCCCCACTCGAGCGGCCGGCGCACGAAGATCGGGCGCAGGCCCAGCGCGGCGGCCGCCCGCAGGTCCGACGGGTGCGCGGCCACCATCCCGGCCTCCTGGGGCGGGCACTCGAGCAGGTCGAGGGCGGTCAGGTACACCTTGGGATCGGGCTTGTAGCTGGCGGCGAACTGCGCGGAGAGCACGGCGTCGACGCGGAGGCCGGCGAACTTGAGCAGGTCGGCCAGCAGCGCGAGATGGCCGTTCGACAGCGTGGCGGTGAGGTGCGTGCGCCGCAGCCGGTCGAGGCCCTCTTGGCTGTCCGGCCAGGGCCGCAGCTGCCGCCAGCCCCGGACCAGCGTCTCGGCGGCGGGCGGCGGCAGCGAGAGGCCGCGCCGGGCGAGCACCTGATCCAGCGTTTCGCGCTGGAGCGAATCGAGGTCGCGCCAGGTGGTGCCCTGCCGGGCCTGGTCCAAGGCCGGCTGGTACGCGCGGCGCCAGTCGTCGATGACGCCGGCCCAGTCGGCCCGCGGGCCGTCGCGGGCCGCGGTCGTCTCCGCGAGCTCGATCAGGCTGGACCGCCAGTCCACCAGCGTGCCGAAGACGTCGAACAGCAGCACCCGCAGCGGCTTCACAGCCGCCAGTATGCTCAGCGGCGGCGGGCAACGGGGCGTCTAGCGCAGGTACGAGGCGCCGTTGAGGTCGAGGATCGCGCCGCTCGCCCACTCGGCCCCCGGGGAGGCGAGGTACAGCACCGCCGCCGCGATCTCGCCGGCCCGGGCGACCCGGCCGAACGGGCTCTGCGCCCGGATCTGGTCACCGGCCGCCCCGGTGAGGTCCCGGGCCGCCATGGCGGTCTCCACGTAGCCCGGCGCGACCGTGGCGACCGCGATCCCGTGCGGGGCCAGGGCCCGGGCCAGCGACTGGCCGAACGCGTTCAGCCCGGCCTTGCTCGCGCCGTAGGCGGGCTGGCCCGGCTCGCCGCGGAACGCGCCCCGGGAGGAAACGTTGATAATCCGCCCGCCGCCCCGGGCGATCATGTGCTGGACCGCACACCAGGTCACGTTCGCGGCGCCGACCAGGTTGACGCCGAGCGTCGCCTGCCAGGCCGCCTGCCACTCCTGGTAGGAGGTATCGGTGATCGGGTGCGGGGTGAAGACGCCCGCGTTGTTCACCAGCACGTCCAGGCCGCCCAGCGCCCCGGCCGCCTGGTCCACCATCGCGCGCACCGCCTGCGGGTCGGCCAGATCGGCCTGGACCGCCGCATGCCCGCTGCCCGGCAGCCCGGCCAGCACTTCGGCGGCCAGGGCGGCCGAATGGCCGTAGTGAACCGCGACCCGGTCGCCCTGCTCGGCGAACACCTCGGCGATGGCACGGCCGATCCCCCGGGCCGCGCCGGTGACCAAGATCGCTCGCTGGCTCACCTGACCGACCTTAACCTCCGGCCCGGCCGCAGGGCCGGCCCGCCCGCGTTTCCAGCAGGCGCGGCCAGGCCGGCGGTTTGCCCGGCCGGTCCGTGTGAGTTTCTGGCCGGCGCGGCTGGGGCCCGCCAATGCCCGCCCGGCCGGCCTCCCGGGCTCGCGGCCGGCGCGCCAGGGCGCCAGCATCCATGCCTGCCGGGACAGGCATCATGGAGCCGGAGGGCGATCTCGGCCGGGGCCCCTCAAGATGGCGCCGGTGACAGTGCAGGAGGCCGTGTGACCGGTGCTGGCGGTGGGCTGACCGGTGCTGGCGGTGGGCTGGTGGTGCGGGACGTCGCCGTGCGGGCGGTGGTGGTCCCGCTGCGGCGCCCGCTGGCCACCAGGGTGGGAGACTTCCCCCGCTGGCCGCTGCTGCTGATCGACGTCCGCACTGAGCAGGGGATCACCGGCCGCGGCTACCTGGCCCCCTACCTGGGCCGCGCCGCGGCCGCGCTGCTTCCCGCGATCCGCGATCTGGGCGCCGGGCTGCGCGGGCGGCCGGCCGCGCCCGCCGCGCTTTCCGGCCAGGCCCGCGGCTGGTTCGGCCTGGCCGGGTACCAGGGCCTGGCGGTGGCCGCGGTGGCCGGGATCGACATCGCCCTGTGGGACGTACTGGCCAAGGCGGCCGGGCTGCCGCTGGCCCGGCTGCTCGGCGGGACCACGGAGCCGGTGCCGGCCTACAACAGCAACGGGCTGGGGCTCATCCCGCCCGCCGCCGCCGGCGACGAGGCGCTGGAACTGCTCGCCGAAGGCGGGTTCACCGCGCTGAAGGTGCGGGTGGGGCGGCCGTCCGCGGCCGACGACATCGCGGCCGTCCGGCGCGTGCGGGAAGCGGCCGGCGACGGCGTCACCCTGGTCGCGGACTACAACCAGGGCCTCAACCGGGGGGAGGCGCTGCCGCGCTGCCGGGCCCTGGACGGGGAAGGCCTGACGTGGATCGAGGAACCCCTGCGCTACGACGACCTGGACGGGCACGCCCGGCTCGCCCGTGACATCGTGACGCCGGTCATGCTCGGGGAGAACTTCTACGGCCCACGCGCCATGGCCGATGCCATCCGGGCGCAGGCCTGCGACCTGGTCATGCCGGACCTGATGCGGATCGGCGGGGTGAGCGGCTTCCTGCAGGCCGCCGCGGTCGCCGACGTGGCCGGCCTCCCGATGTCCTCCCACCTGTACCCAGAGGTCTCCGGCCACCTGCTGCGGGTCACACCGACCAGGCACTGGCTGGAGTGGCAGGACTGGGCCCATCCGGTGCTGGCCCACCCGTTCGAGATCCGTTCCGGTGAGTTGCACCTGCCCGAGGGCCCGGGCAACGGCCTGGCGTGGGACGAAGACGCCGTCGCGCACTACCAGGTGGAGTTCTGACCGGCCGGCGCCGTGGCCCCAGGCCGGGGATGCCAGCCTGGGGCCACGGGGGCGTTCTCGGCGCACGGCGCTCACCGTACTAGTGCCCAGACACCTCGAACACGTAGGTTCCCCAGTTGTCATTGGGGTCCTGGAACGCGGCCGGCGGGATGTACTCGGTGGCCAGCCAGACGCCCGAGCCGCCCGGACCGCTGCGGCTGGATGGCCGGGTAGAGCAGGCTCGCTCCCTTCGCCACCACGTAGCCCTGGGCGGCGACCTGCTTGCCGACCGGGTCGACCGCGAACCACGCGGCGTCGCCGGTGGCGGTGCCGCCCTTGAACGTCACCGCGGCGTCCAGTGCCGTCCACAGCTGGATCCGCCCATGCTCCTGCGTGACCGCGACCGGCCCGCTCATCCGGCTGTCGTCCGGGTTGAGGAACGCCTCGGAGGTGATGCCGTTGGTGACCGAGCCGTCGCCGGTGCTCGCGGCCGGGACCGGGAACGCGTAGGACTGGCTCGGGATGGCGGTGCCGGTGAGCACCGGCGTCCCGTGGCCGGTCGTCACCGAGGCGTCGTTCTTCAGGCTCCACACGCCGATGGTGCTGGCGACCGCGTTGTTGTTGCCCGCCGCGTCGAACGGGAACGAGTTCACCAGGTACCCGGTGTGGGTGCCGGTGTTGATCGCGGGATCGAGCCCGGTGACCGGGATGCCCGACAGGGAGACAGGCCCCAGCACCGAGTCGCTGACCGTGGTGTCCTCGTGCACGAGCTGGGACTTGGAGATCGCCATCACGATCGCGCCCTCGTAGTTCGACAGCGTCGGGCCGCAGTACTCCTCGGTGGAGAGGATCAGCGCGTTGTTGTCGAACCCGGTCTTCGGCTGGTCCCCGAGGCAGGTGCCGCCGAGGGAGCTGTCGAACTGGTACGCGGCGATCCCGCGCGAGTTCATCACCACGACGTCGTTGACGGTGCTGGTGAGGGACGCGTTCGGCCCCCCGGGCGGGAAGCCGATCTCGGTGAAGAAGAAGGTCTGCGTGGACGGGTCGTACAGGCAGCGCACGTCGCCCTCGGCGAACGGGTCCTGGAACAAGGTGGCCAGGCTCACGTCCGGCTGGAGGAGCGTCCCGTTCACGCTCGTCTCCCGCGCCGCCAGGTTGATCGGTTCCCAGACGGCCTTGGGGTCACCCGCGAGGGTGGCGTCGCGGCCCACGTACAGGCCCTGGTCGGGCGGGGTGACCGCGAAGCCGTTCAGGTTGTCGGAGTCGAGGTCGCTCAGCCCGTTGAAACGCTGGACGACCGGGGCGCCGGAGCTCCCGCTGGAAGCGGTGCTGCTGGCGGTGCCGCTGGCCGTCGCGTTGGCGGTCATGGTCGGCGCCGCGGTGTTCTTGGTGGCTGGGGAGGATCCGGCCGGGGACCTGAAGGGGGTCAGCGCCTGCGGCCCTCCGTTGCGGAAGGCCGAGATGACCGCGGGCAGCGCCGAGACGGTGGCGGTCAGGGTCAGGCGGGTGGCGTGACCGGCGGTGCCGGTGTAGGTCGCCGTCCCCGCTGCGTGTGCTCCTGACGCGGCGGCCAGGGAGCTCGAAGCCGGGACGAGGATTAAGTAACTCAGAACTCCCAGGCGCCGATGAGTGAAGCACGTTTCATAACGGCAACCTTTCCTTTGGCCGAAAATAGCTAAAACACGCTGGCAAATTGGAGACTTGGCTGAGTGACCGGCTGACCGCGGACTGAGAGGCGCTGTGACGGTAAAATGCCTGATCGGAGGCCAGCTTACGCCGGCCCGCTACTATCCGCCTATCCCAATTTATGATCAGTCCGGTATGTTACGTTTCGCCATCAGGCCCTTCGCGTGGGCGAATTGCCGTCTTAGGCGGCGCAGGAATCGGGAGGTTTGACAGAGGCGGTGCGTATCGTCACCCGAGTGACCCGGCAAGTGCAGCTTTCCGCAGGTGGCGTGGACGATCTCGAGTACTACGTCGTGTGGTGCCCGAAGTACCAGCGTCCGGTCCTATCGGACCTGGTCGCTGGCCGCCGTGAGGAGTTGATCCGCGCGAAAGCTGCCGAACGCGGGTGTCGAATGGCGGCGCTGGAGATCATGCCCGGTCACGTAGGCCTGTTCGTGATGGCTCATCCGTGGGACTGTCCCTGCCGGGTCGCTAGCGGTTCACGGGGTTCACCTCGCGGCGCCTGTGGGCCGGGTTCGCACATCTGCGGTCCGGTCGGCCCACGCTGTGGTCGCGGCCTGGTTTCGTGGCGGCAGTTGGCGCGATGTCCGCGGAGACAGTGCGCTAGTACATCGGGCGCGCAGAATGAGCGGCCGCGGCGGATGGAACGGGCCCGATGAGACGGGCTTTTAAGTTCCGCGCCTATCCGACCCGCCCACAGGGGATCCGGGCGGTGCAGCTGCTCGCCGATCATTGCGACCTGTACAACGCGGCTTTGGAGGAGCGCCGGGACGCGTGGCGCATGCGCAGGACCAGCGTCACCTACGGGATGCAGTCCGCCCAGCTGCGCGACATCCGCCGCGCCGACCCCCAAGGGCAGGGGCGGCATTCGTTCACCGCCCAGCAGCAGACCCTGCGCCGGCTCAATGTGGCGTTCGCTGCGTTCTACACCCGGGCGAAGAACGCAAAGGGGAAGGCGGGCTATCCGCGGTTCAAGCCCTACGGCCGGTTCCAGCAGGTGGGGTTCGTCGCCGGGGACGGCGCGAAGTGGACTCCTTCCGGCTCCGCCGGTGGGCGCGGGCCGCATTCCAGGCCGTGGGGTCGGTCAAGATCCGCCAGCACCGCCCCGTCCCCGGGACGGTCACATTCCTGCAGCTCAGGCGTGAGTACCGCCGCTGGTACGTCATTGTGATCACCGACACTGAGGCCGCGCCGCTGTCGCCCACCGGCAGGTCGGTGGGCGTAGACGTGGGTGTCGCCCGGTTCCTGACCACCTCCGACGGCCAGATCACCGCGAATCCGAAGTTCCTTGCCTCCTCGGCCGCAGTGATCGCCGACCTGCAGCGACGCAAAGACCGTGCCCGGCGCGGGTCGGGGAACCGCCAGCGGATCCGCCGCCAATTGGCCAAAGAGTGGCGCAAGGTCCGCAACCGGCGCCGCGATTTCCACCACAAGACCGCCCGGGCGCTGGTAAATACCTGCGATGTGATCGCCCTGGAAAAACTCCACACCGCCGCGATGACCCGTCGGCCCGCGCCCAGGCCCGACCCAGCCCGCCCGGGCGCCTTCTTGCCCAACAGGGCGGCCGCCAAGGAGGGACTGAACAAAGCGGTCCTGGACGCGGCCTGGGCCCAATTCACCGACATCCTGTCCGGCAAAGCGGAAGAAGCTGGCCGGCAAGTGGTGTTCGTGAACGCAGCCGGCACGAGCATCGAATGCCACCAATGCTGGCGCACCTGCGCGCGCCCCAAACAGGACACGGTGATCTGCCCCGTGCACGGCAAGATGGACGCCGACGTCAACGGGGCACGCAACATCGCCACCAGGGCCGGGCTGGACTCTGGTCAAGCCCCCGCGGCTTGAAAAGCCGGTGCCCTTAGGCACCGGAGCAGTCACTCTCATCCTCTTCCGATGAATGGCATCGTAGTGGCGGTAATGGTCAGGAACTGCACGTTGGCGTCCAGCGGCAGCGCGGCCATGTAGAGCACCGCGTCGGCGACATGCCGGGCGTCGAAGGTGGGCTCGGGGGCCACCGAACCGTCGGCCTGCAGCGCGCCGCGGCTGATGCCCCGGGTCATCTCGGTGGCGGCGTTGCCGATGTCGATCTGGCCGCAGGCGATGCCGAACCGGCGGCCGTCCAGGGAGATGGACTTGGTCAGGCCAGTCAGCGCATGCTTGGTCGCGGTGTAGCCGGCGCTGCCCGGCCGGGGGGTGTGCGCCGACACCGAGCCATTGTTGATGATCCTTCCGCCGCGGGGGCTCTGGGCCTTCATCATCCGCACCGCATGGTGCGCGCACAGGAACGCGCCGGTGAGATTGGTGTCCACCACCTGCCGCCAGTCGGCAGGGGAGATCTCGTCCACCCCGCCCATCGGGCCGAACACGCCCGCGTTGTTGACGAGCAGGTCGATCCGTCCCCACCGCTGCTCAACCGCCCCGAACAGCCCGGCGACGGACTCGGGCACGGTGACATCGGCCACGGCCGCGAGTGCGGCCCCGGCGGGCCACGCGCCGGGGGCCACGGTCTCGCGCAGCGGCTGCTCGCGCCGGCCCGCCGCCGCGACCTGCCACCCGGCGGCCAGCAGGGCCTGGGTGATGCACCGGCCGAGCCCCGATCCCGCCCCGGTCACCACGGCCACCCCGGTCGTTGCCATCTGCGTCCTCCCGGCGCGGGTTAGTGCGCGGTCTCGGCGAGGTGCATGTCGATGACCGAGCCGATGTCGGGGTCGGGGGCCAGGCCGAGCCGGGCGGCCCGCTCGCTCCGGAACCGGGTCGGCCAGCTCGCCACGATCCGCGCCACCGCCGGGTCGGGAACCCAGTCGATCAGCCCGCTGGCCGCCGGGCCGGCCACCCGCTCCAGCGCGGCGACCATGTCCGCGACCGTGACGGTGAGCGCCGGGAGGTTGGCCGCGCTGCGGCCTCCCCAGGCCTCCTCCGATGAGGTGGCCGCGCAGAGCAGCCCGCCGATGGCCTTCGCGGGCGAGGCGAGCGCCACCTCGGTCCGCGCGTCGACCGGGCAGACCGCGCGCTGGCCAGCGAGCGGCTCGCGGATGATGCCCGAGAAGAAGCCCGAGGCCGCCGCGTTGGGCCGTCCCGGGCGCACGCAGACGGTCATCAGCCGGATGGCCCGCCCGCGCACGAACCCCTTGCGGGTGTAGTCGGCCAGCAACTGCTCCCCGATCACCTTCTGCACCCCGTAGCTGGTCTGCGGATTCGGCAGGGTCTGATCGTCGACCACCGCCGGCAGCGGGTGGTCGGCCGAGTCCCCGAAGACGGCGGCGGAACTCGAGAACACCACGACCGGGTTCGTCCCGGCCGCGCGGCACAGCGCCAGCAGCGCCTCGGTCGCCAGCAGGTTGGCCCGCAGGCCGAGGTCGAAGTCCGTCTCGCATTCCCCGCTGACCGCCGCGGCGAGATGGAAGATCACGTCGGCGCCGGTGACCGCGTCCCGGCCGACGCCGGTGAGGCCGGCCGGTTCGCCCAGGTCACCGCGGACCCCGGCCACCCGGCTGTCAGCGGCGAGATTCGCGGGCAGCGGCGCCAGGTCGATGAGCGTCAGCCGTGACAGCGGGCGGGCCCCACCGCCCGCCACGTCGAGCGAGCCCGCGGCCAGCAGTTCCCGGGCCAGGCGCGCGCCCAGGAAGCCGGCGCCGCCGGTGATCACCACGTTCGCCACGGCGTCTCCCTCCCCGGCCACGGGGCGCGGTATGCAGTGATCTTCGATCTTCGCACGCGGGCCCGCCGGGTCACCCGGGCCGATGGGCGAGGTGCGCCCGGGGCCATGGAGTCAGTCGTCTGGCCCCGCGACAAACGTGTCCCCGCCTTCCCCGGTGCGGATCAGGCCCTCCGAGTGCAGCAGCTTGAGCGCATTCCCGGCCGTGGTCGGGGAGACCCCCCACTCCTGGCTGATCCGCGTGACCGAGGGCAGCATCGCGCCCGGGGGCAGCTCGCCGCTGTCGATGCGCTCGCGCAGCGAGTCGGCGACCTCCTGGTAGCGCGCCGTGCCCTCGGGCAACTCCTCGGTCACGTGATCACCGTAACCCGCCGATGGGCGATCGCGCTCGGAGGTGACCGTCCCGCGCGCATATAGCCTGACTACCAGGGGCTGGCCGCACCACGGGAGCACCCGCGACTTCGGCTTCGAGGGGAATTGCGCCGTGACCACCTTTGATTCGCCGCCGTCACCGCGGTGATCACCAAGTCCGGGGGTGAGATCGCGAGCGGTGTTGCCGCCGGATAGGGCCGGCCAGCCGCCGGCCGCGGCCGAGGTGTTCGCCGCCCTGCCGCCAGCGCTCCCGGATGATGACGGCCTCCGGGAGTCCGTCCGCGCCATGCGCGCCGAGGATGACCTGCTGCTGGGCGTGATCGACGACGACCCGACCGGGTCGCAGGCGGTCCATGACGTCCAGGCCGTGACCGTCCTGGAGGAAGACGCCTTCCGGGCCGCGCTGGCCGGCGCGGCCCGGACCTGCTTCGTCCTGACCAACACCCGCAGCCTCGGCGAGGCGGCCGCGGCCGAGCTGAACACGCTCGCCGCCCGCGGCCTGATGGCCGTCGCGGGCCGCCGCGGCGCCCGGCTGCAGCTGGTCAGCCGCAGCGACTCCACGCTGCGCGGCCATGTGATGGCGGAGGTGGCGGCGCTGCAGGCCGTCCGCCGGGACCTGCTCGGCCGCGGTTACGACGGTGTGCTGCTGGTCCCCGCCTTCCTGGAGGCCGGGCGGCTGACCGCGGCCGACATCCACTGGGCGCGCACCGGCGACGGCCTGGTCCCGGTCGGTGAGACCGAGTTCGCGCGCGACCCCGCATTCGGATACACCGCGTCGGACCTGCGGGAGTTCGTCGCGCAGAAGAGCGGCGGGACGGTTGACCCGGCCGATGTCGCCAGCATCAGCCTGGCCGACATCAGGCTCGGCGGACCGGACCGGGTCCGCGAGCGGCTGGCCCGCGTCCAGGACGGCACGTGGGTCGTGGTCAACGCCACCGAATACTCCGACCTGGAGACGGTCGCCCGCGCCGCGCTGCTGGCCGAGCGCGACGGGACCTCGCTGCTGTTCCGCACCGGGCCGTCGTTCGTCCGGGCACTGGCCGGCCTGGGGCCCAAGGCGCCCCTGCGGGGCAGCCAGATCTGGCCGTCGGCCCGCCGCGGCGGGCACGGCCTGATCGTGGCCGGATCCCACACCGGCCGCACCAACCGGCAGCTCGCCGCGCTCCGCGCGGGCGGCGGCCCGACCGACGTCGAACTCGACGTTCCCTCCGTCCTGGCCGGCTCCCGCGACGTGGTGGCCGCCACGGCGCGGCAGGTCATCGCCGCGCTGGGCCAGTCGGACGTGCTGCTGTCCACCAGCCGCGCCGTCGCCGCCGGCGGGGACAGCGCGGCCGGCCTGGCCATCGGCCGCCAGGTGTCCGCCGCCCTGTCCGGCACGGTCCGTCAAGCATTGGCCGCGGAACCGGCCTGGGTCATCGCCAAGGGCGGGATCACCTCCCACGACGTCGCGCGGTCCGGCCTGGGCATCCGGCGGGCGGCCGTGGCCGGCCAGCTGTTCCCCGGGCTGATCTCGGTGTTCCACCCGATCGACGCGGCGCCCGAGGCGGTCGGCATGCCGTACGTCGTCTTCGCTGGCAACGTGGGGGACGACGGGACGCTGGCGCAGGCCGTCGCCATTCTCAACGGCGAGCAGGAGGACCCCTGATGCGAGTCGGCTGGCTCGGGACCGGCGCGATGGGCGCGCCGATGGCGGCACGGGCGGCCCGCTCGGGCCACACGGTCCACGCCTATGACATCGCGCACGAGCGGGCCGCGGCGCTGGCCCCGGACGGCGTGCGGCCCGCCGAAACGATCGCGGCCGCGGTGACCGGCGCGGACATCGTCGCGATCATGGTCGCGACGCCGGGCCAGCTGCAGCAGGTCCTGTTCGCTCCCGGCGGGGCGGCCGGGGCGCTGCGGACCGGCGCCGTCGTCGTAATCATGGCGACCGCCGGGCCGAACGCGGTGGTGTCGGCCGCCAGCCGGCTGGCCGCCGCTGACGTCGATGTCGTCGACGCGCCGGTGTCCGGGGGCGTGCGGCGGGCCGCCGCGGGCGACCTGCTGATCATGGTGTCCGGCCCGGCCGGGCCGGTCGCACGGGCCCGGCCGCTGCTCGGCGCGCTGGCCCGCAGCGCCCGGTAGTCGGCGACCGCCCCGGCGACGGCCAGCGGATGAAACTGGTCAACCAGCTGCTGTGCGGCGTGCACCTCGCGGCCGCCGCCGAGGCGCTCGGCCTGCGGCCGGACCAGTGCTGGCAGGTGCTGCGCGACGGCGCCGCGGCGGCGTTCATGTTCGACGATCGTGGCGCCCGGATGGCCGCCGGCCGGTTCGGCCAGACGCGGAGCGCCATGGACATCTTCGTCAAAGACATGGGCCTGGTCAGCGAGGCGGCGGGCGAGGCCGGGGCGGCGGTGCCGCTCACCGCCGTGGCGCGCCAGCTTTTCACCCGCGGCCACCAGCTGGGCCTGGGCCGCCTGGACGATTCCGCGGTCATCGAGGTCCTGCGCCAGCAGCGCCAGCCGCGATAACCCCGGCACCGGCCGCCGTCTCCGGTGGCGGTCAGCACGGGTCGGTGCCCGCCGTCTCCGGTGGCAGTCACCACCGGTCGGTGCCCGCCATCTCAGGCGGCGGTCACCACGGGTGGGTGCCGCCGTCCTCGCTGAGGAACACGCCGGTCGGGCCGCCGCCGGGCCGGGTGACCTGGTCGGCGATGGCCGCCCCGCCCTCCGCCGCGCTCCGGTGGCCGGTGTGGTTGTTCAGGTCGGTGGCGCAGAACCCGGGCGACAGCGCGTTGACCCTGATCCCGGTGCCGCGCAGGGTGCTGGCGTAGATGAGGGTGATCGCGTTCAGCGCGGCCTTGGACGAGTTGTAGCCGAGCAGGTTCGCGTACTGCCACAGCGGCGAGTCCGGGTCGGCCAGCAGCGCGACCGTGCCCAGCTCGCTGGACACGTTGCCGATGCGGGCGGACGGCGACTTGCGCAGCAGGGGCAGCATGGCGTTGGTGACGGCGACGACGCCGAACACGTTGGTCTCGTAGATCTCGCGCAGCGCCGCCACCGGCAGCTCGTCCGGCGAGTGCGGCCGGTCGCGGGAGATGCCGGCGTTGTTGATGAGAATGTCCAGGCGGCCGTGCCCGGCCTCGATCTCCCCGGCCGCGGTGGCGATCGTCGCGGGATCGGTCACGTCGAGGTGGACGAACCGGGCGTCGAGCCCCGGCCCGGCCAGTTCCGCGGCCGCCGCGGCGCCCCGTTCGCGGTCCCGTGCGCCGAGCAGGACCGTGTGCCCGGCCCGGGCGAGCTCGCCGGCGGTGGCGAACCCGATGCCCTTGCTGGCCCCGGTGATCAGGACGATCTTGCGATCCGGTGCGGTGGTCATGCCACCACCCTGACCGCCGCCGGGCGCCACCGGGAGAGCACCGCCGAAGCTGGTACCGGCGGTCCTATGGTGGAGGCGCGCCCCGCGAGGTGACACTGAACGGGTGACCCAATTCGACCGGGCCGAGCTGGCGGCCTTCCTGCGGCGGCGGCGCGCGCGGGTGCAGCCGGCCGACGTCGGACTGGAGGCCGGCCAGCGGCGGCGCACGCCCGGCCTGCGCCGGCAGGAGGTCGCGCAGCTGGCCGGCATGTCGGTGGACTACTACATCCGCCTCGAGCAAGGCCGGGGGCCACGGCCGTCGCGGCAGATGCTCGCGGCGATCTCCCGTGCCCTGCGGCTGTCCCACGACGAAGGGGCCTACCTCCACCATCTCGCGGGCGAGGCGCCCGGGCCGCCGCCCGGGCCGGCCCGTGACGTGCGGCCCGGCGTGCTGCATCTGCTCGACCGGCTCGACGACACCCCCGCGATCGTCTGCGACGCCAAGTACGACGTCCTGGCCTGGAACTCGATGGCCGCCGCCCTGATCGGGGACTTCTCGGCCCTGCCGCCCGGCGAGCGCAACGTCATCTGGCGGTTCTTCACCGACCCGGACGCGCGCGGCCGGCACGACGCCGACGGCGCCCGGCGGTTCGCCCGCGAATCGGTGGCCGATCTCCGCGCGGCCAGCGCCCGGTATCCCGGCGACAGCGGCGTCCGCCGCCTGGTCGCCCGGCTCCTGGCCGCCAGCCCCGAGTTCCGCGGCCTGTGGGCCGAGCAGGACGTCCAGGTCCGCCGCTCGGCTCACAAGCGCCTGCGCCATCCCGTCGTCGGCTGGCTCGACCTCGACTGCGAGGCGCTGCACGACCCGGACCGGGACCAGTGGGTGGTGCTCTACACCGCGCCGCCCGGCACCCCGTCGCATGAAGCGCTGCGCCTGCTCAAGGTCGTCGGCACCCAGGACCTCGCCACCCGGGGCTGACCACGGGAACCGGTCACATGCCGCCGCTGCCCGGAGTCAGACAGGTGACCCGCGGAACGCGGGCGCCGTCCGACCAGAGAGGAGGCCAGCCCATGGCCACGTACCTTCCCCCCATCGACCGGCCGCGGGGCCCGGTCCTGAAGCTGATGTACTTCTTCATGCGCCGCCAGTTCGGCAAGGTGGCCACGCCGATCGCCGTGTTCTCCGCGCGCATGCCGCTCGGGTTCCTGACCTTCTACGGCAAACTGCCCAGGCTGGACAAGAAGCTCGCGCTGCCGCCGACGACCGCCGCGCTCATCCGGGAACGGGTCGCGAGCCTCAATACGTGTCTGTTCTGCATGGACGCCACCCGGTGGTACGCCATGAAGCACTCCCCGGAGGAGATCGCGCGTTTCGACGCGCTCCCGGAGTACCGGACGAGCCCGCTGTTCTCGGAGGCCGAGCGCGCGGCGCTGGACTATGCGACGGAGCTCACGAGCAGCAAGGCGGTCGGTCCCGACACGTTCGCGCGGCTGGAGCGCCACTACAGTGACCGCGAGATCTGCGGCATCGTGTGGCTCGTCGCGAGCGAGCACCTGTACAACCTGACCAACGTCGGCCTCAACATCGGCTCCGACGGGCTCTGCGAGCTGAGCCAGCCGCCAACGGCGGCGCCGCGGAGCACCGGGGACACGAAGTCGACCGCCGCATCCTGACGCCAGAACCTGGGCCAGCGCGCGGCGCCCGCTGACGCCCGAAACCCGGTCCGGATGACAGCGCCCCAGCCTCCCAGACTTGCTCGCACTCGATTACTCGTGTAAGAGTAATCATGTGTCAGAGATCCGCCTCTTCATCCTCGGCACGCTCTCGGCGAGCGGGCCCCTGCATGGCCACCAGATCCGGCACCAGGCCCAGACCGACCGCACCGAGATCTGGGCCGACGTCCAGGTCGGCTCGGTGTACGGCGCGCTCAAGCGGCTGGCCAACGAGGGACTGGTCCGTGAGGTCAGGACGGAGCGGGTAGGGAACCGCCCGGAGCGGACCATCTACGAGATCACCAGCGAGGGCCGCCGCGCGCTGTCCGCCGTCCGCTACGCGGCCCTGCGTGACCTGGTCCGCCGCAATGACCCCTTCGACCTCGCCCTGGCCCAGTCGCGGGACATCGCCGAAGAGGACCTGGACCAGATCGTGGCGCACCGGCTGGCCGGTCTCCGGGTGCAGCAGGCCTCGCTGCGGCACCACGCGGAGACCGCCGACCCGTACGTCAACGAGGCCGAACGGATGGTGCTGCAGCATCTCATCACGCGCGTCGACGCCGAGGTGCAATGGCACGAAGAGCTCGCGGCGCGCATCCCGAAGATCGCCGCCGACTTCCGCGACGGCATCGGCGCCCCGCAGCAGCTCGGCGAGGCTGACCCGGAAAGGAACCGCTGTTGACCACGCCTGCGCGCCCCTCGCCCGCCTCACCAGCGCAGCCATCGCCCGGCCCGGCCCCGGCACCGGCCGCCCACGGCTGGGAGGCGATCTGGATCGTGCTGGTCGGCGCGTTCATGGCGCTGCTCGACACCACGATCGTGAACGTGGCGCTGCCCAGCATCAGGACGGGGCTGCACGCGTCACCGGCCAGCCTGGAATGGATCGTCTCCGGCTACGCCCTGGCCTACGGGCTGGCCCTGGTGCCGGGCGGCCGGGCCGGGGACCGGTTCGGGCACAAGCGGCTGTTCCTGATCGGGCTGACCATCTTCACCCTGGCCAGCGTGGCGTGCGGCATCTCACAGACCCAGGGCCAGATCGTCGCCGCGCGGATCGTGCAGGGCCTGGGCGCGGGACTGTTCTTCCCGGCCATCAGCGCGACCATCCAGCACACGTTCACCGGGCCCGCGCGGTCCAA
>Ga0187765_10000389_pt1 | contig 16030 bp, 13 predicted proteins | sample 0216_QUI02_MP05__3_FD_133018 | JGI IMG/M metagenome (GOLD analysis project Ga0187765, IMG submission 133018) | Tropical peat soil microbial communities from peatlands in Department of Meta, Colombia - 0216_QUI02_MP05_10_MG | ecosystem: Environmental > Terrestrial > Soil > Wetlands > Peat ...
CGGGCATGAACTCGACGAGATCGAAGGCGGCGATGCGTCCGCGCCGTGCCGCCCCGTGGAGAAGCTCGACCGCTTGCCAATAGCCGATCCCGCCCGGTGCGGGACCGATGACGCCCGGAATGACGGTGGGGTCGAGCCCGTCACAATCGATCGTGATGAGGAGCTTGGCCCCCGAAGGAATGGCGTCGAGGGCTGCCTGGATGCCGTGGGCCGCGACCTCGCGCGCGGTGACGAAGGTAACGCCGGCGGCCGTGGCGTCCTCGAAGTCCGTGACTCGGGCGCTGCCGGTGCCACGGGCCCCCACCTGGACGATGCGCTCGATCCAGCCCATCTCACTCGCGCGACGCATCGTGGAAGAAAGGCCGAGGCGTATGCCATGGACCTCGTCGCGCCAGTCGATATGGGCATCGACCTGCAGCACGGTGAAGGTGCCGCGTCCCTCGAAGGCCTGGAAGAGAGGAATCGGCACCGAATCGTCGCCGCCCAGTACCACCGGCACAGCCCCACCGTCGAGCAATGTCCGGGTCGCCGCAACGATCTTGGCCCGGTTGCCAGCGGCATCATCGGGGTCTATTGCCAGGTCGCCGCAATCGACAGCGCTGACCCCGGGCGGCAGCATGCGCGCGCCCAGATCGAAATCCATGTGCTCGCGCGCACCCGACCAGTTCGCAATGCCAGCACGGATCGCCTGCGGAGCGCCGGCGCAATAAGCACCCACCGAAGGGTAGGGCGTTGCGGTGGCGGCACCGAAGATTGCGATGTTTGCGCCGGCGCCCTCGGCGAACGTTGCCGACGGCAAGCCGAGAAAGCTTGTCGCCGACGCAGCGCCGTAGATGCCGCTGAGTTCTGAGGATGTACGTGGCCGGTCCGCTGTCATCGTTGCCTTCCCGTTCGACCGGACCGCGCGAACGCAGTGAAGTTCACGGCCTTCATTACCCTGCCCATATCCCAGGCGCGTCCTTCCATGCCGATCCCATGCGGATTCGTTGACAACACGGCGATCGATTGCCTCCCGGCGAAAAAGCCCAAGGTATTGCCGACAGCGCCGGACATCAAGGAGCAGATGCGTAACTGCAACTGTTAGTGGTGGGTCGACACACGCGACAAGGCGCTTTCTCGTCGGACGGCCTGCCTCCTTCAATAAGGGAGGAAGCGCCGATCGGCTGTTGCGCGACCGGTCCTCCCTTTGTGATCCATGAGTGTCTCGGCAAATGCATTGTCCTATGCGATAAAACGGTTTGCGGTGTTGACGTGAACGGCGAAGCACTTGTCCTGGCGAAGGCTTGCGGCGGAATAACGCCCGCTTCGTTCATTGTGGGGAGGTGGACCATATGGCTTTGCATTTCGAGCGGGGCGAGTTCGCGGGCCGAATAGCCCGAGCGAGGGCAGCCTTGCGTGCGGCGGACTTGTCGGCGCTGATCGTCTTCGCACAGGAAAGCCACTATTATCTGACCGGATTCGATACCGGCGGCTTCGTCTTCTTCCAATGCGCGGTGTTGACGGCGGACGACCGGCCGATAACGTTGCTGACGCGCCGGCCGGATCTGGAACAGGCGCGGCGCACTTCCATCATCGAAGATATTCGCATCTGGTACGACAGGGAAGGCGTCGATCCGTCGGCCGACCTCAAAGCAATCCTTGAGGAGAAAAACCTCAAGGGCAGCCGCGTCGGCATTGAACTGAACACTTTCGGTCTCACGGGCCTCAACCACGAGCGTGTACGGCTCCGGCTTGAGGGTTGGTGTCAGCTCGTCGATGCGTCCAATCTGTTACGGGGTTTGCGGGCGATCAAATCGCCTGCCGAGATTACTTACGTACGGAAGGCGGCTTCCCTTGCCGACGAAGCGCTCCTTGCGATGCTTTCGGCGACGCGGCCAGGCGCTTTCGAGGGAAGCATCGCGGCCGCGGGCGCGAGCTCGATCCTCGAGGGTGGCGGGGACCCGCCACCGTCCGGGCCGGTGTTGGGTTCGGGGGATCGAGCGTTGCTCGTGCGGAGTGCGACGGGCTATCGCCAGCTCGACCCCGAAGACCAGCTGACCCTCGAGTTCGCGGCAAGCTACCGCTATTACTGCGCATGCCTGATGCGCACAGTCGCGGTTGGAACGGGCAACGAGCGCCAGCGCGCGATGTACGATGCGACGCGAGAGGCCCTCGGCGCGATGACCGAGGCGGCTCGGCCGGGCCATAAGCTCGGTGAGATCGACGACGCTCATCGGCGGGTATTCGACGAGGCGGGCTACGGGGAAATGCGCCTTGCCGCTTGCGGTTATTCGCTCGGCGCTACCTTCCGGCCGTCTTGGATGGACGTGCCACCGATGATCTATTCAGGTAACGCCACGATCATGCAGCCCGGCATGGTGCTGTTCCTGCACGCCATCCTCATCGACGCGCCCCATAACTTGGCGATGTCGCTCGGTCACACGATCGCGATCGATGATAAGGGATGCGAGGTATTGAGCAAGCTCGTCCCCGAATACCGTATCTGTGCATGACGGCATGATGCGACGGTGACTCTTCCGCTTCGAAGGAGATGTCTCAGATGTCCGAGCGCTACAAAGAGAAGCAATTCGCAATCGATTGGATTCAGGAGCGCGACAAGCGCTTTTCGGATTGGCATGTCAGGATCTGGAATTATGCCGAGACGGCCTGGCGCGAGTACAAATCGGCCAAGGCATACTGCGATCTCCTGCGCTCGGAGGAGTTCACGGTCGAGGAAGGGTCTGGCGAGATGCCAACCGCGTTCGCGGCGCGCTGGGGCAAGGGCGCGCCGGTGCTCGGCACTTACGTCGAATACGACGCGGTTCCCGCCAACTCGCAGCAAGTGGTTCCCTACCAGGCGCCGCGCGCAGGGCTCCATCCATGGGCCGCGGGCCACACGGACCCGCATTCGGCCCTCGGCACCACAGCGCTTGCCGGCGCGCTGGCGGCGAAAGCGGCGATGGAAAAGTTCGGGCTCGAAGGTACGCTCGTGGTGTTCGGCGAGCCGGCGGAGAAGGTGTGCGGCTCCAAGCCCGTGCACGCCGCCAAGGGGTATTTCGACGGCTTCGACGCCTTCATCTCATATCATCCCCACTTTTCGAATACCGCGATCCTCGATACGCAATGCGGCTCCTATTGGAGTGCCGTTTTTACGTTCGAAACGCTTCAACCCGAAAGGTGGATCGATAAGCGCCTCATTCCCTCGACGCACACCTCACACACCGCCGCGCGCTGTCCGGGCGCCATCGATGCGCTGTGCCTCATGTACACGATGACGAAGTACACCAAAGAAGCGATGTTCCCGCACACGGGCACATGGACCCTCAACGAGTACGTCATGGCTGCGGGCGATGCGACATCGGACAATCTGCCGCCTCGGTTCAGTCAAATTCAATATTCCTGGCGCTCGCCCGCACTCGGCATTCAACAGCAGATTTACCAGGTTCTCGAGAACAATGCCCGGCATGCGGCGGCAACGACCGGCTGCAAAGCCTCCGCGCGCTGGATTACCAAGACTCGCGTCGGGCTTACCAATCACGCGATGACGAACCTCACATTTGCGAACATGGAATTGATCGGGCCGCCAAGATATGGCGAGGATGCGCGCGCATTTGCACGGAAGATCCAGACCAACCTCGGCCTCGAAGCCATGGAGAATCCATTCATCGACGACAATGAGCGGCTCATGCCTCCCCGTGAATACGAAGCGCGGTTGCGGCGTGCGCTGCCGGAGTGGCAGCTCAATTACACGTCGGATGATTATGTCGATTATACCTGGCACGCACCAACCGTCCGGCTACTCACGATGCGGCCTCGCTTGCGTCCGCCGAATGAAGGGTACGAATACCCGGCCTGGGCGCACAACGCGCTGGGCGGCCTGCCCGCGGCAATCGATCCGGGCATCATGCTCGGTGCGAAGACGATTGCCGCGACTTTTCTCGACCTCTATCTCCGTCCCGAGTTTCTCAAGCGCGCCAAAGAGGAATTTTCCGAGCGCACGGGAGGGGGATTGGGTGGATCGAAATGGGTGCCCCCACTGCTCCCCAAGGACTTCAAGCCGCCCGTCGATCTGCGTTGGCCGGAATACATTCAAACGGTACGCGGCGAAGAATGGTGGCTGCCGACGCCGGCATCGGGATCCGGCGCTGGCGAACCGCTCTAGCGGCAATGAGCGAATCCATAGTACGCAGGCGCTCGGCCGCCTCGAGATCGATGGACGCAAAAGTGCCTTATGAGCGCCGTCCGCTGCCACCCAGTCTCTACGCCGATACGGCGCGAGCGCCCGTATCGGCGCCGGCACTCGAGCGCGACTGCACGGTTTCGGTTGCCGTTGTCGGTGCCGGCTATACCGGCCTCTCGACGGCACTGCATTTGGCGCAAGCGGGTGTGGATACCGTTGCGATCGACGCTCACGAACCGGGCTGGGGCGCCTCCGGTCGAAATGGCGGGCAGGTGAACCCGGGCCTCAAGCACGATCCGGACGAAGTTGAGCGCGATTTTGGGCCCGACCTGGGGCGCCGGATGGTGGCGCTCGCGGGCTCGGCACCCCAGGCTGTTTTCGACCTGGTCGAGCGTCATCGTATCGACTGCGAGGCGAAGCAAAGCGGCACGATACGGGCGGCCGTCGCGGCATCGTCCCTTGAAAGGGTCCGAGCGGCGGCGCAACAGTGGCTCGCTCGCGGCGCTCCAGTGGAATTTCTCGATGCGGACGCCGCGGCACGGGCAACCGGGACGCGGCGATACCGCGGAGCGTTCCTCGATCGGCGGGGCGGCAGCGTCAATCCTCTGGGCTACGCAAGGGGCCTCGCCGACGCGGCAGGCAAGGCCGGTGCCGGGATTTATGGCGCCACGCCCGCATTGAAGTTGAAACGCGATGGTAAATTCTGGCAGATCGAAACGCCCTCGGCGACGATTCGGGCCGAGCAAGTGGTCATCGGCACGAACGGCTACACGGATGGGCTGTGGCCGCGTTTGCGCGAGAGTATCGTTCCGCTTTATACCGCGATAGCCGCAACCGAACCCCTGCAACCGTCGGTGGCAGCACAGATTATGCCGACCCGCTCGGTGCTCTACGAGCAGTCCAATTTTTATGCGTATTACCGGATCGATGCGCAGGGCCGTTTCCTGATCGGCGGGCGAAGTCACCTGGGAGATCGGTCCCGGCCCGAACATTTTAGACATCTCATCGACTATGCCGTTAAATTGTTTCCACAACTTCGCGGCGTTCGGTGGACCCACTTCTGGAATGGGCAAGTCGCGATCACGACCGATCACTATCCCCACATCCATGAGCCGGCATCGGGCCTGCGAATCGGCCTTGGCTATAACGGTCGCGGGATCGCGATGGCGACGGAGATGGGTCGTTTGCTTGCCAAGCGGACTCTCGGCGCTGCCAAGACAGAGATCGACTTTCCGATCACCGGGATCAAACCCATGCCGTTCCATTCCCTCTGGCCCGCCTATGTGGAGGCGCGGCTTTACTTCGGCATTCTTCGAGGCTGGCTCGTGGATCGATGACGCGCGATGGAGCCGTCGGACGGGATATTGAAATGCGCGGACACCTCCGCCGGTCGCGGCGGTGATTGCTGGATGGTCGACTTCGGAATTGTTTACTTCACACGCGCACCCGAAACTTGATGGCTCATCGGCCCCGTTTCGACCCGGATGCGCCGGGCTCACCGGAAAAGAAGGTGCGAAGGATCTGGCTAACCGTGTCCGGCGCTTCGACAAGGATCGAATGGCGTAAGCCGGGCAGAATTTGTAGCACCGCGCGTGGAATGCGCTCAGCCATCAAGCGCGCCATGCGAGGATTGGACCCGATATCGTGCTCGCCGGTCATCACCAAGGTCTCGGCGGCGATTTCGTGAAGGCGCTCGGCAAAGTCGGTGAGCGCGAGGACGCGATAGGCGGCGGCATAGCATGCGGGGTCGTTGGCCCGATTGCGCATCGCAAGCGTTTCTATCAAATCCGGATTGGCCCGTCGAAAATCGTCGGTGAACCATCGCTCCAAGGATTTGCGGAAGTAGTCGCCAGGAATGCCCGATGCGACCATGTCGAGCCTTTCGACGACGCGCGCTTTCTCTTGCGGGGTGCGACCGGCGACCGTGCTGATCAGCGCGAGTTTGCGGAGTTGGTTCGGGTGCGTCATGGCGAATGCCTGGGCAACCAGGCCGCCGAGCGAGAATCCGGCCACGTGGCAGCCACCGAAATCGAGCGATTCGATCAGCGCGCGCAAATCCTCGGCGAAATCATCGATGTGATAAGGCCCCGGCACCTTTTCCGACTCGCCATGTCCCCTCAGGTCATAGCGTAGCAACCGGAAGCGATCGCGCAGCCGAGCGGCAACGCCATCCCACGCCTCGAGTTGGTTGCCGACGCCGTGGATGAGCACGAGTGGCGCACCCTCACCCTCGAGCATGTAGCGGATGCCGATGTCGTTTGCGCGGATCATGACGCTCGTCATGGGAATATGCGCGCCGTCACGCCGGGCGGTCGCCTTCCGCCGTTACGCGATGCATGACGCGACGGTGGCCGTGATAGTCGTTGATCGCGTGGTGCATGACGCATCGATTGTCCCAAAAGGCGAGGCTATTGACGCTCCATCGATAGCGGCACGTAAATTCCGGCCGAACCGCGTGACGCCACAGAAACTCGAGCAAGCTCCGGCTCTCGTCTTCCGTCCAGCCGCTGAAGCGCACCGTGTATAAGGGGTTGACATAGAGCGCCTTGCGCGCGGTCTCCGGATGGGTGCGCACGACCGGATGCTCGGTCTCGATCCGGGTCGCCTGTTGCATCGCCGCGTCGTTGCGCAGGCGCATGGTCCGGTGCGCCCCGAAATTTCCCGCCGCAATCGCCTGATTGTAAGCCAGGGGATTATGGACCGCCTTCATGCCATCGAGCATGCCGCGCAAACCCGGCGACAGCGTCTCATAGGCAAGGTACTGGTTGGCGAACAATGTGTCGCCGCCGTAGGGTGGCACCTCGAGCGCGTAGAGAAACGAGCTAAGCGGCGGCTTCTCGAGATACGAGTTATCGGAATGCCAACCCTCGCCGAAAAGCAGCTTTTCGTGGGTGTCCTTGACCACGACCATAAGTTCGGGCAACTCGGCGGCACTCTCTATGAAGGGGTCGACCATGACCGGGCCAAGGCGGCGCGCAAACGCGATCTGCTGGGGAGGGGCCAGATGCTGATCCGGAAAGACGAGGACGAGATGCTCGAGGAAGGCGTTATGGACGTCGGCGAACGTGTCCTGGCTCAGCTCAGCCGCCAGATCGACGCCGCGAACCTCGGCGCCAATCGACCCGGACAGTGGTGCCACGTCGATCGTTCGATACCCCATCGGACTCCAGCCTTCACGGAACAGAGGATCGTAGAGATGACGGCCCTGCTGGCGCAAGACGATTGTGACGGGGAGGCTTCAGCGCTTGTCAAATCGCATGCGCCCGTGTTCGAGTAGGGCGGCCTGACCTTCGCGCGGCGCTGTGTTGACGAGAGCCTGGAATCCAAAGGGAGCGAAAGATTGAAGTTTTCAATCGCCGTCAACATGGAACGCTACCGGGCAAGCGATGACATCCGCCGGGTTGCGGCGCATGCCCTGGATTTGGTCAAACTCGCCGAACAGGGCGGCTTCGAGATCGCCTGGGCGGCCGAGCATCATTCAATCGAACTCGTTATTGCGCCCAATCCCTTCTCGCTGTTGACCCATTGGGCAGCACACACCCGCACGATCCGGCTCGGCACGGCCGTCATCGTCGCCCCCTATTGGCACCCGATTCGGGCTGCCGGAGAGGCGGCACTTTGCGACGTTCTAAGCGGTGGGCGGCTCGAGTTCGGTATCTCGCGCGGCGCCTTCCAATACGAATTCGATCGCATGGCGGGCGGCATCCCTCAGCAGCAGGGTGTGGCGCACGTCAAGGAAATGCTGCCCGCGATCAAGGCGCTTTGGCGCGGTGACTACGAGCACAACGGTGCACTGTGGCGCTTTCCGCGCGCCACGTCGGTGCCGAAGCCGCTCCAGAAGCCACACCCGCCGGTCTGGGTCGCGGCGCGCGATCCCGGCACCTTCGATTTCGCGCTCGAGCAGGGTGCGAATATCATGGCGACTCCGCTTTCGCGCCCACACGCCGAGGTCGGCATCCTCGGCGAGCGCTACCGCGCGACCTTGGCCAAATATCCGGGTGCGCCGCGACCGCGATTTCTCATGCTGCGGCGCACTTGTGTTTACAGCCGACGGGAGGACTGGCGCATACCGGTGGAGGTTTCGATCGACTACAGCCGGCGATTCGAAACCCTGTTCAAAAACGTGGGTGGCGTCGAAAATGGCTTTCCCGAACCGACCGATCTCGAACAGGTCGCCGACCGCGCCGACTTTCGCCCAGACGCAATCCGCGACGCGATGGTGTTCGGGACGCCGGAGGAGGTCGTCGATAAGCTCAATTCCTATGCGGCTGCCGGGGTCGAGCAGTTCTGCTACGGTGCGAACTTTGGCCTGGCACCCGAGTTCGCAATGCGCTCGCTCGAACTCTTCATCACCGAGGTGATGCCGCACTTCGCCGAACCGACCGCCGCGGCGGCCGCTCGACGCCATTAAGCGGCGTTGGGCGCTTTGATGGGGTAATGTGGCAACGGTTGAAGGAAAGGGCTCCGATGTCGAACATCGCCTCCGTTGATACCTCGGGCGTCTCTTCGCGGCAGGGTGGCGATCCCCTGTTGCGCCCACTGGAGATCAAGGGTCTGAGGCTGCGCAATCGCATCATGAGCACCAGCCACGCCTCCACCCTCGATGACAACGGCCTCCCCAAGGAGCGTTATCAGCGCTATCACGAAGAAAAGGCGAAAGGCGGGTTGGCTCTCACCATGTTCGGCGGGTCGTCCATGGTCGACGCCGATTCAAGCTGGGGTGGCGGTCAGATCGACGTCGGCAGCGACGCGATAATTCCCTATTTTCAGGCTTTCTCGGCGCGCATCCACCGTCACGGTGCCGCACTCATGTGCCAGATCTCGCACCTCGGCCGGCGAGCCGACGCGACGGCGATGAACTGGCTGCCGGCACTCGGCCCTTCGCGCATTCGCGAAACGCAGCATCGAAGTTTTCCAAAGGAAATGGATCGCGCCGACATCGATCGGATCGTGAAAGCGTACGGCCATGCCGCGCGACGGTGCCGGGAGGGTGGGCTCGACGGACTCGAAACGCTCTCCGGCGGGCATCTCATCGGGCAATTCTTCTCGCCGCGCACCAATCGTCGGAGCGATGAATTCGGCGGCTCGACGGAAAACCGTGTTCGCTTCGCCCTGATGGTGCACGAGGAGATTAGGCGCCAAGCCGGCAATCTCGTCGTGGGCATTCGCTTCGTCGTCGACGAGGGAATCTCGGACGGGCTCGACTTCGAAGAATGCCTCAAAATCGCGGGCATCTTTGAGCGCTCGGGATTGATCGATTTCTTCAACTGCATCTTCGGCCGGATGGACACGGAACTCGCGCTGGCTGAGCATAACATGCCTGGCATGTCGCAGCCGATTGCGCCGTTTCTCAAGGTCGTCGGCGCCTTTAAGCGCGAGACGCGGCTTCCCGTCTTCCACGCAGCACGGATCCCGGATATCGCCACCGCACGCCACGCCATCGGCGAGAACCTGCTCGACATGGTGGCGATGACGCGCGCCCATTTCGCCGACCCGCAAATCGTCAACAAACTGGCGCGCGGCGAGGAGCATCGGATTCGTCCGTGTATCGGCGCTTCTTATTGCATGTACAAGAAAGTCGGCTGCATCCATAACCCGGCCACGGGGCGCGAGGAGCATCTGCCCCAGATCGTCACCCGATCCCCCGCGCCGGGGCGCAAAGTCGTCGTGGTCGGGGGTGGGCCGGGCGGACTCGAAGCTGCCCGCGTATGCGCCGAACGTGGACATGAGGTCGTGCTGTTCGAGGCCGGCGCCAAGCTCGGCGGCCAATTACTGACTGCCGTGCGCGCCACGTGGCGGCGCGATCTTATCGCCATCGTGGCCTGGCGGGAGGCCGAGCTTGAGCGCTTGGGCGTGGATGTCCGGCTGAACGCCTATGCCGAAACCGAGGACATCCTGCGCGAGAAGCCGGACGCCGTCATCATCGCGACGGGAGGAATTCCCGATATCGAGTGGCTCGACGGTGGTGAACACTGCGCGAGCGTGTGGGATGTATTAAGCGACGCGAACCGTGCGAAGGACGATGTCATCGTTTATGACGGAACCGGTCGCCATGAGGCCGTATCTTGCGCGCTCCACTTGGCGGAGCATGGTTGCCACGTGAAGTTCGTGACAATCGACAACCTCGTGGCGCTGGAGATGGCCTATCACGAGCGCGCCATCTATCGAAAGCGCTTCGCCCTGAACAATATCGAGGTCGTTACCGATAGCCAGTTGGTCCGGGTCGACCGTGTCGGGAACCGGCTCGCAGGGACCTTTCGCCACGAGTTGACGGGACAGGAGAGCGAGATGACCGCCTCGCTCATCGTCGTCGAACACGGCACGGTGCCGGTCGATGCCCTCTATCGGGATCTGCGGGGACAGTCATTCAATGACGGCGTTACCGACATCGAAGCACTCCTGGCCGGTCGGCCGCAGCCGGGCAAACGGAATGGGGACAGCACCTTCGAACTGCACCGGATCGGCGATGCCGTGGCCAGCCGCAACGTGCACGGCGCCATTTACGATGCGCTGCGCCTCTGCATGGCGCTTTAGCGCGTCTCAGCATTGCCGGCATGCCGGCAAATTCTCGGCATCTGGCGTCAGGACGTTTTTTCGCCGGTTAATCGCGGGAACTTTTTTCCGCGCGATGAATCCAATGGGTTGGGAACGGATTCCAAGCGGACGAAGGAAATGGGTGGAGTCACGGTGCGAATGGCGGAGGACGCCGGGCTCGTGGAACGAATGCGGCGCGGCGACCTCGATGCCTTCACTGCGGTCATGCAGCGCAACAATCTCGCCCTGTGGCGCATCGCGCGCATTATCCTAAAAGACGAGACCGAGGCCGAGGACGCGGTGCAAGACGCCTATGTCAGCGCCTTCACCCATCTGAGCGGCTTCCGCGGGGAGTCGAGCCTCTCGACATGGCTATCCCGTATCACCGTGAACGAGGCGCTCCGGCGCCTGAGGCGCCGCCGGCCGACGGTGGCATTGCACGACGTGGTGGAGCCGCTGGCTGCCGATCATTCGAGCTTCCTGGCGCCACCCGTCGCATCGAATCCCGAGCAGGCGGCGGCGCGTCGGGAAATCCGTCGCCTTGTCGAGCAGGCGATCGATAAGCTGGAACCGGCGTTTCGAAGCGTCTTCGTCATGCGCGTCATCGAGCAAATGAGCATCGAAGAAACGGCGCGAAACCTCGCGATTCGTCCCGAGACCGTCAAGACCCGCCTCCACCGCGCAAATCGTCAACTGCGCGAAATGCTCGGCGGTGAGCTGGCGGCGGCGTTCGAAGGCATCTTCCCGTTCGCCGGTGCGCGTTGCGAACGCTTGCAGCGCTCCGTGCTGACGCGCCTCGACCTTCGGACGATTACCCGCAGCCCGACCGTCAACTGATGTGACCTTCGTTCAGTCGTGTCGGCTGGCCAATTTTCCCCTCCCGAATAATCCTGGGGAACCTTTTTCTCCCGCTAATCATCCAATAGGCGTCAATGCACCATCGGCGCCCGGCGACGTTCCGCCGTCCGGCGGGAAGAGGGGTCTTATGTTCGTCCGATTGAGCGCGGCGATAGCCGCAATCGTCATGCTGGGAGGGGTGGCTTTTGCGCAAACCGCCGCAAAGCCCACCGATCCACAGATTGCCCACATTGCCTACACGGCCGGACAACTCGACATCGTGGGCGCAAAGCAGGCGCTGCAAAAATCCAAGAACAAGGACGTGCGCGAGTTCGCCACGGAAATGGTGCGCGACCATACGGCGGTGAACAAACAAGCGCTGGCGCTCGTCAAGAAGCTCAACGTCACGCCCGAGGACAACGCCACGAGCCGCGCGCTGACCAAGCAAGCGGCCGAGAAACGCGCGGAACTGGCAAAGCTCAGCGGCGCGGCGTTCGACAAGGCCTACATGGACAACGAGGTTGCATACCACAAGGCCGTGAATGGCGCCCTCGAAAATACGTTGATTCCGTCCGCCAGCAACCCTGAACTCAAGGGCTTATTGCAAACGGGCCTCAAGATTTTCCAGGGCCACGAGCAGCACGCCGAGCAAATTGCCGCCACGCTGCAATAAGGTGCATCATATGCGATGGGTGCGATATCTCCCCATTTTCATGGTCATGTTATGGGGAATGATTTCGGCTCCGGCGCGTGCGGAGACGATTGAGGTTACAATCAGCCAACTCGTCTTCTCGCCCGCGGAAGTCAAAGCGAAGGTCGGCGACACGATCAAGTGGATCAACAAGGACATCGTCGCGCACACGGCGACCGTGCGCGGCAAATGGGATGTGATGATTGCCGCCAACAAGTCGGCGAGCCTGGTTCTCAAAAACGCCGGCACGTTCGATTATTACTGTCGGATCCATCCCAACATGAAGGGGCGAATTACCGTCACGGCCGAGTGACGCGCCGACGATAGGCTCCCGGTATTTCTTCCACGCCGGTTACCGGGACCGGATGTCACCCGTCGGCCGCTCTCGCGTGCGCGACCGTCGCGAGAAGGGCGTCCGAGGTCGCAGTCGTGCCGAAGACCCCGCTTTTCTTTTGCATGAGCGTTAGGGCAGCGTTGTGGTGAACCGCGCTCGCTGAACCTACGCAGTCTTCGAGAACCATGCAGTCGTAGCCGCGGTCGAGTGCCTCGCGCAAACAAGAGGTGACGCAGCAATCCGTCGTAACGCCGGCGAGCATCACGTTCTGAATACCCCAGTTGCGGAAAACGATGTCGATGTCCGTGCTCGCGAAGGGGCCGTAGCCGGCCTTGTCGAAAACATGCTCGCCCGCATGGGGTGCGACGTCCGGGATGATTCCCCAGCCGGATTCCCCGCGGACGAGGGCGCGACCCATCGGCCCGGCGTCGCCGATGGCGACCGCGTCGTTCGGCCCTCCACCACGCTTCCACGGCTGAAGGTCCGAGAGGTCGGGCCGGTAGCCTTCGCGCGTATGCACGATGTGATAGTTGGCTGCCCGCAATCCCTTGAGGACGCGCCTGATCGGCTCGATCGGCGCGCGCAGGCCGCTCAAATCCGCACCCAGCCGGTGCATATAGCCATGCTGGCTGCAGAAGTCGTGCTGCATATCGATCACGATCAGCACGGTATTGTCGGGTCTGAGATTGCCTTTCAACGGAAACGAATGGGGATTTCCGGGAATACGGTTCGCCATATCGCCCCCTCGCAATGTCGCCTCCTCGCGACGGGCGGCGCATCGAATGGCGCCGGCCGCTCTGGCGATATCCTAACGCAACATCGACCGGAGCGTTTGCGGAATATCGAAGCTGCTCTTTTGCAGCACCCTCGCGCTGCGTCAGCGCACGCGTTGAGCCCGCGCAATATCTGTCGACTGTCCGCCCCTCATTGCGTTATCCAATATTGCGCGTTGCGTTTCTCGGCACTTTTATAAAGAGGCGGCGGCTTTGGCGCGTTTGAGAAAGTGCGATCCCGTCGATGTTGTCGTGATCGGCGCCGGCTTTGGCGGGGCCGCGTTCTGCAAGCGCCTATCCGAGCGCGCGCCGGCACGGCGTATCGTTTGTCTCGAGCGAGGCGGTTGGGTCGATGCCGCGACGATGCCGGCCTACGGTAGCGACTGGCAGAGGGCCGTGCTCGGCGCGTGGGCGACCTCGCCAAACATGCGCCTCAGCGCCGGCCGGGCATCGGCGAGTGCGGACTATCCCGTCGACGATTCGGATTCGGCGTTCAAGCCGCTCATGTGGAATGGTGTCGGCGGTTCGACGATCACTTGGGCGGCGCATTTCCCGCGCCTCCATCCCTCCGACTTCCGCACAAGAACGCTCGACGCCATCGGGGACGATTGGCCGTTCGGCTATTTCGAACTCGAGCGCTATTACGACATGAACGATGCCGAGGTCGGCGTGAGCGGCCTTTCGGGCGATCCTGCCTATCCGGCGAAACCGCCGCGCACGATGCCGCCGTTGCCGCTCGGCCGCTTGGGCATCACGGCCGCGCGCGGCTTCGATCGGCTATCCTGGCATTGGTGGCCGGTCGACGCCGCCGTCAACTCCATCGCACACGGCGGCCGTGCCGCCTGCAATCACTGCGGGCCGTGCCTGATCGGCTGCGCCACCCGCGCCAAATCCTCGGTCGATTGCACCTACTGGCCCAAGGCGATCGCAAACGGGGTCGAGCTTCGCACGCAAGCGATCGCGGTCCATATCGAGATTGAGGCGGGCCGCGCCAAGGCGGTGGTCTATCGCGCTGCCGACGGCCGCGACTATGTGCAACCGGCGGATTTCGTCGTGGTTGCCGGCAACGGCATCGGCACGGCGCGGCTGTTGCTCGCCTCCGAGGTTGCGAGCCCCGCACTCGGCCGCAATCTCATGTATCACCCCGTCGCCTATGCGCGCGGCATGTTTGCCGAAGAACTCGATGGGCCGGTCGGGCCGGTCGGTTGCGCCATCTATTCCCATGAGTTCTATGAAACCGACGAGCGTCGCGGCTTCAAGCGCGGCGTGCATCTTCAAGTGACGCGAGAGAACGCGCTGCTGCTGCAGGCCCTGCGCCTCGATCCAGCATGGGGCCGCGACGCGCAGCGGCTTTTGCGCGAGGAGTTCGGCCGCTCGATCGCCGTCGTCGTCATGGCGGAAGACTTGCCGGAGCCGAAAAATCGCGTGACCCTGACCGATCGGATCGAGGCCGATGGCCTGCCCGGCGTGCGGATCGAATATTCGCTTTCCACGCACGGGCGAAAAAGCCTCGATTTCGGTCTCGACCGGGCGGAGGAGATGCTGCGCGCCGCGGTTTCGCATCGCGTCGTCCGCCTCCCGCTCGCCCCCATGACGGGATGGCATTTGCTCGGTACCGCGCGCATGGGGGCCGATCCCTGGCAGTCGGTCACGGACGCGCACGGCCGCTGTCATTCCGTGGAGAATCTCATCGTCGCGGACGGCAGCCTCTTTCCAACCGTCGGCGCCGTCAATCCGGGCTCGACGATCGGGGCACTCGCCCTCAAGATCGCCGACGATCTCGCGCGAGAGATTGCATGACGGCCGGCTACAAATCGCCCCAGTTCCTGCGCGCGGTCGTCGACACACTGCTACCGGGCGAGACGGCGAAGCCATCCGGGCGTGCGGCCTTGCCGAGCGGATCGGCGGCGGGTCTCGATCCCGCGACCTACGCCAAAGTGGCGCGTTCGGCGCTCGAGGCGATCGTCGACGCCGCCGGCGGTGCATCGGCCTTCGTGCGCGCCGCGGAAGCCGACCGGATTGCCGTGCTGCGGGATGTCGAACGCAAGTTGCCCGTTCCTTTCAGGACGCTCTTGGCCCCTGTTCTGGCCGACTACTACGAATCGCGCGCCGTCATCGCGGCCTTCGGTTGGCGCGCCGAGCCGCCGCAGCCGCGCGGTCATCCGCTTCCGCCCGCCGATGAGGAAACCCATCGGCGACTCGATCGAGTGAGACAGCGCGGCAAACTCTGGCGCGGCTGAGGCGGCGGCACGGCCGTTCGGACTTCTCCGTTCGTGTGGATGCCCGGGTCAAGTGTTCAGCCCGGGCATGACGGGAGTGGGTGACTGTCGCCTTCGCCGCCACGCCGAATGCCGCCCAGCACGGCAGCATTACCGCCGCGACCCTGACCGCCGCCGCCGGCAGCACCTTCCAGGCGGTCGAGCAGCCAGTGGGGGCCACGTTCGCGACGACGACGACCTACACCGACGTGCTGGTCTCGAATGCACCGATCAAGAACAACTTCACCGTGACGTCGGCGAACCCGGCCTTCACACCCACCTTGGTGCAGGACGCCGCGAATGCGAACGCCCTCGACCTCGACCTCAACTTTACAGGCTTCGCCAAGCTCAACGGCGGTCCGGCCAGCGGCACGACGACCGGCCCCTTGATCGACCTCAGCCCCAACGGCCTCGCGACGGCGAATGCTCTCGACAGCGTGTTCA
>Ga0187765_10000390_pt1 | contig 16020 bp, 16 predicted proteins | sample 0216_QUI02_MP05__3_FD_133018 | JGI IMG/M metagenome (GOLD analysis project Ga0187765, IMG submission 133018) | Tropical peat soil microbial communities from peatlands in Department of Meta, Colombia - 0216_QUI02_MP05_10_MG | ecosystem: Environmental > Terrestrial > Soil > Wetlands > Peat ...
AGAAGCCCGGCGAGCGCGACATTGCCGCTGCCAGTCGCCGGATCCTCCGGAACGCCGTAGAGCGGCGCGAACATGCGGACCTGGAGATCGAAACCGTCGCGCCGGTCATGCACATAAAGCATGATACCGGTGATCAGCTCGGCCGGCAGATGCTTGGTGAACACTTCGGCACGCGGCCGCGCCGACGCCAGCGCCGCGCGCGTTTTTAATTCGACAAAAGCGAGTGGAATGCCGCAGGAGGCGATGCAGGGTCGGTGATTGGCGGTCTCGATATCGCTTGGCGCAAGCGAACAGGCGGCAGCGACGATTTCGGGGTCAATGTCATCGCCTTGCACCAGCGCCTGCGGCGGGGCCAGCCGCGCGCCGCACACGCCGCCTCCGTCTCTGATGAGATCGAGCCGAACCAAGCCAGCTTTCTCTTCGAAAACGAGCGGTTCGGCGAGCGCGCGACCGGCGCTTTTACTTTCCGCCGCTAACACAAAGGCGGTGCCGATATTGGGATGGCCGGCGAACGGCAGTTCGGCCCGCGGCGTGAAGATGCGAACCGTTGCCGTATGCGCTTTCTCGCGCGGCGGCAGCACGAACGTGGTCTCGGCGAGATTGAACTCGCCGGCGATAGCCTGCATCTGCGCGCCAGTCAGCGCCTTGGCATCCGGCACCACGGCGAGCGGATTGCCGCCGAATTTGCGATCGGTGAAGACATCGACGGTGACGAACGGAATTTGCATTGGCGTTAAACCGCAATCACGAGATACGTTAGTGCCGCGCGCCGCGCCGCGGGCCCTGGTCGGTCACGCCGAGATGCGTTTCTAGCGCGGCGCGGTCGGCGGCAAGGGCGGCGCTGTCGGCGGCGTGAACCACCGCGCCGCGTTCGACGATAATCGCGCGGTCGGTGACGCCGAGGATCTTCTTGGCGTTCTGCTCGACCAGAATGGCCGACATGCCCTCCTCGCGGATAATCCGGCGCAACGCCGTGAGCAGCTCCTCGACGATGATCGGCGCCAATCCTTCCAGCGGCTCGTCGAGCAGCATCACGCGCGGGTTGAGCACCAGCGCGCGGCCGACCGCGATCATTTGCTACTCGCCGCCGGAGAGCTGGTTGCCGAGATTTTGCCGCCGCTCGGCAAGGCGCGGGAACAAGCCATAGACCTTCTCGATGGTCCAGCGGCCCGGCCGCGCCACCGCGGTGAGGTTCTCCTCGACGCTAAGCGACTTGAAAATATTGCGCTCCTGCGGCACCCAGCCGATCCCGGCATGTGCGCGCTGATCCGGCCGCAGCTTGGTGATATCGGCGCCGTCGAGCGCGATACTGCCGCTGAAATAGCGGGTCACACCGACGATGGTGTTGATCAGCGTGGTCTTGCCCATGCCGTTGCGGCCAAGAAGCGCCAGCGCCTGACCTTCGGCGAGCGACAGCGAAATATTCGACAGCACCAAGGCTTCGCCATAGCCGGCGCACAGGCGGTCGATGGCAAGCAGTTCAGGCACTAGCGCCCACTTTCCGAAGTTCGCGATACATCGCGGCACCCTCTTGCACGAACTTCGGAAAGTAAAGGGCACTAGCAAATCTATGATTCTAGTGCCGCTTTTCTATTTGAAGTTCCTGGTTGGACTAGCGGCTTGTGGTGCAGGAACTCCAAATAGGCGGCACTAGAGCACGATTCCATTGAGTTGAATCGATTTCCGTCGCTAAGATTTCTTTTGCGCATGATCTTATCCGAAAAGTGGTTCCCACTTTTCGAGATCATGCGCCAAGCTCCTCGCCGAGATAGACCGCTTTCACGCGCGGATCGCGCGCTACTTCGTCCGGCGCGCCGTCGACGAACAGCGCGCCATTGACCAGGACCGAAATCCGCTGCGCAAAAGAGAACACGAGATCCATGTCGTGCTCGATCAACAGCACGGTGACCTCCTTGGGCAGCGCCTCGATCGTAGCAAGAAGCTCGTGACGCTCGGCCTCGGGCACGCCGGCGGCCGGTTCGTCGAGCAGCAGCACGCGCGGACGGCAGGCAAAGGCGAGTGCGATTTCGAGAAGCCGCTGCTTGCCATAAGGCAGAATGGCCGTCGTCTCGTGCATCACGTCGGCGAGGCGAAAACGCTCGACGATCTCGGCGATCTCGTCGGTGACAGCCGCTTTGCTACCAACGAGCCGCCGCCAATCGGCGCCGGAGCCGAGCCGCTCCGACACGACCAAGCCGACGGATTCGAGCGGCGTGAGGTCGAGAAACAACTGATTGATCTGGAAGGTGCGCGCCATCCCGAGCCGCACCCGCCGGTGCGGCAGAAGATTGGTAATGTCGCGGCCTTCCAGCACAATGCGCCCGCCGGTCGGCCGCTGGACGCCGCTGAGCATATTGATCACCGTGGTCTTGCCGGCGCCGTTCGGTCCGATCAGCGCGTGGCGCGCGCCGGGCTCGATGGCGAGATTGACGTTCTGCGCGGCGAGGATGCCGCCGAAGCGTTTTTCCAGTCCGATGGTCTCCAAGATCGGCACGACTCAATGTCCCTCGGATCTGGCACTGCCGAGCGCGGGAGAACGTGGCGCAACGCGCAGGGCAAGCCGCGTCAAGAAGGTACGCATGATCCGGATCCAGCCAGCCATGCGCTCGCGGCCGATCAGAACGATGGCGACGAGCACGAGGCCGATCCAGAACTGCCAGTATTGCGGCGTCAAATTCGCGAGCCAGTCCTGCAGGAATTTGTAGATCACCGCGCCGATCAGGCCGCCGTAGAGGTAACCGGTGCCGCCGATGATCAGGACCAGCAACAGGTCGGCCGAACGCTCGAGCGAGAACACATCGAGCGAGCAGAAAGCGGTGGTTTGGGTGAGGAGCGCGCCGGCAATGCCGGCAAAGCCCGCCGACAACGTATAGATCGAAACGAGACGCCACTTGACCGGAATGCCGATCGCCGCAGCGCGCAGATTGTTGCCCTTGATCGAGCGCAGCGACAGCCCGAACGGCGAATAAATGATCCGCCGCGCAATGACAAAACAGACGAACAGCACAATCAAACAATAGACATAGCCGTTGTGGCCGAACAGATCGAAGCGGAAGCGGCCGAAGATCGGCGCGATTTCGACGCCCTGCAAGCCGTCGGCGCCGCCGGTGATGTCGGAATAACGGTTGGCAAGCTCGCCGAGCATAAGCGACACGCCGAGCGTCACCATCAGCCGGGTGAGGTCGGAGCCGCGCAGCACCAGAAAGCTCGTGATGAAGCCGAGGGCGGCCGCCACCAGGCCGGAGCAAATCAGCGCAACCACCGGCTCATTGATGAAGCCATGTTTGGCCACCAGGCCGGAAAAATATCCGGCCAGGCCGAAAAACGCCGCCTGACCGAGCGAGATGATGCCGGCATAACCGAGGATCAAATCGAGCGAAAGCGCGAACAAAGCGAGGATCGCGGTGTCTTTGAGGATCAGATATTTGCCCGGGAATAACCAGATCGTCGCGAAAGCGAAAATCCAGAACGCGATCTCCAGCGGCGACCAGCGGGCGCGGCGTTTGAGATAAAGTGCGACTTCGTCGGCGCGCACGGTCATTTACGGCACCACCCGATCAGGTTGAACACGACACGCCTCTAATTTTTTGTTTGCGCATGATCTTGTCTGAAAACCGGTTTCCACTTTTCGGGATCATGCGCCGGCTCATCGCGCCGCGCCGCGGGCGAACAGACCCTGCGGCCGCCAGATCAGGACGATAATCATGATGGCATAGATGACGAAAGCGCCGAGCTTGGGGACGTAATACTTACCGGCGACGTCGCCGATACCAAGCAGGATGGAAGCAAAAAACGGCCCGGTAATGCTGGAGGTGCCGCCGACCGTCACCACGATCAGGAAGTAGATCATGTATTTGAGCGGGAAAGTCGGATCGAGGCCGAGGATTTCGGCGCCGAGCGCGCCGCCCAGTCCGGCGAGCCCGGACCCGAACGCAAAGGTGATGCCGAAGACCGCGCCGACATTGATGCCGAGCCCGCGCGCCACACGCTGGTCGTCCACCGCCGCGCGCAACCGGCTGCCGAACCGGGTCTTGGCGAGGATCAATTGCAGCGCGACCGTCAACAATCCGCAGATCACGATGATGAGCAGGCGATATTTGCCGATGCCCACCCCGCCGACCTCGAACTGGCCCTGCAATGCGTCGGGGATCTGCACGAATTGCTGCGACGAGCCCATCGTGTAATCGACCGCCGCCACCGACATAAACACCAGCCCGATCGTGAACAGCACCTGATCGAGATGGCTGCGCGCATAGACGTGAACGTAGAGCGTGCGTTCAAAAATGCCGCCGAGCAGCGCCGTAGCCAGAAACGCAATCGGCAAACCGAGCGCAAACGGGATGCCGACGCGATTGACCAGAATGACGGTGCAATAACCGCCGGCCATGGCGAAGGCGCCATGAGCGAGATTGATGAAGTTCATCAGCCCAAGCGTAACGGAAAGCCCGCACGCCAAGACAAACAGCAGCATGCCGTAGGCGATACCGTCATAGAGAATGGTCAGCATGCTGGCTCGGCCCGCCCATGTCCTCACCCTCTCCCCGATTTGCGAGGGTTAAGGTGAGGAGTATAGCCGCTGAGAATCTCGGCAACGCCCCCTCACCCGCCGTGCTTCGCGCGGCGACCTCCTCCCGTGAACAGAAAGAGGTAAAAGCTACTTCGCCTCCGCAGCCTTGATCGGGTCCTTGACGTTCGGGAACGTGGCGAATTCCACGTTGTAAAGATCGCCGTTCTTTTTCTCGACCTTGCGGATATAGACATTCTGCACGATGTCACGGGTCTCCGGATCGATAGAGACCGGACCGCGCGGGCTCTCCCATGCCAGGCCCTTGGCGGCGGCGATAAGCGAATCGCCGTCGGTTTTGCCACCGGTTTTCTTCAGCGCCTCGTAGATCAGGTTCATGCCGTCATAGGCCGAGACCGCCATGAAATTCGGCCGCATGCCGCCATTGGCCGCTTTGAACGCGGCAACAAACGCTTTGTTGGCCGGCGAATCGTGGTCGGCGGAATAGAAATGCGCGGTGATGGTGCCGACCACCGCGTCGCCCATGCCGTTAAGGAGATCGTCGTCAGTGACATCGCCCGGTCCGATGATCCTGATGCCGGCCTTGTCGAGCCCGCGCTCGACGAATTGCTTGACGAAAATGCCGCCCTGTCCCGAGGGCACAAAGACGAAGATCGCGTCCGGCTTCTGGTCGGCGGCGCGTTGCAGGAACGGCGCGAAGTCAGGATTGGCCAGCGGGAAACGGATGGTGTCGAGCACCTGGCCGCCTTTTTTGGTGAATTCGTCCTTGAACGATTTTTCGGCATCGGCGCCAGGCGCATAGTCCGACACCATGCTCACCACTTTCTTCACCCCATTCGCCGCCGCCCAATCCGCCATCGGCACGGTGGATTGCGCCAGCGTGAAGCTTGTGCGCGCGATGTAAGGCGACTTCTCGGTGATGATCGAGGTGCCGGCCGCGGTGACGATTTCCGGCGTCTTGCCTTCGCTCGCAAGCGGCGCGACCGCGAGCGCGGCCGGCGTCACGCCGAAGCCGGCAAGGAACGTGACTTTATCGTTGACGATGAGATCCTGGGCGATGCGCTTGGTGTTGTCCGGCACTGCGCCGTCATCCTTGATGATCAATTCGACCTTCTTGCCGGCAACCGTGTCGCCGTGCTGCGCCATGTAGAGCTTGGCGGCGGCAGCCTCTTGCTTGCCAGTCGATTGCTGCTGGCCAGTCATCGGCAGGATAAAGCCGATCTTGACGTCTTGCGCCTGAGCGGCGCCGGAAAGCGTCAGCAGCGCGGCGGCAGCGGCGAGAAGCGACCCAGGTCTCATGGTTTTGCTCCGTGGCGTGTGATTAAGGGGCATACCAACACCCCGAGCATTTCTTGTCCAGCGAGCGGGATGTCTCAGGCCCGGGGCTTTTAAGCGTGCGCCTGGCGCTGCGGGTCGACGATCTTCTCTAATTTGCCGAGCACGTGCATGCACGGCAACAGCTGCGCGAGGCTGGCGTTCGGCTCGCGCTTTTGTTTGATCGCGGCGATGAATTCGCGATCTTCCAGCTCGATGCCGTCCATCGAAACGTCGACCTTGGACAAATCGATCTTGTTGTCCTTGCCGTCGGAGAGATCGTCGTAATAGGCCTTGTAGGTGCCGTTGTCGCAGATGTAGCGGAAGAACGAGCCGAGCGGCCCGTCATTGTTGAACGACAGCGATAGCGTCAACACTGCGCCGGACGGCGTCTTCGCCACGATGCCCATATCCATGGCGATGTGCAGCTGCGGATGAATCGGCCCCTGCACGGCATAGCAGTCGGAAATGGTTTCGCCGGCCTGGTACTGAAACAAATCGATCGTGTGCGCGGCATGGTGCCAGAGCAGGTGATCCGTCCAGCTCCGCGGCTGGCCGGCGGCGTTGATATTCTTGCGGCGGAAGAAATAGGTCTGCACGTCCATCTGCTGGACCTTCAATTCGCCTTTCTCGATGCGCTTGTGCACCCATTGGTGGCTGGGATTGAAGCGCCGCACGTGACCACCCATCGCGATGACGCCGGTCTCCTTGGCGATTTTCACTAAAGCTTCGGCGTCCGCGACGCTGTCGGTGACCGGAATCTCGACCAGCACATGTTTGCCGGCGCGCATGACTTGCTTGCCCTGGCGGAAATGCATCTTGGTCGGCGTGGTGAGGATCACCGCGTCGGCCCGCTTGATGCCCTCGGACAATTCGCCGCTGTAATGCGGAATGCCGTATTTCTTGGCGATCTGGGCGGTAGCATCCTGATTGCCGCCGACCAGCGACGTCACTTCCACCTCGGGAATGCGCTTGAGCGCATCGAGATGCTTTTGCCCGAACGCCCCTTGTCCCGCTACGCAGATTTTCATTTCATTTCTCCAATAGCCGTCATTGCGAGGAGCGAAGCGACGACGCAGTCCAGAAGCGGTCGTCGATCAAACTGGACTGCTTCGCTTCGCTCGCAAGGACGATGTGTCCACGAATGGTGTTAAATCAGCCGCGAATCCGCTCGACCTTCGTGCGCGCCGCGGCGCGTTTGAGCTTGCCGGCCGCGCGCTTCGGCTTCGCCGGCGATTTGCGCGCGCCGCCGCGTCCGCGGTTGGCCAGAATAATGTGACCGACGGCGGTGTTCGACGCTGGCACGGTGTAGAAGCGGTAGACCTCGTCGACCTTGTCGTCGAGCGCGCCGCGCATGATCAGCCACATCACCATTTCGATGCCTTCGGCGCCGGCTTCGCGCATATAGTCGATGTGCGGAATCTTGACGAGCTTTTGCGGATTGCCGGAGAGATTATCGAGGAAGTTCTTGTCCCATTTGCTGTTGATCAAGCCGGCGCGCGGACCGGAAATCTGATGCGATAGTCCGCCGGTGCCGAAGATCACCACTTTGAGATCTTCCGGGTAGGACTCCACCGCCTTGCGGATGGCGCGGCCGAGCATGAAGCAGCGATGGCCGGTCGGCGGCGGATACATGACGACATTGACGGCGAGCGGAATGACCGGGCACGGCCAATGGCCGTTTTTATCGACTTTGCCGAACAACAGATTCATCGGCACGGTCATGCCGTGGTCGACTTCCATCTTGTTGCAGATGGTGAGATCGAACTCGTCGAGAATGACCGATTGCGCGATATGCGAGGCCAGCGCCGGATATCCTTGCACCACCGGCACCGGACGCGGACCCCAGCCCTCGTCGGCCGGCGGAAATTCGGCCGCGCAGCCGAGCGCGAAGGTCGGAATCATTTCGACCGAGAACGCCGAGGCGTGATCGTTGTAGACAATGATCGCGACATCGGGCTTGGTCTCACGCATCCATTGTTGCGATTTTTCGAAACCCGAGAAGATCCGCTTCCAATACGGCTCCTCGGTTTTTCCGTTATCGAGCGCCGCGCCGATGGCCGGCACGTGCGACGAACCTATCCCTGCGATAATTCTGGCCACGGCATCACTTCCGTTTCGCTGATCGGGTTTTCGATTTGGATTTGGGTGTGGATTTGGCTTTGCGCTTGCCGGCGACGGACTTACCCGCGCGCGCGCCGATAAACTTGGAAGCGGCGTTTTTCCCCGAACGCGAGCGGTTGCCTTCGACCGTGCGGCCGCCGCCAAGCATCATCGCGGCGTAGTCCTGCTGCGTCGAGCCGGTCATCAGCGCCGCGAGATGCTGAAACGAATGGCCGTCGGTGGCGCCAAGCTTGGCGGTGAAATAGATATTGCCGCCAAGCTCCAGCATGCGGTTGTAATCGCGCTTGAGAACGGCGTCGGTCTGCTCCGGCGTGAGCTTGAACTTTTTCAGATACTCCGCCTCGTTGGCCTTGAAGGCTTTACGGTTTTCGTCCTTCATCAGCGACATGCAGAACATGTTGATGCCGTATCCTTGACGGGAGCGCTCGGCATCGAACACGAAAGTGCCCGGAATGTCGTCGTAATCGTGTTGTTCGCGGGCCATCGGCGTCTCTCTTATCAGGTGTGATGTTCTCGCTGGACATATATAGCGCAGGACTGCTGCGCAACGTAAGGCGTCCGGGTCCCCATCGAATTTAAGCCCAGTAAAGGCGCGTCGGATTATCGACGAGCAGGCGCTGCTGCGCCGCCGCCGTGGTCGCGACCTTGGGTATGTAATCGACCAGGACGCCGTCGTCGGGCGCAAGCTTTTTCATATTGGGATGCGGCCAATCGGTGCCCCAGATGACGCGGTCGGGGCAGTGCTCGACGAGTGCGCGGCCGAACGGCACCACATCGTCATAAGGCGGCCCGGCAAGGCTCATCCGTTCCGGACAAGTCACCTTGACCCAAAAATTCTTGTGCTTGTCGAGTAAGCGATGGAAGCGCTGGTTCTCCGGATGATCGACGCCCTTTTTCACGTCAGGTGTGCCCATGTGATCGACCACCACCGTGGTCGGTAGCGCGGTGAAGAAATCTTCAAGCTCAGGCAGATCCGGCATTTCGAAATAGACGACGATGTGCCAGCCGAGCTTCTCGACGCGCGCCGCAATCCGCTGCAACACATCGCGCGGTGTGAAATCGACCAGCCGTTTGAGGAAATTGAAGCGCACGCCGCGCACGCCGGCTTTGTTCATCCAATTCAGCTCGTCGTGGCCGACCTCTTCGCCGACAAAGGCGACGCCCCTCGTTCTGCCGTTCGAAGCCTCCAAAGCGTCGACCATGGCGCGGTTGTCCTTGGAATGGCACGAAGCCTGGACAATCACGTTCTTGTCGAGCCCGAGAAAATCGCGCAGCGCGAACAATTTTTCCTTGGGCGCGTCGCATGGCGTGTATTTGCGCTCCGGCGCGTAAGGAAATTTCGTCTCCGGACCGAACACGTGGCAATGCGCGTCGACCGCGCCGGGCGGCGGCTTGAATTTCGGCTTCGACGGATTGGGATGAAACGGGATGTAGCCCGGCGACATCGGCACGCGAAAGTTCTCCTCAGTTACCTAAATCCTCTCCACCGCCAGCGATACGCCCTGGCCAACACCGACGCACATCGTGGCGAGCGCGCGCTTGCCGCCGCGCTTCTCCAATCCATGCACCGCGGTGAGTGTCAGTCGCGCACCCGACATCCCGAGCGGATGGCCGAGCGCAATCGCGCCGCCATGCGCATTGACGTGCTCGGCATCCTCAGGAACGCCGAGCTGGCGCAAGCAGGCGATGCCTTGCGAGGCGAAGGCTTCGTTGATTTCGATCAGGTCGAAATCGTCGATCTTCAAGCCGAGCCGCGCCAAGAGTTTCTTGGTCGAAGGCACCGGGCCGATGCCCATGATCCGCGGCGGCACCGCCGCAGAAGCCATGCCAAGCACGCGGGCGCGGGGCCTGAGCCCGTGCGCCTTGGCGGCATCCTCGCTGGCGAGAACGACCGCCGCGGCGCCATCGTTGATGCCCGAGGCATTGCCGGCGGTGATCGTGCCGGGATTGCGCACGATCGGCTTGAGCTTGGCCAAGCCGTCGAGCGTCGTCTCGGGACGCGGATGCTCGTCTTTGTTGACGACGATCGCGCCGGCTTTGCCGCCAGGCGCCTCGACCGGCACGATCTCTTCGGCGAAATAGCCCGCTGCCGCAGCCTTGCCAGCGCGTTGTTGCGAGCGCAGCGCAAAGGCATCCTGATCGGCGCGCGTGACCTGGAATTCTTCCGCCACGTTCTCGCCGGTCTCCGCCATCGAATCGATGCCGTATTGCGCTTTGAGCACCGGATTGACGAAGCGCCAGCCGAGCGTGGTGTCGTAGATTTCGGCCGAACGCGAGAAGGCCTCGCCGGTTTTGCCCATCACAAACGGCGCCCGCGTCATCGATTCGACGCCGCCGGCGATGGCAAAATCCATCTCGCCACAGCGGATCGCGCGCGCCGCATCGCCGACCGCGTTCAATCCCGAGGCGCACAGCCGGTTGACGGTGACTCCGGGCACGCAATCCGGCAGCCCGGCAAGCAGCAAGGCCATGCGCGCGACGTCGCGGTTGTCCTCGCCGGCCTGGTTGGCGCAGCCGAAATAGACGTCGTCGAGCCGCGACCAGTCGGCTCTGGCATTACGCGCGATGAGCGCCTTGATCGGCACCGCGGCAAGATCGTCGGTGCGCACCTTGGCGAGCGCGCCGCCATAGCGGCCGATCGGCGTGCGCACCGCGTCGCAGATGAAAACCTCCCGCATCGCTCGCTCCGTTTTCTGGAAGATATGGCCGGGCCCATCGGTCCTTGCAGGCTATTTACGGGCGGCGGCGGACAGGGTCAAATGCGCGCAACAGCCCGGACGACAGGTGAACATGACGAGCGAAACTGCCGAATTTCCCGGCTTGCCGCCGACTTTGAAGGCCGAGCGCCACGGCGCGGTCGCGGTGTTACGGCTTAATCGCGCGCAAAAGCGCAACGCCCTCGACGATCCGATGGTGGCCGGCATCGAGACATTTTTTGCAGGTCTGCCGGACGACATCCGCGCCGTCGTTTTGTGCGGCGAAGGCGAGCATTTTTCCGCCGGGCTCGATCTCGCCGAATTGGTCGATCGCGCCACCGTCGCCGGCATCGCGCATTCGCGGTCCTGGCATCGCGCCTTTGACCGCATCGAGTTCGGCAACGTGCCAGTGGTCGCCGTGTTACATGGCGCAGTGGTCGGCGGCGGCCTTGAGCTCGCCGCTGCAGCGCATGTGCGCGTCGCCGAACGCAACGCATTTTACGCGCTGCCTGAAGGCAGCCGGGGTATCTATATCGGCGGCGGCGGCTCGGTGCGGCTGCCGCCTTTGATCGGCACCGCGCGGATGATGGATATGATGCTCACCGCGCGCACGCTGTCGGCCGAAGAAGGTCAGACCATCGGGCTGTCGCAATATCTGGTCGATGATGGCGAGGGGTTCGCGAAGGGCCTCGAACTTGCCCATCGCATCGCCGGCAATGCGCCGTTCACTAACTTCGCGGTGATGCATCTTCTGCCGCGCATTGCGCGCAGCGACCCGGCGGCCGGCTATGTCACCGAAGCTCTCGCCGCAGCGATCGCGCAGGGCGACGAGGAAGCTAAGGCGCGGCTCAAGGCATTTTTGGAAAAGCGCGCGCCGAAAGTAGCGCGGACATGATTCGATCGCCGACGACAGCACCGCTGCGCGCGGTCACGCTCGGGCCGGCCGATGTCGTCATCGAGCGGCGCGGCGACGGCGCGATCCTGATGCGCTCGCCGCATGCGCTGCCGCCCTATCCACGGATGCTTACCGAGCGGCTGGTCCATTGGGCCAAGGCCGCGCCGAATCGCGTGTTTCTGGCGCAGCGCGATGCCGATGGCGGCTGGCGCATGATGAGCTACGCGCAAACACTCGCCGCGGTGCACGCGCTCGCCACGGCGCTGCTTGCGCGCAGGCTCTCCACCGAGCGGCCGGTTGCCATTCTGTCCGGCAACGATATCGAACACGCGCTCCTTGGCCTTGCCGCGATGCATGTCGGCATTCCCTATGCGCCGATCTCGGTGCCCTATTCGCTGCTGTCGCAGGATTTCGGCAAGCTCAAAACCATCATCGCGATGCTTTCGCCCGGGCTGGTCTTTGCCAATAACGGCACCGCTTTCGCGCGCGCTATCACGGCGGCACTGCCAGGTGACGTGGAAGTGGCGGTCACGGCGAGCCCACCCGCCGGGCGCGCGGCGACGTCCTTCGCCGAATTTATGCAAACGCCCGCCAGTGCCGCGGTCGAGACCGCGCATGCGCGCGTCAAACCAGATCAGGTCGCCAAGATTCTATTCACCTCCGGCTCGACCGGCCGGCCGAAGGGCGTGGAAAACACCCATCGCATGCTGAGCGCCAACCAGGCGATGATCCGTGCCGGTCTGCCGTTTGTCGCCGAGGAACCGCCGGTCCTGGTCGATTGGTTGCCGTGGAACCACACCTTCGGCAGCAATCACAATTTCGGTCTCGTGCTGGACAATGGCGGCTCGCTCTATATCGACGAAGGCAAGCCGCTGCCCGGCTTGATCGAGGCCACGGTACGCAATTTGCGCGCGATCGCACCGACCATCTATTTCAATGTACCGAAAGGCTTCGAAATGCTGTTGCCGGCTCTCGCCAGTGACGAACCTTTACGGGAAACATTCTTTAGCCGGCTCAAGGTCCTGTTCTACGCCGGCGCCGGCCTGGCGCAGCACGTGCTCGATGGATTTACCGAGCTCGCGGTGAAGACCACGGGCGAACGCATCCTGTTTATGTCGAGCCTGGGCTCGACCGAAACCGCGCCGGCGGCCTTGTCCTGCAACTGGCAATCCGAACGCAGTGGCAATATCGGCCTGCCGCTCCCTGGCGTCACGCTCAAACTCATCCCGCGCGAGGGCAAGCTCGAGGCGCGGCTCCAAGGCGACAACATCATGCCCGGCTATTGGCGCGCGCCGGCGCTAACCGCGGAAGCCTTCGACAACGAAGGTTTCTACAAAATTGGCGATGCGCTCAAATTCGCCGATCCCGGCGATCCGGCAAAAGGCCTGCTGTTCGATGGGCGCCTTGCCGAGGACTTCAAGCTCGCCACCGGCACCTGGGTCAGCGTCGGCCCGCTGCGCGCGAGCTTCATCGCCCATTGCGCGCCGCTCGTTCGCGATGTCGTGCTTGCCGGCGCCGAGCGCAATGAAATCACCGCGCTGATTTTTCCCGATGTCGAGGCTTGCCGCGCCGTCGCACCCGATTTTGCGGCAGACTCGCCGATGCGGCATTTGCTCGCCGACCCGCGCGTGCGGGCTGCTTTCGCAAGCAAGCTTGATGGCTTCGCCGCGGCAAGCACGGGCACGTCTGGCCGCATCAGGCGCGCCGTTCTACTCGCCGAACCGGCCTCGCTCGACATCGGCGAGATGACCGACAAGGGCTCGATCAATCAACGCGCCGTGCTGGCGCATCGCGCGGCAACGGTCGAGGCGCTTTACGCCGAGCCGCCGCCGCCGCATGTGATCGTCGCGAAACAGACAGCCGAGGTGAGCTGATCATGGACATCCGCGGACAGGCAGCCATCGTTACCGGCGGCGCTTCGGGACTTGGCGCGGCGACCGCGCGCATGCTTGCAGCCGCCGGCGGCAAAGTCGCGGTGCTCGACATCAATGATAAGGCAGCGTCCGAGGTCGCGATCGACAGCAACGGTATTGCCGTGCATTGCGACGTGACCGACAGCGGCGTCACTGAAAAGGCCCTGGCCAAAGCCGCGGCCGATCACGGGCCGGCGCGCATCGTCGTCAATTGCGCCGGCGTCGGGCCGGCCAAACGTATCGTCGGCCGTGACGGACCGATGCCGCTCGCCGAATTCGCCCGCGTCATCGAAATCAATCTCATCGGCACGTTCAACGTGATGCGGCTCGCTGCCGCCGCGATGCAACCGCTCCAACCGGGCCAGGACGGCGAGCGCGGCGTCATCGTCTGCACGGCTTCGGTCGCGGCCTATGAGGGACAAATCGGGCAAGCGGCTTACGCGGCCTCGAAGGCCGGGGTCGTCGGGCTCGTTCTGCCCGCGGCGCGCGAGTTCGCGCAGTTCGGCATCCGCGTCAATGGCATCGCGCCGGGAATTTTTAACACGCCGATGCTGCATGCGCTGCCTGAAGTCGCACAACAGAGTCTCGCCGCCTCGGTGCCGTTTCCAAAATTACTGGGCCAGCCGCCGCAATTCGCCGCGCTGGTGCGGCACATGATCGAGAACCGCTATCTCAACGGCGAAGTCGTGCGGCTGGACGGCGCGTTGCGGATGGGGCCCAGATGACAGGTAACAGGGATCAGGCATCAGATGTCGGAGTAGGGCTCACATGATATTTGATACCTGATGGCTGCCTGATTCCTGATTTCCTGAAACCTGATCCCGCCATGTTTTCCATCACCCGCAAAACCCGGATTGAATGGGGCGACTGCGACCCGGCAGGCATTATTTTCTTTGCCCGCTATTTCGAGATTTTCGACGTCTCGACCACGGTGCTGATCGAGCACGCGGTTGGCATGAAGAAGATCGACTACCTCAAGGCTTACAATTTTTCCGGCCATCCGCTGGTCGAGACGCGGGCTCGATTTCTGCTGCCGACCCGATTCGGCGATGAGGTTGTGATCGAGACCGCGGTCGTCGACTGCGGCCGCTCGAGCTTCAAGATCGAGCACCGCCTGACCCATGACGGCGCGCTCGCGGTCGAAGGCTTCGAAACCCGCGTCTGGGTCGGCCGCGACCCGCACGACGCCCGGCGCATCAAATCGCAACCCATCCCGCCGCAGATCGCCGCCCGGCTGACGCATGCCAGACTTGCCGCGTCGCGCTAGAGCATGATCCGGAAAAGCGGGCACCGGTTTTCCGGATCATGCTCCAAGTAGGTGAGTGACGCGGGAAAAACACGATGCTAGAAGGCTGCTGCGCAATCGATGCCTACGTCGGTGCGCTCTACGTTTTTGTTGGCGCATGATCTTTTCGGAAAACCGGTTCCCACTTTTCGGGATCATGCGCTAACCGCCAAAAGGGAGAGAATTGCCTATGATGCGCGTTGACGCATATACCCACTTTTTTCCGCAAAAATTCTTCGACAAGCTCAACGAGGTCGCCGGCAACTACAAGGACATGGGCAAGCGCGTGCGTTCGCTGCCGGCTTTGTTCGACATCGATGTGCGCAAAAAGATCGTCGACGGTCACAAGGATTATCAGCAGATCCTGTCCTATCCGCAGCCGCCGATCGAAAGGTTTGCCAGGACGCCGAAGGATATCGATGAGTTCTGCCGCATCATCAATGACGGCTTCGCCGAGCTCATCGCCAAGGAAAAAGACCGCTTTCCCGGTTGGGTGGCGCAGGTCTCGCTGGAGGCCGCCGATGCCGGCGTCGGCGAGGCGGAGCGGGCGCTGAAAAACGGCGCGCTCGGCGTGCAGATATACACCAATGTCGCCGGTAAGCCGCTCGATCGGCCGCAATATGCGCCGTTCTGGAAAAAGATGAACGAGCTCGGCGCGCCGATCTGGCTGCACCCGGCGCGCGGCGCGGAAGTGCCGGACTATATCGACGAGAAGAAGTCGCTTTATGAGATCTGGTGGACCTTCGGCTGGTCCTACGAAACCGCCTGCGCCATGATGCGGCTCGTTTATTCCAGAATCATGGACACCTATCCCAATCTGAAAATCATCACGCACCATTTCGGCGGCATCGTGCCGATGCTTGAGGGCCGCATTGGGCCCGGCAACGACGTGATGGGATCGCGCACCAGCGATGAGGATTACGTGGGCTTGCGCAAAAGCTTGAAGAAACGCGTACTCGATTATTTCAAGCAGGACTTCTGGGCCGATACCGCGGCATTTACTGCCGTTCCGGCGACCAAGGCCGGCATGGAATTCTTCCCCATCGACAAGATCGTGTTCGCCTCCGACTGCCCGTTCGATCCGGAAGGCGGCACCATGTATCCGCGCGAGACGTTGCGCATTCTGGATTCCCTCAAGCTCGACGAGACGACCGCGGAGAAGGTGTTTTACAAAAACCTCGAGGCCGTCACCGGGAAGAAGCTGGTGAAGTAACCTGTCTTCCCAAAAGGCGCGAGCGCACTCTGGAAATTCCCCTCCCCTTTGCGGG
>Ga0187765_10000393_pt1 | contig 15968 bp, 17 predicted proteins | sample 0216_QUI02_MP05__3_FD_133018 | JGI IMG/M metagenome (GOLD analysis project Ga0187765, IMG submission 133018) | Tropical peat soil microbial communities from peatlands in Department of Meta, Colombia - 0216_QUI02_MP05_10_MG | ecosystem: Environmental > Terrestrial > Soil > Wetlands > Peat ...
CGCGGTACCGAGCGCGTGCGAGACTTGGCACGGGGTCCGGGACGGTTGAGTGCAGCCTTGGAGATCGACCGCCGATTGGACGGGATCGACCTTTGTCAGGCCGGTCCGCTGTGGCTCGGCTCCGACGGGCGAGCGTCCGACGAAATCGGGCAAAGCAAACGGATCGGCATTACACGCGCAGCCGACAGCCTGCTGCGCTTCTACGTTCGCGGCAATCGATTCGTCAGCGGTCCGCAGGCGCTCAATCGATAGGAACCAACCTTACGAAGCCTCACGCATCAAGCGAAACCGGTTCGGCGGGCACGGCGATGCAGGGGAGAATCTCGCCACTCTCAAGTGGAGCGTTTGGCTCGTGCAAGTAGCGAACGGTGCCGGAGAGGAGGCGCGTCACACAAGTGCCGCAGCTTCCTGCCCGGCAGCCGAAATCGATCGCTACCGAATTCTCCTCCGCAAGTTCGAGCAGCGGAGACTCGCATCGGCTCCACAGAACGGTCACGCCCGATCGGGCGAATATCACTTCAGCGCCGCAGTCGGGTTGAGTCTCCGGACCGCGAACCGATTGTTTGATCGCGGCGGGACCAAAGGCCTCCGTGTGCACGCGTTCAACGGGAACGCCCCATGCTTCAAGATCTTTGGTGACGGAGGCCATCATCGACGGCGGCCCGCACACGTAGAAGTCATATGCATTTGACGGGATCAGATGCCGCATGGCGCCGAGATCGATGTGTCCGCTATGGACGCCCGGGCCGTCCATCTCTCCGCCTGGCCGCGAATAAAAGATATGCAGATGAATGTTCTGATGGGTCGCGGCAACGGCCTCCAGATGGGTCCGCATGATGTAGTCTCGATCATTGCGGACCCCGTACAAAAGCCAGGTCTCTCGCGGCGAACCTGCCGCCACGATACTGTTGAGCATGCTGATTAGCGGCGTGAGGCCTATACCGCCCGCGATCAAGACAACGGGGCGATCATGCTGCGTAACGTCGATCGTGAATGAGCCGGACGGTGCTTTCACCTCAATGCGATCGCCGAGGGCAAGCCGGTCGTGGAAATAGCTCGATACGAGACCGGATGCGGCTAGCGGCTCCTCCGAACGTGAAGCGATCCGCTTGATCGTCAGGCGGTAATAGTCGTTCCTCGATGCATCGGATAAGGAATAGGAGCGGACGAGGGGACGTTCCAGGCCGGGAATGGCGACCCGGACAGTCAGATGCTGGCCAGGCAGATAGGACGGCAGAGACTGCCCGTCCTCCGGCACCAAATGGAACGAGGAGACATCGTCGCCCTCGGGCACTTTCTCTCGCAACGTGAACGGTCGGAAACCCGCCCACGCCGGGCTCTGGGCGGTGCGGGTTCGGCGGCGCGCCGATACCTGGTTGATCTGCGCGTTGAAGTAATCACGCCAGTCGTCGGGCAACGCCGCGACCGCGACGGTGCGCCGCAGTCCATCCACATCGTCCTTGTCGCGGGCATAGAGGCGCGTGATCTCCGAGACCGAAACAGAGTCCTGGGCTCGCTGGGCCACAACGATCGGGTCGCCTGCCGCGAGCTCGCCCTCGGCGACCACCTTGAAATAGAATCCGGTGCGACCGCTTGCGAGAAGTCGCTTGACCATATCGTCGCGGCCAAATCTCAGCCCCAGCTTGTAGCATGGCAGCCGCGGCTGAGTTACCGCGACCTCAGTCGAGCCAATGAAAAACCGGTCACCGACCTTCAGGTCGTCCTCGAACAGCCCTTCGGTGGTCAGATTCTCGCCGAATATGCCCCATGGCAAGGTCATGTCGGGAAGCTCGCGTTGCCAATAAGCGTAGTGTTCGGCCGGATAGGCGTAGATCGCCTTGTTCGGCCCGCCATGCACCGATAAGTCAGCTTGACGATCACCGTCCAAATTGAGGGTCCGCAAGCGGATGCGACCGGACACCGGGGCTTTAAAGATGCCAGTCGAAACCGCCTTGCCCTTCCATTGCACTGTCCGGGGCAGCCCAACATGGACGGAAATAACCTTCATCGGCCACGGCCTCCCTATCACTTGGGTGTGCTACATGACGACACGGAGAGAAACGTGCGCTGCGTCTTTCTCCGGTCAAGGTACGAGGGACGCTGACGGTAGTTTTTCGGCCACGTCGGTGGCGCGTATTGATAGCGGATTCGCGGCAGATCGACCGGTCGATCTCGATAGTCTCTGAATGCGAGGAAATTCCAGAGCAGTCAAATCTCTCCGCTCACATCGCATCGAGTTTCTCTCGATCGAATTCCAAAGGACCCGAAAGGGTGAGGTGCGGCCTCCGAAATATCCCGCTCGCGCCACAATGCGGTCATCGTTCGACGCGATGCTTGACCTCGAGACGAACGTCAGGAGGGGCCGATGCGACGGTGGATGCTCTGCGAGACCGAGCCCAGCATCGAGGAATTGTTATCCGACGACATCATGGTTCTCGTGATGCGCCGCTCCGGAGTGAGCGCCGAGGAATTGCGGGCCATGTTGCGCCGAACGGCGTCTCGGATCGCGCGGCGCTCGTGCAACGAAGGTGCGAACGTAACTTGCGCGGCCTCGGCCTGAGGTAGAAGCGAGCGCGCTACTACGATGTGCCGAGCGGCGCCGGATGCGGCACTTGTGCCGGCCGCTCCGCTGTTTCGATGGCGGGGATCGCCAGGGTGACCTTGAGACCCGGCCTGGCCGTACCGGGTCGCCCGTCCTCCATGCGCACCGAGCCGCCGTGCATGCGCGCCACCGCCCGCACAAGGCTGAGCCCGAGGCCGTTGCCGGGGGTGCTGCGGCTCCCTTCCAGCCGGTAAAATCGATCGAACACCGCCTCGCGCTGCTCCGCCGGCACGCCGGGCCCGGTGTCCGTCACTTCCACATAGGCCCAGCCCTCGGCCGCTCGCACGGTCAGCGTCACCGAGCCTTCCGGCGTGTACTTGAGCGCATTGTCGAGCAGATTGGCGATTGCCTGCGACAGCAGGTGCCGGTCGCCTCTGACCCGCACCCGAGGATCGAGCGCCGCGATCAGCGCCAGCCCCTTCTCGTCCGCAACCGGCTCGTAGAGTTCGGCCACCGACCGCGCGGTTTCCTCGAGGTCGATCGCGCCCAGCATCTCGCGCCGAGTTCCCGCTTCCGCCTCAGCGATGCTGAGCAGCGCATTGAAGGTAACGAGCAGCGTGTCGGCCTCGGCGATGCTCTGCCGCAACGCTTCGCCGTATCGGGCCGCATCGGGCTTTTCCAGTAGCGCCAGTTCGAGCCGCGCGCGCAACCGCGAAAGGGGAGTGCGCAGGTCATGGGCGATGTTGTCGGTCACCTGGCGCATGCCGCTCATGAGCCGCTCGATTTGATCCAGCATGGCGTTGAGGTTGGTGGCGAGCTGGTCGAATTCGTCACGCGATCCCGAGAGCGGCACACGCTGCGAGAAGTCGCCGCGCATGATGCGCTCGCTGGTGCGGTTCACCGCATCGACCCGGCGCAGCATGTTGCGCGTGAGGAAAAGCCCGCCCACGACGCCAAGGGCGAGGGTCAGCACCGAGGCCCAGGCGAGCGTCTGCACCATGCTGGAGCGAAACAGGTTCGCGTCCTTGAGATCGCGTCCCACCAGCAGGTGATAGTGCCCGAGACGACCCGCCACCGAGAGGTCGATCACGGCGGCGCGCGCCTGGTGCACCTCCGTCACGCCCTTGACCTCCACGTCGAGCGGGAAGCTGATCCAGCCCGGGCGCACCGATTGCGCGTTCGGCCATTTGGAAAGATTGCCCTCGATCGGCACCAGGTTGGGGTCGGTCAACAGATACAGCGTCTGGTCGCTGCGCAGCGGCCCGACGCTGCGCTGCGCGATCGCATGGCGAAGCAGTGGCAGCTCGCCGCGCTGAAATTCTTCGCGGAGCGCGCTGATTTCCTGATCCACCGTCTCCTCGGTCTGCCGCTCGATGTAGTCGGCGGTCGAAACATAGATGAACGCCAGCAATGCCAGCATCGAGGCAGCGAACAGCGCGAGATAGAGCGCCGCGATCCGGAACGCATTGGTTCGGAGCAGGCGAACCGGCGTCATGCGCCGTGCTCTCGGCCGCGCAACATATAGCCGGCGCCGCGCACGGTGCGCAGCAGCGCGTGCGAAAATCCCCGGTCGATCTTCTGACGCAGACGGCTTATGTGCACGTCGATCACGTTGGTCTGGGGATCGAAGTGGTAGTCCCAAACGTGCTCCAGGAGCATGGTCCGGGTCACGACTTGTCCGGCGTGGCGCATCAGATATTCGAGCAGCCGGAATTCCCGCGGCAGCAGCTCGATCGACTGTCCTGCCCGATGGACGGCGCGGGCCAGCAGGTCGATCTCGAGTTCATCCACCTTGAGCCGGGTGGTGGCGGTCGAAGGCGCGGCACGGCGCAACAGCGCCTCGATCCGCGCCAGCAGCTCCGAGAAGGCGAACGGCTTCACCAGGTAGTCGTCGCCGCCGGCGCGCAGGCCCTTGACCCGGTCATCGACGGCGCCCAGCGCGCTCAGGATCAATACCGGCGTCCGCACCTCCGCCGCTCGGAGCGCGCTGATCACCTTGAGGCCGTCCATGCAGGGCAGCATGCGGTCGATGATCATCGCGTCGTATTGATTCGAGGTCCCGAGAAACAGGCCGTCACGCCCGTCGGGAGCGTGATCCACCACATAGCCGCTCTCGCTCAGCCCCTTGACGAGGTAGGCCGCCGCTTCGCGATCGTCTTCGATGACCAACAGCTTCATGGGGTGCTCTCACCCCAAACCATAGCACCGGATTTGCGGCGTTAAAGGGGCGAGGCGAGGTCTACGGCGCGCACGTCAGCTCCAGGTGACGAGCAGGGCTACGAGCCAACCCACTACGAGGATCAAATATGTCTCCCCCTCGATCCGCAGGCCACAACGAGGGGTGGCGGAACAATCGCGCATTCGGGCTCTCCAAGCGATATGAAATCAGAGAATATCATGAGAACATATAGCGAACAAGAGAAAAACAGACTGGCGGTTTTTGTCAGCTCTCCCTTGCGGGCTCGGATAATCTCTGGCGGCAATGAACCAGGGGCAACGGCGATATTGGCCGGCCAACGGACCGGGCGGGGCGCTTCGGCTCGAACGCCATTACGGCTCGCGGGAATTCCGCTGCTTCAGCGAGCGGCACGGCGATCTCGACACGTTATTCGCGGCGACGGTCGCAGCCCATGGGGAGAGCGAGGCGCTGGTCGGTGACGGGCAACGGTTTTCATATCGCGCACTCGACAGGCTGGTCGATCATGCCGCCGCCCAACTGTCGCGCCGGGGCATCGTCCGGGGCGAACGGATAGCACTACTGCTCGGCAATTGTCCGGAGTTCCTGATCTTCCTGCTGGCGTGTTTTCGCATCGGCGCGATCGCTGTTCCGCTGGGTGTGCGCCAGCGCGGCTCCGAGCTCGCCTATCTGCTCGAGGATTGCGGCGCCGCGGCGCTGATCTTCGAGGCAGAGTTCGCCGATCATCTGCCGCAAATGGACAAGCTCGCCGCGCTCCGTCACCGGTTCGTGGTCGGGGGCGAGCATGCGGGATCGGAGACCGCTGCACGCCTGCTCGATCCTGCGCCGCCGGTGCCCAGGATCGTCGCCGCCGAGGAGGCGACCGCCGTCATTCTCTACACCTCCGGCACCACGGGGCGTCCCAAGGGCGCGATGCTGACGCATCTCGGCATCATTCACTCGCTGATTTCGTTCCGTCGCTGTGCCGATCTCCGTTCGCCGCAGCGCGCCATCCTCGCGGTTCCCGGCTCCCACGTAACCGGCCTGGTCGCGATCCTGCTGGCCATGGTCGGCATCGGCGGCACCGTCATCTTGATGCGCGCTTTCAAGGCTCGGAATTTCCTCGAGCTCGCGGCGGTGGAGCGCCTCACCTACACGGTGCTGGTGCCGGCGCAATACATCCTTTGCCTGATGGAGCCGGAGTTCGACCGCTTCGATCTCGGAGATTGGCGGATCGGAGCCTTTGGCGGCGCGCCGATGCCGGAAGCTACCATCGCCGCGCTCGCGGAACGGCTGCCCAATCTCACCTTGATCAACGCGTACGGCGCGACGGAAACCACGTCGCCCACGACGATCATGCCGCCCGGCGAGAACAACAAGCACCCCGCAAGCGTGGGGCAGGTGGTTCCCTGCGGCGACGTACGCATTGTCGATGCCGAGGGGCGAGATGCGGCTCCGGGCGTTGCCGGCGAAATCTGGATCAAAGGGCCCATGGTGGTGCCGGGCTATTGGGGAAAGGCCGAGGCCAATCGCACCGAATTCACCGAGGGGTATTGGCATTCAGGCGATATCGGCTCTATCGACGGCGACGGTTTCCTGCGCGTCTTCGACCGCCTCAAGGACATGATCAATCGCGGCGGCTACAAGGTGTTCAGCGCCGAGGTCGAGAACGTCCTGGGCTACCATCCCGGCATCGTCGAATGCGCGGTGGTGGGGCGGCCCGATCCCGTGCTGGGCGAGCGCGTGCAGGTCTTCGTGCTGCCGCGCGACCCCGGCTTCATGGCCGCGGCGATCCGCGATTTCTGCGCCGAGCGAATGGCGGATTATAAGGTTCCGGAGATCGTCGAGTTCGTGACCGAGCCGCTGCCGCGCAATGCCAACGGCAAGGTGCAGAAGGCGGCGCTGCGCGAACGCGCGCGGGCCGGCGCTGGCCAAAGCCGCTCCTGAACTCTACCCCTGAGGCGCCAGCGCTACTTCCGTTGGCGTCCTGCCATCGGGAAAGCTCAGCACGGTTGGGGACGGCCGCGCCCACGAAAATCGATCGAGCACTCCCTGAGCAACCCCGTAGGTATCGGGCGCCGGATCGAGTGCGTCCGCAAGATCGTCGATGTCGCGCACCCGCTCGGGCGGTACGCAGCGGTTCTTGCAGATAGATCGGCCCGGACCCCAATAGTCCCATGGCAGCGCTTCGATGCCCGCAAGCGCCGCGGCGTCGCGCAGGATGGCCGCCGCCACGAACCACTCGCCGGCGATGCCGGCGATGCTGACACCGCATGTATTCGCGTCAACGACGCCCGACTTGATCGCGTGCCAAACGGAGGCGGCGGAACGCCAACAATCCTCCGGCACGTGGGCAAGGTCGAAGTCGATGCCAAATCTCTCGCGCGCTCGGGGTCCGAGTTCGGCATCGAGGACGGCCCATTGCTTGCCAGTCCGATACTCGCAGACCCAATGATCCTCCCAACGTCCGGGCTCGAAGTAGCTGGCGTAGCCGACGCGCAGCCGCGCGGGAACCCCGTGCTCCCGCAATATCGCCGCGGCGAGCAGTGCGAAGTCCCGGCACGTGCCGAAGAGGTAGTGATTTGCGGCGCGGGCTTGCGTTAGCGGCCCACCGCCGCGGTTGATCGCCGCATCGATCAGGCGTTCCGCACCCCGGAGATTTTTGTCCGCTTCGCCCTCTGTCGGCATTTCACAGCCGAGTACGACTGCGGCGGTTGGATGCATTACGAACTGCTCGAGCGCGTCGGCAATCGCATCGGGTTCGGCCGGAAGCTCGTTCAACGCACCACGAAACGCTCCGGGGTCGGACCAGAGCGTGTGACGGGCATAGGGATTGACGGGGGGCACCGACAATACTGAGCCAGAACCGCCGCCCTCAGGCCGCGCGCTCGGAGCGCGGCACGCGATGGCTCCGCTCCCAATCCACCATGTAGTCGCGGGTCAGAGGAACCGCATCGATGGAGCGCGCCATCTGCATCTGGAATACGAGGTGTCCCTGATGGCGGAATGCCACCTCGGAACCCGCCAGATAAAACTCCCACATGCGGCAGAACCGCTCATCGTAGAGCGCGCGGATGCGTTCGCGGTTGGCGTTGAAGCGTTGCCGCCACAGCTTCAACGTCTCGGCATAGTGGAGGCGCAAAACCTCGATATCCGTGATCCAAAGCCGCGCCCGCTCGACCACCGGGACGACCTCGGAGAGCGCGGGCGAGTAGCCGCCGGGAAAGATGTACTTACGGAGCCAGGGGTTGGTGGCGGCGGGGCCGTCCATGCGGCCAATCGAGTGCAACAGCGCCACTCCGTTCTCGCTGAGCAGCGCATGCACCGCGCCGAAAAAGGCCGAGTATTGCGGCACGCCCACATGCTCGAACATCCCGACCGAGACGATGCGGTCATAGACGCCCCGATGGGCGCGATAGTCTTCGAGGCGGAAGCGCACGCGCTCGCTCAGGCCGGCCGCGGCGGCCCGTTGCTCGGCGACCTTGTGCTGCTCGACCGAGAGCGTGAGACCCGTCACTTCGACGCCGCACTCGCGCGCCAGATAGATCGCGAGTCCGCCCCACCCACAGCCGATATCGAGGACGGACTGCCCCGGCTTGAGCAGCAATTTGGCCGCAATGTGCCGCTTCTTGTTGGCTTGCGCCTCCTCGATGGAAATCCCGAGATTCGGGAAATAGGCGCAGGAGTACTGCCGATCGGCGTCCAGGAAGAGATCGTAGAGCGTATCCGAAAGATCGTAGTGGTGCGCGACGTTGCGATGGGCGCGTGTGATGGGGTTGCGCTGCTGAAATTGGCGGAACGCACTTCCGAACCCGTTGTAGAGCGGCGTCATCCAGCGGGGCGGCGCCGCTGCCATGTTCTCGGTACAGAGGTTGAGGAAGTCGTAGATCGAGGCATTCTCGATGGTGAGCGAGCCGTCCATGAAGGCTTCGCCGGCATAGAGGCGAGGATTGAGGAAAAGCTTCCAGGCCAGCGCCCGATCGTGCAGCCGGACGGTAATGTCGGGGCCAGGCTCACCCGCGAATACATGGGACTTGCCACCGGCATCGATGACCGTCAGCCGTCCCCGCCGAATGAGGTGGCGAAGCATGATCGAGAGCAACATCCCATCCTCCCCGAGGGATTTAGCAGGGGCTACTATTGGACAAGTAGTGCTGTCAGGACAAGATGCAAGGATCGGGCGCGCCTAGCCCAGCCGGAGGCGGTGCACAGCGACCAGTGTTGCCCCCTGGATCGCCAACGCGACCGCGATTGCGAGCGCGAAACTCGCACCAACGCCCAGCGGAACGAGCGTTTCACCGATCACGAAGAAGAAGGCGGTGAACGCATATAAGCCCACGACCAGCCCGCGGAGTGCACGAACCGCTTGAGCCGCGCCATAATTGCGCTTTGCGAACACCGCGAGCGTGGTCGCGAAGACCGGGTAGCTCGCAGTGACGCCGCTGGTGACTGGACCCAATGTCGGAGCGAGTGCCGTGATGCCGAGCACCAAGGAAGTCGCCACCGCCATGCGGGCGGGCAGGTCCCATCGCGGTGCGGGGATCGCAGACGGAGCGCTCTGAATGCTTGGCGGCATGGCTAACAGGGAAAGAGCCAAGGCTGGAAGGCAGAGCAGAAACAATACCGGAAGCGAGAATGCGAGCATGTGAAGGAAGGCGCCGGCGGCGACGTAGGCGATGCTCGCCAGCGCCAAGGTCGCGGGCCAGCTCAAGGACAGGATCAGCCGTGTGAACACCAGGCTGAACAATCCCTGCGCCATCACCCCTTGCAGCGAGCCGAGCGCCGAGGCCGCGGCGAAAGGCGCCCCCTGGTCGAGCGCCAGGAACAACGTCACCGGCCCCGACGTGAGCGGCAATCCGACCAGCCAGCCACCCACGGCTTGCCCCCAGCGCCGCGCGGCCAAGGTCGCCGCTGCGATTAACAGCGGCGTTGTCGTGAGCTTGAAGGCAATTAGGTCCAACGAGCTGGAGCCTACAGCATCTCCAGGGGACGCGCCGCCTTGGGCCGTGGGAATGCGCGATCGAGCTCGCTGAGCTCGTCCGCGGTAAGTGCCAAGTCGAGCGCGGCGCGATTTTCGCGCACATGCTCCGCCCGCGCCGCCTTGGGGATCGCGACTACGCCGCCCTGGTGCAGGACCCAAGCAAGGGCGACCTGGGCGGGAGTGACGCCGCGGCTACCGGCCACCTGCTTCAGCGCGCGCTTGTTCAGCAGGTTTCCCTGGTCGATGGGCGAATAGGCCATCACGGGAACCTTATGCTTGCGGCACCATGGCAGCAGGCTCCGCTCGCTCCCGCGGCGCGTCAGATTGTAGAGTACTTGGTTGGTTGCGACGGTGTTGCCGCCCGGGAGCTTGTACCATCGCGCGATTTCGTCGGTATCGAAGTTGCTGACCCCGTGGCTCCGAATTTTGCCGGCGCGCTGCAGATCGCCGAACCCCGCGAGGGTTTCCTCGAAGGGTACGTTGCCGATCCAGTGCAGCAGGTAGAGATCGATGTAATCGGTGCCGAGGCGCTTCAGGCTACGATCGCAGGCGGCGCTGACGCCTTTGCGCGTGGCGTTGTGCGGATAAACCTTGGTGACCAGGAAGACCTCGTGTCGTCGCCCGGCAATCGCCTTCGCCACCACTTCCTCCGCGCCGCCTTCGCCATACATCTCTGCCGTATCGATCAAGGTCATGCCGAGATCGATGCCGAGCCGGAGCGCGTTGACGATGTCGGCGCCGCGCGAGCCGGCTTCGCCCATGCGCCAGGTGCCGAGCCCGAGGATCGGCATCGGGGCGCCGGAGGGAAGGTGTAGGTAGCGCATGGCGGACCCCCTGGTTTCTTTGCGTTACGGGAATTCTGCCGCGTCCGCCGACGCGGCGAGATGCATCTAAGCTGTTTTGCCGGTCACGATTTCGCGAGGAGAAAGACCATGAGCAGCGCCCATTCGAGTGATGCGCGACCTCTCGATCCCGATTGGGTCGAGGTGGAGGAAACCAGAACTGGCAAGTTCACCAATCGCTTACGGGATGGGCGTCACGAGCTGACCGCCGATGAACCGAAGGTGGTCGGTGGTGACGACCGCGGTCCCGGACCCTACGAGTTGCTATTGATGTCCCTTGGCGCGTGCAAATCCATGACGGTGCGGCTCTATGCGGAGCGAAAGGGCTGGCCGTTGCAGCGCACGCGGGTACGTCTGCATCACAGCCGCATCCATGCGCAGGATTGTGCGGAGTGCGAAACCAAGGAGGGAATGCTCGATCGCATCGACTGCGTGCTGGAATTCGAGGGTGCGCTTGATGGGGCGCAGCGCCAGCGATTGCTGGAGATCGCCGGCATGTGTCCGGTGCACCGCACGCTGACCTCCGAGATACAGATCCGTTCCAGCCTATCGGAAACGGCGTAGGCGCTAAGATGCGGCGGATGGTTCCGCCTCCGCGGCCTTGGGGGCCTGCGCCTGCGCGGCCGCTTCGCGCGCCGCGGCTTCCTGCGCAAGCCGCAGCGGATCGACGCCCTTCGTCTGCATTTCAGCTTCCTCAGGCGATTGTGCCACGTTGATGGTGACGCCAACCGAGACCTCGGGATGCAGTACCACCCGCGTCTTATGCAAGCCCAGCGCCTTGATTGCGCGCTCCAGCACCACTTGGCCGCGGGCGATGGTGAAGCCGGCGTCGGTCACGGCTTGAGCGATGTCGCGGGCGGTCACCGAGCCGTAGAGCTGGCCGCTTTCGCCCGCCTGGCGGATGATCACGACGGCAATGCCGTCGAGCTTCTGCCCGACCTGCTCCGCCTCGGACTTGCGGGCGAGGTTCTGCGCCTCGAGTTGCGAGCGCTGGGTTTCGAAATAAGCGAGGTTTTCCTTGGTTGCGCGCAGGGCTTTCTTCTGCGGCAGTAGGAAATTTCGGGCGTAGCCGGGCCGCACGTCCACCACTTGGCCCATCTGGCCGAGCTTCTCGACCCGCTCCAGCAGGATCACTTGCACCATCGGTCGGTCCTCAGCGCATGGCGAAGGGCAGCAGGGCCAGGAAGCGCGCACGCTTGATCGCCTGGGCCAACTCGCGCTGCTTCGGGGCCGATACCGCCGTGATGCGGCTCGGCACGATCTTGCCGCGCTCCGAGATGAAGCGCTGCAGCATCTTCACGTCCTTGTAGTCGATCTTGGGGGCATGCGGTCCGGAAAAGGGACAGGATTTGCGGCGGCGAAAGAAAGGCCGCCTGGCGCCGCCACCCGAGCGACCGCCACCTTCGCGACCGCCGTCGCGTCCACCGTCGCGTCCGCCATCGCGCATGTCGCTCATGCTGGTGCTCCCTCGCCAGCGCTGACATTCTCTTCACGCGGCTCGCGGTCGCCGTAGCGATCGCCGTAGCCGCCGCGCCGGCCGCGGTCGCGCTCTTCGCCGCGCGCTCTCGCCTGCATCATCACCGAAGGTCCTTCTTCGAGCGCGTCGACCCGAACCGTCAGGTAGCGGAGCACGTCTTCATTGATCCGCATGGTCCGCTCCATTTCGCTCACCGCGGGCCCGCCGCCCTCGATGTTGAGCAGGACATAGTGGCCCTTGCGGTTCTTTTTGATGCGGTAGGAGAGATTGCGCAGGCCCCAATATTCGCGCTTGGCGACCTGTCCGCCGTGCTCCTGGATGACCTGGGCAAATGCGTCGGTGAGCGCCTCGACCTGGGCGGTCGAGATGTCTTGGCGCGCAATGAAAACGGTCTCGTAGTACGCCATCGTGCTTCTAACTCCTTGTGGATGTAGACGGCCCGGAGCCGCGCGTTCATAGCGCAGGCCTACCGGGCCTAGCCGGATCGCGGGACCCGGCAAGGAGGCGGGGCACTATACACAAAGGCCCCCGGCCTGCAAGCGCTTGACTCCCCGAGGCGGACTACGGACCCTCGCGATAACAAAGGGGATGTGCGAATTCACGATGATCCGAGCTTTGGTATTTCCGGGACAGGGGTCCCAGGCCGTGGGCATGGGGCGCGAGCTTGCCGCAGCCTTTGCCGTGGCCAGGCACACGCTTGAGGAGGTGGACGACGCGCTCCGGCAGAAACTCTCGCGACTAATGACGGAAGGGCCCGAGGGCGAGCTGATGCTGACCGAGAATGCGCAGCCGGCGCTGATGGCAGTGAGCCTCGCGGCGGTGCGCGTCCTCGAATCCGAGGGGAAGCTCGATCTGCCGCGCCACGCGGCGCTCGTTGCGGGCCACTCGCTCGGTGAATACTCGGCACTGGCGGCTGCGGGCAGTATCGCGCTGGCCGACGCCGCGCGCCTGCTGAAGCGCCGCGGCCTCGCCATGCAGCGTGCGGTGCCGGTGGGCGAGGGTGCAATGGCGGCGTTGCTGGGCGTCGAGCTTGAGACAGCGCGAGAAATCGCGGAAACCGCGCGCGAGGGTGAAGTTTGCGACACCGCCAACGACAACGGCGGCGGGCAGGTGGTGATTAGCGGCGCACGGTCGGCGGTGGAGCGCGCACTCAAGATCGCAGCCGAACGCGGGGCGCGGCGCTCCATCATGCTGCCGGTGAGCGCGCCCTTCCATTGTGCATTGATGGCGCCGGCCGCGCGCGAGATGGAGGAGGCGCTGGCGTCAGTTCAGCTGCGGCCGCCGGCGGTTCCGCTCATCGCGAATGTGACGGCGGCGCCGGTTGACGACCCCGAAACGATCCGCCGGCTGTTGGTGGAGCAGGTGACGGGGCTGGTGCGCTGGCGCGAGAGCGTGATTGCAATGAAGGCTCAAGGTGTGGATACCGTTGCGGAGATCGGCGCCGGCCGCGTGCTTGCGGGCCTGGTAAGACGCATCGATCGCGAGTTGCAGGCCGTGTCGGTCGGCACGCCGGCGGAGATCGAGGCCTTCCTAAAGACGCTTTGAGTGGAGAGAGAGACGATGTTCGATCTGGGCGGCAAGGCCGCGCTGGTGACGGGCGCCTCGGGCGCGATCGGCGGTGCCATCGCGCGCACGTTGCATGCCCAAGGTGCCGGCGTGCTGCTCGCGGGAACCCGCCTCGACGCGCTCGAAGCACTCGCCCGTGAGTTGGGTGAACGCACGCACGTGGCCGCGATCGATCTCGCCGATCCCGCCGCCGGCGATACGCTGGTGAAGCGCGCCGAAGAAGCGATGGGAAAGCTCGACATCCTCGTAAACAACGCGGGTCTTACCCGAGACGGCCTCGCGATCCGCATGAAGGATGAGGATTGGCAGAAGGTGCTCGATGTCGATCTGACTGCGGGGTTCCGCCTCGCGCGCGCGGCGCTCCGGGGCATGATGCGCCGCCGCGCCGGCCGCATCATCGGTATCGCATCGGTGGTGGGTGTGACGGGGAATCCTGGCCAAGCCAATTATGCCGCCGCCAAGGCCGGCATGATCGGCATGTCCAAGGCGCTCGCAGCCGAAGTCGCCTCGCGCGGCATTACGGTCAACTGCATCGCGCCAGGGTTTATCGCTTCGCCGATGACGGCTGCACTCACCGAGCAGCAAAAAGAGCGGATAGCAGCGGCGGTTCCCGTCGGGCGCGTTGGCTCCCCCTCCGAAGTCGCCGCCGCCGTGGCGTTTCTCGCCGCCGACGAAGCCGCCTACATCACCGGCCAAACCCTTCATGTAAACGGCGGAATGGCAATGATCTAAAGGCGTTCACGAGGCCGTCTTGAAAGCGCCGCGGCCCGTTGGCAAAAGGACGGGAACTATGATATGTCACGGCACCTTCGGCGGGGGGCCGGCGGAGCGCGGCCGATCTTCGCGCAGCTCGCGGGGCAAGGCCGAAGCGAACTGTCCTCCAAACAACGCATTGAAAATCATCCTTCGAGGTACTTATGAGCGATGTCGCCGAGCGGGTTAAGAAGATTGTCGTGGAGCATCTTGGGGTCGACGAGTCCAAGGTGACTGACAATGCAAGCTTCATCGATGATCTCGGGGCCGACAGCCTCGATACCGTGGAACTGGTAATGGCATTCGAGGAAGCGTTCGGTTGCGAGATTCCGGACGATGCCGCGGAAAAGATCGTAACCGTCAAGGACGCGATCAACTTTATCGAGGCGCATAGCTGATGGGCCGCTCGGCAGCGGCAGTGCGCCGCTCCCGAGCGCCGTCAGCTCAGGTTCGCACTGCATGAGACGTGTCGTCATCACGGGACTGGGCATGGTCACTCCGCTGGCATGCGGGGTCGAACCCACGTGGCAGCGTCTCATCGAGGGTCGCTCGGGCATTCGCGCCATTCAGGCCTTCGACGTTTCCGACCTGCCGGCTAAGATCGCGGCGCAAGTGCCGCGCGGCGAGACCACCTCCGGACTGTTCAACGCCGATGAGTGGGTTCCGCCCAAGGAACAGCGCAAGATGGACGAGTTCATCGTCTTCGCGCTGACGGCGGCGACCCAGGCGGTCGAGGATTCCGGGTGGAAGCCGGAAGACCAGGACGGCCGGGAGCGCACCGGCGTGCTGATCGGTTCGGGCATCGGTGGACTCCCCGGCATCATGGAAGGCGCGATCACAGTCCACGAAAAAGGCCCGCGCCGCCTGTCGCCCTTCTTCATTCCTGCGAACCTGATCAATCTCGCCTCCGGGCACACCTCGATAAAATTCGGATTCTCGGGCCCGAATCATTCGGTGGTAACCGCTTGCTCGTCGGGTGCGCATGCCATCGGCGACGCCGCTCGCATTATCATGTGGGATGATGCCGACGTGATGCTGTGCGGCGGTGCCGAAGCCGCGGTTTGCCGCCTTGGTCTTGCCGGGTTCGCTTCCGCGCGTGCGCTCTCGACCCACTTCAACGACGACCCGCCGCGCGCCTCCAGGCCTTGGGACGAGGCTCGGGACGGCTTTGTCATGGGCGAGGGCGCGGGGTGTCTGATGCTCGAGGAGTTGGAGCATGCCAAGCGCCGCGGTGCCAAGATCTACGCCGAGGTGATTGGATACGGCATGTCGGGCGACGCCCATCACATTACCGCGCCCGCCGAGGACGGCAACGGCGCGTTTCGCGCGATGCGCAACGCGCTCAAGCGCGCGGAACTTCCGCCCGAGCGGATCGACTATATCAACGCCCATGGCACGTCGACTCCCAAGGGCGACGAGATCGAGCTTGGCGCGGTGAAGCGGCTGTTCGGCGATCACGCCTACAAGGTCTCGATGTCCTCGACCAAGTCCGCGATCGGGCATCTCCTGGGTGCCGCCGGCGCGGTTGAGGCGATTTTCTCGATCCTGGCGATCCGGGACGGGATTGTGCCGCCGACTCTCAATCTCGACAATCCGTCACCCGGCTGCGACATCGATCTGGTGCCGCACCA
>Ga0187765_10000394_pt1 | contig 15967 bp, 14 predicted proteins | sample 0216_QUI02_MP05__3_FD_133018 | JGI IMG/M metagenome (GOLD analysis project Ga0187765, IMG submission 133018) | Tropical peat soil microbial communities from peatlands in Department of Meta, Colombia - 0216_QUI02_MP05_10_MG | ecosystem: Environmental > Terrestrial > Soil > Wetlands > Peat ...
GAGACGTTTATGGCGCGTTTACGGCGGCTGGAACGATTTCGCAGCGGCAAGCGAGGCGACGAGGCGGAACTTGATGAAACCGGTCCCGCCAAGGTTAACGTTGAAAGGCTAATGCGCACGGAACTGTATCGGAATGACTGAGACTACGAAGAACAGCGGCGAAAAGCTGAGCGTGACCTCCAGCAAGACGCTGACGCTCAAGCGCGGCGGCGTCGAGCAGGGCGTCGTGCGCCAGAGCTTCAGTCACGGCCGCAGTAAGGCGGTCGTCGTCGAGAAGGTAAAGCGCCGCATTCCCGGACCCGGCGAGGCCAAGCCCGAGCCGGCGGCGCCGGATCGCGGCGCGGCGCCCAAGCGCGCCGCCACATCAGCCAAGCCGGCCGCTGCGCCCTCAGCGGCTGCGGCCGCAGCTCACGCTGCATCGCCGAAAGCGTCAGGCGTCGTGCTGCGTACACTGACCGAGGACGAGCGCAACGCGCGCGCGCATGCGCTCGCCGATGCGCGGTTGCGCGAACATGAAGAGCGCGAGCGAGCCGAAGAAGAAGCCAAAGCCCGGCGCACGCGCGAAGAAACCGATCGTGTTGAGCGCGCGGCTGCGGAGACCCGCAAGCGCGACGAAGAAGAGCGCCGCAAGCACGATGAGGAAACCCGGCGCAAAGCTGACGAAGTTGCCAAAAAACGGTTTGGCGTCGATGCGCTGACTGCAAAACCCGGTGCGCGTCCGGCGCTGGAAGCCGACGACGAGGAGGCACCGCGCACCGCCAGACGCGGCGCAACCGCCCGGCCCGCGGCAGCGCCCAAACCGGCGCGTGGCGGCGGCGAAAAACGGCGTGGTCGATTGACCGTGGTCAATGCATTTTCCGCTGGTGAGGAGCGTGAGCGCTCCGAGGCCGCGTTCCGACGCCGGGTCCTGCGCAAGACCGGGCATCGTGACGCCGAGCCCAAGGAAAAAATTGCCCGCGAAGTGACGATCCCGGAGACGATCACGATCCAGGAGCTTGCCAACCGCATGGCGGAGCGTTCGGTGGATGTCGTGCGCATCCTCATGCAGCAAGGCCATATGGCGAACATCACCGACACGATCGATGCCGACACCGCGCAACTCATCGCCGAGGAACTGGGACACACGGTGCGGCGCGTCGCCGAGGCCGACGTCGAAGAAGGTATGTTCGACGCGCCGGATGCGCCGGAAAGCCTGCAGCCGCGCGCGCCGGTCGTGACCATTATGGGTCACGTCGACCACGGCAAGACGTCGCTACTCGATGCGATCCGCTCGACCGAGGTAGCGGCCGCCGAAGCCGGCGGGATTACTCAGCATATCGGCGCTTATCAGGTCACCTCGCCGTCAGGCGGGCGCATTACCTTTATCGACACCCCCGGCCACGCCGCCTTTACCGCGATGCGCGCCCGCGGCGCCAAAGTGACCGACATTGTCGTTCTGGTCGTTGCCGCCGATGACGGGGTGATGCCGCAGACAGTCGAAGCCATTCATCACGCCAAGGCGGCCAAGGTGCCGATCATCGTCGCAATCAACAAAATCGATAAGTCCGACGCCAAGCCCGAGCGCGTGCGTACCGAATTGCTGCAGCACGAGATTCAAGTGGAATCGCTCGGTGGCGACGTGCTTGAGCTTGAAGTCTCCGCCAAGGAGAAAATCAACCTCGACAAGCTGCTCGATACCATCGCGCTGCAAGCGGAAGTGCTCGAACTCAGGGCCAACCCCAACCGGCCGGCTGAAGGCACGGTGATCGAAGCCCGGCTCGATCGCGGCCGCGGCCCGGTGGCCACGGTGCTGGTACAGCGCGGCACGCTCAGGCCCGGCGACATAATCGTCGCCGGCAGCGAGTGGGGCCGCGTGCGCGCTTTGGCCTCCGATACGGGCCATTCAGTGGTCGCCGCCGGACCGTCGATGCCGGTCGAGGTGCTTGGGTTCAATGGCACGCCAGAAGCCGGCGATCGGCTCGCGGTCGTCGACACCGAAGCACGGGCGCGCGAGATCACCGATTATCGTGCGCGGCAGAAGCGCGAAAAGATGGCGGCGCGGCAAACTGGCATGCGCGGTTCGCTCGAGCAGATGATGAGTCAGCTCAAGACCGCCGGCCGCAAGGAATTTCCACTGGTGGTCAAAGCCGACGTGCAGGGCTCGATCGAAGCGATTGTGGGCGCCTTGGAAAAGCTCTCGACCAACGAAGTGGCGGCACGGGTCATCTTTGCCGGTGTCGGCGGCATCACCGAATCAGACGTCACGCTCGCCGAAGCCTCCAACGCAGCGGTCATCGGTTTTAACGTCCGCGCTCACAAGGAAGCGCGCGAAGCCGCCGAGCATGCCGGGATCGAAATCCGCTATTACGACATCATCTACAATCTCGTCGACGACGTGAAAAAGGCGATGTCAGGGCTGCTCGCGCCAACGCTGCGCGAAACTATGCTCGGCAACGCGGTCATTCTCGAAATCTTCAAAGTGTCGAAGGTCGGCAATGTTGCCGGCTGCCGCGTCACCGACGGCACGGTCGAACGCGGCGCCAACGTTCGGCTTATCCGCGACAGCGTCGTCGTGCATCAAGGCAAGCTGTCGCAGCTCAAGCGCTTTAAAGACGATGCACGTGAAGTGATAGCCGGCCAGGAATGTGGCATGGCCTTCGAGAATTATCAGGACATGAAGGTCGGCGACATTATCGAGTGTTACCGCGTGGAGACGATACAGCGGACGCTATGATGGTCGCGCCACCCGGATTTGTGCCGGGCGTTCTCGTCGCAAATTTTAACGTCAGTAACAACGTGGATGACCGCGGCAAAGCGGCCGTCGCAACAGGTGTCCGGATTCATTCATGAGCCGCCGTCAGCATCGCGATCAAGCCGCTGGAGCCTCGCAGCGGCAACTGCGCGTCGCCGAATTGATCCGCCACGAAATGGCCGACTTGCTTGCGCGCGGCGAGATCCACGATTCGGTGATTGAACACCACATGATCACCGTTCCTGAAGTCCGTGTTACCGCCGACCTGCGACTGGCGACGATTTACGTGATGCCGCTCGGCGGACGCGACGAAAAGGAAGTGCTCGAGGCGCTGGAACGCAACAGCCGGTATCTGCGCGGCGAGATCGCGCGGCGCGTTAACCTCAAATTTGCACCTGAAATCAGATTTCGCATCGACGAGCGATTCGACGAAGCGGAACGGATCGAGAAGCTTTTGCGAACGCCCGCGGTCCGGCGCGACCTCAGAAGCCGCAACGACAAATAATGGACTGCACAACCGCCGTTTTCGACGAATCTCAGCTCATAGCCCAAGCGCCAGGCGATGCTAAATCGCCGCTACTATGAATTATGGTTTCCAAAGCATGAATGAACCGACCAGTTCGCTTGCTGATCCGGACGGCAACGACACCGCTGCCCGGTCGGACCGCCCCAAGCGCCAGAAGCGCGACGTTCACGGCTGGCTGGTGCTCGACAAACCTGTCGGCATCACCTCGACCCATGCGGTGTCGATCATCAAGCACCTGTTCGCGGCGCGCCGTGCCGGCCATGCCGGAACGCTCGACCCTCTGGCCTCAGGATGCCTGCCGATCGCGCTCGGCGAGGCAACCAAGACCGTGCCCTTCGTCTTTGATGCGCGAAAGACCTATCTCTTCACTATTCGCTGGGGCGAAGAACGCGATACCGATGACGCCGAGGGCCGGATAGTTGCGACCAGCGAGGCGCGTCCGGACCGCGATGCCATCGCGGGGTTACTGCCGCGCTTCACCGGAACGATCGCGCAGGTGCCGCCGCGTTTCTCCGCCGTGAAGCTCGATGGCGAGCGTGCCTATGATCTCGCCCGCGACGGCGAGACTGTTGAACTCGCCCCCCGAACCGTAACCGTCCATCGGCTTGAATTGCAGGAAATTGCCGATGCCGACCACGCCGTTTTGAGCGCCGAATGCGGCAAGGGAACTTACATCCGCGCACTTGCCCGCGACCTCGGCCGCGAGCTTGGCACTTTTGGCCATGTTTGCAGCTTGCGCCGCAGCCGCGTCGGGCCGTTCGGCGAAGCCGACATGATACCCCTGGAACAGGCGCAATCTTTGTGTCATAGAGCGACCGCCGGCGAGGGACACTTCGCCGACGCGCTGCTGCCGGTCGAGACCGCGCTGGACGACATCCCGGCGCTGGCCGTGAGCCCGGCAGACGCGGCAAGGCTCCAGAGGGGTCAAGCCGTTTTGTTGCGCGGACGGGACGCTCCCATGGTCCGCGGCATGGTTCAGGTCGCTTGCAGCGGCCAATTCGTGGCCATTGCCGAGGTCGAACAAGGCGAGATCGTTCCTCGCCGCGTATTTAACTTAACCGGCATCGCTGGTCGTGCCGGCAGAAACAAAGGTTGGTGACGATGTCGGTAACAACCGCGCGTAAAGCGGAGCTAGTCAAGTCCTATGCCGTCAAATCCGGGGATACCGGTTCGCCCGAAGTGCAGGTTGCCCTGTTGTCGGAGCGTATCAACAATCTGACGGAGCACTTCAAGACGCATGTCAAAGACAATCACTCGCGGCGAGGGCTCTTGAAGCTCGTGTCGCAGCGGCGCCAGATTCTCGATTATCTGCGGCGCACCGACGATGCTCGCTATAAGGAGCTGATTGAGCGACTTGGCATCCGTCGTTGACGATTTGCGCGCGGCAAACGCCGCGCGTTCGGCAGCGCACGATGCGCTTGCCACTGCCCGGCAGCACAGCTGCCGGTTCCTGGACCGGGCAATTGCCCCGTCCGTATGTAGGAAGGTCCGAAAGCCATGGCAGGATCGCCGGATGCTGAACAAGCGCCGCAGCAAAGCTGCGGCGATGACAGCCTCTCGCCGTCTTGCTTTTGGCTTTCGCACCTTCGCGAAAACCATGAGAGACAATCGCAATGTTCAATATTCATAGAGTACAACTTGACTGGGGCGGCCGCCAACTCACCTTAGAGACCGGCAGATTCGCGCGCCAGGCCGACGGCGCGGTATTTGCCTCATACGGCGATACCACCGTGATCGCGACGGTAGTCGCGGCCAAGCAGCCCAAGGAAGGGATCGATTTTCTTCCGCTGACCTGCAACTACCAGGAAAAATACTATGCGGCCGGCCGCATTCCTGGCGGCTATTTCAAGCGCGAAGCCCGACCAACGGAAAAAGAGACGCTGGTCTCGCGCCTGATCGATCGCCCGGTCCGGCCCTTGTTTGCTGACGGCTGGCGCTGCGACACCCAGGTAATCGTGACCGTGCTGTCCCATGATCTGGAAAACGATCCGGATATCTTGGCGATGGTCGCCGCCTCCGCGGCGCTCACGCTTTCGGGCGCCCCGTTCATGGGACCGATTGGCGCTGCGCGCGTCGGTTTCATCAACAACGAATATGTGCTCAACCCGCAGATCGACGAAATGAGCGAAAGTCAGCTCGACCTCGTCGTCGCCGGCACCCAGGACGCCGTGCTGATGGTCGAATCGGAGGCCAAGGAGCTGTCCGAAGACATCATGCTCGGTGCGGTGATGTTTGGACATCGGCACTTCCAGCCGGTGATCGAGGCCATCATCAAGCTCGCCGAGAAGGCCGCGAAAGAGCCGCGCGAGCTCGTGGTCGCCGATACTGCAGCGCTTGAAAAAGAGATGCTGGCGCTGATCGAAAAAAATCTGCGCGCCGCTTACGCCATCCCCGAAAAAGTGCAGCGTCACAAGGCGATCGACGCCGCGAAAGAACAGGTGATGAACCATTTCTGCCCGCCCGATGTGGCGGAGCCGAAATATCCGGCGCTGCAAGTCGCCAGCGTTTTCAAAGATCTCGAAGCCAAGATCGTGCGCTGGAATATTCTGGATAACGGCAGCCGCATCGACGGCCGTGACGTCAAAACAGTGCGGCCGATCAACTGCGAGGTCGGCGTGCTGCCGCGCACCCATGGCTCGGCTTTGTTCACCCGCGGCGAGACTCAGGCGCTGGTGGTGGCGACGCTGGGCACCGGCGAAGACGAGCAATTCGTCGACGCGCTGCAGGGCACGTACAAGGAAACATTCCTGCTGCACTACAATTTCCCGCCGTTCTCGGTCGGCGAGACCGGCCGGCTCGGAGCGCCCGGCCGCCGCGAGATCGGGCATGGCAAGCTCGCTTGGCGGGCGATCCACCCGGTGCTGCCGCCGCACACCGAGTTCCCCTACACGATCCGAGTCGTCTCCGAGATTACCGAATCGAACGGTTCATCCTCGATGGCGACGGTCTGCGGTACCTCACTATCGCTCATGGACGCCGGCGTGCCGCTTAAACGTCCAACCGCAGGCATCGCCATGGGCCTCATTAAGGAAGCGGACCGGTTCGCTGTGCTCTCCGACATCCTCGGCGACGAGGACCATCTTGGCGACATGGATTTCAAGGTGGCCGGCACCGAACGCGGCGTCACATCGCTGCAGATGGACATCAAGATCGCGGGTATCACCGAAGAAATCATGCGCATCGCGCTGGCCCAGGCCAAGGACGGCCGCATGCACATTCTCGGCGAAATGGGTAAGGCGATTACGTCGGCGCGCGCCGAGCTTGGCGAACACGCTCCGCGCATCGAGGTGTTCTCGATCCCGGTCGACAAGATCCGCGAGGTCATCGGCTCCGGCGGCAAAGTGATCCGCGAGATCGTGGAAAAGACCGGAGCCAAGATCGACATCTCCGACGACGGCACCGTGAAGGTCGCCTCCGCAAAAGCGGATTCGATCAAAGCGGCGATCAACTGGATAAAGTCGATCGCCTCGGAGCCCGAGGTCGGACACATTTACGAGGGCACGGTCGTCAAGGTGATGGACTTCGGCGCCTTCGTGAATTTCTTCGGCGCCAAGGACGGGTTGGTGCATATCAGCCAACTGGCCTCGCGGCGCGTGCAGAAGACCACCGATGTCGTCAAGGAAGGTGACAAGGTGAAGGTTAAGCTGCTCGGCTTCGACGAGCGCGGCAAGGTTCGGCTATCGATGAAGGTGGTCGATCAGCAGACCGGTGAGGATCTCGAGGCCAAACAGAAAGCCGAAACCGGCGAGCCGCGCGAAGCCGCCGGCGGCGGCGCAGCCGAATAAACCGCCGCAATCGATCGCGGTAACGAAAAGGAGCGGCGTCCGGGGATGCCGCTCTTTTATTATTTGTCCGAGCATTCCGTGTCAGACCAGGCCGAGGTCAGCAAAGGCGGTCAAATGATGATCGGCCGCAGCCTTGGCGAAACAGCAGAAGACGACATGGGTAATGCCGCGCTCAGACGCGCCAAGCTCGGCAGCGACCGCGCCGACCGCGATGCGCGCGGCGCGATCGGCCGGGAACGCATAGATCCCGGTCGATATCGCCGGAAAGGCAATGGAGCCGAGGCGGTGCGCGGCGGCAAGATCGAGCGCGGTGCGATAACACGACGCCAGCAGTTCCTCCTCGCCCGCTTTTCCTCCTCGCCAGACCGGACCGACCGCGTGGATGACGTGCTTGGCAGGCAAGCGATAGCCGCGGGTGATCCTGGCCGAACCGGTTTCACAGCCGCCGAGCGTTCTGCATTCGGCGAGCAGCTCCGGTCCGGCGGCGCGGTGAATAGCGCCATCCACGCCACCGCCGCCAAGGAGCGTGCGGTTGGCGGCGTTGACGATGGCGTCGGCTGCAAGCGTTGTGATGTCGGCGACGCAAACGTCAAGGCGCGCCGCGCCGATGCCGGCGGTGGCAACCGGGGAAATATTGATTATCGCTCCAGGCACGCGGCCCAAGTTTATCACGCTCAGTCTATCACGCCCATTCGGCTTGCGCTTCGGCGCGCAGATCGACCGTGCTCTTCACGCCGATATCGTCGAAGTGCTCGTCGAGGAAATGCCGCGCCGCTCGCTTGCCGCTGACGTGGAGCATATTGAAGAAGTCGTAATCGTTCGAAAGTCTGCTCGAGCTATCGAGATGCGTGCCGAAGCGATCGAGCACGATGCGATGCACGTTGATGCGGCGATATTCTCCGGGACCGATGCCGCGCGGCAACCGTCCTTGATCGATCAGGCGCGCGACGAATTCGATGGCGCGGTACTCGCCAAGCAGCGAAGAGTTGAACGTGATCTCGTTGATGCGATTCATGATCTCGCTCGAGGATGTCGGCGTCGATTGCCGCACCAGCGGGTTTATTTGCACGACCAGCACGTCTTCGGTCGCCGTCGTGCGGAAGAACGGAAAGATCACCGGATTGCCGAGATAGCCGCCGTCCCAGTAAGGGATGCCGTCGATTTCGACGGCGCGGAACAACAGCGGCAGGCAGGCCGACGCCATCACCGCGTCGGCCGTTATTTTGTCGCGGGCAAAGATCCGCACGCGCCCGGTCTGTACGTTGGTCGCCGAGATGAAAAGCTGCAGATCGGTATCGACGCGCAATGTCTCGAAGTCGACGAAGCGCTCGATTAGATCTTTCAACGGATTGATGTTGAGCGGATTGACGTCGTAAGGCGAAAAATACCGCGATAGCGCGTTAAACCAGGCTTGCATCGGCGTGCCCTCGAGCGGCGTGAACGACAGCAATCTTTCCATGACGGCGCGCTGCAATGCCGGCAGATTCCCGGTGCTTGACGCCGCACGCCAGAAGTCGGCGAGGCGTTTTTGCGCCTCCTCTCGTCCGCCACGGCACAGTCCATCGGCGAGCATCACCGCATTGACGGCGCCGGCGGAGGTGCCGGAGATTCCCTCGATGCTGAGCCGCTCATCGCTGAGAATTTGATCGAGCACGCCCCAGGTAAAAGCGCCGTGCGCGCCGCCGCCTTGCAGCGCCAGATTGATCCGTTTGGTGGTCACCGCTGCTGCCTTGTCCGCCGCGCGGGCAGGCAGCAACGAGGCCAGGACGTTCTTCATCGCAGATGGCCTTGTTGTGGGTTTGATCGGAGAGCGCGTCAACAGGCGCAGCCGGACACAGAGTTCGTTGCCGTGCCTGAATTTCCCTCAACAATCGCGCCGATAGCCGCAGCGCGCCGGCAGCTTCGATGTCAGGCCGCAGTCCAGCCGCCGTCGATCGAAAGGTTAGCGCCGGTAATGGACTTGGCCGCGTCCGAACAAAGGTAGAGAGCGAGATCGGCGACTTCATCGACGGTGACGAATTCTTTGGTCGGCTGCGCGTCCAATAAAACGTCGCGCTTGACCTGTTCTTCAGTCATGCCGCGGGCTTTCGCAGTGTCAGGAATCTGCTTTTCGACCAGCGGCGTCCACACATAGCCCGGGCTGATGCAGTTACAGGTGACGCCGAACGTCGCCAGTTCGAGCGCGACCGTCTTGGTGAGACCGGCAAGACCGTGCTTGGCGGAAACGTAAGCGGCTTTGAACGGCGAGGCGACCAGCGAATGCGCCGACGCGGTGTTGATGATGCGGCCCCATTTTCGCGATTTCATTCCAGGGACCGCGGCGCGGATGGTATGGAACGCCGACGACAGATTGATCGCGATGATCTGGTCCCACTTTTCGACGGGAAATTCTTCGATCGGCGAGACGAACTGGACGCCGGCATTGTTTACGAGCACGTCGAGCGAACCGAATGTTTTCTGGCTCGTTCGCACCATCTCGGCGATTTCGGCCGGTTTGCTCATGTCCGCGGGCGAATAGATCGCCTTGACCTTGTAGTCTTTCTCGATCGCAGTTCGTTCCTTTTCGACCGCGTCCTTGCCGCCAAAGCCGTTGATGGTGATGTTGGCGCCCTGCGCGGCGAGCGCGCGGGCGATGGCAAGGCCAATACCCGACGTGGAACCGGTCACCAGCGCTGATTTTCCCTGCAACATGCAAATACCCGTGGTTACGGCGTCGATACGACACCTCGGAATGGAAGGGGGGTCTTTGCCGGGAATGTGGGCCGCTTTTTGCTGCAGTGCAATATCAAATTCTGCTGCGACTCCGCAAAGGCTTTTTCCGAACCATCAGCGATCCATTACACTGGGGCAAAGATAACCGGTTCACTCCAGACGCTCATCTCTGACACTCATGCCTGCAATTTTCCCGGCCCCCGATCACGATCACGAGCGCTGCACCAGCGCCGCCATTGCCCATGCTGAAGCGCAGTGCGCCGCACGCGCGCAGCGGCTCACGCCGATGCGGCGCCAAGTGCTGGAGGTCCTGCTCAGCAGCCATCGCCCGCTTGGAGCCTATGAAATCATCGATCGCCTGCAACAAAAGACACGGCCGGCACCGATTACAATCTATCGCGCGCTCGAATTTCTGTGCGACAACGGACTCGTTCATCGCATCGAAAGCCGCAATGCCTTCGTCGCTTGCGTGCACAATCATGGCGCCGGCGACCTTGTCATTTTTCTGATTTGCGAACGCTGCGGCGCGGTCGGTGAGGCGCCAGGAGAGACTGCCGCCGAAGCGCTGAAAGCCTCTTCCCGCGCCGCCGGTTTTTCACCGCGAAGTCCGCTGGTCGAAATCGCCGGCGTTTGCGCCCATTGCCGTGAGCGGTAAGCGGCGCAGATAAATTCACCCAGTGCCGCACGCACCTTCGTCGCGTCCGCTCGATGCAACTGCGATTGCAGTCACGATTGGCCTCTGTTTGAGCTGGGGCTTCAACAACGTCGCTATCAAGCTCGCGATTCACGACATTCCGCCGCTGATTCTATCCTCGGCGCGCTCTGTGATCGCGGCGATTCTGGTCGCAATCTGGACGCAGGGGCGCGGCATTCCGTTGTTGAAACGCGACGGCACGCTCCGCGCCGGAATTCTCGCCGGCGTTCTGTTCGCGCTCGAATTTTTGCTGATCTATCGCGGCCTGGTTTGGACCACGGCGACCCGCGGCGTCCTGTTTCTTTATCTCGCGCCGTTCTTTGTCGTGATTGGATCGCGCTGGCTTATTCCGGGCGACCACTTCCACCTCTGGCAATGGCTCGGCCTGTTGCTGTCTTTCGTCGGCATCGTGATTGCTTTCGGTGTGCCGACGCCGGCAGACGATCCGCGGCAAGTCCTTGGCGATCTCATGCTGGTCGGCGGCGCGGCCGCATGGGCGGCGACCACGCTGATCATCAAAGCGAGCGCGTTGAACCGGATCAGCGCGGAAAAAACCCTGCTCTATCAGCTGGTCGTCTCGGCGCCACTCCTCGGCCTCGGCGCCATGATCTTCGGCGAAACCATCACGGCGCCACCCTCCGCAGTAGCGCTCGGCGCCTTTGCCTATCAGACTGTCTACGTCGTCAGCATCACCTTCACGATCTGGTTTGTCCTGGTGGTCCGCTATTCGGCTGCGCGGCTTTCGGTCTTCACCTTTCTCACACCGCTGTTTGGGGTGGCAGCCGGTCACCTTGTCTTGGGCGAGCCGCTAACCCCGGCCTTCGCCATCGCCGTGGCGCTGGTCGCGGCCGGGCTCCTCCTCGTCAACCGGCCCAGGTGAGGTTATATGCATGTCATCGGAGCAACTGCCGAATCCTAGCCAAAACAGCGGAATATCTGTTAAGCATCTGAATTCGTTGAAGGAATTCTTATGATCGCGTTTCCCGGCCCGACCCCCAGGCACCGCACGATCGGCGTCACAGTCGGTCATGTGATGGTCGGTGGCGGCGCACCTGTTGTTGTGCAGTCGATGACCAATACCGACACCGCCGATGCGGCAGCCACGGCGAGCCAGGTTGCGGCATTGGCGCGCGCCGGTTCGGAAATCGTGCGCATCACGGTAGACCGCGACGAGGCTGCGGCCGCCGTTCCGCATATCAAGGAGCGGCTTGCCAAGATGAGCGTCGATGTCCCGATCGTCGGCGACTTCCACTATATCGGCCACAAGCTTCTTGCCGATCACCCCGCCTGCGCCGAGGCGCTCGACAAGTATCGCATTAATCCGGGCAATGTCGGCTTCAAGGAAAAAAAGGACCGGCAGTTTGGCGCCATCGTCGAAACCGCGATCCGGCACAACAAACCGGTGCGCATCGGCGCCAATTGGGGCTCGCTCGACCAGGAGCTGCTCACGCATCTGATGGATGAGAACGCGCGGTCCAATCAGCCGATCGATGCCCGCGACGTCACGCGCGAAGCGATGATCCAGTCGGCGCTGTTGTCAGCGGCCCGCGCCGAGGAGATCGGCCTGCCCCGCTCAAAAATCATTTTGTCGGCAAAGGTCTCGGCCGTCCAAGATCTGATTGCAGTTTATGGCGAGCTGGCGCGGCGCTGCGATTACGCTTTGCATCTCGGCCTCACCGAGGCGGGTATGGGTTCAAAGGGTATCGTGGCGTCATCGGCGGCAATGGGCGTGCTGCTGCAGCAGGGCATTGGCGACACTATTCGTATCTCGCTCACGCCGGAGCCGAATGGCGATCGCACGCTCGAGGTGAAGGTCGCACAGGAATTGCTGCAGACCTTGGGCCTGCGAACATTCGTGCCGCTGGTCGCCGCCTGTCCCGGCTGCGGGCGCACGACCTCGACCACCTTCCAGGAGCTCGCCGCGAACATTCAAAGCTTCATCCGCGACTCGATGCCGGAATGGAAGACGCGCTATCCAGGCGTCGAGGGACTCAACGTCGCGGTGATGGGTTGCATCGTCAACGGTCCCGGCGAATCCAAACACGCCGATATCGGCATTTCATTGCCGGGCACCGGCGAGCAGCCAACGGCGCCCGTTTTTATTGACGGCAAAAAGGCGATGACGTTGCGCGGCCCGACCCTCGCAGCCGATTTCAAGAAGATCGTGATCGACTACATCGAGCGCCGGTTTGGCTCCTCAACCGGACAGGCTGCGGCAGAATAAAGCGCGTGAGCCAACCAGAAAGTGAAAAGCCGGCCCCAAGCAGCCGGCTTTTTGTTGCTGACGGGCGCGCGCAGTAGAACGCTAGCGTTTCTCCAAGCGCCGCAGCACGTCGTCGAGCTGTTCAAGGCTGCGGTAGCGAATGCTGAGAACACCGCCGCGTTTGGCCTCCTTGACGCTCACCGCAAGACCAAGCGCATCCGATATGCGTTTTTCCAGCGCGACCAAATTGGCGTTCTTACCGGCGCCGCGGCGCGCTGCCGTGGCGCCGCGTGATTTGCCGCGCCCGGCGGTTTCGCGCGCAAGATTTTCGACCTCGCGCACATTGAGTCCGCGGGCGACGATTTCTTCGGCCAACCTCTCGGCATCCGGCTGACCGATCAGCATCCGCGCGTGGCCGGCGAAAAGTTTGCCACTGTGAATGTACGCTTTGATCGTTTCGGGCAATTTGAGAAGCCGCAATGTATTGGCGACGTGGCTGCGGCTCTTGCCAACGATCTTGGCAATCTCATCCTGGCTGTTGCCGAATTCTTCGATCAGGGCGCGATAGCCTTCGGCTTCTTCCAGCGGATTGAGATCGGCGCGTTGCACATTTTCAATGATCGCAAGCTGCAGCGCTTCGGCGTCGCTGGCTTCGATGATAACGACCGGCACTTCGTGCAGGCCGGCCCGCTGTGCCGCCCGCCAGCGGCGTTCGCCGGCGATGATCTCATAAACATCGGCGATGCCTGGCACAGGCCGCACGACAATCGGCTGAATGATCCCGCGCTCGCGCAGCGAAGCGACCAGTTCATCAAGCTCGGCATTGGGAAAGGCCCGGCGTGGATTGCGCGGGTTGGGCCGCAACGCAGCCGTAGGCAAGCGGCGCTGGCCGCGCGACGGCCGTTCGACCGACGTTTCCGCCGCCATGTCGCCGATCAGTGCCGCAAGTCCGCGACCTAATCGCGAGCGCGCCGGCTCTTCGGCCAGCTTTCCGGAACTAGCTCGCATCGCATCGCCTCATCGCGCGCATAGTTGTTTCTCGCGCTGGATGACCTCGGTGGCGAGCCGCAAATACGCTTCGCTGCCACTGCATTTGAGATCGTAGACCAGAACAGGTTTGCCGTAGGACGGCGCTTCGGAGACCCGCACGTTCCGCGGCACGATGGTGTCGTAGACTTTGGCGCCCATGAATTCGCGCACATCGGCGACGACCTGCGACGACAAATTGTTGCGCGCGTCGAACATCGTGAGCACGACACCATGAATGGTAAGTTCCGGATTGAGCTGGGCGCGAACGGATTCGACGGTCTTGAGTAGCTGCGACAATCCCTCGAGCGCGAAGAACTCGCATTGCAAAGGAACGACGATCGCGTTGGCGGCCGCCATGGCATTGATCGTCAGCAGATTGAGCGACGGCGGACAGTCAACCAAAACGTAAGTGAAATGCGCGGCGTGCTGATTTCGGTCCTGATTTCGGTCTTGGGTGCCGTCCTGGGCATTCAAGCTCGAGAGTGCATGGCGCAGGCGAAACGCGCGATCGCGCGCCTGGCCAATCTCGAGTTCGAGCCCGGACAGATCGAGCGTCGAGGGCGCGATCTGTAGCCGCGGCACCGCGGTCGGCACGATCGCGTCGCGCAGCGTCGCCTGCGCGGTCAGCACGTCATAGGTCGAATAGCGCCGGTTGCGGCGGTCAAGCCCGAGCCCGGTCGAAGCATTGCCCTGCGGATCGAGATCGACAATGAGCACGTCTTCCCCGATCGCGGCAAGCGCAGTGCCGAGGTTGATCGCGGTCGTGGTTTTGCCCACCCCACCCTTCTGATTGGCGACGGCGAGCACCCGCGGCGGCTTGGTCGCAAGCGCAAGCCGCGCCTGATCCGGCGCCGACAAGTCGATCGTCTCGGACGAAATGGCAGCTTCAGCCATAGCAATGCCCACAACCTTAACGCGTGCAGAACAATCTAGAGTAGCAAAACCTCGCTATTTGCGTTTTGGCTTTGCTTCGCGAATCACCACGATCCGTGACTTTGGATCAGTCCGACTCGGAACTAAAGACGCCTGAATGCTCCAACATTTAGTCGCTTGGGTCAATTCAGCTTCCACATCTTGTCCCTTCGGGAACACACCCATGGCTTCGTTTTTCAACAGCGGATATGCGATCGAAAGCAATTCCGGCAACGGCGCCAGCGCGCGCGCGGTGATCGCATCGAGTTTGCCGCGAAAGTTTCGGGCAAAATCGGCAACCCGCTCGGCGTGAACAATGGCCGGCGCACCGGTGGCACGAACCGCTTCGCGCAGAAAGGCGGCTTTCTTCTGATTGCTTTCGATCAAGTGGACTTCCGACCTGGCCTGATCGGCTAGCACGCACGCAATCGGCACGCCGGGAAACCCAGCGCCTGAACCGAGGTCGGCCCATTTGCGCGCCTGCGGCGCGACGGCAAGAAGCTGCAGCGAATCGGCGATGTGCCGCGTCCACAGCGTCGGCACGGTGGACGCCGCGATCAAATTCATCCGGCTCTGCCAGTCGAGTAGCAGCGCCGCAAAGCGGTCGAGCCGCGCCGTTGTTTCACGTGAAACAGCCACAAGCCCGAGCGCCTGGGCGCGGTCCGCGGTGAGGTCAGGCGCGGCCACTTGCTGATTTGCGGTGCGGCTCGCCGCGCGCCCGTCGGATATGGGCCACAAGCAGCGTCAACGCGGCGGGCGTCACGCCGTCAATGCGGCCGGCCTGACCAATCGTGCGAGGCCTATGCAGTTGCAGTTTGTGACGCACTTCGTTGGAGAGACCCGGCAGCGTTGCATAATCGAGATCCTCACCCAGGATCAGGTTCTCGTCACGACGATACGACTCCACGTCGGCGGCCTGTCGGCTGAGATAGACGTGGTACTTCGCGTCGATCTCGAGTTGCGTGGCGATCTTGTGGTCGAGGTCGCCGAAGGCCGGCCAGATCCGCGCCAGATCGGCGATCGAACTTTCGGGATAGGACAGGATTTCAAAAGCCGAGCGCCGCTGCCCGTCGCGGCGCAAGGCGAGCCCGTGGCGCGCGGCTTCCGTCGGAGTCAAAGTAAGCACGCGCGCCAAATGCCGGGCAGCCTCGAGCGATGCCATTTTGGCGTCATGAAGCTGCGCCCGAGCGCGACCGACGCAACCGAGCGCGATCCCCCTGCCCGTCAGCCGCTGATCGGCATTGTCGGCGCGCAAGGTCAGGCGATATTCGGCGCGCGACGTGAACATCCGGTACGGCTCGCTGACGCCGCGCGTGACCAGGTCATCGATCATCACGCCGATATAGCCCTCCGCCCGATCGAACAGGATCGGCGC
>Ga0187765_10000395_pt1 | contig 15947 bp, 13 predicted proteins | sample 0216_QUI02_MP05__3_FD_133018 | JGI IMG/M metagenome (GOLD analysis project Ga0187765, IMG submission 133018) | Tropical peat soil microbial communities from peatlands in Department of Meta, Colombia - 0216_QUI02_MP05_10_MG | ecosystem: Environmental > Terrestrial > Soil > Wetlands > Peat ...
GCGAGTTACGAAAACCATGACGATCTGGTTCGGGAGCTGGAGAGATTTGTGCGGACGGCGCCGGACCATCAGATCGTTCGGATCAATCCAGTCCGGTACGCGGCCGATCATGGGCGCGATGAGGCCGAGGTCATTGACCTTTTTCTGCATGCACGCAAAGCGGGCTTGCTCACGATGGAGTGGCATTACGTGTGTCGCGGCTGCGGGATGATCATCGCAAGCTTTCACACGTTGAATGCGGCGAATGAGCACTCATTCTGCAAAACCTGCCTAAAGAACCGTGACACGGATCTGAGTGATTTCGTCGAGATCGGATTTACTGTCTCGAAAGCCGTGCGTAAGTCGCGTTTCCACGATCCCGAGACACTGAGCGCGAAGGAATTGTTCATCGACTACAACATATCCGCAGGTGCGCTGGCGAGGGACGGCACGAGCGCGCGCGACTTTTATTGGCGGCATAAAGTGTTCTGCACCTATGTCGAACCTGATGAAACCAGGACGTTCGAGATCAACCTGGAGCCTGGATTTTTTATTTTTCACTACGGGCCGGAGCTTCTCGTAACGACGTCGTCTGATAGTCGCGTTGAGCGGATCGATATTACCCATCGTGACGGCAGGCATGCCGAACCCATGCAGAAAGTCGCGCCGGGACCAATGACGTACAATCTGAGCAACGCCGGCCCGGCTCGGATCATCGCAATCGCGTTCAGCATCCCTGAAACCGAACATACAGCCCACAAAGAAACGCCGCCTGGCTTCAGGTTGGCAGGCTTTCTGTCGGGTTCGCGCCTCTTGGCAACCCAGACATTCCGCGATCTCTTCCCGTCGGAAACGGTGATGAGCGCCGGTGGCCTAGCAGTCAAGCGCATGGCGCTGCTATTTACGGATATCAAGGGCTCCACCGCGCTTTACGATCGCATCGGAGACATGAAGGCGTTCAACCTGGTCCGCCAGCATTTCGGCATATTGCGCGATGTCATTGCGGCGAACCATGGCGCGCTGGTCAAGACGATTGGCGATGCGGTGATGGCGAGCTTTCACGAGCCGCTGGACGCCATTCGTGCTGCGCTGGATATGCTCGCGCAGATCAGGCGCTTCAACGATAGCGCGGGCGAGGAACTGATCATGCTGAAAATCGGTGCCCATGTTGGGCCATGCCTCGCGGTGACGTTAAATGAACGGCTCGATTATTTCGGGCAGACAGTCAACCTGGCGGCGCGTGTGCAGGGGCTGGCCGCGGAGAACGAGATTTTTCTAAGCGACGAAATGTATGACTTGACGGGCGCCGCTGACTTGCTGGCGGCGATGCAGACCGACGCACAGGTTATCCGCGTAAAGGGCATCGAGCGCGAGATCGCAGTTCACGCCTTGCGCACCCGGCATCAAGGCCAGCCGTAGAAAACCCATTAATGTCTCGCCAAATGTGATGCAGCGCCAGAATCCGCCATTGGCACTTCGGGGACGATCTCATGTTGCCGACGGAAGTCTGCCCAGGAGAGGAAGAGCGGACTCCATGCGGGCATCGCGCTGACGGCCGTTCGTGACCCCCTACGGAGATGGGCGATTCCATCAGTTACGCGGGAAACGGTTCTCGGAAGAAAACCGCGCTATCCCTTCAATTGCGGTGCGCGACGTAGATGGTGGGGATTATGCCGGCCTCGGCCCAATTGAGTGGCGTAAGAGTGTCGATGTGGCCCACAACCAAAGCACCATTATGCATGAATCTCGCACGACCGTTCAGGATCGGGCGCACTTCCAGGTCGATCTCGCCGAGATATGCTGCTTCGGTCTCGCCGGACCGTTGCAGATAAATGCGTGCCCTAAATGCCAAGAGCGTGATCCTCCCGAATGCTTTCCTCCAGCAACGCAGGCATGGGACAATCAGACCATCGTGATGATTGCCGGACTGCGCAAGGAGAAGGTATCCTATGCCGACGTCTTCGACGCGAAATTCTTTCACGTGATCCGGCGAAGTGCCAGCGGTGGCGACATCTCGGGCCGGTGATATCGCTGGCGCGACCATCGTTCGATTGGAGTGCAGCAGGGCAACGAATGACCGACGTGAGAAAGCTCTACATCCTTCTCTGCGGGTACGAAATCATCCGGAAGTCGGGCTGCATCCGCGGATCGGACGGCAACATCATCTTGGCGGTCCCGATCTGCGCCTACCTGTTGGAAACGGCGCATGGCTTCGTTATGTTCGACACCGGCCTCGACAGCTGCCGCCTGGCCGATCCGAGCGCGAGCCGAGCGCTGTTCACCAATGATACGTTCCCGGCGCCGCCAATCGTCCTTCCCGAACACGAACTGCTGCCGCAACTGGCGGTGATCGGTCTCGCCGCGGACGATGTTGCGCAGGTTGTCGTCAGCCACACCCACAGCGATCACGTCGGCCATCTCCGGCATTTTCGCCGCGCGCGGGCGACGATCCAGCGCCTCGAATACGACGCGGCTTTCTCGGTCGACGGGCGCCGCGATCCGTTCTTTGCGGAGATCGAATCACCGGAAATCGATTGGGAAATCATCGACGGCGATCGGCAGATCATGCCTGGGCTCGATGCGATCCTGACGCGCGGCCACCGACCCGGCCATCAATCGCTGGTGGTGAACCTACCCAAAAGCGGCACCAAGATTCTCACCGGCGACTGCGCCGACCTTACGGAGAATTTCGACAACGAGATCCTTGGCTCGAGCATGGATGACGACGCGGCGTTGGCGAGTATCAGGCGGCTGAAGGCCATTGCGGCGCAGACCAAGGGGGAACTGGTACCGCTGCACGATCCGGATTTCGTCCAGAGGGCTCGGCTCGCACCGCTCTTCTACACGTAGCGGCTGCGGTTCGCTGGGCTTCGGGCCGCGAGTTCCTCTACCATCCGCGGCCGGGAAGGCTCGTCACCTTGAAAACCCCAGCTCGCGTTGCACTATGTTTCGACCTTGGCCGAGCTTCTCGCGCGGAGCGATGCGTCCTCTCAACACCACGCCCATAATCATCAGGGTCAGCATCTAGTCTGGCGTCTGGATCTGAAGTTCCCCTCGGAGGGTGCAACCAAACCTGAGGAACTTTGGAGCCGCGACATTAGGGACTGAGAGCTTCCATCGCGTACATCATCTTAAGCACGATCGGCGGTTGGGGGGCCCATTGGCCGAACCACCGCTGCCAGATCTTAACGATGTCGTCGCTCTCATAGATTTGCGCGAGCGTGCGATCGGCGATCAGGCGAAACGCGGAATCGTTCTTGCGAACCATCAGCGCGTACGGCTCATAGGAATAGAGCTGCCCGGAGAGCCGCAGCCCGCGCGGACTCTTCGCCGCCGACGCGAGACCGATGAGGACGACCTCGTCGGAGGCGTACGCGTCAGCCTTGCCGCTTTCGACCAGCGCAAGCCCTTCATCCGAGCTGTGCACCGGTACGATCTGCGCTTTGCCGCCGCTGGCGCTGATCAGCCGCTTGATGGCGGTCTCAGTCGTGGTACCCGACTGCACCGCAATTTTCTTGTTGGTCTTCAGATCGTCCGGCCCGTGGATGTCGGAGTTCTCGAGCACCAGCAGTTCCGTCCCGGTGACGAAGATGAACAGCGTGAAGTCGACGCGCTCCTGCCGCCCCAGGGTCCGTGTGGTCGAGCCGCACTCGATGTCGATGGCACCCGATTCCAGCTTGTCGATGCGGTTCTCGGCGGTAACCGGTACGTACTGTACCTTGAGGTCGCTCATCCCCAACTTCGCCTTGACGGCGTCCGCGATCCGATTGCAGAGATCGATCGAATAACCCTGCGGCTTGCCCTGCGCATCAGCCGACGAAAAAGGCGGCGCGCCTTCCCGATACCCGATGATGATGGCTCCGCGCGAACGGATGGTGTCGAGCGTATCGGCGTGAGCGGCGTACACCCAAAGGACGGGAAGCACCGCCAGCACAAGCGAGGACACAAGAGCGGCAAACGGAACACGCATGGGATCCCCCCGTTTTTCGTGGCCGAGACCGCAAAGATGCTAGTGCGAGCCGGCGTTGGGGAAATACGTGGAAGCCTCGGATACCAGAGAAATCGTGCCTATTCCGCACTGTTAAATTGCATCACCGTTCGATCGCCACAACCCACACGATCAATCGAACGTGTATCGCCGGGATTGAGTAACCACCGCCGTATACACTTACTTAACGACCATTGCTTATCATAAGCATCCTTATTATATGCTTAGCCATGAGCGACCCGGATCTCGATCGCAGCCTGGGCTTTCTCCTGCACGACATCGCGCGGCTGATGCGCAAGCGCTTTGACCAGCGTGCGCGCCACCTGGGCATGACACGCGCGCAGTGGCAATTGCTGTCGCATCTCGCGCGCCATGAGGGCATCAATCAGAGCGGCCTTGCCGAAATACTGGAGATCGAGCCCATCACGCTCGCGCGTCTCGTTGACCGCATGGTGGAAGCGGGCTGGGTCGAACGCCGCCCGCATCCGAGCGACCGGCGCCAGCGCTGCCTCTATCTCACGGCAAAGGCGCGCCCCCGATTCGCGGATCTGCGCGCGCTCGCGGCCGAGGTGTTCGAGGACGTGCTTTGCGATTTCAACCTCGACGAGCGCGACACGTTGCTGGAGCTGTTGGGGCGGATGCGCCGCTCGCTTGGCAACCGGCAGAGTGGCGGCGAGATCGAGCCTGCCGAGCGGATCGAGCGGGACGGAATACGGGCGCGGAAAGCAGCAGCCGTCGCCGCCACTCTCGGGGATGAGCGGCCATGAGCGTCCATGCCGGCAGTCTCCCGGTGGGCCGGCGCCGTCCGCGGCGCGGCTGGCGCGACATCCTCAGCCTGAGGATCGTGCGGATTTTGCTGATGGCGAGCTTGCCGCTCGTGATCGTGTTGGCGGGCACCTACTACTACCTGGTTTCCGGCCGCTACATCTCCACCGACGACGCCTATGTGCGCTCCGACAAGGTGATGCTGAGCTCCCGCGTCGCGGGCAGCGTCGCCGAGGTCGACGTGCATGACAACGAGCTGGTGAAGGCGGGACAGGTCCTCTTCAAGCTTGACGATCGCCCCTACCGCTACGCGCTGGACCAGGCACGGGCGCGCCTCGCCTCGCAGCGCCTGCAGGTGGATGCGCTGCGCGCGAGCTATCGCGAGAAGCTCTCCGATCTCAAGGCGGCCCAGGAGACCGTCGACTTCATGCAGCGCCAATTCGATCGCAACAAGGCGCTTGCCGCCAAGGATTTCGTGCCGAAGGCGCAGTACGATTCTTCCTTCCACGATCTGCAGACCTCGCAGGAAAAGGTCGGGGCCACCCAACAACAGATCGCCAACATCCTGGCGAGCCTGGGCGGCAACCCGGACATACCGACGGACCAGCATCCGCTGGTGCTGATGGCCGCGGCCCAGGTGGCGCAGGCGGAACTCGACCTGCAATACGCGACCATTACCGCACCCGCCGACGGCATCGTCTCCAAGGTCGATGGCCTTCAAGTCGGTCAGTGGCTGGGCGTGGGCGCGCCGGCCTTCGCGCTGCTGTCGACCCATGTCTGGGTCGAGGCCAATTTCAAGGAAACCGACCTCACCTACATGCATCCGGGCGACCGTGCGACGCTCACCGTAGACACCTATCCGGGGCAGGTCTTCGAGGCTCGCGTCGACAGCATCAGCCCTGGCACCGGCTCGGAGTTTTCGATCCTCCCGGCGCAGAACGCGACCGGCAATTGGGTGAAGGTGACGCAGCGCGTGCCGGTCCGCGTCGAGATCACCGAAACGGATTCCAGCATGCCGCTGCGCGCGGGGATGAGCGCCACGGTCGAGGTCGACACCCGGCACAAGAGCTCGACCGTGGCGCTGATCGAGCACGCCTTCGCGCGCGACGAGCAGAAGGCGCCCTAGAGAGCATTCGGGCGCTGGGATGACCGTGGCCCATGTCCGCCTATAGCGCCACCGAACCTCATGGCGTCGCTCCCGAGCGGCGGGCCGAATTGCATCGCGGCCTGATCACCGTCTCGATCATGCTGGCGACGATCATGCAGGCGCTCGACACCACGATCGCCAATGTGGCCCTTCCCTATATGCAGGGGAGCCTGTCGGCGGCGCAGGATCAGATCGCCTGGGTGCTTACCTCCTACATCGTCGCGGCCGCGATTGCGACGCCGATGACGGGCTGGCTGGTCGCCCGCTTCGGCCGCAAGCGTGTGTTCCTGGTGGCGGTTGCGGGCTTCACCGTCACCTCGATGCTCTGCGGGGCCGCGATGACGCTCTCCCAGATCGTGCTGTTCCGCATGCTTCAGGGTGTTTTCGGCGCGGCGCTGGTGCCGCTCTCGCAAGCGGTGTTGCTCGACATCAATCCGCCGCAGAAGCACGGCTCGGCGATGGCGATCTGGGGCGCGGGCATCATGGTGGGTCCCATCATGGGACCGACGCTGGGCGGCTGGCTCACCGACGCCTACAACTGGCGTTGGGTGTTCTACATCAACCTCCCGATCGGCATCCTGGCCTTCCTCGGCATCCTGTTTTTCGTGCACGAGACCGAGCGCGATCGCAAGCGATACTTCGATCTGTTCGGCTTCGCGATGCTGAGCCTAGCGCTGGGCTCGCTGCAAATGATGCTCGATCGCGGCGAGCAGAAGGACTGGTTCGGCTCCACCGAGATCGTCATCGAGGCGGCGCTCGCGGCGATCGGGCTCTGGGTCTTCGTCGTGCACACCGCGACGACGGATCGGCCGTTCTTCCATCTCTCGGCGTTCCGCGACCGCAATTTCGTGACCGGCTTCCTGCTGATGTTCATCTCGAGCGCGGTCATGTACGCGACCTTGGCGCTGCTGCCGGCGCTGTTGGCCATGCTCGACTATCCCGTGGTGACCACGGGGCTGGTGATCTCGCCGCGTGGGATCGCGACCATGCTCGGCATGATCCTGGTGGGAAAGCTGATGGGCCGCATCGATATGCGGCTGATCCTGGCCGTGGGATTCAGCGTCACCGCATTCTCGCTCTGGCAGATGACCTGGTATTCGCCCGACATGGATTGGCGGCCGATCGTGATCGCGGGCATCACCCAGGGCGCGGGGCTTGGCTTCGTTTTCGTGCCGCTGAGCACGGTCGCGTTCTCGACGCTCCCGTCGCATCTGCGTACCGAGGGGACGGCGATCTTCAATCTGCTGCGCAATATCGGGGGCAGCATGGGCATCTCCATCTCGGAGACCATGCTCGATCGGCACATTCAGGCGAACCATGCCAGCATCGGCGAGCATGTGAGCGAGCTCAACCGGGTGATGCCCTGGGCCGATCCCCAGCACATGTGGTCGCTCAATTCCGTGACCGGCCTGATGCAGCTCGACCAGATCGTCAACCTGCAGGCCTCGATGATCGCCTACCTCGACGATTTCATGCTGATGACGATCGTTTGCCTGATGGCGCTGCCGCTGGTGCCGCTGCTGCGCCCGGTGCGGCACAAGCCGGTCGAGAGCGGCGACACGCCGACCGCGGCGGCGCTGGATTAGGGAGACGCCGGCAGCTGTCGGCTGTCAGCTATCAGTCGCAACTTTTATCGTCATGCGCGAGCTTGTCCAGCGCATCCACGACATCCGTTGCGATGGAAAGTAGTGAACGGCCGGGCTCGGCTTTCATCCGGCCCGGCCATGACGACACGGAAAAATCACCAGCCCGAGAACTGACGACCGATCACTGATAGCTGATCGCTATCAGTGACCCCGCTACTCCTCTTCCTTCTCCTCTTTCTCAGCCTTGTCGCCGCCGCCGCTGCGGCGGAGTGCGGCACCCAGGATGTCGCCCAGGCTCGCGCCCGAATCCTGCGAGCCGAATTCGGCCATCGCCTGCTTTTCTTCCTCGACCTCGCGCGCCTTGATCGAGAGCGTCACCTTGCGCGCGGTGCGATCGACCGCGATCACCTTGGCGTCGACCTTCTCGCCGACCGCGAAGCGGTCGGGCCGCTGCTCGCTGCGGTCGCGAGAGAGTTCCGCCTTGCGGATGAAGCCCGGGAGCCCGTCGGCCAGCATCACCTCGACGCCGCCATCGGAGACCGCCGACACCGTCGAGGTCACGACGTCGCCCTTCTTGAGCTTGGCGAGGCTCTGCTCGAACGGGTCGTGCGCGAGCTGCTTGATGCCGAGGCTGATGCGCTCCTTCTCGATGTCGACGTCGAGGACGCGCACCTTGACCACGTCGCCCTTCTTGTAATCCTTGATCGCCTCCTCGCCGGTCTTCTGCCAATCGAGATCGGAGAGGTGCACCATGCCATCGATGTCGCCGGGCAGGCCGACGAACAGGCCGAACTCCGTGATGTTCTTGACCTCGCCTTCGAGCTCGGTGCCGACGGGGTACTTTTCCTGGAAGGCTTCCCAGGGATTGGCGAGACACTGCTTGAGCCCGAGGCTGATGCGGCGCTTCACGGGGTCCACGTCCAGCACCATCACCTCGACCTCCTGACTGGTCGAGACGATCTTGCCGGGATGCACGTTCTTCTTGGTCCAGCTCATCTCCGAGACGTGCACCAGGCCTTCGACACCCGGCTCCAGCTCGACGAAGGCGCCGTAATCCGTGATGTTGGTGACGCGGCCACGGAATCGCGCGGCCGCGGGGTATTTGAGCTCGACGCCCTCCCAGGGATCGGCTTCGAGCTGCTTCATGCCAAGCGAGATGCGCTGGGTTTCCTTGTTGAAGCGGATCACCTGCACCTTGACGGTCTGCCCGATATGGAGGGCTTCCGAGGGGTGATTGATGCGCCGCCAGGCGATGTCGGTCACGTGCAAGAGCCCATCGACGCCGCCCAAATCCACGAACGCGCCGTAGTCGGTGATGTTCTTGACCACGCCCTGGAGGATCTGCCCCTCCTGAAGATTGGCGACCAGCTCGGAGCGCGCCTCGGCGCGACTCTCCTCGAGGACGGCGCGGCGCGAGACCACGATGTTGCCGCGCGAGCGATCCATCTTGAGGATCTGGAAGGGTTGCGGCGAATTGAGCAACGGCGTGATGTCGCGCACCGGGCGGATATCCACCTGGCTTCCCGGCAGGAAAGCGACGGCGCCGTTGAGATCGACGGTAAAGCCGCCCTTGACGCGGCCGAAGATCGTGCCGGTGACCCGCTCGTTCTTTTGGAACTGCTTTTCAAGCAGGCTCCAGGCTTCCTCGCGCCGCGCCTTCTCGCGCGAGAGCTGGGCGTCGCCGTTCTTGTCCTCCATCCGCTCGAGATAGACCTCGACGGTATCGCCGGGCTTGATCTCGGGCGGGCGGCCCGGCGGCGTGAACTCCTTCAGGGGAACGCGGCCTTCGGATTTGAGGCCCACATCGATCAGCACCATGTCGTTCTCGATTGCCACTACGTGGCCCTTGACCACGGTGCCCTCGAGACCACCGCCGCTGCCGAGGGATTCCTCGAGCAAAGCGGCAAAACTCTCTTTGGCTGGTTTCTGGGCTGATCCTCGTTCCGTCGCGACGGCCATTCAAGCTCCTGATCGATCCCCACGAAGAGTGATCGAGCCGCTATTGCCGGGGAAAGGCATAGAGCGTCCCGAGCCATCGACTGGAGCGGGCGCGATGGCATGGGCCCGTTGCCCTGAGCGGGCGAAGTGCGGTCGTCAAAGGCCGAATCTCTAAAGAATTAGAGAGGGTTGCCAGCCAACCGACCGTCGATAAAGGCGAGCGCGGCGGCGAATGCCGCGTCGGCGTCAAGCGTTGTCGTGTCGAGCACGAGGGCATCGGCGGCGGGCCGGAGCGGCGCCGCCTGACGACCGCTATCGCGGGCGTCGCGTTCCCTCATGTCCTGCAGGACGCCCTGGTATATAACCCCGGCCCCGCCGGCCCGCAACTCCTCGAATCGGCGCTGGGCGCGCGCCTCCGGGGTCGCGGTTATGAAAAGCTTAACGGTCGCATCCGGACACACGACGGTGCCGATGTCGCGGCCGTCCAGCACGGCACCGCGCTTGCCGTCGTGAAATCCGTACGCGAAGTCGCGTTGAAAGGTGAGCAAGGCCGCGCGCACCGTGGGGATCGCGGCAATGACCGACGATGCCTCGGTCACCGCGATCGAGCGCAGTCGCGGATCGCCGAGCATCGCCGGCCTGACGCGCCACGCCGCCGCTTCGGCCGCGACGGGGTCGGCGGGATCGGCGCCGCGACTCAGCGCCTCGAACGCCGCCGCGCGATAGAGACTGCCGGTGTCGAGATGCGCGAGGCCAAAGTGCGCCGCAAGCCGCCGGGCGAGCGTGCCTTTCCCGGAGGCCGCGGGACCGTCCACCGCGATGATCACGGAGCGCCCGGATGGATCGCGGCGCCGAGCCCGTTCATCAACGGGACGAAACCCGGGAAGCTCGTATTGATGGGCTCGCCATCGTCAATGCCGATCGGGCGCTCGCTCGCCATGCCCAGCACCAGAAACGCCATGGCAATCCGATGATCGAGGCGTGCCTCTATGGTTGCTCCGCCGTGGGGTCGCTTGCCCAGGCCCTCGACGGCGAGGGTATCGCCCTCGACGACGGCGCGAACGCCCGCGGCACTCAACCCCTCGGCAATGGCGCTAAGACGGTCGCTTTCCTTGACGCGCAGCTCCGCAAGGCCGCGCATCACCGTCTTGCCGTTCGCAAACGCCGCGGCGACCGCGAGGATCGGATATTCGTCGATCATGCTGGGCGCGCGTTCGGCGGGAACTTCGACCCCGCGCAGCGCACCCGCGCGCACCAGGAGATCGGCCACCGGCTCGCCGCCGGTTTCACGCGCGCGGCCTATCTCGATCCGCGCCCCCATTTCGAGGAGCGTCGTCAGCAGTCCCGTGCGCAACGGGTTGGTGCCGACGCCCTCGATGGTGATTTCCGATCCCGGCAGCAGCAGCGCCGCGACGATCGCAAACGCCGCCGATGAGGGGTCGCCGGGAACTGCGAGATCGGCGGCGCGAAGCTCGGTCTCGCCGGTGAGGGTGATTTCCCGCGCGCCGTCGTTGGCTGTGGCGACACGCACGTCAACGCCAAAGTGGCGCAGCATGCGCTCCGTGTGGTCGCGGGTCGCGAGCGGCTCGCGCACCGACGTTTCGCCGGGCGCGTTGAGCCCCGCGAGCAGCACCGCCGATTTCACCTGTGCTGAAGGTACCGGCAAGGTGTAGGCAAGCGGCATTGGCTCCACCGCACCCCTGACCGTCAGCGGCAGCCGCCCGCCCTCACGGGCCCACATCTGCGCGCCCATCTGCTGCAGCGGCACCGTCACGCGGCCCATCGGTCGGCGGCGGAGTGACGCGTCACCCGTGAAGATCGCGGTTATCGGGCTGGTCGCGACTGTCCCGAGCACCAACCGTGCGCCGGTGCCGGAATTCCCGAAGTCCAAGACATCCTCGGGCTCGGCCAAGCCGCCGACCCCCACGCCATCGACCGTCCAGTCGCCCTCGCCCACCCGTTCGACGCGAGCGCCGAGCGCGCGCATCGCCGCGGCGGTACGCAGGACGTCCTCGCCTTCAAGGAGACCCGAGACACGGGTCCGCCCTGCCGCGAGCGTGCCCAGGATCAGCGCCCGGTGCGATATCGACTTATCGCCGGGTACGCGAATGCGCCCCTTGAGTGGACCGGCGGTGCCGGAAGAAAGCGGCGTCACGACGATGGTTCCAGGCTGCACTTCGGATTGTTCAGGGCCCCCTGTCTTGTCGCATTTTCCGCGCTGAACCGGTAGCCACTTTGGCGGCCCAAACAAACCGAGCGAGTAAATTGCAAATGTTGGGCCAGGCGAAGCGACCGAGATATTGGCGCTATCTTCAACTCCTTAGATTTACAAACAAACTACCGCGTCATCAGGCCCCCTATTTTACCTTTTGACAGCCGGGCGCGTTCGTGCCATTTGCCGCCGCATTCCCCGGGCGGATCGTGCGTATTTGGGTCCGCCCATGGCAAGAGACGGCAGGAGAGGTGAAAGAGTGGCGAAACCTGAATGGGGCACCAAGCGAATCTGCCCGAGCTGTGGCGCACGCTATTACGACCTGCACCATGATCCGATCATCTGCCCCAAGTGCGGGGTGCAGTACGATCCCGAGGCCTTGCTGAAGACGCGGCGCCGTGCGCCCGCTCCGCCGGAACCGGAGCAGGTGAAGGTGGTCGAGCCCGAACCCGAGGTGGAAGTCGAGGAGGCCGAGGCGGGCGAGACAGAGGAGGCCGCGACGGAAGGCGGCGAGGAAGAAGAGGAGGAAGTGCTGGAAGACGCCTCCGAACTCGGCGAAGACGAGGACGATATGGCCGAGGTGATCGAGAATGTGGACGAGGAGGAACGCTAGCCCGCGCGTTCACCCGTTCAGCGACAATAGAAAGGGATTCCGCCCGAGCGGCCCGTGCATTAAATTATTCGAAGCACCGGGGTCATAGCTCAGTTGGGAGAGCGCCGCAATGGCATTGCGGAGGTCGGGGGTTCGAATCCCCCTGGCTCCACCAGTTAAAACAGGGGCCTAGTCGGAAACGGCTGGGCCCCTGTGCCACTAACGGAGAGCGGGCAAACCGGCGCTCGATCGATCGGAGCCAAACTCGGCGGCGCACTTTCGGCCCGCTATGGTTCGCTGCGACGACGTGTTCCCTTGGTGCAGCGCCGAAGCGTACCTATCTGCCGGGCATGAGGACACGAAAGCGCCGACGGCCAATCTCATTGCCTTTCATGATGGCGGAATTGATGCTCTCGTCTTGGGAGACGGCAGCGCGCCGGACGGCGATGATTGCCCAAGGGCGCTGTTCCCCTGCCGAATACCGCCGAATGCTCAGCGAGAAAGCGCAGTCAGCGTGCGATACAGCGCGTGTGCTCGCGACAAATCGCGGCAGCAGAACCGTTGCTGCGGCTCTCGCTCCGTGGCACCGCCGCGCGACAGCGAATGCGAAGCGGCTGCGCAAGAAGTAGGGCTGCCGACCGACAACAGCGCTTCTAAGCGACCGCGGCTGCAAGCGACGTAATGCCGGAGAGGTCGTAGGGCGAGCCGGGCCGTGTGCGACATTGTGCACGCGAACTCGATCGCTTCTAACTTCAACCGACAAATTTATCGACGGGAGTGACGAGAGTTCTTACGCCCAACTCGCTCCACCGGCAAATCCGGGGGCGTTAACCCTCTGAGGTAGGCCTCATTTGGTACTTGGCGCGACTATTGCACTCCCTGGGTACTGATGCGCTGCTGCAGCTCAGGAGCAACCTGTGAAGCGCACTTCTATCGCGATCAAAGCCCACATTCGCGCACTACGAGCCGACATGGAGAGCTATGCGAGGCTGCGGAGTGGCAATGTTGCCAACCACAAAAAATCCAACGCTCAACTGTGGATGTTTGTTGACAAGGTCGAAGTACAGCTCAATGCGTTCGTCAAGCAGAGGTTAGCACGATCGAGCTTGCGGTCGCACCACGGGGCACAATCGTTTTGAGATAGCTCCCTCGCGCGGGTCGGGAACGTCGCCAGAGTCCGAGAATCGGATTCACATTCATTCGTCGAGTTCGAAAACCTGCGCGCGCATGCGTCAGCTTGCCGTGTCACTCACGCGGCGGCCGCGCGGACCGGGCGCGCGGCCGCATCCCTGAGCATCAGTTCGGCGGCCTTTTCCGCGATCATGATCGTGGCGGCGTTGGTATTGCCCGAGACGACGCTCGGCATCACCGAAGCATCGACGACGCGGAGCTTGCCCACGCCCTTGACCCGCAACTCCGGATCGACCACGGCGCGATCATCGATCCCCATGCGGCAAGAGGTCGTGGGATGGAAGATGGTGGTGCCGCGCGCGCGCACGAAATCGAGCCATTGCGCGTCGCTCTCGATCGCGGGGCCGGGATCGCGCTCCTCCGCCACATAGGGTCGAAGCGCCGGCGCCGTCATGATGCGGCGCAGCAGCCGCAATCCCGCGACCATCGTGCGCCTGTCGCCTTCGGTTGCGAGATAGTTGAGGCGGATTTCCGGCGCCTCCCGGGGCTCCGCGCTCTTGATGCGCACATAGCCGCGGCTCTCCGGCCGGAGCTGGCAGATGGACGCGGTCATTCCGGGGAAAGGATGCAGCGCGCCGCCGGGCTTGTCGGCGCTAAACAGCAGCAGATGCGACTGCACGTCCGGCGTCTCAAGGCGCGGGTCGGTGCGGAAGAATCCTCCGGCATAGCCTGCGCTCACGGCCATTGGCCCCTTGCGGAAGAGGAAGTATTTGAGCCCGGCGGCGATGCGCCGGTCGAAGCGGTTCACCACGTCATTGATGGTGATGGGCCGCGTCACGCCATAGAGGATTCGCGCTTGCAGATGATCCTGCAGATCCTCGCCGACGCCGGGCATGTCGCGCAGCATCGGGACGCCGCGTTCGCGCAGCAGCGCCGCGGGGCCGAGCCCCGAAAGCTGCAGCAGTTGCGGTGAGCCGAAAGCGCCGGCGGCCAATATTACCTCGCCGCGCGCGCGCGCGGTGACCAATTGCCCCCGGTGAAAATATTCGACGCCGACCGCGGCGTTTCCATCGAAGACGACGCGGGCGGTATGCGCCTCGGTCACCACCGCAAGATTGGCGCGCTTGCGCGCGGGCTTCAGATAGGCCCGCGCCGTGCTCCAGCGCCGGCCGTTGCGCATGGTCGTCTGGAAGTATCCGGCTCCCTCCTGGGTCGCGCCGTTGAAATCGTCGTTGCGGGGAATGCCCACCTCTTCGCAGGCCTTGATGTAGGCATCGCAAATCTCGTGCGACTCGACCTGGTCCGAGACCGAGAGTGGCCCATCGGCGCCGTGCAGTTCGTCGCCGCCGCGGCACTGCGCCTCGGAACGCCTGAAGTAGGGGAGCACGTCCTCATAGCTCCAGCCGACATTGCCGAGCTGGCGCCAATGATCGAAATCCTGCCGCTGGCCGCGAATGTAGAGCAGGCCATTGATTGAGCTGGAACCGCCCAACACCTTACCGCGCGGCTGCGCGATCGAACGGTTGTTGAGTTCCGGCTCAGGTGCCGTCTGGTACATCCAATTGACCCGCGGATCGGTGAAGAGCTTGCCGTAGCCGATCGGAACGTGAATCCAGAAATGCCGATCCTCGCCGCCGGCCTCCAGCAGCAGCACGCGATGGCGCCCACTCTCCGTGAGCCGCGCCGCCAACACCGCGCCCGCCGACCCCGCGCCGACGACGATGAAATCGAACTCGCCCGAGCCATCCATGCGCGCCCCCTTCATTTCGACCGTGCGAATGGTAGCGCCACGGTTGCGGCAAGGGGAGTCGCTTGGCGAAGCGCTTTCGGGTCAGCCGAAGGAAGAAACGGGCCCGCTACCGCTCGAGCGCGAAGTGGCGCACGTGCTCAGGAAGCGCTAGCCCCGCGAGGTTACGCGGGTCAGGCTCGACGGCGCCGGGCGCGAGGGTCAAGGGCAGCACGCCCGCCCAAATCGGGAGCGCGTAGTCCTCGTCGTCGTCTTTGGGGGGCCCGACGCGGACCTTGGCCGAGACTTCGTCGAGCGGCATCGAAAGCACGGTCGTGGCCTTGAGCTCCTGTCGGTTCACGGGACGCAGCATCGCCCAGCGGCCCGGAAACAGCCGCTCGACGAAGGCCTCGAGCGCCGCGAGCTTGTGCGCGTCGTCCTCGATCTTCTCGGCAGTACCGAACGCCATTACCGCGCGGTAATTGATCGAATGGTGAAAACCCGAGCGCGCGATCACGAGGCCATCCACATGGGTGACGGTGAGGCAAACCTTGATCCCCTTGGCGACCGTGCGCAGCATGCGGCTTGCCGACGAGCCGTGCCAGTAGATGCGCTCGCCCTCGCGCCAATAGGAGGTCGGCGTCACAAAGGGCTGATCGTCGATCACATATCCGACGTGGCAGATGAATCCGGCATCCAGGATTCGATGCACGGTCTCGCGATCGTAGTGACCGCGCTCGGAGAGGCGCCGCACGCGCGTTTTTTCATTGCGGGTGTATGTGTCCATCGCTTTTCTCCGAGCGTTCAGTCGCGGTTGGCGGCGCGGATCGTTTCAGCGACCGCGGCCTCCCTGGGGCCGCCTTCGCGCGCGAGCCCTTCGAGC
>Ga0187765_10000396_pt1 | contig 15944 bp, 16 predicted proteins | sample 0216_QUI02_MP05__3_FD_133018 | JGI IMG/M metagenome (GOLD analysis project Ga0187765, IMG submission 133018) | Tropical peat soil microbial communities from peatlands in Department of Meta, Colombia - 0216_QUI02_MP05_10_MG | ecosystem: Environmental > Terrestrial > Soil > Wetlands > Peat ...
CTGTCCATCGTGCATTTCTGGGCGCTGATCTTCCTCTACATCTGGGCCGGGCCCCATCACCTGCATTACACGGCGCTTCCCGACTGGGCGCAGACGCTCGGATGACGTTCTCGGTGATGCTGTGGATGCCGTCGTGGGGCGGCATGATCAACGGATTGATGACGCTCTCGGGTGCCTGGGACAAGCTGCGTACCGATCCGGTGCTGCGCATGATGGTCGTGTCGGTCGCGTTCTACGGCATGGCGACATTCGAGGGACCGATGATGTCGATCAAAGCGGTCAATTCACTGTCGCACTACACGGACTGGACAATCGGGCACGTGCATTCCGGCGCGCTCGGCTGGGTTGCCTATATTTCCTTCGGCGCGATCTATTGCCTTGTGCCCTGGCTGTGGAATCGCGAGCGCCTTTATTCGCTCAAGTTGGTCAACTGGCACTTCTGGATTTCGACCATTGGCATCGTGCTTTACATCTCGGCAATGTGGGTGTCGGGCATCCTGCAGGGGCTGATGTGGCGGGCCTACACCGGTCTTGGGTTCCTCGAATATTCCTTTGTCGAAACGGTCGAGGCCATGCATCCGTTCTATGTGATCCGCGCGACGGGCGGTGCGTTGTTCCTGACCGGCGCGCTGCTGATGGCGTGGAACCTGTGGAAGACCATCAGCGCCAGCCAAGTCGATACGGCGATCTCCCGTCCCTCTCTCGTGCCGGCCGAGTAGGGGGGGCGCGGATGTCGCTTTGGCGCAAACATCATATTCTGGAGAAGAGCTCGATCCTACTGGTTATTGGCGTGCTGATAGTCATCGCGATCGGCGGGCTCGTGGAAATCACCCCATTGTTCTATCTCAAGAGCTCCATCGAAAAGATCGACGGCGTTCGGCCTTATACGCCGCTCGAGCTTGCCGGCCGCAACATCTATGTCCGCGAGGGTTGTTACAATTGTCACTCGCAGATGATCCGTCCGCTGCGCGACGAAGTCGAACGCTACGGCCACTACTCACTGGCCGCCGAGAGCATGTACGATCATCCCTTCCAATGGGGCTCGAAGCGGACGGGCCCGGATCTCGCGCGCGTCGGCAATAAATATTCCGACGACTGGCACCGCGACCACCTCAATTCACCCAAGTCGGTCGTGCCCGGCTCGGTCATGCCGGCCTATCCCTGGCTCGCGGCGACCGAGCTCGACTACGGACATATCGACGAGCACATGAGAGTGCAGGCGACGCTGGGTGTCCCCTATACGCCTGAGATGATCGCCGCGGCGTTTGCCGACGTGAGGATCCAGGCCACCACGGATTCTCCCGAAGCCGCGGCGCTTGCGCGGCGTTATCCCGGAGCAAAGTCGCGCGATTTCGACGGCAATCTCGAGCGCATCACCGAGTTGGACGCAGTCATCGCCTATCTGCAGATGCTCGGCACGCAGGTGGATTTCAAACTCTACGACGACAAAGCCAACATTCGTTGAGAAAAATAATGTCGACGACCTACACGATGCTCGCACACTTCGCACAGACCTGGGGACTTCTGTATTTCCTGGCGATGTTCTTGGCGGTGCTTGTCTATGCGCTTTGGCCTTCGTGCAAGACAAGATTCGACGAAGCCGCGCGCATGCCGCTGCGAGAGGACTAGCCGAGATGGTTGCGCCGCACGAAGAGACCGACGCACTGACGGGCACCGCCACCACCGGCCACGAGTGGGACGGCTTGCGCGAGCTCAACACGCCGCTGCCGCGCTGGTGGCTGTGGATTTTTTACGCCACGATAATCTGGGCGATCGGATATTGGATCGTCTATCCCTCATGGCCGCTGATGACGTCCTATTCGAAGGGAATATGGGGCTGGCAGTCACGTGAGGCGGTGGTCAAGGACCTCGATACGCTGCGCGCCCTGCGCGGACCGATGGTGGAGAAGCTTTCGGCGTCATCGCTCGAACAGATTGTCGCCGATCCGCAGCTGCTTGAATTTGCGCGCGCACAGGGAAAGACCGCGTTCGGCGACAATTGTGCACCGTGCCACGGCGCAGGCGGCGGAGGCGCGAAGGGTTATCCGAATTTGAACGACGACGACTGGCTGTGGGGCGGCAAGCTCGATGATATCGCACAAACCATTCGCTTTGGGATTCGCTCGACGCACGAAAAAACCAGATTGGGCAGCATGCCGGCGTTCGGGCGCGAAGGCATGATCAAACGCGAGGACATCGAAGCCGTCGCGGACTATACGCGTTCGCTCGCCGGTCTCCCGGTCGACAAAAGTGCAAATCTTGCCGCTGGAAAGGCCGTCTTTGTGGCGAACTGCGCGATCTGTCACGGTGAAAACGGCAAAGGCAAGCGCGAGCTCGGGGCGCCGAATCTGACCGATGCGATCTGGCTCTACGGATCGAGCCGGGAGGTCATCATCGACGGGCTATGGAACGGGCGCGGCGGCATCATGCCCGCCTGGAGCGGACGGCTGGGCGACAGCACGATCAAGGCGCTCACGGTCTACGTACATACGCTGGGCGGGGGAGAGAAGTGATCGTCCGTGAATACTCCCGATACCATGACGATTGAATCGGCTGTCGCAAAGTCAGGCACACCCGCGATCGCAGCTCTTGTCGAGCAGGCGAAAAACGCGGCGGACCCGCCGGATGATGATGAACCGCTCTATAGCGTGCGGCGTAAGGTTTATCCGCAAAGCGTGCAAGGCCGCTACCGGACGATCAAATGGATTCTGCTGTTCGTCACGCTCGGCATCTACTACGGCTTGCCATTTGTGCGTTGGCATCGCGGAGCGAATGCGCCGGATCAGGCCGTGCTCATTGATCTGCCGGGCCGGCGTTTCTATTTCTTCTTCATCGAGCTGTGGCCGCAGGAGGTTTATTACTTCACCGGCCTGCTGATTCTTGCGGCAATGATTCTGTTTCTGATGAACGCGGTAGCCGGCCGGGTCTGGTGCGGCTACCTCTGTCCGCAAACGGTCTGGACCGACTTGTTTCAGACCATCGAGCGTTGGATCGAAGGCGATCGGCGCGAACACCTGCTGCGCGATCGCGGCCGGTGGACGTTTGATCGTATGGCACGCTCAGCACTGAAGCATTTCCTGTGGCTGATGGTGGCATGGTGGACCGGCGGCGCCTGGGTCCTTTATTTTGCGGATGCGCCGACACTGGTGAAAGACTTGGCGACCTTTCAGGCGCCGCTGATCGCCTACGTGTCGATCGGAATTCTCACGTTCACGACTTATGCTCTGGCAGGCCACATGCGCGAGCAGGTCTGCGTCTACATGTGTCCGTGGCCGCGCATTCAGGCGGCGCTTACCGACGAATATGCGTTGAACGTCACCTATCGCTACGACCGTGGCGAACCGCGCGTGTCCCTCAAGAAAAGCGCGGCTCTGCGAGAAAGCGGCAAGCCGACAGGGGACTGCATCGAATGCTATCAGTGCGTCTATGTTTGTCCGACCGGCATCGATATCCGCAACGGGCCCAATCTTGGCTGCATTCAATGCGGCCTTTGCATTGATGCCTGCGATGCCGTGATGGCGAAAATCGGCCGTCCGACCGGTCTCATTGCGTACGATACGGAGCTCAATATCAAACGGCGGCTTCGGCGCGAGGAGCCGATCTACCGGATCGTGCGGATGCGTACGCTGTTATATACCGCGGTGATCGCGATAGTGGGCTCGATCATGCTCTATGCGCTTGCCACCCGCGGTCATGAGGGCATCAGCGTCATTCACGACCGCAATCCGATCTACGTGCGTCTATCGGATGGCGCGTTGCGCAATGCCTACGCCGTGCGCATTCTCAACAAGTCGATCGAATCGCGCCGCTATGTCCTGTCGATCGAAGGTGTTCCGGGAGCGCAGCTTGAGGCCGTCGATATCCCGGCTGATGCGACGCGCGGTGTCGTCATAGAAGTCGGTCCCGACCGCACGCGTGAAATACGTGTGCTGGTGACGACGCGGCAGGAGCTCTCTCCCGCCGCGGCAATTCCGGTCACCTTCCATATTGTCGACACTGCCGACGGCACAATGGCAAGTGTCGTCGATCACTTCCGCGGTCCATGAGCACGACCATGTCGATGCAATTTTCTGGCAAGCGTGCCGAGAAACGTCCCAAAGAGATCACGGGGCGAACAGTGTTGGTTTGCCTCGTCGCCTTTTTCGCGGTTGTCGTTGCCGTCAACCTGGTACTGGTGCGGGCTGCGATTTCGACCTTCGGGGGGCTTGAGACAGAGAGTTCGTACCGAGCGGGCCTTGCTTTTGGCGGCGAAATTGCCGCCGCCCATGCTCAACAGGCGCGGCGTTGGCACGTCGCGGCACAGTTTCTGCCATCCAAAAACGGACCGACGGCGGTCGAGATTGTCGCGCGGGACGCCGCCGGCCAGCCACTTACCGGCCTCGGCGCTATGGTTCGGCTTGAGCACCCGACCGACAAGCGCCTCGATCATACCCTCGTCATGAGTGAAGTTTCGTCAGGTCGCTTTCGCGGAACAACCACATCGTCGAAAGGCGAGTGGGACATGCTCATTGAGTTGTCGCGCGGCGATGAGCGCCTGTTCCGCTCCAAGAACCGCGTGAGTCTGCATTGATGGATGCCAGGATGCCTGAGACCCTCGACCTTTCTTCGTTCGTGCGGCACGGCGCCAATGGTACCGCTCATATGGAGCTTGCGGTCGAGGGAGTGGGATGCGCCGGCTGCATTCGCAAGATCGAGAGCGGCCTCAGGCAGCTGCCCGGCGTCGTCGACGCACGGCTCAATTTCACCAATCGGCGGCTCGCCGTGGACTGGCACGATCAGAAGTTGGCGGCAGGTGAGGTGATCGAAGCGTTGGCGCATCTCGGCTACCGCGCACAGCCGTTCGCGCTGGAGCGAGCGGAAGCGGATGAAGCGCGCTATGCGCGCCAATTGCTGATCTGTCTCGCGGTTGCCGGCTTTGCCGCCATGAACATCATGCTGCTGTCGGTTTCGGTCTGGTCCGGCAATGTCACCGATATGACACAGGAGACGCGAGATTTTTTCCACTGGCTGTCGGCATTGATCGCGCTGCCGGCGGCTGCGTACGCTGGTCAGCCATTCTTCAAAAATGCCTGGCGGGCCGTACGAGTTCGTCAGCTCAATATGGACGTTCCAATTTCTCTGGCGGTGCTGCTCGCACTCAGCATGTCCCTGGTCGAGACCGTCAATCACGCCGAGCATGCGTATTTCGATTCTGCCGTGATGTTGTTGTTCTTTCTGCTGTGCGGTCGTTATCTCGATCACGCCATGCGACGCAAGACGCGCGCATTCGCCGGCAATCTCGCCGCGCTGAAGGGCGAAACCGCCCATCGACTCAACGCAAGCGGTGAGCTGGTTGCGGTGCCGGTCGGTGCGTTGAAGCCCGATGACCGGATCCTGGTTCGGCCGGGCGAGCGTGTGCCCGCCGACGGCATCGTGATGGGTGGTACTTCCGAAATCGATTCGAGCCTGGTCACCGGGGAAACGGCGCGCGAACCGATCGCGGCCGGGACGACCATCTACGCTGGGAGCATGAACTATTCGGGCACGTTGACCGTGAGGGTGACCAGCGCCGGCGCGGGCACGTTGATCGCGGAAGTAGAGCGGCTGCTTGAAAAAGCGGTGGCGGTCAAGTCGCGCTACCTGCGGCTGGCTGATCGTGCCGCGCGTCTGTATGCGCCGCTCGTGCACACTGCCGCCGCACTCACGGCGATCGGATGGCTGATTGCCGGGGCCTCGGTTCACGATGCCATCGTTACCGCGATCTCGGTGCTGATCATTACCTGTCCGTGCGCGCTCGCGCTGGCCATTCCTGCGGTTCAGGTCGTCACGTCCGGAGCAATGTTCCGGGCCAATCTCATTCTCAATTCCGGCGACGCCATCGAAAGGTTGGCAGAGGCCGATACAATCGTATTCGATAAGACCGGAACGCTAACGCTGCCGGAACCGAGGGTGGATAATGCCGCGGAACTCGATCCCGACATGCTGGAGCTTGCCGCTCGTCTCGCTCTGACCAGCCATCATCCGCTTGCCGCCGCCGTGGGGCGCGAGGCGCGCGAGCGCTTGCCCATCGAGGGTGCGATCGAGGAGCCGGGAAAAGGTGTTCGTGCAATCGTCGACGGACAAGAGGCGCGGCTCGGCAGTCCCGATTTTTGCGCGATCTCGGCAGCGCTCCGCCCAAGCGGGGATGAACCTGGCACGTCGATCATCGCTTTTTCCTACGCCGGTCGCTCCATCCTCTTGGCTGTGCGCCAGAAGCTTCGTTCGGATGCGACAGCCGTCGTCCGTGCCCTGGCGGCTCGCGGGTTCGAAATTCACATTCTTTCCGGCGATCGGCCGGCGGCAGTTGCGCCGATCGCAACCGCGCTCGGCATCACGGCATGGCGTGCCGGGCTTAAGCCAGCCGATAAGATTGCTGCGATCGAGGCCCTCAAAGCTGCGGATCGCAGTGTCCTGATGGTCGGTGACGGTCTCAACGATGCGCCGGCGCTTGCATCCGCCAATGTTTCGCTCTCCCCGATCAGCGCGGTCGATATCACGCAAACGCATGCCGATGCGGTGTTTCTCGGCGAGCGTCTCGCGCCGGTGCTCGAGGCGGTAACAATTGCAAGAGGCGGGTATCAGTTGATGCTGCAAAATCTCTGGCTCGCGGCGATTTACAACGCCATTGCCGTCCCCATCGCCATCGCCGGCTTGGTCACTCCGCTTGTGGCGGCGATTGCGATGTCCGGTTCTTCGCTGATCGTGACGCTCAATGCACTGCGCGCCCGTGGGAAATCTCGCACAAAGCCTGTCGTCGCTCTCGAACCCAAGGTCGTTTCGATATGACCGTGCTCGTTTATCTGGTCCCGATGGCGCTGATGCTTGGTCTTATTGGGCTCGCGGCATTCGTTTGGTCGCTCAAGAGTGGCCAGTACGACGACGTTGAAGGCTCCGCCATTCGCGTGCTTTCCGATGACGATATCGAGCAGCCGGATCGGGATGAAGAACCCGTAAGGTAGCCGGATTCTGAATTGAGCTTAGTCTCGACGTAGGCGGTTAGTCCTTCTGGAACGTGAGCCGAAGCGCACAGCTGTCCTCGCCATCAGTTTGAAGTTGGACCTTGACCCACGCGAGACCGAATTCACGCCAAGCTGCGGCAATAAAACCAATGTCGCCGTGCCCGCCAATGACACTGTGGGTGCTGACAGTCAGAACATAATACTGCGATGTGCTGCCAGGAAGCGAACGCCATTCAATGGTGTTGGGCTTTATCGCATCTTCCGGCCTGAGTTGCGGAGAAAATGATCCGTAATGAGTCTCGAAGGTCCGAAGCAGATCTTGAAACCTTCGCTCGCATTCAGAAGACGGGCTGGACGTCAACAGTTCGATAAAACTGATGCTTTTAAGCTTCTTGTCGGCATTAAAATAGACGCCTGCATGAAAGTCGTGACCCTCGATCCTGGTTGGCGTAAGCGCGGTCATGTAATGAATCGATCCATCCGGTAACGATTTCAGATTCGACCACGAAGTATCAGGCAATGCGCGGATCTGCTCGGGCGTCATCCCGAATCGGTAGTCTCCCCATCCCGGCAGCGTCGTTTCGACCGCCGCAGCGATCGAGAGGCCGAGACCGACGGTTGCGGCGATCGGCAGCCCGGCTCGTCCCATCGCATGAATTGGATTCATGGCGTTCCTCGCTGGAATAAAACGACGCTGCTGACCCGCCCCTGTTCCCTCTGTGTCATAGGTCCCGAATCCGACTTTCATCGGGTGGGTCTAGGTCGAAATGATAGTGTCCTCCTAAAATTCCCAGAAGCTGATACAAGTCGGTTTGCTATAACCATGGCTGAAAGGCCCGGCCGTATTCATGACTCTAATCCTTTCCAATGAAGATGTGGAGAAGCTCCTGACGATGCGCGAATGCATCGAAGTTCTTGAAGATGTCTACATCGAATTGAGCGAAGGCCGCGGCGTAACTCGCATCCGTTCGGATTGTCTCGCTCCATCCGCGCGGAGTGACGCGCTCTATAGCTTGAAATCCATGGACGGCGTCATCCCGAAATTGGGGATCGGCGCGGTTCGCATCGATTCCGATATCGTGACTTGGCCAAAACGAGGCAACAATGCCCGACGGGTCAAGGTGCCCGCTGCTCCAAATGGCAGATATGTGGGGTTAGTTCTGTTGTTCTCGTCCGAAAACGGCGAGCCGTTGGCGATAATGCCCGACGGTGTGATGCAGCGCATTCGTGTCGGCGCGACCAACGGTCTCGGCATCAAATATCTTGCGCGTAAGGATGCGAAGACGGTCGGCATTCTTGGTTCCGGCTGGCAGGCCGGCGCCCAACTCATGGCGGCCTGCGCGGTGCGCAAGATCGAAAAGATCCGCTGTTTCAGTCCCAATCACGATCATTGCGAGGAATTTGCGCGCCAGATGAGCGTCACGCTCGGTGTTGACATCGAACCTGTGCGTCATCCGGAAGAAACAGTCGGCGCGGCCGACATCGTGATGTGCGCTACCAACTCCATCGACAATGTTTTCTTCGAACGCTGGATCGAGTCCGGCATGCATGTGAGCTCCATCAAGGTGCCCGAAATCGAGATTGCGGCGATCAAGCGTGCCGATCGGGTCGTGATCCATACGCACGATACGAAACCACTGCACGTCACCACCAAGGACCTGGCGGTTCCGGAAATAGCCGAAAGCAAAGGCTGGGCGCTCGGCGAGGGAATTGACTTCAAAAGTGCGCCAACGCTGGCCGATGTGATTGCCGGCAAGGCCGCGATGCGCAATTCGGATCACGAGGTCACCTGTTTCCTCAACAATTTGGGATTGGGCTTTCAATTCGCGGCTGCCGGCGCAGTCGTTTATCGCAAGGCGAAGGAAGAAGGACTGGGCTACGATTTACCGACCGACTGGTTTACCCAAGACGTTCATCCTTAATGTCGTGCCGTTCGAGCGTGGCAGATCAAATTTAAGATCTGAAATGAGCGCCTTCGCGCTTTGAGACGCGATGGCGTTTAACGTTAATTGCAAGCCGCCGCCCATCTGATTTTGCGGATCGGCTACAACGCCACCGGGACAATTCATGAGTATATTGCGTCGCGTATGCGCGCCGTTGGGCGCCGGTATGATATTGGCCGCACTTGTCGGTGCGCCGATGGCCGATGCTTTTTTCGACTACGGTTCGCGTCCGCGCGCCTGGTGCGGATGGCAAATGCGCCAGGAGGTTTGGCGCGATCCCGGCCCGGTATTCAATCGTGCGGTCGAGTGGAAACGATATGGAACTGCAGCGCATGGACCCGCCATCGGAGTCATCGTGGTGTGGCCCCATCATGTCGGGAGAATCGTCGGTCGCGACGATCGGGGCAATTGGATCGTCCGTAGCGGGAATGACGGCCATGCCGTACGCGAGCGGGCGCGATCGCTGCGAGGAGTCATCGCATTTCGCCTGCCATAAGCTTCAGAATATCTTTAGCCGACAGCCTATCGCCCGGGCTGCAGCACCTGTTGGAGCCAATCCCACATGTAGGCTGAGCAGATGCTTTGATTGTCAATCTGGCAGTGATGATAGCCGCCTTCTTCGCGGGTGAAGACCTTCATCGTCTTCTGCTTCGATCCAACGGCATCGAAGCATTTCTGAGCCTCGCTTAACGGAATTTGTTCATCGCCGGCTCCGTGCAACATGAGAAACGGACAGCTGATCCGTTGCACAACGCCGTCGAGCTTGAACGGCTCAAGTCTGTTGAGCGCCTCTTCCTGCGATGCCGCGTTCAGCACCCAGAGAATGTGCTGCGTGGCGACCGACAATGATGGCGTGATCGATTGTGCCAGCCGCTCGAAGCGCTCGCGCCAAATCCTATAATAATCCCATTGCGCACCCCAGGCTAAGCAGCAGGCAAAGCGCTGCTCCATGGCGGCCGCGCGCGGTGCGTAATAACCGCCCAGGCTGATGGCCATGATGCCGATGCGTTTGGCATCGATCTCCGGCCGGGCGGCGAGCCAGTCGAAGGCGGGCGACGCGTAGTGCTCTGTGTCCGACCGCAAATATAGTTTGCGAAATCGGATGCTCTCGCCGTTTCCTGGCCCATCGACAATCAGACACGCGATCCCGCGCGAAACGAGATCGGCAACTCCTTTGAAATATTGAATCTCTTTTGTGACGTCGAGGCCATCGAAGAACACCACGGCCGGAACCTGACCGCGACTGTTCGCCGGTTCGGCATGCACGTAAATCGCCGGCAGACTCGCGCCGTGATATGGAATTTCCACATGCTCCATGCGCGGGCGCTGCATATGTTTCGCCGCGTCACGCAGGCAGTTGACCCCGCGTCGATAGGCGTCGAGCCCTTCCTGGTTTTTGGGCTGCAGAAAGCGCTCCCCCACATGGTAGTAGGCGCAGGCGCGCTGCAGATACTGCGCGCCGCTTCTGCTAAAGCCTTCGGCAATGCGCTCTCGCCCGCGATCTTCCACGGTGCGAGCCTCGCGCGTCCATTCATGAAACCAAGCGTCGTCGTCGCCGACGCATTTCTTCAGGCGCAGTCCGACACGATTAACCTCGCCGATTTCGGCGCCGCCCCACGGCGCCATATTGAGCCCAATGAGGAGGCCATGCGACCAGCGATAGTTTTCCGGGAAATAGGTGAAGGCCAAGTCTTCCAGGACTGCATTCATGAGGAGGAGTTTTAAGATACAGTATGGGTATTGTGCGGCGTCAGGAATGCAACGGCGGTGTGCCCAGGGCCGCGAGGAGGATCCGCCGTAGAAAAACCTGCCCGGGATCGTCGGCGCGCGACATCAGCCCGATCAGGGTGAGCCATTCCTCATCGCTCGCGCTGTTGACGAACTGACCGACAGACTGAGCGGCAAATTCGCCCGCTGATAAATGATTTTCAGCCGCGAGCGCGACGACGCGGGCCGTAAGCGCAAGGTCATCAAGAGCGAAAAGCGTTTCGCTGGCAAAAACCTCGTCTTCGAGACGAGCAATCACATCTCCGAGCTGCATCGTAATGCTCCTTCAGTTAACCCGCATGGCTTCGGCATTCGTCAGATCGACACCCTCGATCCGTGCGGCGGTCGCGAGCCGCGCGATGTATTGCGCCAACGCTCGCCGCTGCACGCTCTCCTGCAAGTATTCGGCAATCCGGCCCGCCACCAGCTCGAACGGCAATTCGCGGCCCTCGTGCTTGCGGTCCAATCGAATGATGTGAAAACCGTAACGCGTCGCAACCGTTTCGGGGGCCATCGAACCGGGCGCGAGCGAGACCAGGGCCTGTTCGAATTCGGGCGTGGTCTGGCCCGCGGTAATCTGACCGAGATTTCCGCCCTGCGATGCCGACGCGCAGGCGGAATGGACCTGCGCCAACTCGGCAAATCGTTCGGGGTGCGCGCGCAAAACGGCGAGCGTGCTCTCTGCGTCCGCCCGCGCCTGCGCATAAGCCTGAACATCGGACTTGCTGGCTGCGAATAAAATATGAGCAGCCTCGTAAATGTCGAGAGAGCGAAACGACGGCCGGTTCTGTTGGTAATAGCGCCGGCACGTTTCCGTATCGGCCGTTGGGGTACGTACTTCGCGCTCGACCAGCGCGCGAACCGCCGCTTCCTCTTCGGTTTCGCGGCGGCCATCCACATCAGATAACGGGTCCGCCTCGACCTTTAGCCGACGCGCCTCCTGCAACAACAGCTCGCGCACGACCAATGCGCGTGCTGCGGCCTTCAACGCCTCTGCCGGCGTGCGGGCAGGATGATGCTGGACCTCGCGGGCAATCATATCGCGCGGGATTTGCACGCCATTGACCCGCACGCCTTGGCTCTTGGGTAGAATCGTTTGATGCACCGAGCACGACATCGCGGTCACTCCGCAGGGATTGCATGCGGCCGCTGACCGGCGAGGCTGCCGTTGCGCCTCGTTCGCACCACTTGGTAGCCGCGGCGGCCAAGGTACCAGATCGGTGCGCTCCAGACATGCACGAGACGCGTGAATGGGAACACCAGGAAAATCGTCATGCCGAGGAAGAGATGCAGCTTGAAGATCGGATGCGCATCGGCGATGAGCGCGGAGACGCCGGGTCGCAGTGTCAGAATTCCCTGGGCCCAGGTCATGAACTTCACCATCTCACGGCCGTCGAGATGGCCGAGCGAAATAAAGATGGTGCAAAGGCCGAGGGTGAGCTGAGCGTAGAGCAGCAGCAGAATCGCGATGTCGCCAAACGACGACGTCATGCGGATGCGCGCATCGAACAACCGCCGATGCACCAGCAGCGTGGTCCCGACAAAGCACATCACGCCCGCGAGACCTCCGACGACGATCGCCATCCATTGTTTGAACGTGTGCGAGATACCGAGAATATCAAAAATCCAGATCGGCGTGAGCAGACCGATGAAATGCCCGAGGAAGATGACGAGGATGCCGACGTGAAACAGGTTCGAGCCCCACATCAGCTGCCGGCGGCGCAGCAACTGGCTCGATCCGCTCCGCCATGTGTATTGCTCGCGGTCGAAGCGAAGCAGGCTTCCGACCAGGAACACGGTCAGGCAAAGGTAGGGATACCAGCCGAACACGATATAAGTCAGTATCTCGCGCATGGTGCTCTCCTACGGGCGCGGCATCGTCGGCCGGGCGGGTGTCTGAGCCATGCCCGGCGCGGGCCGGCGGCCGGCGCGGATTTTCTCGATCAAGGTGTCCTTGCAACTGCCGCCGGCGCTCGGCCCGAAATTGACGGGCTCATCTTCCCAGGCGGCATCGAGCGCTGCGAAATCGGAGGGATCCGGATCAGGCTCTGCCAGCAGGGCCGAGACAATATTGGCCTTAGGTTTTGTGGCCGCGAGATGCACCAGCGCGCGGAACACGGCCTCGTAAGACGATCGACGCTTACGCAGCCGCTCCGCAAGCGCGGCGAGGACGTGCGCGGGCTGTCCGAGCAAGTCGTAGGCTTCGCGGCGCGGGCGGGTGGATAGGAATTCCAGGAAGAGCGGCACGAAATCCGGCAGTTCGGCTGTACCGATTTCAAGCCCGCCATTTTCATACAGGGTCTTGAGATCGATCATGGCCTGGCCGCGGTCGCGGCTCTCGCCGTGCACATGCTCGAACAGATGCAGCGACAGCGAACGGGTGCGGTCGAACAACAGCACATAACGCTCCTGCAGGTCATAGAGATCGCCGCTCGTGATTTCCTTCAACAACAGATCCAGCTGTCGCCGGATTGCGGTCGGCAGCAATCCCTCTTCATTCATCGCTTGGGCGAGTTCTGGAATCGCCGCCTGGATTTCAGCGGTGGGATACGTGAGCAGCACCGAAAGCGCCTTGAACGTCCGCGTCATCACACGACCTCCATCGGGGTCTTAGCGCGCTTGGGCGTGCCGAACAGATTCGTTTGGGTCTCGCCGCCAGAGCAGCCATTGCCGAAGGTAAAGCCGCACGAGCCGCGCAGGTCGTAGGCGTCCTCATCGATCTCGCGGTGCGCGGTGGGGATGACAAAACGATCCTCGTAATTGGCGATCGCCATTGTCTGGTACATGTCCTCGATGGCGAGGCCGGTGAGGCCGACGCGCTTTGCGATATTCTCATCGATCACGCCGTCGATCGTCTTGGCGCGCATGTAGGCGCGCATGGCCAGCATGCGCTCGAGGCCGCGCGCGACCGGCTCTTCCTTACCGGCAGTGAGAAGATTGGCGAGATACTTGAGCGGAATACGAAGCGACCGCACATCCGGCATCTCGCCGTCGTGGCCGATCTTGCCGGCGGAGACGGCCGACTGGATCGGCGACAGCGGCGGCACGTACCAGACCATCGGCAAGGTGCGGTATTCCGGATGGAGCGGGAACGCGACTTTCCACTCCATCGCCATCTTCCAGATCGGCGACCGCTGTGCCCCTTCCAGCCAGCTTTCCGTAATACCGTCGGCACGCGCCTGCGCGATCACCGCAGGATCGTTCGGGTTGAGGAAGATGCCGAGCTGCGCCTCGTAGAGATCCTGCTCGTCCGGGACGCTGGCTGCCTCCTCGATCCGGTCAGCGTCATAGAGCACGACGCCGAGATAGCGGATACGGCCGACACAGGTTTCCGAGCATACCGTCGGCTGGCCGGCCTCAATGCGCGGATAGCAGAAGATGCACTTCTCGGATTTGCCGCTCGACCAGTTGTAATAAATCTTCTTGTACGGGCAGCCCGACACGCACATGCGCCAACCGCGGCACTTGTCCTGGTCGATCAGCACGATGCCGTCCTCTTCGCGCTTGTAGATCGCGCCGGACGGGCACGCCGCAACGCACGCCGGATTGAGACAATGCTCGCACAGCCGCGGCAGGTACATCATGAAGGTGTTCTCGAACTGGCCGTAGATTTCCTTCTGCACGCCTTCGAAATTGTAGTCCTGCGAACGTTTGGAGAATTCACCGCCCAAAATTTCTTCCCAGTTCGGACCCCACTCGATCTTTTCCATGCGTTCGCCGGTGATCAACGAGCGCGGTCGCGCGGTCGGCGAGGCCTGCAGCTCCGGCGCCCTCTGCAAATGCTCGTAATCGAAGGTGAAGGGCTCGTAGTAATCGTCGATCTCGGGCAGATCGGGGTTGGCAAAAATCTTGGCCAGCACGCGCCATTTGGAGCCGATGCGCGGCTCGATCTTGCCATTGCGCTTGCGGCGCCAGCCGCCGTTCCAGCGCTCCTGGTTTTCCCAATCCTTCGGATAACCGATGCCGGGCTTGGTCTCGACGTTGTTGAACCAGGCGTATTCCATGCCTTCACGGTTGGTCCATACGTTCTTGCAGGTGACCGAGCAGGTGTGACACCCGATGCACTTGTCGAGATTCAACACCATTGCGATTTGCGCGCGGATTTTCATTCTGCGGCCTCCATCTTGGGCGCAATCGCCAAGGGTTCAGGTTGATCGGCCGTGGGTTTGTCGAGCCAGTCGACCTTCGACATTCTGCGGACGATGACGAACTCGTCGCGATTGGTGCCGATCGTGCCGTAATAATTGAAACCGTACGACTGCTGCGCGTAGCCGCCGATCATGTGCGTCGGCTTCACGACAGTGCGCGTGACTGAATTGTGGATGCCGCCGCGCTGGCCGGTCACTTCCGAGCCCGGCACGTTCACGATCTTCTCCTGCGCGTGATACATCAGGCACATGCCCTGCTTCACGCGTTGCGAAACCACCGCGCGCGCCACCAATGCGCCGTTGGAGTTGTAGGCCTCGATCCAGTCGTTATCGACGATGTCCGCCTTCTTGGCGTCGGTTTCGCTGATCCAAACAATCGGTCCGCCGCGCGAGAGCGTGAGCATCAGCAGATTGTCGGTGTACGTGGAGTGGATGCCCCACTTCTGATGCGGGGTGATGAAGTTGAGCACCACTTGTTTTTCGCCGTTGGGCTTGGAGTCGATGACCGGCTTCACGGCCTTGAGATCGACCGGCGGCCGATAGACGCAGAGCGCCTCACCGAACGCGCGCATCCAGAGATGATCCTGGTAGAGGTGCTGCCGGCCTGTCAGCGTCCGCCATGGGATGAGCTCATGCACATTGGTGTAGCCGGCGTTGTAGCAGACCTTTTCGGACTCCAGCCCCGACCAGGTCGGCGCCGAAATAATCTTGCGCGGCTGCGCTACGACATCGCGGAAGCGAATTTTTTCGTCTTCCTTTGGAACCGCGAGATGAGCGTGTTCTCGGCCGGTCGTTTTCGACAGAGCCTCCCACGCCTTCACGGCGACCTCGCCATTGGTTTCCGGCGCAAGCGTCAGGATCACCTCAGTTGCGTCGATGTCAGTATCGATCTTCGCCAGGCCCTTGGTCTGACCCTCGTCGGTCACGGTTCCGTTTAGCCGCTTGAGCAGATCGACCTCGTGCTCGGTGTTCCAGGCGATGCCTTTCACACCGTTGCCAAGCTTGGACATGAGTGGGCCGAGTGCAATGTAGCGTTTGTAGAGGTTCGGATAGTCACGCTCGACCACAGCGACCGAAGGCATAGTCTTGCCGGGAATGGCCTCTACCTC
>Ga0187765_10000397_pt1 | contig 15935 bp, 13 predicted proteins | sample 0216_QUI02_MP05__3_FD_133018 | JGI IMG/M metagenome (GOLD analysis project Ga0187765, IMG submission 133018) | Tropical peat soil microbial communities from peatlands in Department of Meta, Colombia - 0216_QUI02_MP05_10_MG | ecosystem: Environmental > Terrestrial > Soil > Wetlands > Peat ...
ATGACCGTGATCGAAAACGCGGAGAGGGATGCAGAAGCTGACTGTGTCATACGTGGGATGAAAATTGGCGGCAGATCCCGTATGAAAGTCCTCGCCGAGATCATGGATGCTCACCGGCAGGATGATCTTCTGACGTGCGTAGAACAGATGTTTTCAGAGGGTGCCGATATTGTTGACCTTGGGTTCGGGTTTGATGCAACTCCCGAGGAAGTCAGGGATGTCCTGGGATGTCTTGACCGGATTAACCGGCCAATTGCCGTGGACACCCAGGATCCCGTTCTTATCAGGGCGGCACTCGACCGGGCTGATCTCATCATGAGCTTACACGAGTCAAACATGCCGGTTATCGGAAAGGAAGTCGCGGATGCAGGCATAGCTGCTGTCATTGTGCCCGGGAAAAGCACGCTCAGGAAGAACCTCGCAACTGCCCGAAACCTGGGGATACAGTGCATTATTGCCGACCCGCTCCTGCAGCCGGTAGGATCGGGCTTCACGAAGTCCCTGAAAGGGTTTCAACGCCTTGACTGCCCGCTCTTCTTCGGTGCCGGGAACGTCGTTGAACTTCTTGATGCAGATTCCATTGGGGCAAATGCACTTCTTGCGGGTATTGCCGCAGAAACCGGAGCTGCGATCATCTTCACTTCCGAACATTCCGATAAGACCCGGGGATCCGTCCATGAGATGCGGAGGGCAACGGAGATGATGGTTCTCTCCCGTGACCGCCCGTACCCAAAAGATCTTGGAATCGACCTGCTTATCCTGAAAGAAAAGCGGAGAAGGAGGGAACCTCCACTGGAATTCGAAACGGCATTCCCTGCACGTTCCACGCCGGCCATGATCCTGTACGACCCTAAAGGAAATTTCAGGATTGGGATAATGGGCGGTCATATCGTGGCGGTAATGAACGGCAGGGCCGTCACCGGGAAACGGTGGCAGGATGTACTGTTTACTCTCTTGTCCCAAGGAGATGTTTCACTTCTCGACCATGCGGGATACCTCGGAAGAGAACTGTATAAAGCAGAACTAGCCATCCGGTACGGAAGGAGTTTTGAACAGGACGGAGAATTTTAGGGACGGCATCCAACCCTTTATCTTATGAAAAAATGCACCTGTATCCATGGCCCAGCAGGCACGTGCATCTCATATTCTTGTCAAGACAGAAGAACAGGCAAACCAGATCATGAAGCGGGTTGCCGATGGTGAAGAGTTTGACAAGGTAGCCCGAAGGTTCTCATCCTGCCCTTCCGGCAAGAATGGTGGGGATCTCGGCTGGTTCGGAAAGGGGATGATGGTTCCTGAATTTGAAAAGATCGCTTTCGAAGAAGAAGTCGGCAAGGTCGTCGGCCCGGTCAAGACCCAGTTCGGCTACCATGTGATTAAAGTGACAGGAAAGAAATAATTTCTTCCAGATCTCATAAATTTCCCTTTCTCAAAGGATTTTCTCAGGTTTCATGCCGCAACCCGGGTTCTCGGAATAATTCAAAAATATTCATCTTTTCTTGCCCTGCGGAAGCTTATCAGCGATCAGCAGCCAGTGGTAAAGAAAAATATGACTTACTCAAGGTTCCTGACGGGGGATATTTCAACGATAATTTACCTGCCCATCTCCCCTCCCCATTAAGGACGGAAACGGAGGGTACTACAGAGCATTTTTTTGGGAGCGAAACCAACAGGAATCGTACTAGTAAATTCCGCAATTATTATGTTCCGGGACCTGCCATGAAAATTTTCGGGATCAAACAAGAAACTCTGTCGCTTCTCCTTCAGATGGCACGAGAAAGTCATCCGAATGAATTCGTGGCGCTGCTCAGGGAACGGGACGGGTTCATCGACGAGGTGAACCTTCTTCCAGGTACCACTTCCGGTGAGGATTCCGCCCGTATATTCTTTGACATGATGCCGCTCGACACCCATCTCGCAGGAAGTGCCCACAGCCACCCTTCCGGGGCGATCCGCCCTTCGCCCGCAGATGTGAACTTTTTTCCAAGGACGGGAAAATATCATTTCATCATCGGATTTCCGTATACCTGGAATGACTGGAAGTGCTTTACTTCTGACGGGGAACCGTGTACCATACAGGTGATCGCATGACCGGGCGTCGTATCGTTGCCACGGGAACATTCGATATCCTCCACCCCGGCCACCTCTTCTATCTGGAAGAATCAAAAAAACTGGGGGATGAGCTTTTTGTTATCGTAGCCCGGGACGCAAATGTGAAACATAAGCCTCATCCGATCATTCCTGAAGACCAGCGGCTTGCTATTGTTGCAGCACTGAAACCCGTCGATCACGCATTACTCGGGGACCAGACAGATATGTTCAAACCCATTGAGAAGATTCGACCTGACGTGATTACCATCGGGTTCAACCAGATGTTCGACGAGGAGAAACTGAGGCAACAGCTTTCTGAACGAAACCTTTTTCCGGAAATTGTGCGGATCGGAAAATTTGCAGATGGAGAGCTATGTAGTTCGCGGCTTGTCGTACAAAGGATCATTGCCAAACGTGCACACGACTGTCATCACCAGGAATAATTCTCAATTTTTTCCTAACTGATAATAGCTATTGGCCGGAAGCGCCGTTTTTCGCAGATACTGACAATTTTCAGCGATTTTTCATCTGCCGATATGAACACGGTGGGACGGGGATTTCCTCCCGAAGTTCAGGATCCCCCGTTTGAGGTTACTGCAGTATTTTGCTGTGAACGATCCGACAATGGATGTGATCACCACAAGACCGGCAATGGTCGTTGCGACGACAGGAGAGCCAACGAAAATGGGCGGTGCAGCTAGTGCTATCGAGAATTCCCCCCGCCCAATAGTATTTCCCCATATTTCTATACCGGCAAGTGCCGAATCGTGAATAACGATGCCGGTGATGATGCCGGAGATGAGCTTACTCGCGACGGCAAGAAGCGAAATAATCAGGATAGTGAGAATATTTGCACCACCGGAAAAATCGATGGTTACGCCAAAGAAGACAAAAAAGGTTACAAGAAACACGTCTTTGAAAGGACGGGCATGCTGCTCGAAGGCGTCGGGATCCGTGGTCGCAAATGCTGCCCCGAGAGCGATCACCATCATCGTTTCCGGAACTCCGAGCAGCATGGAAAACGATGCCGTGGTAAGTACTGCTGCGAAGGTAAAGATTATGGGGAGCTCATCCTCCCGATCAAGGATGGAGATCAGAAATTCTTTACCCCAGTGTGCAAGGGCATACAGAACGGCGAGTACGCCGGCAATTTTGAGGAAGAGAAAGATCGGGTTCTGGTCTCCTGCGGATATAACTGCAAGAATGATGATCAGAACAAAATCCTCGAACATCATAAGCCAGATAACAGTCTCAGCCTCGCGAAGCATCAGTTTCCGATTCTCGATAAGGGACGTCAGGGCCATTGCCGTGCTTGAGATGTAGAAAGCGGATGCAATCACCGCAGATTCGATGACGGTAAAACCAAGGAGATACGCGGCGACAAACCCGATGAGCATATTCACATTGAGATCGATGATACCGCTGATGAAGACCGCCGACCGGTTTGCTGCTACCCGTTCAAGTTTGAGCCCGAGGCCCATAAAGAAAAGAAGAAAAATCAGTCCCAGGTGAGAGAAAAATGTGCTTATCTGATCATTTGCAACAAGATCGAGCCCGCTTTTTCCAAGAATAACGCCGGCAATAATATAAAATGGGATTGGAGGGACCGAAAGATACTTTGTCACCAGTGCCAGAAGCAGGCAGACAAAAAGGGCAAGAACTATCCCTTCCATTAATCCACCATGATTTCCCGCTCAAATTTTTTTATCTGGTCACTTTCCCCGATGACCAGAGCGGCATCCCCTGCTTCGAAAGCGAAGGATGGCGGCGGATTGATGATATTTTTCTCGTTCCTGCAGACAGCGATGATGGTGGCTCCTGTCTTGGCCCTGATCTGGAGATCCTCTATTGTTCTTCCCGTTACAGACTTCGGGACATAAAACGTGTGGATGGTAACGCGGAGATCGGCGAGAGCAGAGAAAGCAATCTCCACGCTTTCCTGGTCGGCTTCAATGATAGCCCCGGTAAGGATATTCCCCAGCCTTCGCGCTTCGACCGGGGTCATTTCGGCGGCACTCGGTGTCCGGCATCCCTTCTGCAGCGTATACATCTGGATCATGCCGGTTTTGGTGAAGAAGATCGCGACGGTATCACCTTTATCAGTCTCAAATTCGTATTTTGTTCCGACACCGGGGAGATTGAGCGAGCGGAGAGTCATAGCAGACATTAGAAAAATGATCCCTAAATATATTATTATTGTGTGGCGTGAACCGGGGTGTGGCACCGGAAAAAAGGAAAAGAGAGAGATTTGCATTCAGGGTTTTTCCGAAGCGAGGGGCGAAGGGTAGGCCGAACCGGCGCATGCACTTCTGAGAGGGTAGTGCCGCCTCACTACTCATCCAGTTGAAGGCCCCTAATAGATAAATCGCGAACCGGGCGGAGTGAAAGTAACCACGCGTATATGTGAACCGGTTATTCGATTCATCACAGTCCCGACCACATTGTATATTACTTCACTTGGAGTATGAGCTTACAATGACCGGGTGGTGGAATTTTCGCATATGTCCTTAAAAAAAGAAGTGCAGAAATCCCTTAAACCGGAACAGACGGAAGATCAAGGAACAAGGCATGCTTCTGAAACAGGTGGTCGGGATTCACCTGAAGAAGCCCGACGGCAAAAAGACATTCACGAACTCATAAAAAGCCGGAAAGAGACAGAGAAACAGTTATCTGCCCGTCTTTCACTGCTGCAGGGTATTATCGAGAGTGCAGACGTAGCGATCTTTTCCCTGGACACCCACTACAGGTATACCAATTTTAACATGAGACACGTCACGGATATCCGGGACTTATACGACACCGAACCCTCAGCTGGTGTGAATATCTCTCATGTTTTCTCTATCGAAAAGGATCTCGGGCACATACATGATCTCATAAAAAAGGTCCTGGATGGGGAGTCTCTAGAACGAGGAATGTACCTTGGCGACAATGCCCGAAACCGACGGTATTTCAGTATATCGGGTTATCCGCTCAGGAATAATGCTGAGGTAGTTACTGGTGCTGCCATAGTCCTGAGAGAAGAAACCTCAAAAAAGAGAGCTGAGCGGGACCTCACCGATCGGGTAACGATGTTCAGCAGGTTTGCAGATACTTCGTCCGATCTGATCTATAGCATTTCTGTTCCTGACGGGGCATGCGAGTATGTCAGTCCTTCCCTGAAATCATTGACTGGCTATTCCAGGGAGGAGTTTTGTCAACATCCGGATCTCATCCAGAGAATAATCCACCCTTCATGGCGGGACTCATTCCTCAGGCACCAGGCGGTCTTTGTTAAAGAGAAGATCGCCCAGGTTTTCGAATATCAGATCATCCGTAAGGATGGAAATGTCCGATGGGTGCGCCAGCGAAACACACCCGTTCGTGACACGACAGGCCGACTTGTTGGAATCGATTCCCGCATTTCAGATATTACGGAAGCAAAAGAGACCTTGGACAATCTCACGGAACGAGAGGAACGGTTCCAGCGTGTCTTTGAATCAGCGGGAACAGGTCTCATTCTTGTCGACGCAGAAACTCATACTGTCACCGATGCCAACCCAAGGTTCCTTGAACTGATTGGTGCTTCCCGTCAGGAAGTCATCGGGTATAGAGACCACTCTTTTATTGGTCCAGCTGATGCCGGCACCGATTACGACGTCGATACAACCAGAACTGTCGAGAGCCAAACCATGGGCCTCCGGACAAGCAGCGGAAAGACTTTGCCGGTTGCAGTTACTACGGTTCCTGCTGAGATTTCGGGAAAAAACCTTCTGATCGAATCGATATCCGATATCAGTGATCAGAAAAGGACGTGTGAATCCCTGCAGGAAAACCTGCAATATTACCGTACTTTCATTGCGAAAAGTGGTGATGGTATCTGCCGGTATGACATCGACTGTCCCATTTTGAGCACTCTTTCAGTTGATGAGCAGATATCACTGGTACTGAACCATGGTCGTATCGCAGAATGCAACGACACGATGGCCCGGATTGCTGGCTATGAACATGGACAGGATATGACCGGCAGGACATTCGGAGAAGTAGAGGGACGAATCAATTCCCGGGTTCCTGAGATCCTGAAAACATTCATCCAGGGGGGATATCATATCGAGAACATTGAATATGAAGCCTGCGGTCGGGATGGGGGCACACACTGGTTTTCAGATACCATGACAGGGGTGGTGAAGGAGGGGGCCGTTATTCAGATCTGGATCACCCGGAGAGATATTAGCCACCGTAAACATGCGGAAGTAATCCTGAATGAAGACAGTGAATGTTACGATGCGCTTGTTGCCCGTTCCGGTGAATGTGTTTTCACCCTGGATTCCGATGGAAAGTTCATCGACGCAAACCGTCCTCTGCTTGACCTCACCGGGTATCGTCGGGAGGAACTTTTAATGCTGAATATGTTCTCCCTTCTGGAAGAGAGCCAGCGCGACCGGGCCCGTCGTGAAATTACTTCTTGTTCAAACGGGGTCCGGATGGATAATACGGAATATACCCTTCAGCACAGGGATGGTCATCCTATCGTGGTTGAGATGACCGGCTCCACAATTTTTCATGACGGGAAGCCTGTCGCGTTTCAGGGTATTTTCCATGATATAAGCATCCTGAAGCAGTCTGAAGAAACCCTGCGAAAAGAACTTGAGAGACTGAAAACAGTGCTGGAATATTCACCGGATATCATTTATTCCATGGATTTTTCCGGGGTTCTCACCTCTGTGAGTTCCACGGTACCGGCGGTCCTGGGATACGCTCAAAAAGAGATCGTGGGGAAAAATCTCCTCGAATTTGTCACAACCGACTCCCGTATCCTTATTCTTGATGATCTTGCACAGAAAAAGGCTGGTCGGTACCAGGAAGAGCGGTATGTTATAGACATTATTTCAAAAAGCGGCTTACCGGTTCCTTTTGAGGTGAACAGCAGGATTCGGCATAACGAATACAGTGATTCAGATATTATCGGTATCGCCCGGGAGATATCCGAACGTCAGAAGACCGAAGATGCATTACGGGAAAGTGAGCAGTGCTACAGAGATCTTTTCCGGAAACTGCCTTCCGTCGCAGTACTGGGATTCCATCCCGATCACAGCATTGTATACTGGAATAAAGCAAGTACGGTTTTGTACGGCTATCCCGAGGAAGAAGCCCTGGGAAAAGATGTCCGGGATTTACTCCTCCCTCCGGGTGAAAGAGACGCAGAAACTGAACGTTGTGCCCGGATCGTTGAATCAGGGTGTCCTTTGCCGGCTGTTGAAACAGTTTATATTCGTAAAGGGGGGGAAGAAGTCCTTGTTTATTCCGGCACTTCACTTGTCAACATTCCTGGGAAAAACCCCGTTATCTTCAGGTTCGGTATCGATGTTTCGCCATGGCGATTCGCGGAACGTGCAGTTCGCGAAGAGAACCGGCACCTCCGGGAAATCCTTGATAACGCTCCTTTCAGCACAGTGCAGTTCATTCTGGATGAGGATACAAACCTGATGATCCTGTGGGGGAACAGGGAGGCAAAACGGATTTTTAGCGCAGACTTTGGGAGTTGCGCCGGCATGACCTTGGAAAATACCATTCCTGCATTCGATGGAACCGAGATTCCCGGGGCTTTCAGGGAAGTGGCCCGTACCGGCACATCGTTCCGATGCAAGGCCTTTCATCACCAGTCCGGAGATGTCATGCATGTTTTCGAGATCTCTGCAGTGCAGCCCGTAAAAAACGAGGTGGTAGCATTCTTCTGTGATATCACTGAGAGAACTGCGGTGATGGACGAACTCCTGCGAAATGAGGTCCGGTTCCGTTCGCTAGTTCAGAACTCCTCCGATATATTCCTTATTCTCGACAGGGATCGGAAACTTGTGTTCAGCTCGTCTGCTTTCTCAACTCTTCTCGGTTACCCCGAAGGGAGACAGGATCACATAGATTTTACCGGCCTGGCTCACCCGGACGACCGGGAGCGCATCCTTTCTTATCTCGGGAGAATTCGAGGAGGGGCCCGTGGGGAACCCCCGATTGAGTACCGTATACGGACAGTGCGGGGTGATTACCTGTTTGTCGAATCTGTCGCAGCGAGTTTGCAGGAAACGCCGGATCTCGACGACACAATCATCACGATGCATCTGATCCATGAGCGAAAAGTAGCTGAACAGTCTCTGCAGGAACGTGAAGAAGAGTTCCGTTTTATATTGAGACATTCAGACGATGCAATCTTCCTCTCTTCGGTAACACCATCGGGACTCTTCGGAACTACTATTCTTGTGAACACCGCAGCTACCCGTCAGACAGGGTTTGATGAGGATGAACTCCGCCAAAAAAGCCTCGTTGAACTCTGTTCCCGCGACATCGTTCATAAGTCACATGCGGTCATGATGGAGCTTTTCACGAAGGGAGAGGTCCGGCTCGAAGATGAGTTTATCCAGAAAAACGGCGCTTCCATGCCGGTCGAGATCAGCATCCAGCTCGCGATGCTCAGGGACAAAACATTTACCGTTGCGGTGGCACGCGACATTTCCCGAAGGAAGCGCGATGAACATGCTCTCCAGATCGTGAACCAGAAACTTCAGCTGATGAACATAGTTGCCTTCCATAAAATCCAGAATAAGATCATCACTTCCGGTCAGCTGATGGAACGTTCCGAAAACACTGTCGATGAAGGAAAACTGAAAAATGTTATTTCCACGCTTGACGGAGTGCTGGCAATTGTTCAGCGTCAGCTCCAGCACATCAGGGAATATCAGGAGATGGAGCGCCGGTCTCCTCAATGGATAAACCTTACCCGGCTGCTCCCTCTTGCAGCTTCGTCCTTGGGCCTTGGAGCCATTCGGCTCACTCTGGATAGCAGCGAAGTGGAACTCTACTGCAATTCGCTGATCGAGAAGGTGTTTTTCCATCTGATGGACAATACCATAAAACATGGCGTCAAAGCGACCGAGATCCGGATATCTTCTCGCGAAACACCAGAGGGCCTCAGGATCATATACGATGATGATGGCATCGGAATATCTTCAGAAAAGAAAAAGGACTTGTTCACAACGGGATTTGGTGATTCACCAGGGCTTTCCCTCTCCTTCGTTCGTGATATTCTCACTATCTCCGGAATGACCGTCCGAGAGACGGGGGTTCCTGGTCAGGGCGCCCGGTTCGAAATATTGGTTCCACGGGGCATCTACCGGTTACATTCTCCGCTTGTGTAAGCAGGAATACCAACCATTTTCTAAAGAAAAACGAGATATCGTAATTTTTCACTAATTTTTTTTCACTCGCCGGAATGAGAGAAGGCACAATTGTCTATTATTATCCACGCGGTATGGAGAAATTCAGCAAGTCCGGACAAGATTTGGCATCAGGAGGGATCAATTGTATCATGTACCCTCTTGGCGATGCAAATTGTTCTGCCGGATAAATTATGATACTTTTTTCATGGCTCATGATGATAAATAAAGATGGAATGGCGATCAACCGAATCGCCTTCCCGTAACCCGATCTCATATTCCTGCAGGAGTTGGATACTATCGCTGAAATTCCAAAAACAGAATATCTGCTGAAATGTACATCAGCGTGTGCCGGTTGCAGCGATTCGCTTGCTCTCCGGTATGTACTCAAGGCAGCTGGGCCCGATACCGTACTTGTCGTACCTGCCTGTTGCACCAGCGTCATTCAGGGCATTTATCCGAACACGGCGTTCAATATTCCGGTCTATAACATTGCTTTTGGTGCCGCAGCTGCATGCGCATCAGGCATGAGTAACGCCTTCAGGGCGGCCGGAAAAAAGACCAACGTGATCGTTTATGCAGGTGACGGCGGGACTCTCGATATCGGCATCCAGGCCATGTCCGGGGCTTTCGAACGGGGCACCGATTTTGTCTACATCTGTTACGATAATGAAGCATACGGGAACACCGGCATGCAGCGTTCCGGTGCAACCCCGCTCGGAGCGAGGACCACGACGACCCCGGCAGGCAAAACCGATTTTAAAAAGGACATTGATGCGATCATCGCGGCCCATGATCCCCCTTACATGGCAACTGCTGCTTCCGCTTATCCTCAGGATCTTTTCAAGAAAGTGCAGAAAGCTCTCACCTTCCGTGGACCGAGTTTTATTCACGTTCTTGCACCGTGTCCGCCAGGGTGGCGTTTCTCAACTGAGAAGACGGTGGAGATGGGTAAACTTGCCGTGAAAACGGGGATGTGGGTGCTGTATGAACGGGAATATGGAAACCTGACAATCAGTGCCCAATCCAAGGCCGCTATGAAAAAAGCCCTTCCCCTTGAGGAGTACCTGGCTCCCCAGGGCAGATTCAAGGGCATCGATCCCAAAACCGTAGAAATTCTCAGGCAGCGGATTGCCAAAAATTTCGCAAAGCTTGCAGCAGAGGAGGCAGGCTCATGAAAAAGATTGCAACCGGCAACAAAGCGGTTGCCGAAGCGGTCAAACAGGTAAGCCCTGATGTCATCGCTGCCTATCCTATCACCCCGCAGACAGAAGTCGTTGAGCAGATTGCTGAGTTTGTCTCCGGGGGGGAACTGAAAAGCCGGTACATTGCCGTCGAAAGTGAACATTCAGCGATGGCCGCCTGCATCGGCGCAAGTGTTACCGGTGCCCGGACATTCACTGCGACGAGTTCCCATGGCCTCCTGTATATGCATGAAATGACCAACTGGGCCGCAGGGGCACGTTTGCCGGTCGTCATGGCAAATATCAACCGCTCGCTGGGGCCGGGTTGGAACATCTGGGCCGAACATACCGATGCGCTGCAGGAAAGGGATACAGGCTGGCTCCAGGTATACGTAAGTACGGTTCAGGAAGCCTACGACACAACACTCATGGCATTCCGGATTGCCGAGCATAATGATGTGCTCCTCCCGGTAATGGTGAACCTTGACGGATTCCTCCTCTCCCATATAATGCAGTCCCTTGATACCGTTGAAGTAGGAGATTTCATTCCACCGCTCTCACTCCCCCATGCGATCGACGTCAAAAACCCTGCAGGGTACGGAGGACTCACCGGTCCTGATCAGCAATTCAGGTTCCGTTGGGATATCGAACGTTCAATGCGGGACTCAACAAGAATAATCGAAGAGACTGAAAAGGATTTTGCCATCAGATTCGGCAGGAAATACGGCTTTACCGAAAATTACCAGTGCGAAGACGCAGAGGTCATTATTGTTGCCATGGGAACTCTGGGAAAAGAAGCGGAGGTTGCCGTAGATCTCCTTCGGAAAGAAAATATCAAAGCCGGATCTATGCGCCTGCGATGGCTGCGTCCCTTCCCCCGACTCGATATCAAGGGAAAACAGGTTGTTGTCATTGACAGGGATTATTCTTTTGGCCGCGGGGGGATTCTTGCCATGGAAATTATGGCCCAGACAAAAGAGGATCTTTTCAGCGTTATCGCAGGGATTGGCGGGCAGGAAGTCACGTTTGAGGATATTGCAGACTTTGTACGGCAGCGGAAGATGGGCACGGAGTTCTGGTTCGGGGTGGCCAGCCATGTTTGAGATCCGGATCCACTCCCGTGGAGGTCAGGGCGGAGTCACAGCGGCACGCCTTCTTGCACTTGCCGCGATTCATGACGGGAAATATGCAACGGCAGCCCCCTTTTATGGTGCCGAGCGCCGGGGTGCTCCGATTGTCTCCTTTGTCCGTATCGATGACAAGCCGATCCGGGTCTACAGTCAGATCAGAAAACCTGACATGGTAATCGTGCTCGACGCGAGTGTCATGGACGTCGTTGATGTTCTTCAGGGCCTGAAAAGCGGGGGTAAAATTCTGATCAACAGCCAGCAGAAAAAAGAGTTTCCGGGATTTACTTCCGGTAATGTGGACCTCACCGGTATCGCACTGAAAGAAAACCTGATCGTTTCCGGCAGCCCCATTCTGAATACACCGGTCATGGGTGCTCTTGCGAAGATGGGGATAGTCTCGGCAGACTCCGCAAAGAAGGCAATCCGCGAAATGTTTGCCGATGAACGAAATGTGAAGGCAGCTGAAACGGCCTACAGGGAGATGGATGCATGACCACCGAGACTAAGAGAGAACGGCTTGCGTTGAGCAGACCCACCGAAGGGGCGGCAGGGAAAACCGGAACGTGGCGGGTCTTCCGTCCCGTCGTGGACAAAGAGAAATGTAACGAATGCGGTCTCTGTGCATCGTACTGTCCGGATGCAGTCATCAGCGAAGATCTCGCCATTGATCTCGCCTACTGCAAGGGATGCGGTATCTGCTCCAACGAATGCCCGAAAAAAGCAATTATCATGGTCCGGGAAGAAAAATAGTCCATCCCGTCCATCAACACCTTTTTTTGCTTCAGGGGCGCTACATCAACTCATGGAGATGGTTTAATGAACCGTGTGTTCTTTGGAGACACCCGTGATCTTTTCAAATTCGATCTTGTCCGTCATATAATGAAGGCGTTCCCTGAGCTCGCGGGTTTTACCTTTGTTCCAATGCTTACTGAAGATGAAAAAGGCCCGACGGCAAAAAAAACTGCCACCAGAGACCTCGGAAAGGCCCAGAAGAATGGGAAAGCTGGTACCAAAAATGATGAGCTCATGAGGGACATGGGGCGCCTGCAGGAAATTGATGATGATCTCGCTTACTTCGAAGGAATTGCATCATACTTCAGAAAGGAAAATATCATCGTTGACGTTCTTCATAAGGATTCATTCTCCCACGAAAATCGTGAGAATTACTTTAAAACACTCTTCGAGAACATACCAGAAAAATCTCTGATCTTTCTCGACCCGGATACCGGTCTTGAAGTGAAAAATCCGACACAGCGGCATCTCCTCTTCGATGAAGTAAAAAAGATCTACCATCGTATGGATAGCAGTTCCCTGCTGATGATCTACCAGCATATACCCCGGGTGGCACGACCCGGTTACATTAAAAAACGGTGCCGGGAGATTGCAGCGATAACTCATTCACGGCCGGAAACGATTACCGATAATGAGATTGTTTTCTTCATTCTCACCAAGAACCCCCTTCTCAAGACCCGTCTCTGCGCAGTTCTCGGAGATTATGCTGCCAGGTACAATACCCTGAGCGCATGTGATTGTTCAGAGAGAGAATAATTATTTTCTCTTATGTGTCTCTCAACGGGAAAAGAATTATTCAAGCCCCTTCCTTAAGCTCGTCTTTTGCAATATATTCGAGATCAAATTTGTAGAAATGGGTGAATCCGCAATTGCGGCACCTGACCGTGAAATGACGACAGCCGATAGTCAGGTCATGAGGTCCGGTGACATGACAGTTCCGGCAGGTCGCGGTCTCAACGAGCTCCCAGAGATCATAACAGCCGATTTTCGTAAACGTTCCTTCTCTGCTGACATCCTCGATACGGGGGACAAACACACGGGTTGCTCCGCAGTTATCACACGCAACCTGAGCCTGATAGGGGACCGCTTTGATAATCTGATCGGCAACTTTCCTGCAATGGTAACAATCGGTGCGGTACCGCGTAAAAATGAAGCGATCGCTCATGGGAGATAGTGGATACTTCCGGGTTCATTAACCTGCCGTCGGTATACGGATTCAATTGAACGCTTGCCTAATAAGTCGGATTCAGTATTAGCGGGAAATATCTGCCCGGTTTTTAATCTGCGCAATAAATTGTCGCTCCAAAGAGAAAAAAAGAGCGGACAGTGGCAGTAAATTTAATTACAGGACAAATTCAATTTATTTTCATGAAGAAATTTTTCGGCTTGTTTATCCTCGTTCTTGTTCTTGCTTCAGTCAGCGGATGTACACAGTCAACAAAAACTTCAGCAACGGCGACAACGGTTCCAACAACGATTTCTGCGACGGAAGTACCGACAACTATCGTGACAACTGAACAAACGACGACGATAATCCCGGTGACACCAGAAGTTACCGTAATGACAACAACAGCAACGGAAACAACAGCAGTCACGACCGTCGCAACTCCGACTCCGGCGTCAACGCCCTCCACAAAGATCACTACAATCCATATCAGGAATAATTCATTTGTCCCCGCAGTTCTTACGGTCCTGCCAGGAACAGGAATTACCTGGGTCAATGACGATTCAGTATCTCATATCGTAAAGGCGTCTGGTAAAAGCGCAGGGAAATTTACTTCGGCAACCATGGTGAGTGGTGCCCGGTTCGGGTACACTTTTGGTGAAACGCAGGGAACGTACGAGTACATGGATCCCGGTTTTGCGGGAATGAACGGAACCATCATCGTTGCGAACGGGGCCGCCGTGGTCGGAGCGCCGACCGTGCAACCTGTTTCTCCCTGATTTTTCCATCAGTCTCCACTTTTTTCCTGGTAAGTTGGTTCCTTTAACCTCAGTTTCACCCGCTCCCTGCTTGTTGGAAGGTGCCAGTGCCGGCACGCAGGGAATCTTGAGAAGAGTAACGTTGCTAACCTGCAGATTCAGTGACCTGCCGAATCCAACTTTAATGAAAAATTCGGAAAAAAACGATGGAAAAAAAAGGGATCAGTAGTCGCCCATGCCCGGTGGCATGCCGCCCATCCCACCCATGCCGCCCATACCGCCCGGGGGCATCCCCTCGGGTCCTGCCGATGGGGATTTGGATGATGCAATGACATCGTCGATACGAAGGATCATGACTGCTGCTTCTGCGGCCGAGGAGACTGCCTGAGTCTTAACCCTGAGGGGCTCGACAACGCCTGCTGCCTTCATGTCAACTGCTTTTCCTTCGAAGACATTCAGGCCGTGGGTCTTCTTCCCCTTTTCGTGGGCAGCGCGGATCTCAACGAGCATGTCAATGGGATCCAGTCCTGCATTTTCCGCAAGAGTGCGCGGGATAACTTCGAGTGCAGATGCAAATGCCTCGATGGCAAGCTGTGCCCTGCCGCCGACAGTCGCACCATATTCGCGGAGTCTGAGCGAGAGTTCAGTCTCGACTGCACCGCCACCGGCCACGACTTTCTTGTCCTCGACAACGACACCAACCACGCGGAGTGCATCATGAATGGCCCGCTCGAGTTCATCAACAACGTGTTCAGTTCCGCCCTTGACAATGATGGACACTGCCTTCGGATTCTTGCACTGTTCGACAAAGGTCATCTCCTCGCCGCCGACCTTGCGCTCTTCCACAAGTCCGGCTTTACCGAGTTCTTCCTTGCTGATCGCATCGATTGAGGAAACGAGGCTCGCACCTGTCGCACGGGCAAGTTTCTCCATATCGCTCTTCTTGACCCGGCGGGTGGCAAAGAGTCCGGCTTTTGCAAGGTAGTGCTGTGCGATATCATCGATACCCTTCTGGCAGAAGAGAACGTTTGCACCGCTTTTGACAATCTTATCAACAATGCCCTTGACCATGCGTTCTTCCTCATCGAGGAACGCCTGGAGCTGGTCAGGAGAAGTAATATTGATCTCGGCATCGACTTCAGTCTTCTTGAACTCCACTGCCGCGTTCAGAAGAAGGATCTTGGCATTGACGACCTTCTTGGGCATTGAGGGGTGGACACGTTCCTTGTCGATGAGTACTCCCTCGACAATCTCGGAGTCCTCGATGGATCCGCCGGTCTTCTTCTCGACCTTGATGTTCTCGATATCAACAGTACCGTCATCGTCGGTAACCATAGTTACGGCACGGACAACGAGGTCACAGAGCTTTTCCTTGCTTGCTTCTGCGCCCTTGCCGGTCATGGCAGTACCAGCGATGTTCTTCAGGAGTGCCTTGTCAGATGCCTTTACATCAAATGCGAGATCCTTCAGGAGTGCCTGGGCCTTTTCAGCAGCCTGGCGGTAGCCAGCGGCAATGATGGTCGGGTGGACATCCTGTTCGAGAAGGTCCTCTGCTTTCTTCAGGAGCTCCCCGGCGATGACAACAGCTGTGGTGGTTCCGTCACCGACTTCATCATCCTGGGTCTTCGCTA
>Ga0187765_10000398_pt1 | contig 15923 bp, 18 predicted proteins | sample 0216_QUI02_MP05__3_FD_133018 | JGI IMG/M metagenome (GOLD analysis project Ga0187765, IMG submission 133018) | Tropical peat soil microbial communities from peatlands in Department of Meta, Colombia - 0216_QUI02_MP05_10_MG | ecosystem: Environmental > Terrestrial > Soil > Wetlands > Peat ...
CGTACATCGCAGCTCCGCGCGGATCAGCGCATCCGATCACGATGTCCTTTTTCCTTTCGCGCAGATATTGCGACGTGCCGGCAAGCGAGCCGCCGGTGCCGATGGCGCAGATAAATCCGTCCACCTTTCCGCCGGTCTGCTCCCATATCTCCGGGCCGGTTGAAACGTAGTGCGCCTTGCGGTTGTCGAGGTTGTTCCACTGATTTGCGAACAGCACGCCGTTCGGCTCGCGCTTGCGCAGATCGTCGGCCATGCGTCGTGCGATGTGCTGGTAGTTGTTCGGGTTGCTGTACGGAACCGCCGGCACTTCGACCAGTTCCGCGCCGCAAAGCCGCAGCATGTCCTTTTTCTCCCGGCTCTGCGTGTTGGGGATGACGATCAGCGTGCGGTATCCGCGCGCGTTTGCCACCAGCGCAAGTCCGATCCCGGTATTGCCCGCGGTGCCTTCGACCACGAGCCCGCCCTTCTTGATGTCGCCGCGCTTCTCCGCTTCCAGGATCATCTGGCGCGCGGGCCGGTCCTTCACCGAGCCGCCCGGATTCATGAACTCCGCCTTGCCGAGAATGGTGCAGCCCGTGAGCGCGGACGGCCGTTCGAGCTTGATCAGCGGTGTATTGCCGATGGTGGCGATGATCCCATCGCGAATCTGCATGGCCTCACCTTTACGGGGAATTCGCGGACCCTAAATGACTGCCACCCTGGCGACAAGGGCGTGTGTTCGTCGGTTTCACACGCGCTCCGTTATGCCCCGAATTCGAGCATTTTCAGCAAAATTTTCCAACTTCGTTAGACCCTGAGGAATGTCGGAAAGGAAGTCGAAACCATACCGCCGTGACGATACCGCGTACGCATGCGCATTCATCCATTTTTTCCCTCGCGCGGATAAGTAATTCACACATGACGGGACGTTTTTGCTTCGGGTGATTTGCGGGCCGCTAAAGAGATGGAACTCGACTTGAACACATTATTGCTGGTGACGGTTTATGTGGAAGCAATGCTCGGGTTGCTTCTGCTTTTCGCATGGGTTCAGAACACTCAGATCGTCGCCGTCGCCTGGTGGGGGTTCGCGCATCTTCTGCGCTCCGCTTCGATCGTGCTGTTCGGTATGTACGGAACGGTTTCCGAGGCGATCTCGATCGACCTTGCCAACGCGATCCTCTTTACCGCCTTCGCCGTCACCTACACCGGCGCGCGCCTCTTTGACGGCCGGAAGATTCAGCCAACCGCGCTCGTCGCCGGCGCGGTCGCCTGGATCCTCGTGAGCCGCACACCGTTCGTGTCCGACTCGATGGACGTGCGCGTGCTCGTGTCCTCCGGCATCATCACTTGCTACACCTGGGCCACCGCTTACGAATTCTGGCGCGGTCGCGCCGAGCCGCTGGTGTCGCGCTGGCCGGCGATCTTCATGCTGTTCGCGCACGGCGCGTTGTTCCTGCTGCGCACGCCGCTCACCGCAATCCTGCCCTGGAGCAAGCAGGATCAAATCTACGCCAGCGTATGGTTGACGGTATTGAGTTTCGAGGCGCTGCTGTTCACGATTTCGATCGCCTTCATCCTGCTCGCCATGGCCAAGGAGCGCACCGAACTGCGCCACAAGACCGCCGCCCTGATCGATCCGTTGACCGGCATCGCCAATCGTCGTGCATTTCTGGAGGCCGCCGCCGAACTGTTCCTGCGCAACAACAACCGCCCGCGTCCGGCTGCCGTGCTCTTGATCGACCTCGACCATTTCAAATCGATCAACGACCGTTTCGGCCACGCGATCGGCGACAAAATTTTGCAGGTATTTGCCGAAACGACCAGCGCCAAGCTCGGCCCGCGCGACTTGATCGGTCGGTTGGGCGGCGAGGAATTCGCAATCATTCTCCACGAGGCAAGCCGCGAACGGGCATTGGCGACCGCCGAGGGGATCCGCACCAGCTTCGCCGAAGTTGCCAATTCGATCGACAACTGCACGGTCCACAGCACTGTCAGCATCGGCGTCGTCATCGAACAGCACGCGGCCGTGGATATCACCGTGCTCCTGTCCCAGGCCGACCAGGCGCTCTACTACGCCAAGGCGCGCGGCCGCAACCGCGTCGAACTTGCCTCGCTTGATCTTGTGATCGACCGCGCCAAACTGCGCATGGCCCCGCCGTCTGCGCACGCCCAGACCGCGGCCTAGGCGGCTGGTCTATTTCATCGGCGCCGGAATCCGGACCATCTCCGAAACTTGCGCCGCGCTCAGCGGCTCGCGCAGGTATTTGAACGTCACGCCATCCTGCATGAGCGTATCGAGCCCGCTGACCTTGTCGGGCCATACCAGACTTTTCGGAAAGAACTCGTCGCGCACGCGTTTGGCCAATTCGAATGAGATCTTTGCGAACGCCGCGTAGGCCTTGAGCGCGTCGTCGCTCGAATACATCCAGTCGATGGTCTCCCGATAGCCCTGCACGAAGCGCCGCAAGGCGTCCGCCCGCGTGTCCAGGACCGTGGCCGTCGTGACCAGCGAGCGGATCGTTTGGTTGCGGCCGACAGCGACATCGGAAGCCCGCGCTATGATCCGGATGCGGTTCTCCTTCAGGGCCTCAAGCCCGAACGGCGGCGCCGACCAGCCCACATCGACCTGCCCGGACATTACTTGCGTAAATGTCTGCGACGGTCCGCCGGTCGCAATCGGTTTGCCGGCGGCGCCGCCTTCCTTCAGAAAGGCGAGCACGAGTGTGTGGGTGGACGCGCCGTTGGTGGAATAGGCGATGGTCTTGCCGTCGAGGTCCTTGATCGTCTTGATCGGGGAGTCCGCCTTCACGTACCAAAAATCCGCCGCCCCCGTGGCCTCCGCCGCGATGATCCGCAACGGCGCACCTTTCTGATAGGCGCCGAAAGCCGCGAGCGTGCCCGCAAGTCCGATATCGACGCTGCCGGAAATGACCGCCTGTTGGCTTTCTCCCGCGCCTTGTGTCCACAGAATTTCAAGCTCCAGCCCGCGTTTCTTGAAGATCCCCGCCTGTTGGCCAAGTTCGGCGATGGCGGTATCCCAGTTGCCCCGCTGGCCGAGCGCGAGCTTGAGCTTGTCCTGTGCCGAAGCTGCAACGTTGCTGAGGGCGAGGGATGCCGCCATCGCCATAAGGGCTGCAAATCTGATCACTCGCATTGCGCGCTCCTGCATATCGTCGGCTGCCATGCGGCAACAACATTTGCTATGAAATAGCATGATCGAAAAAATTGATATGGAAAAATGCACCGGCTGCGGCATCTGCGATCTCGTGTGCCCGGCCGACGTGATCCATATGGAACCCGCCCAGGTTGCATCCGAGATCGCCGGGCTCACCCAGGTCAAATTGCTTCCGGTCATAAAATTCCGCGAGCACTGCATCACCTGCTTCAGTTGCGAAATTTTCTGCCCGGAGCGCATCGTCGACGTGCACCCGTCGGTGAAGAACCGACCGCGGCCCTGGTGAGCAGCATGGCAAAGCTTGCAGGCACATTGATCGACACCGACGTGCTGGTGATCGGTGCCGGGGCAGGGGGGCTGCTCGCGGCGCTCTCCGCCAAGCGCCACGGCCCGCCCGGCACGCGCGTGACGCTCGCCGACACCTGGCTGATCGGCCGCACCGGCCACACCGCCTTTTCCAATGCCTGGAAGATCGTGGTCTGCCCCGAAGACGATCTCGACGGAATATTGCGCGAGATCATCGCCGGCAATGACGGCATTGCCGATCAGCTGCTCGTGCGCGAGGTGCTCGCCAATTCCTATGCGCGGCTCAAGGATTTCGAGGCGATCGGCATGAGCTTCGCGCGCAACGACGACGGCAGCTACAAGCGCCGGCCGACCCGCGGGCTCGATCTGGCGCGCGTGTTGTACCCCGAAGGCGGCGGGCTTGATTTTGCCTGGAAACTGCGCCGCGCGCTCGAAGCCGAGGGCGTGCAACTGCTCGATCGGATCTTCGTCACCGGCCTGCTCGGCGGCGGTTCGGGACGCGTGACCGGCGCTGCCGGCATTCACAGTCGCACCGGCGAGTTTCACGCCATCAAGGCTCGCGCCACCATCGTCGCGACCAACGCCATAACATTCCGCTCCGGCTTCGTGCGCGACATCACCGGTACCGGCACATTGCTGGCCTACAAGGCCGGTGCCGGCCTGCGCAACGCCGAATTCTCCTACGTGCGCCCGGGGACGCCGAAATTCTACTTCGAAGGCATCACGTTCGCGATCCAGGAAGGCGCGCATTTCGTCAATGCCAAGGGTGCACCCTTCATGCGCCAATACGAGCCGGACTGGGCGGACGAAGCCGACGTGCCGCGTATCGCGCGCGCCATGGCACTCGAGAACAAGAACGGAAACGCGCCGCTCTATCTCGATATGTCGGCAATCCCCGAGCACCTGCGGGAATATTTCATCCGGAGCAAGGTGAAATGGATGGACTATTTTTTCCGCAAGCTCGGCGACGAGGCCAAGACCGACATGTTCGGCAAGACGCCTTATTACGCCCTCAACCAGATGACCAAGATGGCTATCCGCACCGGTCCCGATTGCCGTTCCGACGTGCCCGGCCTGCTCGCCGCCGGACTTGCGCAGGCGGGCTGCGCCAATCATTTCGCCGGCTTCCACATCGGCTTGTGCGTCGGCAACGGCTGGATCGCGGGCCGCTCCGCAATCCGGGACCTCGACACGCTTTCGCCGCCGAAGCTCGACCCGGCGGAGGTGAGGGCGATGCACGCGCAGTCAACGCAGCCACTCAACGCCTCGGCGGCAGCGGAATCCGACCGTATCCTGCGCGATCTGCAGGCCGTGATGTTCGCCTACGATGTCGGAATCCTCAAACGCGCGGACCGCCTGCAACAGGCGTTCGATCGCGTCAAAGCGCTCGACGACGAATTCAAATCACTGGCCGCGCCGCACACCCATGAGCTCGTGCGCTTGAAGGAAACCGAGGCCATGCTGCTCGCGGCCCGGTTCATCCTGGGCGCTTCGCTTTACCGCACCGAGTCGCGGCTTTCCCATTTCCGCGAGGATTTCGAGGCGCGCGACGATAACAACTGGCTGGTTTGGGTTGACATTGCGAATTCGGCCGGCGATCCGTGCTTCAGCAAGACGCCCGTGCCGACGCCACTATGTCCGGTCACGCTGCCGGCAGGGCGACCGAAGCGGCTTGCCGCGCGTGAATCGGTCGGCGCCGTCTAGGACGCTTCCACTCGACCGCCGCCTGAAACCGGAGGAATTGCGATGCGTACCGGAAGATTGCAAGCCTTCAATTTCAAGAAATGGATCGACGAAAATCAGCGTCTGCTGAAACCTCCGGTTGGCAACAAGAAGGTGTTCGAGGACGGCGAGATGACGGTCCAGGTCGTGGGAGGGCCGAACGAGCGTGTGGACTACCACGACGACCCGGTCGAGGAGTTCTTCTACCAACTCAAGGGCGACATGGTGCTGAAAGTGAGCGACAACGGAAATTTCTACGACGTGCCGATCCGCGAGGGTGACGTTTTCCTGCTTCCCGCCCACGTGCGCCATTCACCGCAACGGCCGGCCGGCTCGATCGGGCTCGTGGTCGAGCCCAAGCGCGGTGACGACGAGATGGACGGCTTCGAATGGTATTGCTTCGAATGCGGCGCGCTGGTCCACCGCATCGAGGTGAAGGTGAAGCACCTGGTGCACGATCTGCCGCCGCTTTACGAAGCCTTTTATGCCGACGAGAAGGCGCGTAAATGCAAGAACTGCGGCGCCATCCATCCCGGCAAGAAACCGCCGTCCGGCTGGGCGAAACTCTAAAACGTTGCCGCGGCGTCCGCGACGACCGCGCGCAGATGAGGCGGAATATCGCTGCGCTTGCCAAGCAGCTCCGCAACCGCGTCGTCATTCTTTGCGCGCTCCGCTAACGCAACGGCACTCGTCTCAGAAATCTGCGCGCCGCGATTGTTCGTGACGTAGCGCGCGACGACGTCATCCCCCCGCGCCACCAGTATGTCGACAAGGCCGGAATCGAGTTTTGGCCGGCAGGCAATCGCGAGCAGATGCGTTTGCCTGATGGTGCGCGCAATCTCGACGAGGGTGGAGGCCGCCACGCACGCGGATCGCATCAGCACGGGCTCGGCGATCGTGATATCGTCATGGCGCGCCAGGTACTCGGTGATCCCGGGTGGCGCGCTGGCCATCCCTGCGATCCGCCGTGAAAAGCCCGCGACCTCCTCCGCATCGAGGCCAAGCGCCAATTGCTTGAACAGCCGGTCGAATATTTTGACTTGCGACGGCTTCAGACGCTCCGCCTGTTCGGCGAACAGCGCCAGCACCGCTGCGAGCAGAGCGGCGCGCTTGTCCGCCGGCAGACGCGACAGCCGTGTTTCGAGTTCCGACAGCGACGCGGTTTCAGTCACGATCGATCACTTTCGACGAGTCGTTGCAACTGTAGTCGAATTTCGCCATCGCGAGAGAACCAATTCGGTCCTAAGCCGGGAATAATTGTGCGACCCTCACTTGTCCCGCCCGAACGCCTTGCGAAGTTCTCCCTTCGCCCGCTGCAGCGTCCGCTTTTGCGAAGCCGGCAAGTTGCGGCCGGCCCGATTGATGTAGAACGTGAGCATGGATAGCGCGGATCGATAGGGGTCGGCCTTGCGTCGCCGGCTCTCTTCCGCCGAGCGTTTGAGCGAGCGCGCGATCCGCTTGGGGTCTTTGCTGGTGAATATGCCTGGTTCCAGATCCAGGGCGTTGCTGTACTCGGTCACGCGCGCCGACCATCGTTTCGAGTTTGCCATGAGCCTTTTATCCTTTTGCGCTGCACACTGACCGCTGCAGCCAGGACGCGGCGCCGGATCGAGGTTGCGCGGAAGCCTTCGCCGCATTGACAGGCAGCCCGACTACACGTGGAATCGCCCGTGACCGGGGTGAATTCACCATGCGCAAAACCGCTCTCGCCGTCCTTGCAATGACGCTCTGCCTGCTGGCGAGCGCACAGGCCCAGAACTATCCCAATCGCCTGATCAAAATGATCCACGGATTTCCGCCCGGTGGCAACGTGGACATCATCGCGCGTCTGCTCGCCAACGAAATGCAAAAGAGCCTTGGCCAGAATATTGTCGTCGAACCCAAGCCGGGGCTGGCGGGCGCCCTTGCCGCGGAATCGGTCGCGCACGCCGATCCCGACGGCTACACGCTCTTCGTGCTGCCGAGCGCTCACCCTGCCGTCGGCGCCCTGCAAAAGAATCTCAAATACAGAACCGTCGAGGATTTCGATTGGATTTCGACCGTGAGTTTTTATCCCTTCCTGATCTGCGTGCGAAAAGATTCGAAGTACCAAACCCTTGGCGATCTGCTGAATGACGCCAAGTCGCGGCCTGGTGGGCTGAGCTACGGATCGGCCGGCGTCGGATCGATCCTGCACACCACCGTCGAACTCCTCGCCAACGTGACCAAGACGAAGTTTGTGCACGTCCCATATCGCGGAGAAGTTCCCGCCATCACCGGGCTGTTGAGCGGGGATTTCGACTTCATCGCCGCGACCACCGGCGCGACCGTGCCGCGGGTCAAATCCGGTGAACTTCGTGCCCTGGCAACCACCGGAATCGTGCGCTGGGCGCAACTACCCAACGTGCCTACCGTCAACGAGGCGGCCGGCCTCAAAAACTTCGAGGTCATTTCCTGGACCGGACTTGCCACGACCGCAGGCGTGCCGAAAGCCATCGTCGACCGCCTGCATGCCGAGGTGCAGCGCGCGATCAATGTGCCGGACGTGCGCGACAAGCTGCAAAACATGGGCGGAGAGGTGCGTGGCACCACGCCGGCAGAAATGCGCGATCTTGTGGCCCGCCAGTTGGCTCTTTGGGAACGGGTTGTTCGCGAGCAAAATATCCAGACCCAATAATTGTGACGATGGTCACCATGCTTTCCCCGATCGCGGCGGTGGAATACAATGGCGCGTTACGCCACGTGGAGATCGCCCGATGCCTGTCAGCACAATGAATCATTTTACGCTGCTCACGAAGGATGTCGCTGCGACCGAGAAATTTTACGGCGAACTTTTGGGCCTGAAATCCGGCTATCGCCCGCCGATCAGCCGGCCGGGCATCTGGCTCTATGCCGGCGACTATCCGATCCTCCACGTCATCGACCCGGTGAAGATGCCCGACCAAGCCCACGGCGTGCTCGATCACATGGCTTTCACCGCGACCGGCCTGAAAGACGTCGTCAGCAAGCTCAAGCGGCGCGGGCTGACATACGACCTGCGCCAGCAGGGCGAGACCGGCGCTTGGCAGCTCTTCTTCCACGATCCCAACGGTGCCAAGGTCGAGCTTGATTTCAAGAAGGACGAGCCGGAAGCTGAGGCCTTGAAGACCGCCTGATTTCGCGAATTACGGAGCCAAGCCATGACAGTCGTCGCCAAACAGACCCAAGGCACGCAGAAGATCCCTTTCGACGCCGCATTGCTTGATCGCCTGATGGATGAAGCCGGCATCGACGTTCTGCTCGCGACCTCGAAGCACAACGTTCAGTACCTGCTTGGCGGTCACCGCGCCTTTTTCTTCGACTACATGGATGCCATGGGTCTGAGCCGTTATTTGCCGATCCTGGTCTATCCCAAGGGCAAACCCGAGAAGGCCGGCTACTTCGGCCACCGCCTTGAAGGGTTCCAGCGTGAGAACAAGCCGTTCTGGACCACGGAGCAGCAGACCAACGCGTCAGGCTCGGTCGACGTGATGCAGAAGGCGACTGATTACATGCGGCGTTCGGGCATCAACGCGCGGCGGATCGGCGCCGAGGTGGCATTCCTTCCGTTGGATTCCGCCAATGCGCTGCGCAAGGCTTTTCCCGACAGCGAAATCAAGGACACGCTGTTCACGCTCGAACGCCTGCGCGCCCGCAAGACGCCCGAGGAGCTGGCGAAGCTGAAAATCGCCTCTGAGGCCGTGATCGATTCCATGAAAGCGGTGATCGCCCATCACGGCCCCGGCACGACCAAGGCCGAGATAACCGAAGCGCTGCGCCGCGAAGAGACCAATCGCGGCCTGCATTTTGAATATTGTTTGATCACGGCCGGCAACAGCCTCAATCGCGCGCCGTCGGATCAGCCTTGGGGCAAGGGCGACATCATGTCGATCGATTCCGGCGGGAACTACGAAGGCTACATCGGCGATCTGTGCCGCATGGCCATTCAAGGCGAGCCCGACGCGGAACTGGAGGATCTGCTGGGCGAAATCGAGGATATCCAGCGCGCAGCCATGAAAGTGTGCAAGGCGGGCGTGATGGGCAGCGAAATCTATGCCATCGGCGAAAAGCTGCTCGCCAAGTCAAAGCATCACAATCACATGCATTTCCTGGCCCACGGCATGGGACTGGTAAGCCACGAAGCCCCGCGGCTCACGGCTTCTGGCCCGGTACCCTACGACGACTATGACGCCAAGCACCCGCTCGAATCCGGCATGGTGGTGTCGGTCGAAACCACGCTGCAGCACCCCAAGCGCGGCTTCATCAAGCTCGAGGATACGGTCGTGGTCACCGACAAGGGGCCGGAGATCTACGGCGAGGGTGCGCGCGGCTGGAATCGCGGTGGCACCGCGATCGGACGCTAATCATAAATAGCGGCTGTGATCCGATCTATGTTGGATCGGGGCCTTGCACTGACCGCTCAGAAAACCAGTCGGTGCACTTGTGTGGAGTTGCACACGTTCTGCATCGATGCCGACAATTGGGCAGCGGTCGGCTGATTTAGGAAGATGCCTTTTCCTGTCACGAGCTTCTGAAGAAAGGTGACCGAGGCGTTCGATGCGCTGCTGCCACATATATCATCGCCGCAGTAATACACGATCGAAATCGAAATATTGTCCTGGGCCGCGGTTTGTGCGGCCGCAATCGCCGCGGCTTGAACTTGTGAGTTACTCGTGCAACCGCTGGCGCCACCGGAGCAATTCGGCTCGCCGTCGGTGATGAGCACGATATTTTGAGAGCTTCCGTGCGGCGCCCCATTCGACGAAAGCGCTGAAATGGCAGTCGTGAGCGACGGGGCAAATTGACTGCCGCTGCATTTCGGAATGTTCTTGCCGCCGGTTTGGCAGTCAGCGACGCTATTGATAGAATTTGTCAAGTTGGTTTGATTGGTGGAATTGTTGACCGCAAACATCCCGCTCGGATTTGACCCCGTTGCAGTGAAGTTTGTACCCGTGCCGGTGCTCAGCGTCAGGCCGAGTTGAGAACCGGCGGGACTGTTTATCAAACAATTCATCAGCGTTAGATCGGCGCATTGAACGGCCCCCATCTTTTTGTTGCCGGCTGCCGGGCATGCGGTATTTGCTGAATATTCAGGAGCAAAAGACGCGGAAACGTCATTGACGATTTCCATGTTGAACGGGAGGCTACCTGAGCCGACACCATATGTGGCAACGGCCGTGGCGCTAACATTGAAATTTGACCATCCAATCATCGAGGCAAAGAAAAGTTGCAGAGGATTGCCGTTGGCCGTGGCCATGCGGGTGACGACTTTGACGGCATTGCAATTTGAGGTCGTGCAGCTCGCGGTGGGTACCGCGGTGAAGCAACTTAGGGTCGAAGGCGCGGCGCAGGTCGACGACCACAGTCCCAGAGTGACGTCCGAAGTCGCTAAGACGGTTCCGTACTTTGACGCTGGCATGTTGTCGGCGGCATATTGCTGGGCGACCGTGACGGAAGTTGCGTTTGGCAAATTCCAGCTGGCGGCAAGCGCAGCCGAATCGGCGGTGACCTGCAGCATGTTTTGCATCCGCATGACATAGGACATGTCGATGGCGAGCGTCATGAAGCCAACGATGACCGGCAGGTAGATTGTGGTAATGACCAGGATGGCTCCGCGTTGGTCGCGCAGTAGCTGCTTGAACGCTCGGGCGTACTTCATGGCGATCTCATTTGTTTCAGCGATTGAAGAACCCTAACACCCACTGGGTGGATTTGCCGTTGTATTGCACGAGCAAGTCGCTGTCGTGCCGACTGGTATGCAGGAGCTTGCATTGGTGATTTCGCTCCGCATGGTCGCGCTCGCGCTGATGGTGCCCGCCCAACTGTTGGCGGTGATGTTTCCGCCGCTGAAACCAAAGAAGGTATTGAACAGCGAAGCGGTCGCGGTGGGCACAGAAACCTGCACCTGCACGTCCGGGCAGGTGCTGGCGGACGCCACCGTGGTCGACTTGATCGTGAATGTCATTCCCGAGCCGGCCATAAATTTGCAGGCATAGCTATTGGCGTTCGCCATGGTGCCGCCCTGCACCGCGGACGTGCGTGCGCCTTCGCGCGCCGCATTGGTCATGTTGTTCTGGGTAAAAATGATCGAGCCGAACTCGACGATCCCAAACAGAATTAGGAAAAACACCGGCATCAGCACGGTGAATTCGACAAGCGCTGAGCCGTCCTTATCGTGCCAGAGTCCGAAGAGTCTGGATCGCTGGCCAAAGCGCGAACGCGCAAGCCTAAAGATGGTTCTTGTCATGCAGCCGCGAGTCGACATGGTCATTTCCGCAATTTCTGGACTTGTCAGTTTTGCCTCAATTTATATAGCGATCTACTAACGTCTCGCCGCCACAGCTCAAATGATTAAACAAGTTCTCAGTTAATCGGTTAAATGCTCGCCCCGGGCAAATTTTGAGAAACGCGGGTTATCGTTCACCATCTGCCAAGGTTAAAAATTAACCCGCTGCGTGCGCGCACCGCACGACGGAGGGCATGGCTCGGTGCTCATCGCATGCCGTTTTCCATTCCTTCAGAAAGAATTCACGGAGAAAGCGCAGCACGAGCGAAGAATTAAGAGTATCGCCTCATTTTGTCGTTTATTGTCTGTCCGACCAACCCTTTGATCTTCCGTACTTCGCCGCTAAACATAATTCGAGAACAGTTTTGCGGTTGCGTTGTAATCTGTGACCACCGCCTATGTTAGGATGACTTGCCAGCACAAGGTTTCGAGATGGAATTTCTTAAGGCGTTCTTGCTGACAGCCCTGATCTTTATTCCGCTGGAACGCATCCTGACACTGCGCCCCGAGCAGAAGATGCTTCGGCGCAATTGGCTCAATGACCTGGTCTTTTGGGTGGCAAATTCCCAAATCATCGGCCTTTCGCTTGCGTCGATCGTAAGCCTCACCGTCATCGGGTCAGGATGGTTGATTGGAGACTCTGTTCACGCCGCCGTTGCGTCACAACCTGCCTGGTTGCAGTTCATCGAAGCGTTGCTGCTCGCCGACCTGGGATTTTATCTGGCGCACCGCGCCTTCCACGCCTTTCCGTGGTTGTGGAAGTTTCACGCGGTCCATCACAGCATTGAGGAACTGGATTGGCTCGCGGCCGCCCGTGTTCATCCGGTCGATCAGATCATCACCAAGGGCGTATCGTTTCTGCCGGTTTTTGTACTGGGCTTCTCCGACATCGTGATAGGTGCCTTCATGACTCTCTATGCATGGCAGTCGGTGCTGGTCCATTCCAACGTGAAACTCAAGCTCGGCCCGTTACGATGGCTGCTGGCATCGCCCGAGTTTCATCATTGGCATCACAGCAAGGATCAGCAAGCACGCGATCGCAATTTCGCCGGGCAATTGCCGATCCTCGATGTGGTGTTTGGCACGCTGCACATGCCGGCGGGCGAGCGACCCACGGCCTACGGCCTCGATAAGCCCATGCCGCAAAACTACGTTCTGCAGCTTGCCTATCCGTTTCGCGACACGGCGAACCTCGATAATCCGGCCGAAAGCCCAAGTGGTGCCGCGACGCCGCACGCCGGGGCAGGGGCAGCCACAAATCAAGTGTCGGCCTGAACCAACCAACAAGGAAGAGCCCCGATGGTGTCTGCGCGCGCGAGCCAAACCGCCGATTTCATCGGGCGGGTGATCATGGTGATCTATTTCGCCTTTCTGGCGACGATTCAGACCATGGGCATCATCCATCTGTTCAGGGACGATACGGCGGCCGTACGCTTTTTTGATCTTGCGCCGCGGCTTGCCAATCTATCGTTCGTATTGCTCGTCATCGCCATGACGGTTGCGCGCATAAAACCGGTCAGGAGCGCCGAAGGACTCGAGCCGCGTTTTTCCGCGCTGATCGGGACATGTCTTGCGGGCGTGCTGACCGCGCTCCCGCTGACCGACGTCGGACCGGCAATGGAAATTACCGCGCTGAGCATGGTGATCGTCGGCTGGATGCTCTCGGCCTATGTCCTCATATGGCTTGGTCGCGCGTTTAGCATCATGGCCCAGGCGCGCCGCCTGGTCACGACCGGTCCTTATGCCATCGTTCGTCATCCGCTCTATCTCTGTGAGGAAATCGCGATGATTGGCATAGCGCTCACGCATTGGTCGCCCGAGGCCGCGTTGATAGTCTGCGTGCAATGGCTGTTTCAGTTGCGCCGCATGACCAACGAAGAAAACGTTTTGCGTGCCACGTTCCCCGAATATGCGGCCTATGCCGCACGGACGCCGAAAGTCATTCCGCGTCTCTTTCCGAGGTTCAGCCTCGGACATGCGTAGTGCGTCGCAATTGAATCTGTCGCAGTCAGAAATTAACGAATATTAACAGCACAACACGCGCAGAATATTGGCCTTTCCGGCCAGAATTCAACATTACAGAACCGGAAAACTTTGACTTCAAGTTGACGAAGTCCTGTTTGGCCATCACAATTTACCCCGATCGCGAAGGCGCTATCGTCGGATGCTTCCGGGAACCGCCAAAGCAGCGGTTTATACCGGCTGAAACGATGAGACGGGGAGTTTCAATGCTGAAGATGTTCGGTTTGGTGAAGAGCTTTGCCGCCGATGAAGAAGGCGCATCATTGATTGAGTATACCGTGCTCATCGGAATCTTATTGGTTGCGGTGATCACCACAATTTTGGCTGTCGGCAGCTGGGTCAACAACCAGTGGACCACCTTGAACACCACGCTCTCGCCCTGACCGCGATCCGGGCGCTCTCCGGTTGCAAGTGCCCATGATCGATGGGCCGTAGCCATAGGCCGATCAGATAAGACCGGTTATCCATAAGTTTTCCACAGGAAGCCAAGGGCCGCCGACATGTCCAGCCCAGGGTTTTGGCAGGTCGTGAATAGCGGTTTCCTGCATGATCGAGGGTCTCGCCCCCGAGCATGTGAAGGCGACAGGGTGCGCTCGCTTTCGGCTGCGGTTCCGGATCCAGCAAACGATTGAGCCAACGATCCTGTGTAAGGTCTGGCAGTAAAAGGGCAGCGGCGAAGTTAAGCCTAATAGTATTCTTGTCGAATTCTTTGAGCGCGCTTTCGTAACATCAAAAATAGTGTGCCGGCAAAAGGTCGTGGTGGAAATTCCGCGCTCCACGCGATCTCAGGATTGGCGCGGATTCTAGAGCGATCGAACGGTCGCGTTGCGCGTCACATTCATTAAGATACGAGCATGTCGACGATCGCATTACTTGTTAAATCAGGCATGATTGGTTTGAAGCGTTGTGCAATTTGTGCAAAACGCCACGTACATTAATGCTAATAAGCGATTAAACTTCCGATATAATTGACCCGACTCAACTTAGCAGATAATTTTCGAACAAATGTGGCGCGCTGCTCAAAAGGAGTTGCTCGTCTCTAGCGTCGTGGAATTCGCCGCGGCCGAAATTGAGTAACTTAAATCGGTATAGGAGAGCTCGATGTCTAAAGTTGTGAATCTCGCTAAGCGTTTTGTGGCCGACGAGGAAGGGGCAGCGTTGATTGAGTACACCGTTCTGCTCGGCATCATGCTGGTGGCCGTGATCGGCACCATCGTGGGCGTCGGCAATTGGGTCAGCAACAAGTGGACGGCGCTGAACACCACCCTCAGCCCCTAATTGGGTCGTCTTTGAAGCGGTTTGGGCGCAGCTCTTTTACTGTGTCAAATTGGTAAAAGAGCTTAGTGCCCAAGTCGTACATTGAAATATGACCCCGACTGTAGAATACAAAGTCTGGGGTCATTTTTTTCGACACGTTTCTTATCCATGTTTTTTTACTCACGATGTTATCCATATCTAATATCAATTATATGATTCGCGTGCCGATCTAAGATATAATCTCAAAAGAGCTGTTCGATTCCGGTTTTACAAAGGGCCAGTCAAGTGCGCAGCAAAGGCAACATCATCATTCTATTGGTTGCGATCATCATGGGTACGATCGCCGCGTTTTTGGCGCGCTCGTATATCCAGCAGTCGCAATTATCGACCACGCCGACGGTTCGCACCGTCGTTGTCGCGGCGACAGCGGTCGATATGGGCATGGTTCTGACCGAAGACCACATCAAGGAAATCCAGTGGAACTCGGCCACGCTGCCTGAAGGCGCGTTCGGTTCGAAACAGGAGTTTCTCGAAGGCGGGCGCCGCTTTGCGCTCGTCCCGATCGCACGCAACGAGCCGGTGCTCCGCAGCAAGGTGGCCGAATCCGGTCACGGTGGCTTGCTTTCCGCCATGCTCGACAAGAACATGCGCGCCGTGACGGTGCGCGTCGACGACGTAAGCGGTGTTGCCGGCTTCATTCTGCCCGGCAGCCGGGTCGATGTCGCGCTCATCCGCACCGAGAATGATGGAAATGGGTCAACGACTTATTCCAATATCATCCTGCAGAACATCAAAGTGCTTGCCACCGACCAAGTCACCGGCGTGACGGTTGAGAAGGCGGCGATGGTTGCGCGCGCGGTGACCCTCGAAGTCACGCCTGAGGACGCGCAAAAGGTGTTGATCGCCGAGAAGGTCGGCAAGCTCTCGATGATCCTTCGTCAAACCGGCGGCCCGACTGCCGACATGCAGCGCCGAATCACGGATCGCGAACTGCTCGACCTGCCGATCGGACCCGCGAAGGCCGAGGCGAAGGAAGTGGCCCCTGCGCCACGGCGTAATGAAAATACGACGGTCATCATCGTTCGTGGCGCAAAGCCCGAAGAATACTCTGTGAAGAACGGGAATTGATCGGTAGCCACCACCTAGTTCGGAGAGTAAGTAGGATATTTTGGTGAAGTA
>Ga0187765_10000400_pt1 | contig 15878 bp, 11 predicted proteins | sample 0216_QUI02_MP05__3_FD_133018 | JGI IMG/M metagenome (GOLD analysis project Ga0187765, IMG submission 133018) | Tropical peat soil microbial communities from peatlands in Department of Meta, Colombia - 0216_QUI02_MP05_10_MG | ecosystem: Environmental > Terrestrial > Soil > Wetlands > Peat ...
ACATGCCTCTGGCCCGAGTCACGCGCCTGATGGTGACCGCGTCCTTCGTCACCCCGCCGTTTCTCGGCGCCATCGCCTGGGAATTGCTGGCCGCGCCCAATAGCGGGCTGCTCAATCAGGCCTTCCGTGCGCTCACCGGCGCCGACCCGAGCGAGCACCTGTTCAACATCTATTCGTTTCCCGGTCTGACCTTCGTCATCGCCTGTTACACGTTTCCCTATGTGTTCGTGCTGGTGGCCAATTCGCTCGATCGCACGCCCGGCGAACTGGAAGATGCGTCGTCGATCCTTGGCGGCGGGCGTTGGTACACCGCGCGGCGCGTCACCATTCCGCTGGTGCTTCCCGCATTGCTCGCGGGCGCGCTGGTCGCCTTCCTGCAGGCCATGACCTTGTTCGGCTCACCGGCAATCCTCGCGCTGCCGGCGGGCTTTCACACGATGACCACCAAGATCTGGAGCCTGTTCCAGTTTCCGCCCAAGCCCGAACTTGCCGCCGCCGCATCGCTTCCGCTGCTCGTGCTGACGGTCATCCTGCTGCGCGCCGAAAACATGATCCTCGGACGCCGCGGCTATTCGGTGGTTGGCGGGAAATACGGCGCGCCGCGATTGATCCCGCTGCACCGCTGGCGCTGGCCGGCTTTCGCGCTATGCCTGGTCGTGCTGCTCAACCCGGTGTTCCTGCCTTATGCCGCGCTGTTCAACGCGGCGTTCTCGCCGGTCGCCAGTACTTTCCTGACCATCCATAATTTCACCCTGCAGAACGTCAACTTCGTGCTTTTCGAATTGTCGGCGGCATCGCTCGCGCTCAAGAACACCGTGATCCTCGGCACCGCCACCGCCACTATCGGCACTGCCATTGCCGTGGCAATCGCCTACGTCACCGCGCGTCAGATTGTTCGCGGCTGGCGCGTCCTCGGCTTTATGGCGACCGCGCCGATCGCTATTCCCGGCATCGTGCTCGGCGTCGGCCTGTTCCTGAGCTATACGCGGCCGCCTTTCGTGCTCTACGGCACGTTATGGATCTTGCTGATCGCCTTCGTCACCATCGCGCTGCCTTCGGCCTACCAGCAGATGCAGGCGGCGTTCCGTACCATCCATCCCGAACTGGAGGACGCCAGCCGCATTCTCGGCGCGACGCGGTTGCGCTCTTTGTGGCAGATCACGGCGCCGCTGCTGCGCACGGGCGTGATCGCGACCTGGTGTTTCATTTTCGTCGGCGTCATGCGTGAACTGTCGGCGGCGATCATTCTCTTTACCTCGGAAACAAAGGTGGTCTCGGTGCTGATCTACGATCTCAACGAAAGCGGCGATCTCGGTGCCATCTCTGTGATCGGTCTCGGCATGCTTTTGATCACCTTTGCGGTGGTGATCGCCGTCAACAAAATTCCCGGCTTCGGCAACGTGCGCTTCCGTACCTGATGTCCAAGTAATGTCCAAGACAGCACAGCTTCCCGCCGCTGCGGTTGCCGAGGTTCTTGCCGGGCACATCGCCGCGCTTCGCGCCGACAAATTGCCGGCAGCGGTGCGGCGCAAATGCGAAGACCTGCTGATCGATGTGGCCGGTCTTTGCGTCACCGCACGCAATGAGGATTATATAAAGAGCGCACTTGCCGGTTGCGACGACGAAGGTCCTTGCACCGCGATCGGCCATAAACGCACGTTCACTGCGGCGAGCGCGGCATTCGTCAACGGCACGGCGGCGCACGGCGAGGATTTCGACGATACGTTCGAAGGCGGACCTGTTCATGCCGGCGCGGTGATTGTGCCGGCGGTGCTCGCTGCCTGCGAGCGCCATCGCCCTGATGGACAAGCCGCGTTGCTCGGCATCGCAATCGGCACCGAAGTCATGTGCCGGCTGAGCACTGTTGTGCCGAAGGCCGTGCACAAAGCCGGCTTTCACCCCACCGCCATATTCGGCGCGATGGGCGCGGCCGCCGGCGTGAGTGCCGCGCTGGGGCTCAATGCCAAGCAGACCGTCGACGCGCTGGGCATTGCCGCCAGCATGGCGTCCGGCATCATCGAGTACCTGGCGGAAGGCACGTGGACCAAGCGATTGCATCCCGGCTGGGCCGCGCAATCCGGCATCCGCGCGGCACTGCTGGCGCGCGGCGGCTTTACCGGGCCGCGCACGGTTTTCGAGGGCGTGCATGGCCTGTTCCACGGGTTCGCGCACACGACCGAAGGCAATTACGCCGCGCTTACCGGCGATTTCGGAACACGCTGGGTCACGGAGACGCTGGCCTTCAAGCCGTATCCGTGCGGAACCATGGCGCACCCGTACATCGACTGCGCCAAGCGTCTCGCCGCGCGCGGCATCAAGCCGGGCGACGTCAAGGAGCTGATCTGCGAGGTGGCGGAAGGCACGGTGCATCGCCTCTGGGAGCCGCTGGCCGACAAGCAGCGGCCGCCCAATGGCTACGCCGCGAAATTTGCAACGCCCTTCATTCTCGCCACCGGATTTGTCCGCGGCGGCGTCGGCCTTGATGCCTTCACAGAGGTTGCCGTGCGCGACAAGGACGTGCTCGCGCTCGCGGCCAAGGTGCGATACGTCATCGATCCAAAGAATCCCTATCCCGACAATTTCACCGGGCACATTCGTGCCGTACTGAATGATGGCCGTGTTGTCGAGGAACGGCAGCCGCACTTTCGCGGTGGCGCCCAGGAGCCGCTCACGCGCGCCGACATCGAAGAGAAGTTTGCGCTCAGTGTCCGGTATGGCGGCTGGGACGAAAAACGTGCGGCGTCCGCGCTCAAGCTGCTCGGAAAGCTTTATGATGGCAAGATAGACCTTGCATCGTTACGGGGATGATCGGGACCTATGGCTGATACCAAAGAACTGGCGGGGAAAGTTGCGATCGTCACCGGCGCCGGGCGCAATATCGGCCGCGCGATCGCGTTGACGCTCGCGCAAGCCGGCGCGTCCGTGGTGGTGAACGTGCGCGCGAACCAGGCGGAAGCCGACAGTGTCGTGCGTGAAATCGAGGCGGCCGGCGGCAAGGCGGCAAGCGTGCTCGGCGATATCGCCGATGAAAAGACGGCGGCAGCGCTTGCCGAAGTCGCGCTCAAGCGTTTCGGCCGCATCGACATCCTGGTGAACAACGCCGCGCTGCGCCGCGAGAAACCGATTGACGAGATGAGTTTCGCCGAATGGCGCGAGGTGATGGGTGTTATCCTGGATGGCACTTTTCGCTGCGTGCATGCCTGCCTGCCGGCGATGAAGAAAAATGGCGGCAGCATCATCAATATGGGCGGCATGAGCGCCCATATCGGGTCGAAGGGGCGCGCGCACGTCATGACCGCAAAATCCGCGCTGGTCGGCTTTTCGCGTGCATTGGCGCATGATCTGGCCGCCCACAAGATTACCGCAAATTGCGTGGTGCCGGGCGCCATCGACACGACAAGGCCGGCGACATCGCAGAATCCTGCCCACCATCTCACGCACGGGACGATCACGGGCGAGCGCGGCAGACCTGAGGATGTGGCGGCCATGGTGCGCTTTCTGTGCGGCCCCGGTGGCCGCTACGTCACCGGGCAGACAATCCACGTCAGCGGCGGCGCCTACCTCGGCTCATAGCGGCTATGACGCAAGCCGCGAGCAGGGTGACGACTATGCTTCGAAAGTGCTAATCCACGCCCAAGCTTGTTCAAAAATCGTTCCGCGTAACAACGAGGTTCCCATGTATTCCGAGCTGGCTCTCTATATCGACGGCAAATGGCTGAATGGCGAAGGCCGCAAGGGCGAGGATGTCATCAACCCGGCAACGGGAAAAACTTTGGCCCACCTGCCGCATGCCAGCAAAGCCGATCTCGATGCGGCGCTCGCCGCTGCCGAGAAGGGTTTCCAGGTTTGGAAGAACACCTCGGCCTATGACCGTTCCAAGATCATGCGCAAGGCCGCTGACCTCGTGCGCGAACGCTTCGACCACGTCTCCAAGGTGATGACGCAGGAGCAGGGCAAGGTCTATGTCGAGTCGCGCGCGGAAGTGCTCACCTCCGCCGACATCATCGACTGGTACGCCGAGGAAGGCCGCCGCACCTACGGCCGCGTCGTCCCGGGTCGCCAGAAGGGCGTGCGCCAGCTCGTGCTGCAGGAGCCGGTTGGTGTTGTCGCCGCCTTCACGCCGTGGAATTTCCCGACGCTCACCCCGGTGCGCAAGATCGCCGGCGCGCTGGCGGCCGGCTGCTCGATCATCATCAAGGCCTCGGAGGAAACGCCGGGCGGCTGCGTCGAACTGGTGAAATGCTTTGCCGATGCCGGCCTGCCGGCAGGCGTGCTCAACCTTGTGTTCGGCGTGCCGGCGGAAGTGTCCGAGCACCTCATTCCGAAAAAGTCGGTGAAGAAGATTTCCTTCACCGGCTCGGTGCCGGTCGGCAAGCATCTCGCGGCGCTCGCCGGCAAGCACATGAAGAAGGCCACCATGGAGCTCGGCGGCCATTCACCGGTCATGGTGTTCGAAGACGCCGATCCGGAGAAAGCGGCCGATACCATCGCTGCGTTCAAGTACCGCAACGCCGGCCAGGTCTGCATCTCGCCGACGCGGTTCTATGTGCATGAGAAACACTACAACAAGTTCCTGGCGCGCTTCACCGAATACGCCAAGGGCATCAAGATGGGCGACGGACTGGAGAAAGGCATCACCATGGGCCCGCTCGCCAACCCGCGCCGGCTCGACGCCATGGACAGTTTCGTCTCCGACGCCAAGAGCCGCGGCGGCAAGGTCGTTACCGGCGGCTCGCGCGAGGGCAACCAGGGCTTCTTCTTCCAGCCGACGATTGTCACTGACGTGCCGGATGACTCCAAGATCATGACCGAGGAGCCGTTCGGGCCGGTGGCGCCGATCGTCACCTTCAAAACGTTCGACGAAGTGGTCGAGCGCGCCAACTCGTTGCAGTTCGGCCTCGCGGCCTATGCCTTCACCAGCTCGGACAAGACTGCGGCCGCCATTGGCGACGCCATCCAGTCCGGCATGGTCGGCGTCAACAGCGTTGCCGTCTCGACGCCCGAGACACCATTCGGCGGCATCAAGGAATCGGGTTACGGCTCCGAGGGCGGCATGGAGGGCCTGCAGGCCTACATGAACGTGAAGTTCATCTCGCAGGCGTAAGGCTCAATTGGTTTAGTGGCGTTGCCGCAATCTCTCTTCCCCTCTCCCCTTGTGGGAGAAGGTGCCCGAGCGGAGGCGAAGCCGAGCGAGGGCAGGTGAGGGGTAATAGCCTCACGAGAGATCGCGACCCCTCACCCGGCTCGCGCTCGCTATCGCTCCGCGCTCGCCACCCTCTCCCACAAGGGGAGAGGGGAATTGCGGGAGCCTCCCGCTCAAAAATCTATTTGCTCTGCTGTGCCTTCCGACACGCGGCCCAGACCTTCGCCGGCGTGGCCGGCATGTCCATGTGATCGGCGGCGCCGTTCGGGATCGCGTTAGAAATCGCGTTCATCACGGCGGCGATCGCGGCCGTCGTGCCGGCCTCACCGGTTCCCTTCACGCCGAGCGGATTGGTTTTTGCCGGCGACGGGCGCAACGCCTCGCGCAATTCGACCGGCATGATGTGCGCGTGCGGCATGCCGTAGTCCATGAACGAGCCACTCACCAATTGTCCGCTGGCGGAATCGTAGACGGCATTTTCCACCAGCGCCTGGCCCAGGCCCTGCGCCAGCGAGCCGTGCACCTGGCCCTCGACAATCGTCGTATCGAGCGGATTGCCGCAATCGTCGACCGCCGTGTACGTGACGAGATCGACATGGCCGGTGTCGGGATCTATTTCCACTTCGGCAATGTGACAGCCATTGGGAAACGTGAGCGGCGTATCGGCCTTGTCCCTGGTATCGAGGGTTTCGCCCAGCTCTTTGGCCCGCCGCGCAGTGTCGAACAAAGAGATCTTGCGGTCGGTGCCAACCACTTCGAATTGACCGTTGCGGTATTGGATGTCCTGCTCGGACGCCTCCAGCAGCGAAGACGCGATCTTCCTGCCCTTGGCAAGCATGACGTCCGCCGTGTGCACGATGGCGTTGCCGGCGCACATCGCCGAACGTGAGCCAACTGAGGCGTTGCCGGTCAATCCGAGCGCGGTATCGCCATGCCGGTGTTCGATTTTGCCGGCATCAATGCCGAGCTTGTTCGCGAGCAGACGACCGAACACGGTGGCATGGCTTTGTCCGGTCGATTGCACGTTGCAGCCGAGGATCAGCTTTTCACCATCGGGGAACGTGACCGAAGCCTGTTCCATCGGCGTGGCGCCGGAATGCTCCAGCATGCAGGAAATGCCGATGCCACGGAGCTTCTTGCGGCGCGCCGCCTCGCGTTTGCGCTTGCTGAAATTGGCGTAGTCGGAAAGCTCCAGCGCCTGTTCGACGATGCCGGGAAAGTCGCCGCTGTCATAGGTATTGCCGATTGCGGTTTTGTACGGCAGCGCAGATGGCGGAATGAGATTTCTCTTGCGAAGCCGCAACGGATCGATACCGGTGACACGCGCGGCTTCCTCGACCACGCGCTCGAGCGCGTAATTCGCCTCCGGCCGTCCGGCGCCGCGATAAGGCGCGATCGGCACCCGGTTGCTGAAATAGCAGGCGACCGAGGCATAAACCCTGGGAATGCGGTACATGCCGGGAAAGCAGCGCGCGAAATTATTGGTGTTGATGTTGACGCCGGCATTGGCCACGTAGGCGCCCTGATTGCACAAATGGCGGACGCGTAAGGCCAAAAATTTTCCCTTCTCGTCGAGCGCAAGTTCGGCCTCGGTGATCGCGTCACGCGCCTGCGCGTCGCTGATGAAGGCTTCCGAACGCGTCGATTGCCAATGAACCGGGCGGCCGACTTTGCGCGCGGCCACCAGCAACGCGACATATTCCGGATAGACCGTCGTCTTCATTCCGAAACCGCCGCCCACATCATCGGTGATGACGCGCAGTTTTTCGTTCGGAACGCCCATGATGGAGGCGGCCTGGCTGCGCAGGGCATCGGCGCTCTGCGAGCAGGCGCGCAGCGTATAGCTTTCGCTCGCCGTATCGTATTGGCCGGTGGCGCCGCGCGTCTCAAGCGAGGCCACCACCATGCGCTGGTTGACGACGCGCACGCGTGCCACGTGCGGTGCGCTTTTGATGATCTGGTCGACCTCGCGTTCGTTGTCTTCACTAGGCACGGTGCCCGGCCAATCAACACACAGATTGCCGGGGGCGTCGGGAAACAGTTGCGTTTCCGCTTTCATCGCCGATTCGAGGTCGACGACCGGCGCCAGCTCCTTGTACTCGACCTGCACGAGATCAGCGGCGTCCTGCGCTGCGGCCTGGCTTTCCGCGACCACCATCGCGACCAGGTCGCCGACGTGCATGGCCGTCTCCGCGAGCACCGGGCGGAACGGCATCGCCATCTTGGCGCCGCCGCGTCCCGCCACCGGCGGATGGCGCGCGATGCTGCCGATGCCCGCCGCCTTGATGTCCTGTGCGCTGAGCACCGCCAGCACGCCCTTGGCCTTGCGCGCCTGGTCCGCGTTGACCGACAGCACCCGCGCGTGGGCATGGGGCGAGCGCACGAAGGCGGCGTAGGCCGTATTGGGAAGGCGCGGATCGTCCATGAAGCGGCCGGCACCGCGCACCAAAGCATCGTCCTCGACGCGCGGCGTGTTTCTGGTGCGAGTAGGGCTGGCTGTCATGAGAAATCCGGAAATTCGCTTGTGGGGCCCCGTTTATAACCGAATGACCAGCCTGCGACAGGGGCTTGCGTCCGTGCGCGGGCTGCGGCACTCAGGCGCTCCTTATTGCGTTCCTTACCGCGCGCCGTGCGGCGTCTTTCGGGTGGTGAAATGAGCAACGTGCGTACGATCGATACCCATACCCATATTTTGACCCTGGAAACTGCCGCGCTGCTCACCAAGGCCGGCATCAAGGTCACCATCACACCCGACGACGGTGAGAGAGCAGCGCTTGATGTCGCCGGTGTCGTGTACCGGCCGTTCCCGACCGGCGGCTTCGACATCGCGCGCCGCCTGAAAGATATGGATACGGCCGGCGTCGACGTGCACGTGCTCTCCGCCACGCCGCAGACTTACCTCTACAACCAGGAACCCGCGCTCGGTGCCACGCTCGCCGCCATCCAGAACGACCAGATGGCGAAACACATTGCTGCCCATCCTGACCGGTTCGTGGGCATTGCCACCTTGCCGTTGCAGGATCCCAAGCGCGCTGCCGATGAATTACGGCGCGCCATGAGGAAGCTCGGGTTGAAGGGCTCGATGTTTGCCTCGAACATCATGGGTAAGAATCTCGACGATCCGAGTTTCGAGCCGGTATGGGCGACGGCCGAGGAACTCGGCGCCTTTATGTTCGTGCATCCCAATAACGTTGCCGGCGCCGACCGCCTCAAGTCGTATTACCTGCAAAACCTGATCGGCAATCCGCTCGACACCACGATCGCCGCCGCCTGTCTCTATTTCGGTGGCGTGCTCGACCGTCATCCGAAGCTGACCTTCATGCTCGCGCATGGCGGCGGTTTCACGCCCTATCAGGCGGCGCGCTGGGAACACGGCTGGAAGGTGCGGCCGGAGCCGAAAAAGGCCATTTCAAAACAACCACAAAATATTGCCAGGCGTTTCTATTACGACACCATCCTGCATTCGGCAGAGGTGCTGGAATTCATGATCGGTCACGTTGGCGCCGATCGGGTCATGCTGGGGAGTGACTATCCTTATGATATGGGCATGATGGATTGCGTGAAGCACGTACGCGGCCTGAAGATCTCGGATGCTGACAAGTCGACGATCCTCGGAACGCGCGCCGAAAAGCTGATGTCAGGAAAACCATGAACGTGCAGGCCGCCAAAGTTGCACGGATTCCGACCGCCGCCGTTACCGGCCTGATCGTTGACGCGATGATGAAGGCCGGCGTGTCCAAAGACGACGCCGTCAAAATCGCCGAGCTGATGCTGGAGGCCGATCTGATCGGCGCCGACGCGCATGGCGTGTTCCGGCTGATGCAATATGTCCAGCGGCTGAAACTTGGCTCAACCAATCCGCGCCCGAACATCGTCGTGAAACGCACCGCGCCGGCCACGGCGCTGGTCGACGGCGACAACGGCATGGGCCACCTGGTCGTCGCGCGCGCGGCAGAGACGGCAATCGAGCTTGCGAGGGAATGCGGCGTCGCGTGGGTCGGCTGCCGCATGTCGGGTCACGCCGGTGCCGCCGGTGTGTATGCAGCATTGCCGCTGAAAGCCGACATGGTCGGTCTGTACTCCGCCGTGGCGAACGCGAACCACATGCCGCTCGCAGGTGGCGCCGAGCCGCTGCTCGGCACCAATCCACTGGCGATCGCAATTCCCGCCGGCAAGGAACCGCCGGTGGTGCTCGATATCGCGACCTCGATTGTGTCTTACGGCACGATCAAGAACCACCGCCTGCAGAACAAGCCGCTGCAAGGTGACTGGATGATCGATCCAAAAACCGGCGAGGCAATCATCGATCCGCACAAGAGCGCGGAGGCGCTACTTTTGCCGATGGCCGGCTACAAGGGCGCCGGCCTGGCGCTGACATTAGGTCTGCTGGCCGGCACGCTCAACGGTGCGCTGTTTGGTCGCGACTGTGTCGATTTCAACGCCGAGCCGGACAAGGTTACCAACACAGGGCAATTCGTGCTGGCGCTCGATCCAAGCCGTTTCCAGCCGCTCGATCAATTCAAGGCCGAGGTCGACCGGCATATCCGCGAGCTGGGCAACACAAAACCTCTTCCCGGTCAGTCGGTTCGGCTGCCCGGCGAGCAACGCGCGCAACGCCGCGCCGATCGTCTGCGCAACGGATTACCGCTCGCCCCGGAATTGTTGACGCAGCTCGACAAACTCGCCGCTGAATTGGCGATTAAGCCGCTGCGCGAGCGCAGGTGATCAGCCGGGCTGGCATCACATAACTGCCGCATTTGTGGTGCCCAAGGGAACAAATCGAATAAATTTCCGTTCATTTCGCGTCTCGCCCCTTGGTCGGGCGTGAGGCCGCGCTTGGGGCTTTGGCAAAATCATTTGCCAAATCAATCCGATGAAGCTGGTTGAAAAGAAAGTATTTGTGGCCTGGGTGAAAAGGACATTCGCCTATGTCGGAATTATTTTGGCGTGCAGCGCCGTGCTATCCGCAATTCCGCTGTACAGCGTCTCGAGCGAAAATTCTCTGGATCGTATCCAGGCCGGGGAGTGGGTCGTTGCCTCAATGTACTGGGAAGACAAGCTGGTCTCGACCGGCAAGAGCTTCAACCCGATCGGGTGGCATGCGGCGCATAAGACATTGCCGATCGGGACATTGATCCGCGTATCCAATCCGAAGAACCACCGTTCGATAAACGTGACAATCAACGACCGCGGTCCCTTCGCGCCCAATCGCGACCTCGATCTCAGTCTCGGCGCCGGTACACTCTTGGGGTTGCAAGGATTGGGCACGGTCTACATGGAAGTGCTGTCGATCCCGCCGATCAACAATATGCGGCGGCCGGTTGTGGAAAGTCTGTTCGCCGTCAACGACGCGAACGCCAACTGTATCGGCGTATCCGCCTGCTAAGCGAGGCGGGCGCCAGGCGGCCTCCAGAACGAGGATCGCGCGGCCAAAGGCCCATCAAACGCGGCAAAAACAACGTTAACGGCCCATTAACCTAATTAGGTAAACGGCGTTTAACGAATGCTACCAATTTGTTAACTTTTGGCGGTGTTAGGGGGCGGGATCAGAGGTTGCGCTTAGTGCGGCCCTTGAGTTGCGGCCATAGCTTGCAGATCGGCCTGTGGCGCGAACGCAAAGTCCCGCCGAAACGCATTCAGTCCTGTCTCGGCACGTTGACCTGCGAAGGACAAAGCGCAGGTACGCGGCACTGTTGTGCGGATGAAGGAGTGGCTCGGTGACGGCAGGAACCTTGCTCAGCGGTCAGGTCCAGGGCGACCGGATCGAACTCAGCGCCGGCGGATCGTGGACGGCAGAGTATGCCGGCGCGATCGAGCCGCAGGTTATTGCCGCTACGCGCGGAATTAATGCGCGCAGCATCGCGATCAATCTCACCCGTATTGAATATCTCGACACCTACGGCGCGTGGTTGATCGAGCGCGCGCTGCGCAGCTGGATCAGCCAGGGACGCGATGCCCGTCTCATCGGGTTGCGCGAAGACTACCGTGGTCTGTTCGAGAAGGTTCACGCGGGGACACAAAAGCTGGCGCCGCCACCACCGCGTCCTAACAGCATTATCGCGACCCTGGAAAGCGTCGGCATGACCATGTCGACGGTCGGCGCCGATCTTGTGCTGTTTGCGCAGATGCTCGGCTCGACAATGGTCGCGCTGGGGCGCGTATTGCTGCGGCCGGCAAGCTTTCGCCTGACATCGATGGTCTTCCAGCTCGAGCGCGTCTGTTGGCGCGCGGTGCCGATCATCCTGCTGATCACGGTGTTGATTGGCGCCATTCTCGCGCAGCAGGGCATTTTCCATTTCCGCAAATTCGGCGCCGACATCTATGTGATCGACATGGTCGGCGTGCTGGTGCTGCGCGAAGTCGGCGTGCTGATTGTCTGTATCATGGTCGCCGGCCGGTCGGGCAGCTCTTACACGGCCGAGCTTGGCGCCATGCGCATGCGGGAGGAAGTCGACGCGCTGCGCACGATGGGCTTCGACCCGATCGAAGTTCTGATTCTCCCGCGCATCCTAGCGCTCGTGATCGCGGTGCCGATCCTGACGTTTCTCGGATCGATGGCGGCGCTTTACGGTGGCGGCCTGGTCTCGTGGCTCTACGGAGGCATCCAGCCCGAGGTCTTTTTGTCGCGCCTGCGCGAAGCGGTCTCGATGAACACGTTCGAAGTCGGCCTCATCAAGGCGCCGTTCATGGCGCTGGTGATCGGCGTGGTTGCATGCGTCGAAGGTCTGCAGGTGCAAGGCAGCGCAGAGTCACTCGGCGAGCAGACCACCAATTCCGTGGTCAAATCGATCTTTCTGGTCATCGTGCTCGACGGTATTTTCGCCATGTTCTTCGCGTCGATCGGGATGTGACATGGCAAAAGAACCGCAGCGCCCCGTCATCGAAGTACGCGACCTAATTGTCGAGTTGAAAGGCAACCGGATTCTCAATGGCGTCACGCTCGATGTCTATCGCGGCGAAATTCTGGGCTTCGTGGGTGCTTCGGGCGCGGGCAAATCCGTCCTCACGCGCACGATCGTCGGTCTGCTGCCGAAACTGCAAGGGCGCATCGATGTCTTTGGCGTCAATCTTGATCAGGCCGGAGAGACGCAGCGTCAGGAGATCGAGCGGCGTTGGGGCATCCTGTTTCAGCAAGGCGCGCTGTTTTCCTCGCTGACGGTTGGCGAAAATGTCGAGTTCCCGATCCGCGAATATCTCGATATTACGGGCAGTTTGATGACCGAAATCGCCATCACCAAGCTGGAGATGATCGGCCTGAAACCGGACGTGTACCGCAAGTATCCATCGGAACTTTCCGGCGGCATGATCAAACGCGTCGCGCTCGCGCGTGCCCTGGCGCTTGATCCCGAGATTCTCTTTCTCGATGAGCCGACTTCGGGGCTTGACCCCATCAGCGCAGGCGATTTCGATCAGTTGATCCTCACCTTGCAACGAACCACATCAATGGCGGTGTTCATGGTGACGCACGACCTCGACAGTCTGCACACGATCTGCGACCGCATCGCCGTTCTCGGCGACGGCAAGATCATTGAAGCGGGAACTATGGATACGATGCTGGCGTCACAGCACCCGTGGATGAGGGCCTATTTCCACGGGGTGCGTGCGCGAACGGGCTTGCACGCGGCGGCCCGGAACTGATGGAGTAGAGTGATGGAACGAAAAGCGCACTATGCACTGATTGGATTGTTCACGTTCGCCGTGGTTGCGGGCGCATTTGGTTTCATTTTCTGGCTCCATCATTCCTCCGGCAAAAAACAGGCGGTCGCCTATCGCGTGATCTTCGATAGTTCCGTTTCAGGGTTGCAGGTGGGCGGCAACGTGCTGTTCAACGGCATTCGCGTCGGCGAGGTCACCAATCTCCGGCTCGATCCCGACAAGCCCTCCCAGGTTATCGCGCTGCTGGCGGTCAACAAGGCGACGCCGATTCGCTCGGACACGCGCGTGGGCCTTGAGTTCCAGGGATTGACCGGGGTTGCCGCCGTGTCGCTCAAGGGCGTGTCCGCGACCACGCCATTGATCGAGCGCGAGGAGGGCGAGCCGCCGACTTTGAAGGCCGATCCCAGCGCCAGTCAGGACATGATGCAGGCGGCGCGCGACGTGCTGAACAAGGCCGAAGAGGTGATCACCGCCAATCAGGAAGCGTTGCATCAGGCAATCAAGGATATCGCCACATTCAGCGCATCGCTCGCGCGTAATACCGACAATGTCGATTCGATCATGAACAACACCAATGCCGCCATGGCCAATGCCAAGGAAGCAACGGCATCGGCACGCACATTGATTGAGAATCTCGACAAGCGCACTGACGAGATCACGATTGGCGTGAACAGGATGACGGCGACCGCGACGCGGCAGATCGAGTCCGCCGGCAAGGCCATCGTCGAACTTACACACAATCCGCAGCGAATTCTGTTTGGCGGCGGCGGTGGCAGCGCGACCACCCCGGCCGCGACGACAGCGCCCGCACGCCGGCCGCAGTAATACGCATCAGGCTGCCGCGCGCACTTCGTCCGGATCGAGTGGCAATTTGACCGGTTGCTTGCGCTTGGCCGAGAGATCGAGCGCCTTCGTCAGCATCAGGTTACGATGCGCTTCTTCCACGGTTGCCGCTGCCGTCGGCAATCCGAGTGACACGCGGTTGAGCCATGAATCGGTTTCCAGTGCCATCGGCCCGCGCAATTCGCCGAGCGCCATGTCGCCGGGCGGATAGCTGCCCAGGAAGTCAACGAGGCGAGACGAGTCCGGGTTGTAGCCTTCCGATGTACCCTTGGAGACCGCCAGCACGATGTCGCTGTGCGTATCGTCAATGGTCAGGGCGCCGGTCGTGCCGGTAATGCCGACCGCGAGCGAATAGACCGCCGGCGGCCAGGTCACCGGCAGGGCCCAAGACATGTTGAGGTGATAGAGCGTGCCGTCCTCGAAGGTGATCAGGCCGGCGGTGGCGTCAATACCCTTGTAGAGGGGCCCCAGCACCTTGTCGATCGAGCGGGCATAGACCTCGACCGGCTTCTTCGGCTCCAGGCACCACATGCAGATGTCGAGCGCATGCGTGCCCGAGATCACCATCGGCGAGATGGTCGAAGGATCGTCGGTGCGCTTGTAGTTGTCGATTGCCACCAGCCGGTTCATGAAGGCGCGCGAGGTGACGAGCGTGACGTCGCCCAGGGCGCCGGTGCGGCATTTCTCCTTGGCGGCCAGCCAGCGCCTGCGGAAGCGTTGAGTGTAGCCGACCACAGCGTCGACCTTGGCCTCCTGGATCGCCTTGAGGACCTTTGCGGACTCATCAAGCCGCGTTGCCAGCGGCTTCTCGATGAGCAGCGGAATGCCGCGCTCGAGCGCAACCATGATCGGATCGACGTGCAGATGCTCATCGGTGCAGATGATGGCGGCGGTCACTTCCGGACGCTTGAGCAGTTCGACGTGGCTTTGCGTGACAAAGCCCGCGCTGATTTTTGGGCCAACCTCGCCGGCTCGGTTCGGGTTCTTCTCGGCAAGTCCGATCCATTCGACGGCCGGATGACGTGCCGCCACTTCGCCGCGGAACAGCCCGACTCGGCCGCCGCCGATGATCGCAAGTCCGACGCCTTTGGCCGACTTTTTCATTGCAATATCTCCGGCGCGTGTTGTTGTGCCCTCTCCCCTTGTGGGAGAGGGCTGCCGCAGCGAAAGTCCCATAAACATGGGGTGAGGGGGACGGCGTCGCCGCGCCCCCTCACCCAACCGAGCTTGCTGACAAGCAGACGCTGCCCTCTCCCACAAGGGGAGAGGGCGTGAAAAGCAAACGCCGAGTGCGCTGCTACGCCACTCATGCGTTTACACCAGCACGGATTTTCTGTTTGAACTCGGCGATTGCTGAAATCGTCTCGTTTGAGAGAGGCAAATCAATCGGTTCATTGCGGTCGGCGGAGAGATCGGCGGCGCTGTAGGTTTCCATCACGCGGCGCGCGCTTTCCGGGGTCACCATCACCGGTGTGTCGCGGATGCAGGCCTCCAGGAAATGGATGGTTTCGGGCCCCATGCCGCCGGCGAAGACATTGTCCACCCATTCGCCTGGCATCGTCGACATTGGAAACTCCTGGCCGCGTTTCTCGGTATTGAGCCAGTTGTCCCGCTGGGTATCGTCAAGGAAGAGCGAACCGTCGGTGCCGGTAATCTCGATCCAGGTCGCGCAGTAATTGGGATAGCTCGGCGGCAGATTCCAGCCGCCTCCGATCATGACCGCCACGCCATTGTCCATGGTAACGGTGGTGAACATCACGTCATGCGAACCGTTGATCGGCTGCATGTAGCCGTAGGCGCCTTGCGAGTAGACGCGCACGGGCTTCGCCGGCTCCAGCAGCCAGAGCACGAAGTCGAGATCGTGGGTCGACTCCATGACGACGGGGGAGAGCCGCACGCGGCTCGCGATCTTCTTGCCCAGGCTGCGCGACAAATGCCGGCTCACCAGCACGGACACGACCTTGCCGAGCGTGCCGTCCACGATCTTCTTCTTGGCGTAGGCGATTTTTGGATTGAAGCGCTGCGAGTAACCGATGGTGAATTTCAGGTTGTTGCGCTTGGCGAGCTGGATGAGCTCATCGGCTTCCCACAGTTCCAGCGCGATCGGCTTCTCCAGCATCACATTCTTGCCGGATTTCAGGCAGTCGCGGCAGATCGGATAGTGGTTCGATTCCGGCGTGGTCGAGATGTAGACGACCGAAATATTGTTGTTTTTGATGATGTCGTTGTAGTCGAG
>Ga0187765_10000402_pt1 | contig 15842 bp, 15 predicted proteins | sample 0216_QUI02_MP05__3_FD_133018 | JGI IMG/M metagenome (GOLD analysis project Ga0187765, IMG submission 133018) | Tropical peat soil microbial communities from peatlands in Department of Meta, Colombia - 0216_QUI02_MP05_10_MG | ecosystem: Environmental > Terrestrial > Soil > Wetlands > Peat ...
AGAGATTTAACCCAACAAGCCCGGCGAGGACGTTTTTCACCGAAAGCCAAATAAGTTCGTCCGCGGTAAGCGCAGAGGTTTCGGACTCAGGCGCGCGCGCTTTTTCTTTAGAGTTATCTTCTAAAGTTAGGAGGGCGCGGCAGCCACCCTTGTTCTGTAATTTTTGCCACCCCATACCTTCATTTGCGCCACCACCTGGGCGGGCGCTCGCACCACCTTCGGAACCCGTTTTGATGGTTGCTGCGTCACTGATGGCAGGAAGCCGATCGAACCGTGGAATATATCGGTTGCTCGCACCTCGCTTACCATGCACGATCTGCAGGTATAGGAGAGCCCTCAATGCAGCGATGGCGCGCTTCACCTGGCTGATATTTTTGATGCGGAGATTTTTGCGAATAGTCTCTTGCGAAGGCCAAGCGTCGCCTGTTTTAGCGTTTAGATGGCGTGCAATTTCAAAGCCGACCACGCGCGTCAAATGACTTAACCTCGGGTCGTGCATGATTTGCTCGATCCAGCGCCATTTCAGGCGAGAAAAGCTCTCGGGCTTGTTCATCATTGGCCGGATGCCTTCTCGATTGCATGAACGACTTCGGTTCGTTGCCGCCGTAAACGCTTCCCGGGCCAACGAGCGCGCTGAAAGTTTGGTACAAGTTTGCCGGCACGTTCATTCCTAATGAGCCACTCACGGACAGCCTCGATGCGATAGAAGATGCATCGACCTAACTTAACGTAAGGCGGCGCTTTGCGAAGCTGACGGTCGCGCTGACAAGTCCGGATGGTCACGCCCCGCTGCCGGGCGTATTGTTCTTCGGAAATGAATCCATCGAGGAAGTCCGCGTCCCCGGCATGGGCGGGCGTGGCCTCAGCGACTTTAGCAATGTCTTGGTCCATAACATCCTCGTCCAGATGGGACGGCGCAATTTGCCGTCACACAACGAAGATGCAGATCTTTGCTGCCCGAAAAAGTGGCCCTAAATTTGGCCCGAATTTATTATTTAGTGCCGTCGCTCTAATTATTCGCCTGTAAGTATGCAAATCGCAGACGATTTCTGATGGTTTTGGGCCGATAAGGCTGCAGGTTAGGATGTTTCTCCCGAAACCAATTTGTGAGGTGCTCGGCTTCCTGGTTAAGCGAAGGATAGAGTATGTTTGCGTTGCGCCGGCGATTGAACTCCTGCTCGATCAAATGGAAATAGGATGGCCGTCCAGGGGCGTCGTTTCGCCTAAGGTTTATTCCCATGGGCGAAGCCGCCACCGAGGCTGCGGGTGCAGATCTTTCGGACGTGAACGTCTGTTGTGAACGCGAGAGAATTTCGTGCAGCGGATCATCTTTCGGGAGGTCATTCGTAATCCAGCAGCGCAGGTCTCGGAATGAGAATTCATCGCCGACCGCGGCCCCGTTTTCGATGTCCAAAGTAAGGAAAGGCCAATATTGTGGCGGGATCAATTCAGGGCCTATCTCCGGATGGCGTCTTCCTATCGCAATCCATTTCGCGTTTTTGGCTTCTTCCAATACGAGGCGGTGTACGCGAGCACGAACTCTTTCGATCATGGCGTCGAGTGATTTGATCGTATCCTCATAGAGAAGACGGTCCTGCATAGTTTGAGTGGAATTTCGGAAGCAGTCGTCTTCGAAATGGCGTTGTGCGAAACATTTCTTGAAAACTTCTTCCGCCGACTCTCCATCGTCGTCTTCCGAATTCACGATGTAATAACGACAAATTTCCTTCAACGTCCGCCATTTGCGGTCCTTGTTATCGGCCTCGCCATTGGTCACGACTGGGCTTCCGGCGCAGTAGGTAATTTGTTGGTGTCGCTGATGGCGTTGCCGACGGTCTCCGCCGCTTTGCGCAGCGGATCGTCAAACAGGTGGGCATAGCGATGGGTTGTCTGGACCTGCGTGTGTCCTAGCATTTGCCCGATTAATGGCAAGGAAGCGCCGGCCGAGACCAGGATACTGGCGAAGGAATGACGAAGGTCATGGATGCGTACGATCGGCTGCCAAACCAGCTTTGGCTTTCCGTCCTTGCCTTTGACCACTTTGCGATTGCGGCCCGTCTTTTCGACTTGAGTGGCGAGTCCGGCCTTGCGACAGACGGACGCCCAAGTGCGTTTGATATCTCCTAGTGGTTTGCGGTCCGCACCAGGAAACACATAGGGGTTTGTGAGCGAAGTCTCGGCCTCCGCAATTTGTCTGACCTGTTTTTTCATTTCCGTAAGAAGACGGAGTGCAGGACCATTTAGTGGTACGCGATGCGATCGGCGTTGCTTAGTGTGGGCACTCGGTTTGGTCCAAACGCCGTTTTCGAGGTCAAACATATCCCAGGTGGCGCTGAGCACTTCGCCGCGGCGCGCGCCCGTCAGCATTAAAAGTTTGATGGCATTCGCTGAAACGGGCTCGCAGTGTTGGTTCAGTGCGCGGGCGAGTGCTGCAATCTCCTCCTTATTGAGATATCGCTCTCGCTTGTTTTCCGGGTTGCGACGCACTCCCGATGCGGGGTTGTGTTCACACCAGTTCCAGCGAATGGCCAGGTTAAAGGCTTTGCGCAAAACCTCGATGACTCGGTTGGCTCGCACCGGCGTGCCGCGAACGTTCGTGATGTCGCGATGGAAGGCATCGATCGCGGCGTGGTCGATCGCCGCAAGTTTCATCTTGCCGAAGCGCGGTAGGATGATCCTTTCCCACATGCTGCGTTCGTCGGCCTGCGAGCGCCCGGCTTTGCGTGGCAGATGTTCCGTCCGGTAGCGATCCCAAAGGTCCCATATCGTCGGGGCCGCGCGTTCGGCATGACGCTGGCCCATCGGGTCGCGGCCGGTGTCAATCTCGCGCTTCAGGTTTTTAGCGGCCTGACGCGCGGCTTGTACCGACCAGTCGGGATGGGCGCCGATGGTGATCCGGCGCTGCCGGCCCTCGGCGCGGTAGTCGAGCACGAAGGCCTTGGCGCCCCGGGCGGTGATGCGCACCGCGAGTCCCTTCACCTCGCTATCCCAGACGAAGCATTGGCCGCGCGCCGGCGGCAGCATCTTGCGTACGAATCCCTCGCTCAGTCGCTCGGCCATCGGTTTTCCGTGTCAACACTGTGTCAACGCACTGGACGACAGAATCTGTCGCCGAGAGTCGCCCAATAACAGACGGTCTCGCAACAAGTCACTGAAAAACAGGACGTTATCCAAGCCGTTCTGAATTTGTGTCAACAATCAAAGGCCAGACGAGGGTGCGAAAACAGCCTCATAACCTGAAGGTCGTAGGTTCAAATCCTACCCCCGCAACCACGTTACGCCCGCCAACCTTAAGTGTTGGCGGGCGTCGTCGTTTCGTTCAAATCCGACGATGCAAGTGATGCTCGATCCACAACAGCAATGAATTGGCGAGCGCGGCAAACAGAAACAGCACCACGGCGACAGTGATCATCTCCTCGTTCTGGAGAAGCTGCATGGCGTTGATGATCAGCGAGCCCAGCCCGTGTTCGGAAGCGAACATTTCGGCGAGGAGCACGCCCAACAATGACAGCGTAAACCCGATCCGCAGGCCGGCAACGACCTCCGGCAGCGTTGCTGGAAACAGCACCGTGACGATGGTCTGCCACTCGGACAGATGCAGGGTGCGCGCCGCTTTCAGATAGACCGGCGGGATGTTGCGAATGGCGTTCATGGTCAAGAGCGCCACCGGCAGCACGCCGTGCATGGCGCCGAATGTCACCCGGCCGGGCATGCTCAGGCCAAAGATCAACAGCACCACCGGGTAGAGCGTGATCTTCGGCAGCGTGTAGAGAGAAATGAGGATCGGCTCGCCGACGGCGCCGGAGAGGCGATGCACGCCCATCCATACGCCGATGGCGAGGCCGAGCGAATAGGACAACATCAGCGCCCAGAAGAAGGTTACGAGCGTCGCCCAGGCGTTCTCGGCAAAGCGCGCGCTCGGCACGAATTTGGCCAGATAGGTGAGGGTAGGGAGCGGGGCCGGCAGCGCGGTCGAGCCAACGGCCTGGTGCAATATCTGCCAGGCCACCAAAATGGCGGCCAGGACGATCAAGGTGTCGGCGGCGCGCTTGGCTGCGATCATGGCTTGCCGATCCCGCGCCGTTCCGCCCAGCGCTGGTCGAACACGTGCAACACCATGTTGACCACGGTCGCGACGACGATCAGCAGCAGCATCAGCGCATACATCCGCTGGTTATTGAAGTCGGTATAGGCATCGGAGATGACGCGGCCGAGGCCGGCCGGCGCCAAGATGAATTCGCTGGCGATCACCGCGATGAAGCCGTAGCTGACCGCGAGCTTGACGCCGGTGAAAAGATGCGGCGCTGCTGCCGGCAATTTCAGGCGCAGCGCGGTCGCGATCCGCCCCATGCGATGCAGGCGCGCCACCTTGTCCAACACGCGCGGCACGCGGTCGAGCCCGTTCAAGGTGGCGATGATCATGGCGACGATCGCGGTCGCCACCCCCATCAGCACGATTGGAACGGCGGACAGTCCGAAGATCGCGATCATCACCGGGTAGAAGATGAAGATCGGCACCGCGTAATAGGTGGCGAAGAACGGATCTAGCGCGTGGCGCACGCGCGGCAAGGCATGGATCACGACGCCGAGTGCAAATCCACCGACTACCGCGATCAGAACGGCGGTGACGACAATACCGAAGGTGCGTGCGATCTGATCGTTGGCCTGTCCGGAGATGAGCAGGCGAACGAGCGCGGCGGCCATCTCGGAGGGTGGGATCACGACGCGATGATCGATCAGGCCCGAGCGGCAGGCGAGTTCGAGAAGACCGACTGCAATGACGATGACCGCCAGTCTCAACCAGCCGATTTTGCTCATTCCGCCGCCATCCGGGCGTAGCCCAGCGATTTCAGAGACTCGCCGCGTAGATTGTCCCACAGCCGGCCGGTGATCTCGCCGAATCTCGCTTCCCCCACGATCGTGCTGTCGCGCTCGCGCGGCCAGCCGGTCTCGACGATATCGAGAAACCGCCCGGGCCGCGCCGACATTGCGCCGATGCGGTCGGACAGCATGGCTGCCTCGTCGAGCGCATGGGTGATGAGCAGCACGGTCGCCCCGGTGCGCCGCCACAGGCGCAGCACCTCGTCGCCCATGAGCAAGCGCGTTTGGGCATCGAGCGCGCCAAACGGCTCGTCGAGCAGAATGAGCCGCGGCTGAAGCACCAGGGTTCGGGCGATGCAGACGCGCTGGCGCATGCCGCCTGAAAGCTGCGCCGGATAGGCCCGTGAGAAATCCTTGAGCCCCATGAAGGCCAGTGCGTCGTCCACACGCCGCTGGACTTCGCTCTCGACGATGCCGCTGCGGCGCAGGCCGAAGGCCGCGTTGTCGGCAACCGTCAACCAGGGAAAGCTCGCGTCCTCCTGAAAAACGACGCCGATGCCGTCCGGCACCTCGCCAACGATGGTGCGGCCTTCGAATGTCACGGTGCCTTGCGTCGGTTGCTGCAGACCAGCCAGCACTTCCAACAAGGTGGATTTGCCACAACCGGAAGGCCCAACGACCGCGAAGAATTCACCCCGTTTCAGGTCGAGATCGACCGGCCCCAGGGCATGCACCGGCTGAGTGCCCGCCGCCCCTGGATAGACCCGCGTCACACCCGACAGGGAGGCGTGGATCCCGTCATCTGGGGCCGTGGCGGTCATTTTTGCAGATCAGCCGGCAGCAAGGAGCTGTCGACTATCGTTTTCAGGTCGACGTCCTTCTCCAGCATTCCGACGCCTTTCATCGCATGCACGGTGGCTTCCAGCAGGGACATCTCGATCCGGCCCTCGGTCCAGAATTTCGCGGCGACCAATTCCTTGATCATGATGCCAACGTCCTTCTCCGACAGCGGCGCATAGACCTTGCTGAGAATCTGGACGGCTTCGTCGGTGTGCTCGTAGAGGAACTTGGTACCCTCGCGCCGCGCCGCCTGGATGGCGCGCAATTTCTCCGGATGCTCCTTGATCGCCTTGCTGGTGGCCATGCCGAGCTGCGATGGAATGAGCGGCAAATCCTTCGGGCCGACGAGGACGCGATACTTGCTCTCACCGCCCTTGGTCCGGAACAGGATTACGGGCATGGCCGTGACATCGACCGCGCCATTCTCCAAAGCCGTGAGAGCGCCGCCCAAACTGCCGAGCGCCACCATCTGGACATCGCCTTGCTTGAGCCCGGCCTTCTCCATCACCAGCACCCCCATCATTTCACCGAGAGATTTCGGGTTGCTGATGCCGAACTTCTTGCCCTTCATGTCCGCCGCGGTCTTGAGCGGCGAATTCGGCATGACGACCACCACCAGGTCGGCCAGCGATCGCGACGTGATGCCAACGATCTTGACGTCTTGGCCCTGGGCGGCGGCTGCGATCACCGGGGCGGCGGTGACGTCGCCATAGCCGAGGTCGCTGGCCATCGCGGCGCGTACCGAGCTGCCGCCCCCGGCGCCGGAGATGATGCTGGTAATGTCCACGCCGTGCTTCTTGAAGAACCCCTTTTCCAACGCGATGGCATAGGGCGCGCCGGACGGATCGTTCTTGTATTGGGTGACGAGCAGGTCTTCGGCCCTTGCGGTTGCCAGCCCGACCAACACCAGAGAAACGATCAACGTGCTCAGACGGAATATCGACATGGAATCCTCCCTGCAGTTTTCAATGGGTTTACTCCATCCGGGGCCGCATTGCCCAGTGGGTCAGGACGACGCGGGTTGCCCAATAGGCGAGGAATACACGGGTGTTCGCGCGGCGATGGGCACCGCCGACCGAAACTTCAACGTGCGGGCGTCGGGCTGATCGGCATGAAGGGGATCGGAGCGGAGCCGAGCACCTGCGAGGGCAGTTTCCCGTCCCAGCGCTCGGCGCGGCGCAATTCGATCAATCCCGGGTTGCCCTGCAGCGCGGTTGCTTGCGCCAAGATGGCGGAGGCTTCCGCTTCGCCCTTGAGCTTGATCGCCTGCGCTTCGGCCTGGGCGCGCAACAAATTGGCGTCGGCATCGCCGCGCGCGCGTTCACGAATTGCATTGGCCTCGCCGACGGCCGCGATCTTCTTGCTTTCGGCGTCGATTTCGGCTTGGCGCTTGAGCTGTTCGGCGCGTTCGACCAGGGTCTTGGCCACGGCGGCCTGGTCGACCGCCTGGCGGAACTGCTGGGTGTAGTCGATGTTGTTGATCTGGAAATCGGTCACTTCGAGCCCGAACAGGCGCAGTGCGTCCTTCTGCAGGACTTCGAGCACGTGCTTGCCGACTTCGCCGCGGCGCGACGCGATGTCGGTCACGTTGACCTTGCCGACTTCGGCCTTGAAGCGGTCAAGCGTGAGCGTCTCGAGCCGCTGCTCGAAATCGGGAACCAATTGGAAGATACGCTCGGCCTGCTCGGCCGGGATGCGATAATTGACGGTGAACACCGCATCGAGCTCCTGATTGTCGACGGTGTAGGTGTTGACCTTGCTCAACTGAAACGCCCGAATGTCGGTGCGGTACATGGTGGCGGTGTCGGCGATCGGCACCTTGAAATGCAGGCCGGGGCCAACCGTGTACTTGATCGCGCCCCACCGTGTGACGATGCCGACTTCATGGCGGTCGACGGTGAAATACGAGCCCCACAGGATCATGAGGATCACAACCGCGGCGACAATCCACCAGGTCGATCTTGAAAAAGACATGCCGAAGTTCCCCCTGTTCATTGACCCGATCGTGTCTTCGACGGCTTTCTCGATCATCGACATCCCAGAATCCTGTTCTGGCGAGGAGCCGGGCGAATTATGTGTTGGCATCGAACCCGCGCGCGAGCGCGCCTCCTGGACGAATTTTTCGGGCGGTAAGATGTCCTAGATCAGCCCTGCAAACAAGGCTTCGCGGGGAAGAGAGTTCCGCAGTGCAAGAAAGCCGTCTAGCGGGTTTTCTGCGCGTTGATAAATGACAGCCAGTTTCGGTAGAAGGCCGACGCGAAGGGCCGCCAGACATTCGGCAGCTTCAATTCGGTCAAGGCCGAAGGGAATTTCGCAAGCAATTGCTCATTGCGGTCGGCAACGGCATGGGAGCGAAATGCCGTCATGGCCTCAACCGTCGCGTCGTCAAAATAGCCTTGCGGCATGTTGGGATATTGCTCCCGCTCGCTCCGCAGGTAGCGGCCCACATCGCGACGATATTCGCTCAGCAGCGTCTGCGCCTCATATTCGGGATGGCCTTGGAAAAACAGGAAAAGGCTTTGCCCTTGTTTCACGAACGTGTCGACGCCGGCCCGGTCGGAGCTCGTGAGCACGCGATAGCCGCGTTTGGTCAGTTCCGCCTCGGGCAGCTCGTTGTAGCGCGAATGCGGAATCCGGATGCGTGCCGGCAGGCCGCTGGCGAGCGGGTGGGGTGCGCTCAAACCGAATTCGTAGACGCCTGACAATTTTTCGCCGACCGGCCGGCGCTCGATGTCGTCGAGGTACAGCACGGCGGAATGGGCCGCCAGACAGGACCAGATCGTGGAAACGGTGTTTTGCTCGGCCCAATCGATCACGTTCGTGAGGGCGGACCAATACGGCTCGTCACGCAAGTCGGCGGCTTTCGGTTCGGTGCCGGTGACGATGAGCGCGTCGAGATCGGTCTCGCGCAGCAGTTTGGCATCGAGATAGGACTGGCTGAGAAAATCCAGGCCGCGATCGGTGCGTGGCACTTCCGGCAGCGTGAACAGGCGCACGCGGATCCAGCAATCATCCGCGGCGGAATCGAGGAGCGTCAGAAATTGCCGTTCGGTCGCCTCGAGGGCGGCATCCGGCATGATGTTGAGAAATCCGATGTCGAGGCATTTGTCGCCCGGCGAGCCGACGCGGCGGTCGGCCGGATCGTCCAATATCGCTGCCTGCGCCCCGATGTGGCGCACCGATCGGCCGGGGTCGAGAAGGATCGGCATTCAACGCCCCTGGCTCCGTTGCAGCTTGATCGGCTGCGCGACCGATTGCTCGGTTGCGGCCAGCGCCTGAGCGAGATCGGCGATGATGTCGTCGATGTGCTCGATGCCGATACTGAGGCGAATCATCTCGGGCTTGACGCCGGCCTTTTCCTGCTCGGCAGGCGACATTTGCCGGTGGGTCGTGGAGGCGGGATGGCACGACAGGGTTTTGGCGTCGCCCATATTGACGAGGCGCTTGCACAATTTCAGCGCGTCGTAGAATTTCTTGCCGGCTTCGAAGCCGCCTTTCACGCCGAAGGTCAACAACGAGCAGGCCTTGCCGCCGAGATATTTCCTGGTGAGCGCGTAATAGGGGCTGTCTTCAAAGCCGGCATAGTTGACCCAATCGACGTGCGGATCGCTGCGCAAGAATTTCGCCACCGCCAGCGCATTATCGACGTGACGTTCGACCCGCAGCGCAACGGTCTCGATGCCCTGCAGCAGGAGGAACGAGCTGAGCGCAGGCAGCACCGAGCCGGTGGTGCGCTGATAGACGCTGCGGCAGCGCGCGATATAGGCGGCGTCGCCGAAATGGTCGACGTAGATGAGGCCGTGGTAAGAGGCATCGGGCGTGCAGAACATCGAGAAGCGGTCGGCATATTTCCGCCAGGGAAATTTACCGCTGTCGACGATGGCGCCGCCGAGCGTCGTGCCGTGGCCGCCCATGAACTTGGTGAGCGAATGGATCACGACATCCGCGCCGTAATCGAACGGCCGCAGCAGGATCGGCGTCGCAACCGTATTATCGATGACCAGTGGTATGCCGTGCTTTTGGGCGACTTTAGCCAGCGCTTCGATATCGCAAATATTGCCGGCGGGATTGCCGACGCTTTCGCAGAACAAGGCGTTGGTCTTGTCGTCGATCAATTTCTCCATCGCCGCAGGCTGATCGGATTCGGCGAAGCGGACGCTGACGCCCTGTTTCGGCAGCACGTGGGCGAACAACGTGTGGGTCGTGCCGTAAAGCTGCGGCACCGAAACGATGTTGCACCCGAGCGTGGTGAGATTGAGAATCGAATAGTTGAGCGCGGCTTGACCGGTGCTGACGCACAATGAGTCGACGCCGCCTTCGAGCGCGGCAACGCGTTTTTCCAGCACCTCGGTCGTCGGGTTGCTGATGCGGCTGTAGCGATGGCCTTCGACTTCGAGATTGAAGAGGGCGGCGCCGTGGTCGGCACTGTCAAATTCGTAGGCGACGGTCTGATAGATCGGAACCGCGACCGCATGCGTGGTCGGCTCCGACTGGTAGCCGGCGTGGATGGCGATCGTTTCTTTCTTCACTTTGATCTCGCCTCAGCGTTGGCCGCGATACGGGTCGGAAAAAGTTAATTTTGGCATTCGGACGGGCCGCTTAAAACCTTGTGGATACGCGGTTTTTCGCACGCCTGTTTGTATCCGGCCGTTTTGGCTCATACAATGAATGCGCTGAAATTCAAAAGCAATAACCTTAACCGTTAAGACGCCAAGTCTCTGAAATCACGACGCGGAAAGACTTCATTTCGAGATCCGAGGTTGTTCCAAATGTTAAGAGGCGACCGCAACGCGGGTTTACAATCCGAAATACTCGGCTCTCGCCATCTGTCGCCAAACACGGCAAGAGAGGACGAGCAAGAGGGACGGACGACGGTGACTATTGAGGGCGGACATTCAGCCTCGCGATCATGGCTGCGCGCGCTGGAGAGGACCGCCCCGATCGCCGTGCAGCCGAGCCGCATTCTGGCAACGGTCATCGACGAACAAGCCGAGAAGAACGGCGAGGCGCCGGCGCTGCTCTCCGAGCGCGAGACCTTCAGCTATCGCGCGTTGGCCGAACGCGCGAACCAATATGCCCGCTGGGCGATCGGCCTCGGCCTGGGCAAAGGCGATGTCGTCTGCCTGTTGATGCCGAACCGGCCGGAATACATGGCAATCTGGCTCGGCATCACGCGCGTGGGCGGGATCGTGTCGCTGCTCAACACCAATCTCACCGGCACGTCGCTCGCGCATTGCATCAACATCGTCAGTCCAAAGCACATCATCGTCGCGGCGGATTTGGCCGAGAATTTCGAGAGCGCGCGGGAACAGGTAACCAGCGGGGCCGTTCACGGCGAGACCGATCTTCAACGCGAACTGGCGCGCTATCGGGGTGCGCCATTGAGCGGTGCCGAGTTGCGCGCGGTCACGATCGAAGATCAGGCGCTCTATATCTACACCTCCGGCACGACCGGTCTGCCCAAAGCTGCGCTGGTGAGCCATCACCGGATCATGAATTGGAGCTGCTGGTTCGGCGGCATGATGGATACGCGCCCGACCGATCGCATGTACAACTGCCTGCCGCTCTATCACAGCGTCGGCGGCGTTGTCGCGACCGGATCGGTGCTGGTGAACGGCGGATCCGTGGTGACGCGCGAGAAGTTTTCCGCCCGCCAGTTCTGGACCGAGGTCGTGCGTTGGGATTGCACGCTGTTTCAATATATCGGCGAACTCTGCCGCTATCTGGTCAACACGCCGTTCGATCCGGCCGAGCAGCAGCACCAGATCCGGCTCGCTTGCGGCAATGGTTTGCGGGCGGACGTCTGGCAGGCTTTTCAGAGCCGGTTTCGGATTCCGCAGATCCTCGAATATTACGCGGCGACCGAGGGCAATTTTTCGCTCTACAATGCCGAGGGCGAGCCGGGCGCCATTGGCCGGATTCCGCCGTACCTCGCGCATCGCCTGCCGGTCGCGTTGGTCAAATTCGATCTTGATCGCGGAGAGCCGCTGCGCAATGCAGACGGATTCTGCGTGGTGTCAGCGGCGGACGATGCCGGCGAAGCGATCGGTAAAATTCCGAGCGAACGAGCGGATATGTCCGGCCGTTTCGACGGCTATACCAACAAGCAGGACACCGAGAAAAAAATTCTGCGCAACGTGTTCAAGCCGGGCGATGCCTGGTTCCGCACCGGCGACCTGATGCGCAAGGACAAGCGAGGCTTCTTCTATTTTGTCGACCGGATCGGCGACACGTTCCGCTGGAAGGGCGAGAATGTCGCGACGTCCGAGGTCGAGACGGCGCTGACCGAATATCCCGGGCTCCGGGACGCAAACGTCTACGGCGTTGCGGTGCCGGGCGCGGACGGCCGGGCCGGCATGGCCTGCATCGTCACCGACGATAAATTCGATCTCAAAGGATTAAGGCGACACCTTACGGCTCGCTTGCCGGCTTACGCGCAACCGCTGTTCATTCGCATCCAGCGCGAGATGGACGTGACCGGAACGTTCAAGCACAAGAAGGCCGATCTCGCGCAAGCCGGATTTGATCCGTCGACGACGATGGACAAGATGTATTTCAACGACGGCGAAGCGTTCTTGCCGCTCGATACCGCGCTGTTCGCCCGCATCCGGAGCGGGCAAGTGCGGATGTGAGCCTCAACGATTGAATTACGCCGTGCTGCCGGCGTCGACGGTCATCACCGTGCCGGTGATGCTCTTGGCCTTGTCGCTCAGCAGGAATTCGACGGCGTCGGCCACGTCGTCGACGGCGGCGAGCCGCCTGAGCGCGCTGCGGCGGGCGACCTGATCGCGTTGCTGGCCGGCAAGCTCTTGAGTCATATCGGTTTCGAGGAAACCCGGCGCAACGGCGTTGACAGTGATGCCAAGCCGACCGACCTCGCGCGCGAGCGAGCGGGTGAAGCCGATCATGGACGCCTTGGTCGCGCCGTAGACCGAAAGACCGCTGTAGCCGGTGTAGCCGATGATCGACGTGATGTTCACGATGCGGCCGTGAGCTTCCGACATCATCGAGCGCACGACATATTTGCTGAGCACGATCGGCGCCAGCGTATTGACGCGGATGAGCTGCTCGATCTGGGGATTCGGCATGATGCCGAGCAGGCCGTCGGTGCCGAGCGCCGCGTTGTTGACCAGGCCGTAAATCGGGCCGAACTGCTTGCGCAGGTTGCGGACCATGTCGGAAATGCCATCGACGTTGCTCAGGTCGAACGCGACGAATTGCAGCGACCCGGAATCCTTCGACGATTTCCCGGACCGATCGATATCCTTGATCGCGGCCGCGAGCTGGTCGTTCATCTGCCGGGCGATCGCGATCGTGCCATATCCCGCGGCGGCGAGTTTTTTCGCGATGGCAAGGCCCAATCCGCGGCTGCCGCCGGTGACGATGACATTACGCATTCTGACGCACCAGCTTGCCGGTGGCATTCATCGTCAAAGCCGGAACGAAGCGAATCGTCACTGGAACTTTGTGCTGAGCGAGATTTTCGCGACAGTGAGTGAGGATGTCGCGTCGAAGCAGGCTCGCGCGTGGATCGGTTGCGGGGAGGTCGGATTTTTCGTTCAGCACGATGTCGACGGCAACGACCGCGCCGGTGATCGGATTTTTCCGCGGATAGACGAGCGACATGCACACTTCCGGATGCCGGTTGATGACCGCCTCGACTTCTTCCGGATGCACCTTAAGCCCACCGACATTGATGATGCCGCCTTTGCGGCCGATGAAATAATAACGGTCGCCGCGCTTCTCCACGATGTCGCCGGTATCGACAAAGCCCTCTTGGTCGACAAGCGGCTGTTCTTCTTCGCCGAGATATCGTGTCGCCGCTCCGGTCGAACGAATGCGCAGCGTGTCATCGACGACCTTCATCTGCACGTGATCCTTATGGCCGATCAAGCTCGCGGGAAAACCCGCAAGCATATCGTCGATCGCAAAGCCCACGCCGGCTTCCGTCGAAGCATAGGCATGACCGATGCTGGCAGCCGGATAAGCAGCGCGGAGCGCGTCGAGAATGGATTGGTCGGCGATTTCCCCCGACATGCGGCAATATTGCGGTGAGATTGCATGGGCGTTCGGCGCCATGAGCGCGCGGCGCCAATGCGACGGCGTGCCTGTCACATGGGTGACGCCGTGTTTGCCGAGCCGGACGAGGTGATCGGCGGCAGGCTCATGGGCGTCAGAGAGGACCAGCGAGCCACCGTCGATCACCGCACGAAAGAAAATCTGCAGGCCGCCATAGCGGCGGATATCGTAATAGGTGCCCCAGATCTTTGCGGGATTCAGCTTCGACGGATGTTTGATGGCAGCGGTCAAGCCTTCCAGCGTATGCACCACCATCTTCGGCATCCCTGTCGTACCGGAAGTAAACATGACCCACTCGGTTTGGCGGCGGTCGGAACCAAGATCAGCGGCCGGCTCGATTTTGGGACTGCTGGAGACGATTTGCGCGACGTTGAGTGCGGCGTAACTGGCCGGATCGTCGGTCACGATTGCGTCGACTTCACCCTTGGCCACTATGGCGGGAAGATATTCGGGCTTCATGTCGGGAGGCAGCAGCGTCAGCCGCCGCGCAACCCCATCGAGCTCGATGAGCGCGAGTGCGGCAGCAAGCTGTTCGCGCGTGGCGATGAGAACCGAACGGCCGGCGAGCTCGGGGAGTTTGCCGCCGAGGCTCGTGCCGTGCATCAGGTCGGCGAGCGCAACGGTCGCGTTGAGCGCAAAGAAATAGCGGTTCTGACTGCTTGTCTCGTCGCCGAGCCAATCCCGCAGCGCGCTAGGCTGTCCTTGCGGCATTTTCGTAAGCTTTCACAAAGTCGCCGAGTGTGACGGGAAAGCTGACATCACCTGAAGCGCTGAATGGGTCTACGCCTAGGGTATCCTCGAGCCTGGCAACCAAAATGGCGAAGCAAAGGGAGTCGAGACCGGAATCGAGCAAGACCAAATCGTCGCGCAAGGGTGCGAGCTTGACGTTTTGCTCGGAGGCCACTTTTTCGATCTCGGACGTAATCGTTAATTTGGTTGACATAGCCACTCGATCCAGAATTGAAGCAAAACTTATAACTATTCACCAAGTTTGCTTCAAGTTCCTCTGCTGGCCATGGTGAATTGCGGCGGCCGCTCTCGATCGCTCAGGCGTGAGCGTAGTCCCAATAGAGCTGGCGCGCCCTGCGATAGAAGGGGCCAGGCTGCAGTGAGCGGTTGTCGATGCGGGTCACCGGCGAAACTTTGGAAAAATTCCCCGACGAAAAAATTTCGTCGGCGGTTTCGAAATCGGAATATTTCAACGTTGCTTCGAGTACGGTGACGCCGTCATCGCGCAGAAGCTTGATGACGCGCTGGCGAGTGATGCCGTTGAGGAAGGTTCCATTCGCCACCGGCGTAAAGACGACGCCATCCTTGGCCATGAATACGTTGGACGTGCCGGTCTCGGCGATGTTTCCGAGCGCGTCGCGCATGAGGCAATTGTCGAAGCCGCGGCCTTGCGCTTCGATCACGGCGCGCGCGTTGTTGGGATAAAGGCACCCGGCCTTGGCATCGACCGGCGCGTTCTCGAGTGTCGGGCGACGGAAGGGCGAGAGCGTGATCGCGGTGCCAAGCGACTTCGGGATCGGCGCCTCGTAAATGCACAGGCACCAGCGCGTCGATTCGGGATCATGGCGGATGCCGCCGGCCGGGCCGGTTTCTGCCCAGTACATCGGGCGAATATAGAGCTCGGCGTCGCGTTTGAATTTTTTCACGCCTTCGGCCGTGAGCTCAAGCCACTTCTCGGTCGGGACGCTGGCCTTGAGGAACAGTTTGCCGGCTGATGCATTGACCCGCGCGCAATGCAGATCGACATCCGGCATCACGCCTTCGAAGGCGCGCGCACCGTCGAACACCATGGACCCAAGCCAAACAGCGTGGGTGCGCGGACCCATGAGGAGAACGTTCCCCTCATGCCATTGTCCATCGCAGAATGTCCAAGTGTTGCTCAAAGGCAAAGCTTTCGTACGGTTGCGCCCGATCGTCGATCAGAGCGCGAGCGCCTCGCGGGTCTGCTTCGGCCAGGCTTGCAGCGCAAGCCCGTGTGCCGAGAATAATGCCAGGGTAAGCCGATCGATGCCAAAGGCAACGCAGGCGGTGTGAACCATCTCGCCGGCCTCGGTGCGCAGTCCCCATTTTGTGCCGAAATGATCCTTGTGGTA
>Ga0187765_10000403_pt1 | contig 15841 bp, 14 predicted proteins | sample 0216_QUI02_MP05__3_FD_133018 | JGI IMG/M metagenome (GOLD analysis project Ga0187765, IMG submission 133018) | Tropical peat soil microbial communities from peatlands in Department of Meta, Colombia - 0216_QUI02_MP05_10_MG | ecosystem: Environmental > Terrestrial > Soil > Wetlands > Peat ...
CCTCGTCTACCTGATGGTGGGGATCTGCGGCTTTACCGGCCGCCTCGCGATCCCCTCGCTGGCACTGCTCGTGGGTCGGCCGCGCCTCCTCCTCCTTGGAACGGCGGTGCTCCTCCTGTCGTGTGTGCTCCTTGCCGGAGATTCCGTTCCTGCGCTCATCGTCGGGTTTGCGCTCAATACCTTCGCCTTCGCTTGCTTTGAGATCGTCTTCAATCTCTACGTCCTCGAAAACATCGCGCGCAGCGAGCTCGGCCGCTTCGAAGCAAAGCGCATCTTCTTTGCCGCGGCACCCTGGACGATCGGACCGTGGCTCGGCATCTATCTGCAGAGTCACGCAGCCTTCTGGCTTCCGTTTCTGATATCGGGAGCTACGGGACTGCTGATGCTGGCGTATTTTTGGCTGCTGCGCTTGGAGCCGCCGCTGGAACCGCGCGCGAGCCGCCGGCTCAATCCGATCTATTCGATCGCACGCTTCACGGCGCAGCCGAGGCTTCGTCTTTCCTGGGTTCTCGCGGTTGGGCGCAATGCCTGGTGGAGCATGTTTCAGGTTTATGTGCCGGTCTACGCGATCAAGACCGGACTCGGCGCGGAAGCCGGGGGTCTCATCGTCTCGATCGGCGTCGGTTGGATGTGGACCGTGCTGATCTGGGGTTGGCTCGGCCGGCGCATCGGCATCCGACGCCTGTTGCTGCTCGGCTATGCCGCGACCGGATGCATCACGCTCGCGACGGTGCCGGCGATGGGTACGCCACTCCTCGGTGCCGTGATGCTGGTGATGTCGGCGTTCGTCGCCGAAACCATCGACGGCGCGGGGAACTCACTCTTCCTGCGCGCGGTCCATGTGCATGAGCGGAGCGAGATGACCGCGGTCTTTGTGACCTATCGCGACTTCGGGCAAACGGCCCCGCCAGCGATCTTCGCCGCGCTGCTCGCAGTCTTTGAGCTTCCGGCGGTCTTCGTCGCGGGTGGCGCGATGATGCTCGGCATGGCAGTCCTCACCCGATACATACCGCGCCGCTTTTGAACCGGCGTCAGCGCTCCGCCGTCATCAACCGCGTCATCATGTGCTCGTCGTAGCTGCGTCCGTCGACCCGGAGCGCGTCGGGCTCGATACCGCAGATCAGGAAGCCATGACGCTCATAGAGGCGGCGTGCCCGCTCGTTGCCCACGGTGACGTTGAGATTGAGCCGCTCGACGCGCCCCCGCGCGGCGGCGACGATATGCTCGACGAGGCCGGAGGCGAGTCCGGTCCCGCGCGCGGTTGCGCGCACATACATGCCCGTGAGCACGCCGATGTGACGCCGCTTTGCACCGGGCTCGATCGAGAAGCGCGCGGTGCCCATGAGCCGAGCGCCCATGAAGCCGCCGAACACCTCGCTCATGAGGATACGGCGTTCGTATGCGGCGAGCGGCTGCGCCGCTTCCTCGTCGAAAGCGGCGCCGAAGGCTTCGGGATGGCGCTTCAGCCCCTCGAGGCGGAGTTCCCGATAGGCCGCGGCATCGCCCTGTCCGAGCCGCCGGATTGAAAACGAGTCACTCATACAGCTCCAAACCTGCCCTTTCGGCTAGCTTTTGAATGACAAAATTAGAGCAGGTTCCGATCAGATTAAATCGGAACCTGCTTAAGATTTGCTGGTTTTGTAGCGATTTCCGCGCCGAACCAGCAACCACCTTCGCTTTCGCGACCCTAACCCTGTTATCGGCGCGCAATCCACGCTATTTATCCGCCCATGGCCATCCTGCTCTTCATCGTCTTTCTGGACCTCTTGGGCTTTGGCGTGATGATTCCGTTGCTGCCGTTCTACGGCAAGCACTTCGGCGTCTCGCCCACCGCCATCACATGGATGATGGCGTCTTATTCGTTCGCGCAATTCTTCTCGTCGCCCATCCTCGGCCGCGTCAGCGATAGGATCGGGCGCCGCCCCGTGCTGCTGATCAGCCTTGCGTGCTCGGTCACGGCCTATCTGTGGCTCGGCTTCGCCGATGCATTCTGGATGCTGGTCGCGGCGCGTCTGCTGGCGGGTGCGGGGGCCGGCAACATTGCGGCGGCGCAAGCCTACATCACCGACGTGACGTCGCCGGAGAAGCGTGCAAAAGGCATGGGCCTGATCGGCGCGGCCTTCGGGGTTGGTTTCACCTTCGGTCCGCCGATCGGGGGGATAATCGCCGGCACCGGAAATACCTTGGCGGCACTGGCGCGGCCGGCCTTCCTCTCCGCGGGCCTATCGGCGATTGCCTTCGTGTTGGTGCTGACGCTGCTCAAGGAGAGCCTCCCGCCCGAAGCGCGGCATGCGCCGGCACGGCCGAGCCGCTGGCAGGTCGCGCGCCATATCGCATACCGGCCGACGCTTCGGTTGTTGATCCTGCTGCTGTTCACGACCGTGGTCGCGTTCGCCGCCATGGAGGTGACGCAGGCGCTCTGGCTCAACAGCGCGTTCGGGTGGGATCAGTGGGACGTCGGACTACTCTTTCTGTTCGTCGGCATCGTGCTGATCATCGTTCAGGGCTTCCTTATCGGCCCGCTGTCGCGGCGGTTCGGCGGGCCGCGCCTCGTCACCTTCGGCGCCGGTGCGATCATGGTGGGCTTGGGCGGCATGCCCTTCGCGCTCAAGCTCCCGGTGTTGTTGTTCATGTGCGGCTCGCTCGCGGTCGGCATGGGCCTCCTCAATCCCTCGATCAATGCGCTCATCTCGCGCGAAGCCGGCATCGAAGAGCGCGGCGGCATCCTCGGAGTGGCGCAATCCGGCGCCAGCCTTGCGCGCATCATCGGCCCCTTCGCGGCCGGTCCGCTGTTCACTCTGTTGGGCCGCGACGCGCCTTACTATGCGGGCGGAGCGGTGATGCTGATCGTGCTCGTGATGGCGCTGCGCATTCCTCGCGGCGCGCCCGAGAGCGCGCTCACCCAGTCGACGGAGACCGTGTCGTGAGCGCGCGCGACATACGCCGCGGCTCGACGGGCGCGAGCGGAGGCGAAGGCGGCGGCAAAAGCGAAATTAGAAGTGTGTTGCGACTTGTGCCCTATCTCTGGCCCGCGAACGTCGAGCTCAGGTTCCGTGTCGTGCTGGCGCTTCTCTGCCTGCTCGCGGCGAAGGGCATCAACGTCGCGGTGCCGCTGCTCTACAAGCAGGCGGTCGATGCACTGACGCCCGGCGCCGGCAAGCTGATCGCGGTACCGGTCATGGTCGTCGTTAGTTATGGCGTCGCGCGCGTTCTGGCGCAGGCATTCGGCGAGCTGCGCGACGGCATCTTCGCCAAAGTGGGACAGCGCGCGGTGCGTGAGATCGCGCTGCGTACCTTCCGCCACCTGCATTCGCTTTCGCTGCGCTTCCACCTGGAACGCCAGACCGGCGGCCTCTCGCGCGCGATCGAGCGTGGTATCCGAGGCATGGACTTCCTGCTCTCCTACATGCTGTTCAGCGCGATTCCGACGGTGGTGGAGATCGCGCTCGTGGGCGGCATCCTCTGGCGCTTCTACTCCTGGGATTTCGCCGCCGCGACCCTCGTCACCGTGCTCATCTACGTCATCTTCACCTTCGCGATCACGGATTGGCGGGTCAAATTCCGCCGCGAGATGAACGACCGCGACAGCGAGGCCAATACCCGCGCGATCGACAGTCTCATCAATTTCGAGACCGTCAAGTACTTCGCCAACGAGGGGCACGAAGCACGCCGCTTCGATCGCGCGCTGCAAGCCTACGAAAAAGCGGCGGTCAGGAGCCAGACCACGCTCTCGGCACTCAATGTGGGGCAGGGGTTGATCATCTCCGCGGGGTTGGTCGCGGTGATGCTGCTTGCGGGATACGGGGTCGCGGCGGGTCGCTTGACGGTCGGCGATTTCGTGATGGTGAACGCCTACCTGGTGCAGCTCTACATGCCGCTCAACTTCCTGGGCGTCGTCTATCGCAACATCAAGCAGTCGCTGATCGACCTCGAAGCCATGTTCCGCCTGCTCGACGTGAAGCCGGAAGTAACCGACAACCCCGGCGCGCCGGGGCTCGTGCCCGGGCCGGGCGAGATCGTCTTCGACCGCGTCTCCTTCCACTACGATCCACGCCGTCCGATCCTGCATGAGGTCTCGTTCCGAGTAGCGCCCGGCGGCACTCTCGCGATCGTGGGCGCAAGTGGTGCCGGCAAGTCGACGATCGCACGGCTGCTGTTCCGCTTCTACGACGTAACGGGGGGTTCGATCCGGATCGACGGCCAGGATCTGCGCGACGTGACGCAAGACAGCATCCGACGCGCGATCGGCGTGGTGCCGCAGGACACCGTGCTCTTCAACGACACGATCCAGTACAACATTGCCTATGGCCGCCCTGGCGCGGAGATCGCCGAGATCGAGCATGCGGCCCGCCTCGCTCACATCCACGACTTAGTGGCGGCGCTCCCCGACGGATACAAGACCGCGGTCGGCGAGCGCGGCCTCAAGCTCTCGGGCGGCGAGAAACAACGGGTCGCGATCGCGCGCGTGGTGCTGAAGGCGCCGCGCGTGCTGGTGCTCGATGAAGCGACCTCCGCACTCGACACCAAGACGGAACGGGAAATTCAGAGCGACCTCGAAGACGTGGCGCGCGAGCGCACGACGCTTATCATCGCGCACCGGCTTTCGACAGTGATCCACGCCGATGAGATACTGGTGCTCGATCAGGGCCGCGTGGTGGAGCGCGGCAATCACGCACGCCTTTTGGCGCAGGGCGGGGTCTATGCCGCCATGTGGTCGCGCCAGCAGGAAGCGGCACGCGCCGCGGAACTGGCGGAGGTGGCGGATTGAGGATGATCTCCACCGAGAATAATGCCGGACGAAGCTGGCGCGATGAACAACGACACCGATGAGGGGTAAGCCGAGCTCCACACCCAAGGGGGAAAAGGCCCTGGACACGACCACATTGGCCTCGGCCTTGCGAAGCGGCGACCGTCGCGCACTCGCGCGCGCGATCACGCTGGTCGAATCGACGCGCTCCGATCATCGGCGCGCCGCCGAAGCGTTGCTCTCGGAAGTGCGGCTTCCGGTCGGCGACGCCTCGCTCCGTCTCGGCATCACCGGCGCACCGGGGGTCGGCAAATCCACCTTCATCGAGGCCTTCGGCCTCGCCGCGCTCGATCGCGGCCACCGTCTGGCGATACTGGCGATCGATCCATCCTCCAAGCGCGGCGGCGGATCGATCCTCGGCGACAAGACGCGGATGGCGGCGCTGGCCAATGATCCCCGCTGCTTCATCAGGCCTTCGCCCGCGGGCACCGCCGTGGGTGGCGTTGCATGGCGCACGCGCGAGGCGATCTTGCTCGCCGAAGCCGCACAATTCGACGTGGTGATCGTCGAAACTGTGGGTGTCGGTCAATCCGAGACCACGGTCGCCGAGATGGTGGACATGTTCCTGCTGCTGCTCGCGCCGGGCGCGGGCGACGAACTGCAGGGCATCAAGAGAGGCATCGTCGAGCTTGCCGACTTGATCATGGTGAACAAGGCCGACGGCGATCTGCGGCCGGCCGCGATCCGCGCGGTCGCGGAATATCGTCATGCGCTGCAACTGTTGCGGCCCGCCATCGCCGAATGGCGCACGGAAGTACGGCCGGTTTCGGCGCTCGAGCGCACTGGAATCACCGAGGTCTGGGACGTCGTCGAGCGTCACCGCGCGATGATGACGGCGAACGGCGAACGCGCCCGTCGCCGCGCCGAACAGGCGCGCGTTGCGCTCTGGCGCGAGATCGGCGCCGGACTCATCGAGATTTTCCGGTCCGATCCCGCGGTCGCGCCGGAATTGGCGCGGCTCGAGGCGGCGGTAGTGGCCGGCAGCGAGATTCCGCTCGCGGCTGCGCGGCATTTGTTGGAGGCCTTTGCGCGGCGCCCAGCCTGAAATCGAAACGCGGATCAAATTGCCCGAGGAAGCGGCGCGGGCGATGCGTTGAGACCTATCCCTTTCGCCGCGCCACCGCGTCCGCGACGACGCAGAGGATTTCGTACATCAGCGTCGCGCCCACCAGCGCGGTGCTGCCGCTGGGGTCGAAGGGTGGCGCCACCTCCACCACGTCGCCGCCCACCAGGTTCAAGCCGCGCAGCTCGCGCAGCATGATCTGCGCCTCGAGCACGGTGATTCCGCCGCATTCGGGCGTGCCGGTTCCCGGGGCATAGACGGGATCGAGGCCGTCCACGTCGAAGCTGATGTAGGTGGGGCCGTCGCCGACGATTTGGCGCGCCTCGGCGATCACCGATCGGGGTCCGCGCTCGTAGAACTCCTCCATGTAGACGACGCGCATGCCGCTGTCGTGGCTGAACTTCCAGATGTTGGGATCGTTGACGGCGCCGCGGATGCCGATCTGGATCACGCGCTTGGGATCGAGCAGTCCTTCCTCGACCGCCCGCCGGAACGGCGCCCCGTGGTGAAACTTGGAGCCCAGATAGTCGTCGCCGGTGTCGCAATGCGCGTCGAAATGCACCATGCCGACCGGCCGGTGCCGAGCAATGCCGCGCAGTACCGGCAGGGTCACGGAATGATCGCCGCCCGCCGAGACCGGCACCACGCCCGCCTCGTGCAGTCCGCCGAAAAACGCCGCGATCTCCTCGAGCGCGCCCTTGAGCTCGAACGGCTTCTCGACCCAGGCATCGCCCACATCGGCGACCCGGCACAGGGCGTAGGGGTCGATCTTGGTTGCCTGATTGACGCGCCGCATCATGCTCGATTGATTGCGGATCTCTCGGGGGCCGTGCCGCGCGCCTGGCCGGTTGGTGACGCCGCCGTCAAAGGGAATGCCGGCGAGCGCGATGTCGATTTTCGAGAGATCTTCCACGAGGGGCGTGCGCATGAAGGTGGCGATGCCGGTATAGCGCGGCCGAACCATGGGATCCGCGTACTCGGGATAGATGTAATCTCGTTTCATGAGCGGCGTCCGCAATTAGGGAATTGGATGTCGAATGATAGACCCTCTCTTGGCCCGGGGATACACAGACGCACACGGATGAACCCAGATGCACACAGATCAATCCGCTTCATCTGTGTTCGTCTGTGTTCATCGGCGTCCATCTGTGTGCGGCTGTTCCTGGGCTGAGCGTACGCCCTTTCGTTTCAGGAACAGGCGCGGCATGCTTACCGGAGCAATGCATGGGAGCATGCCATGACCCAAATGCCCGCGAACCAACGCATCATCCGCGCGCCGCGGGGGTCCGCGATCAGCGCCAAGAGCTGGCAGACCGAGGCGCCGCTGCGCATGCTCATGAACAACCTCGACGCCGAGGTGGCGGAGAAGCCGCAGGAGCTGGTGGTCTATGGCGGGATCGGCCGCGCCGCGCGCGACTGGACGAGCTTCGACCGTATCTGCGCGGCGCTGCGCGGTCTTGAAGCCGACGAGACCTTGCTGGTGCAGTCGGGCAAGCCCGTCGGCATCTTTCGCACGCACACGGACGCGCCGCGCGTGCTGATCGCCAATTCGAATCTGGTGCCGCATTGGGCGACCTGGGAGCATTTCCACGAGCTCGACCGCAAGGGACTCATGATGTTCGGTCAGATGACCGCGGGTTCCTGGATTTATATCGGCAGCCAAGGGATCGTGCAGGGAACCTACGAGACCTTCGCGGAGGCGGGCCGCCAACATTATGGCGGCGATCTCTCGGGGCGCTGGATTTTGACCGCCGGTCTCGGCGGCATGGGCGGCGCGCAGCCGCTTGCCGCCACCATGGCCAGCGCATCCATGCTGGCGATCGAGTGTCAGCCGTCGCGCATCGAGATGCGCTTGAAGACGCGCTATCTCGACCGCAGCGCGGAGAACCTCGATGAGGCGCTCGCGATGATCGAGCGCGCCAAGGCTGCGCGCACGCCGTTATCCGTGGGTCTCCTCGGCAACGCGGCCGAGCTCTATCCGGAGCTCGTGCGGCGTGGCGTGCGCCCCGATCTCGTGACCGACCAGACTTCGGCCCACGACCCCATGAACGGATATTTGCCGGCGGGCTGGACGCTCGCGGAGTGGGAGCAGCGGCGCCAAACCGATCCCGAGGGAGTGGCCGTCGCGGCCAAGCACTCGATGGCGGCTCAAGTGCGCGCCATGCTGGCGTTCAAGGCCCAGGGCATTCCGACCGTCGATTACGGCAACAACATCCGCCAGATGGCGCGCGATGACGGCGTCACCGACGCGTTCAGCTTCCCCGGATTCGTTCCCGCCTATATCCGCCCGTTGTTCTGCCGCGGCATCGGGCCGTTCCGATGGGTGGCGCTCTCGGGCGATCCCGAGGACATCTACAAGACCGACGCCAAGGTTCAGGAGCTGATGCCCCACGACCGGCATCTCCATCGCTGGCTCGAGATGGCGAAAACCAAAATCCAGTTCCAGGGCCTGCCCTCGCGCATCTGCTGGCTGGGATTGGGCGACCGCCATCGCGTCGGCCTCGCCTTCAACGAGATGGTGGCGAAAGGCGCGCTCAAGGCGCCGATCGTGATCGGCCGCGACCACCTCGATTCAGGCTCGGTCGCGAGTCCCAATCGCGAAACTGAAGCGATGCGCGACGGGTCCGACGCGGTTTCCGATTGGCCGATGCTGAACGCGCTCTTGAATTGCGCGAGCGGCGCCACATGGGTCTCGCTGCACCACGGCGGCGGCGTCGGCATGGGCTACTCGCAGCATGCGGGGATGGTGATGGTGTGCGACGGCACGCCGGATGCAGCGCGCCGCATCGAGCGCGTGCTCTGGAACGACCCGGCTTCGGGCGTGATGCGCCACGCGGACGCGGGCTACGCGGACGCGATTGAGTGCGCGCGCGAGCACGGGTTGAAGCTGCCGAGCGTGGGCAAGTGAGGCGCCACGGTCTCGGTTAGCTATCGTCTCCGGCCCGCAGATTTGAGAATCGCAATGAGACTGTGAGGCGGCGAGAGGTCACTGCTCAGCGACTCGTTGCCATCCTGGCCTGGCGGCCGATCTGGCAACCGAGAACGTCAGACGGTTGTCCGACTCAAAGAGAGTACGGAGAGAGTTTTTCTATTGACATTGTTCTCGTTATGTTCTATGAACAGGTCAACAAAGTAACAACGCATCGGCGGAGGCTTCACGAGATGGGGTTCGAGAAAAGGCGCGGCGCGCCTGAGCGCGCGCTGCGGCGGGCCAACGCGCTCATCGTCACCGACGGGAATAGTGTGCAGCGCGACCGCATTTGGGTTCACCGCACGCCCGTCGGCTATCTCTTCATGGGCTTTGCATCGACCGAGCCCATCGCGCGCTTCGCGTTCGAAGGTGAGGCTGATCAAAATCAGTTCTTTACCCTATGCCGTCGGATTGAAAGCGACCTGGCACGAGGTGGAAAGCTGAAAGCCGATCGGCTCGGGCTGAAAGTTCCGCTGAACAGAATCAACGACCCGGCGCTCCGCCGCCTCGCGATCGCGGACAAGCTGATCAAAGAAGGTTTCAACCCCGACGAACCCCGGAATGCACGTGGTGAATGGACAAGTGAAGGCGGTGGCACTTCGGCAGGAGCCGCTGTTGCGACAACAGGCGCACCCCTCGCCACAGATACCGGCAGAGAGCTAACAGAAACTATCGCGGGGACTACAGTTGCGTCAGTCGCCACGGATATAGGCAGCGATCTGTTTGGCGCTTGGAGAATATGGACGACCGATGCGCTGGCTTTGCTTCCACGCATCGCCGCTGGCCTGAACGTCTTCACGCTGGCCGGTGGGTTGATCCTGATCCCTGGCAATCGGAGCGGCGGCCTCGAATCACAGGGCACGCTCCCAGACAATCCGGACATCGCCTACGAGCGGATGGAGGGTCGGCTTACGCTCTATCGCGTGGACGAGGATGGCAATCGCACGAAAATCTACGAAGGTTATCCGGGCGCCGATCACTACTACCGCGACGAGCAGGGGAATGTTGTCGCCCAGGATATCGGTATCGAAAGCGGCTTCGTTGCCGATCCCACCGCAATCACCGCGCTTGCCGTGCGTGGCCCGCGGCGGCGGCGCGATCAAGTTGCAGAAGCAGACTCTGATGCCGATTCGGACGCTCAAGCTGCCGCACGCGCCAAGTCGATCGCCAAAGACGAACCTCAGCTCTGTCCTGATCCAGGCCCCGATCGCCCCGGCGGCGACAAGTCCGATCGGGCCATCGAATATCAGCAACAGATCACCGGATTGGAGCCGGGGCTAGCTATTTTGTTCAACGGTGTGATGTTCGACGGGTGCCGAGAGAGCGATGGAACTCTGCTGGAGGCCAAAGGGCCAGGTTATGAGTGGGCGATGATCGATCCGGATGGGTCTCCGAGCGCGGACCTCTGGCGGTCGTGGTATGAGGGTCGAGAGAGGTTCGAGAACCAGATGCAGAAGCAGTCAGCAGCGGCGGGTCTACGCATCGTTGAATGGCATTGCGCTGAAAAGCCCTTGGCTGACTATCTCCGCTGGTACGCAGAGGTGAACCACTTCGACAACATCCGCGTCATCTGGACGCCATATGTCCCGCAGATCAGCTCAAAAGTGTTCTCGGACGCGGAGTTCGACACCCTCACGCTGGTTCCGTGGTCAATTTGGCGAAATACGACGAAAAGGGAACTCTGGCGATGAGTTTCGATATTTTTATCAGCGCATTTGAGAATGGGGGATTGCGCCGGTATCCGCGCGCGATCCTCGAGAAGGCTTTCCGAGGCTTTACCGACATGTCCGATCCGGAGAGCTGGAGACTCTCGAATTCTTTTGCGACGATCTACATCGACGCCGATGACCAAGTCAGTGGTTTCGGCGTCAACCGCCCTCCCAGCAATGATCACCCATTCTGGCCAGCGCTTCTGAGCGTGTTGCAAGAGACATCAAGCGTGCTCTATTGGCCCGGCGGCGGTCCGGTTGTGACTGATCAATCCGTTGCGGCAAGCATTCCAGAGAAGATGATCGAGGCGCTGGGTCCGGCCAAGGTGGCCACGTCCATCCAAGATATTTCCCGATTTATAAGGGAAAGCTGACTTTCGGTTGCCCGGCCATTGGTGGGGACCATGAGTTTCGACATTTTCATCTTTGCGTTCGATGACGGGGAGCTGCGCAAGTTTCCGCGTACCGTCTTGGAAAAGGCCTTTGGCGGCTTCTCCGACATGTCTGACCCCACATGGTGGTCCGTCTCGGATTCGTTTGCTGTTATTCAGCTCGACGCCGGCGCTGAGATAGATAATTTCGGTGTGAACCGACCGCCCCACTTTGGGCATCCATTCTGGCCCGCGCTCCTCGACGTGCTTCGGGAGACTTCGAGCGTCCTCTTCTGGCCTGGTGGTGGCCCTCTCGCGACCGATCAATCGGTCGCTACGACCTTACCCAAAGGCATGATCGAAGAGGCCGGGGGTCTGATCGTCGTCAGCTCCGTTGCCGAGATTGTCCACGCCATCGAGTCTAGCTGACCCTCACGCCTTCCTCACCCTGTCCCGCGCGTCGATCGCCTTGACCGCCGCGTGCGCCGAGAGCACGGCACCCTCCTGCCATATCATCACGTAGCTCGCGTGCTCGCCCGCGATCGCAATGTGGCGCCGGAGATGGTCCAACGCCGACGGACTTACTTGAGGTCATCAAGTTCTGGGTATTGCGAGCAGACGACCGACAATATCTCCGTTTGAATCTGACCAATTGCGATACCGACGCCCTTCTTCAGCGTGGCGAATTCCTCGGGCGTGCACTGATCTTTGCTGACGACGAGAAGCTTCGACAGATTCGTGATCGCGCCGAGCGACAAATCCCTCATAGCCTCAGCGGTGTTCTTCTTCATTCCATCCTCGTATCCAATGTTGCGGAGATGCTTGCCCATGTAATCGCTTGCTTGTCCAGCGCAACTCTCACGCCTTCCTCGCTCTCACCCGCGCGTCGATCGCCTTGACGGTTGCGTGCGCCGAGAGCACCGCGCCCTCCTGCCATCCCGTCACGTAGCTCAGGTGCTCGCCCGCGAGATAGATCGGCGGCTCGCCGCGATTGAGCGTCGCATAGGCGGCGGCGCGCGTCTCCTTCGTCCACTCGACCCATGATCCCCGGCTGAAGGGAATCTTCCCCCAGGCGACCGAGATTCCGTGCGCCAGATCGCGCCGATAATTCGGGTGCAGCTTGGCACCGCTCGCAAGCGCCGCCGCCACGCGCGCGTCAGGGCTGAGCGCACCCATGCGCTTTTCCTCCCCGTCGCTCCAGATATAGGCGCCCAGCAGCACGCCGCTCTTTCCCTGGAACCCCGTCGAGGGGTACCAGATCTGCGTTATGTCGTCCTCGGTCCAGGAGATGCCGCCGTAGATCTGCTCGTCCTCTTCCCAGAATCGGCGCTTGGCCTCGAAGCCGATCTTGATGGCGTTCTCATAGCCGGGTGCCGCGATCGCCTGCCTGAATTCGGCCGCGAAATCGCTCTCGATCTCGCGCAGCACCGTGAGCGGGATGGTGCAGAGGCAATAATCCGCGCTGAGCGCGCGCGGCGCGCCATGCGGCTTCTCGCTATAGAGGATGCGCACGCCATCGCCCGCGCGCTTGATCGCCCGTACCTCGGCGCCGTAGCGGATCATCGGATGGACCCGCGCCTCGAATGCGTGCGCGATCCGGTCCATCCCGCCCTTGGGCTGCAGCATCGTCGGCGCGAAATCGATGAGCTCGCTCCAGTTGAGCTGGAAGAACGCGAAGCTGGGCTTCAGCAGCTCCGTGAGCGGCATCGGCTCAATCTCGGTCCCCGGCTGGTCGCCGGCACCCGGCCATTCGCTGTAGCCGAGCCGCGACGATCCCTTGTACTGGCCCGACCCTCGTTCGAGCGCGCCGAAGTTCCGCAGCATCGCAACAAACTTGCCCCGGTCCTCGCCGGTGAGCGCGTCGTCGAGCGCGTGCTGATTGATCGCCTTCGCCAGCAACTCCGCGATATAGCCGCGGCTGTCGTTGATGAACCGGCGCTGGCGGATCGGCTTGCCGTCGAAGGCTCGGTCGCTCTGGAAGAAGGCGTTGCGGTTCTCGTTGACGAATGGCTCGAGCGCCACGCCGAACTGCCGGCAATAGCCCAGCAGCGCCTGATGCTGCTGCGGGATGCGCCCGGGGCCGGGGTTCAGGTACATCTCCTCGCCCGCCGAGAACTCGCACTGCTGCCGGCTGTCGCTCTCCTCGACGACGTCGCCGCGGCGGAGCGTCCAATTCCGCCCGCCGGCGCGGTGCCGCGCCTCCAGGATCGTGCAGCGGTAGCCCGCGCGCGAAAGCTCGAAGGCCGCGGTCATCCCGGCGATCCCCGCGCCGAGGATCGCCACATGCGTCCCGTGTCCCGATTGGGGCGCAAGCGAGGGAGGTCCGGCATAGGCCTCGGGCACCGGCATCAGCCCCATCGCCGCCATGGTCTGGTAAACCGCCGCGGCGCCGCCGGCGCGTCCCACCAGATTGATAAATCCGCGCCGAGAAATGGGTTTGGTCAAAGATTTTATCCCCTGGTACGAAAACGATTTTTACCACAGAGGCACGAAAGACACTGAGAATAAACGCAACGTCACGGCGAGGAGCGCAGCGACGAAGCAGTCCCGAACACAGGATCGCTTCGCTCCGCTCGCGATGACGCGTACCACAATCTCCGTGCTCTCGGTGCCTCCGCGGTGAACCCTTCTGTCTTGTAGTCCGTTACGGCTTGGCCCCCATCTTGACGCCCCCGCCGCCTTGGCCTAGAAAGCGCGGCGCGCCCGGGCCCCTCCGGGCGTCTTTCGTTCGGGCGCTGGAATTTATCGAGGACTGGGCGATGGCTAGGAAATGCCAGATTACGGGACGCGGCGTGCAGGTCGGGCACAATGTGAGCCATGCCAACAACAAGACCAAGCGGCGCTTCCTGCCGAACCTGCAGATGATCTCGCTGCTCTCCGACACGCTCGGGAATTCGGTGCGGCTCCGCCTGACGCCGCACGCGATTCGCACCATCGAGGCCAATGGCGGGCTCGACGCGTATCTGCTGTCGCGCTCCGCGGCGAAGCTGCCTCCGGAAGCGCGGCGGCTGCGCAAGCGCATCGAACGCGCCGCCGACAAGAAAAAGCGCGCTGCCGCTTAAACCCTGCACCGATCAGGTAGCTTCTCGCCAACCCGTTCGGGGGATTGGGGGATGAGGGAGGATGAGGGGGTCACCTCGTCCAACGTGAATCCATGTCCCCCAATCCCCGAATAACCCCTTATCTCCTAATTCCTTGCTCCCGACTAAGGGAACCGGCCTCTAGGGGGCACGGAGCACGCTGAGCAGCGCCGCGATCCCATCCGCCACACTTCCGGAATTTTCAACTCGCCGCACATCGGAACCGTCGACCGCGATCGCCTCGGAGCGCTCGATCCGCCGCGCGATCTCCTCGACGCTTTCCCGGCCGCGCGCCGCAAGGCGCTCGGCCAATACCGCCGCCGGCGCCCAGACCTCGACGACCCTGAGCGGCTGAAACCGCGTTCGCGCCGTGGGGATCACCGCGCGCGAGACGTTCACGATCACGTGACGCAACGCTCCGAGGTGATCCTCGATCGCGCGCGGAATGCCATAGCTGAGCCCGTGTGCCTGCCATGCCAGCGCGAAGGCGCCGCGCTCTTCCCGCCGGCGGAATTCCTCCGCATCAACGGCCTCGTGCGCTTCACCCCCGGCATCGCTTGGCCGGGTGATCACCCGGCTCGGGAATGCAAAACGAGGATCGCCCGTGAGCGCACGTCGGGCGCCATCGATCAAGGTGTCCTTGCCGACGCCGCTGGGACCGACGACGAGAAACAACGTGCCGCGCGCCATCGGCGTTTCAGCGGCCTCTCGGGAGCGCGATCCGCGCGCTTCCATGCGCGACAATACCGGTCGCGAGGTCGATGCGCATCAGGTCCTCGCCCAACAGGACGGGGCCCCCATAGTGTGCCCGCACCTGAGCCATCACTTCCTCGCGCTCGAAGCGGGTCGGGACGAAGTGGTGCAGCATGAGCGCGCGCACCCGCGCCTCCTCGGCGATCCGCCCGACGTCGGGCGCGGCGGTATGATAGCGCGCGACATTGTCGATGCCCTCTTGAGTGCGCACGCCCGGCTCGGGCTTCATGACCCCGTGGATAAAGCACTCATGCACCAGGAGGTCGGCATCGCGCGCGGCTTCGGTGATGGCGGGGCAGGGCGCGGTATCGCCGCTGAAGACCACGCGGTACCGGGGCGTCTCGAAGACGAAACCGAAAGCGTCGCGCACCGGCGCATGATCCACCCGGACCGCGCGCACCGTGAGGTCGTCGAGCGTCAGGATTGGGCCGGCCTCGATCTCGCTAATCTCCAGCTCCAGCGCCGCGGTCGAAGGCCGCTGCTCATGGGCGATCCGCTGCTCCAGCTCCGGTCGCCAGAGCGTCATCAGGCCCTCCGCAAAAGGCTGGGTGCCCGCCGGCCCGAAAATGCGGTGCGGCCGTGCGCGGCCCTGGTGCCAGCTCGAGATCACGAGCTGAAACAGATCGACGATGTGATCGGAATGCAGATGCGTCAGCAGTACCGCGTCGAGGCGTCGGCCACTCGATCCCGCGCTGACGAGGCGCTGCGTCGCACCCGACCCCACATCCACAAGGATGTGGCGCTCGCCTGCGCGCACCAGGCTCGCGGGCCCGAGCCGGTCGGGATCGCATTGCGGACAGCCCGTGCCCAGCAGCGTCACTTGCATGGGCTCGCTCCGCTTATTCCTCGGCGAGCTTGGGGCGCGGCGCCGGGTATGTGGTCTCGAAGGCACGCGCCGCGCGCAGCACCTTGGCATCGGCGTAGAGCGGTCCCACAATCTGCAATCCGATCGGCAGCCCGTTTTTGGTGAGGCCACAGGGCACGCTCGCCGCCGGCTGGCGCGTCAAGTTGAAGGGATAGCTGAAGGGCGTCCAGTCGATCCATTCCTTCTCGTGGGCGGGATCGCTCAGGTCTTGCCCGACCTTGA